>Ga0326727_10009439_pt1 | contig 24009 bp, 23 predicted proteins | sample MB2enrmetagenome_FD_207643 | JGI IMG/M metagenome (GOLD analysis project Ga0326727, IMG submission 207643) | Lab enriched peat soil microbial communities from McLean, Ithaca, NY, United States - MB29MY | ecosystem: Environmental > Terrestrial > Soil > Wetlands > Peat | place: USA: New York... | reverse complement strand
CGGCGGCGACCGTACCAGCGAGCGTGACCGTAGCAGCAGGTGCAACCACGGCGACGTTCACGGCAAGCACGAGTGCGGTGGCGACGAACACGGCAGTGACCATTACCGCTACGCTCAACGGCACGACCAAGACCGCGAGCTTGACGGTCAATGCGCCGGCAATCTCTTCGGTCAAGCTCAGTCCAACGAGCGTAGCCGGAGGGACCTCTTCCGCAGGTACAGTGACTTTAACTGGCGCAGCCCCGACAAGTGGGACCACGGTGACGCTGACGAGCAACAGTGCGGCAGCGACCGTACCAGCGAGCGTGACCGTAGCGGCGGGTGCAACCACGGCGACGTTCACGGCAAGCACGAGTGCGGTGGCGACGAACACGGCAGTGACCATTTCCGCTACGCTCAACGGCACGACCAAGACCGCGACCTTGACGGTCGATCAGCCGGCAATCTCTTCGGTCAAGCTCAGCCCAACGAGCGTAGCCGGGGGGACCTCTTCCACGGGCACGGTGACATTGGGCAGCGCAGCCCCGACGGGTGGAACCACGGTGACGCTGACGAGCAACAGTGCGGCAGCGACCGTACCAGCGAGCGTGACCGTGGCGGCGGGTGCAACCACGGCGACGTTCACGGCAAGCACGAGTGCGGTGGCGACGAACACGGCAGTGACCATTTCGGCTACGCTCAACGGCACGACCAAGACCGCGACCTTGACGGTCGATCGCCCGGCAATCTCTTCGCTCACGCTGAGCCCAACGAGCGTAGCCGGGGGGACCTCTTCCACGGGCACGGTGACATTGGGCAGCGCAGCCCCGACGGGTGGAACCACGGTGACGCTGACGAGCAACAATACTGCGGCGGCGACCGTACCAGCGAGCGTGACCGTAGCGGCAGGTGCAACCACGGCGACCTTCACAGTAACCACGAAGACCGTGACCGCGTCGAAGTCGGTATCTATTTCCGGCACGCTCAACGGCACGACGAAATCTGCGACCTTAACGGTTACTGTGCCATAGTCTCTTCCCGACGATGTCCACGAAGAGGTTGCGAATATCGTCGTATGATTCCGTCTCCGGTTTTGTTGGACAAGTCAACCTACTGAGCCTATAAGTATGCAAATCAACGTCCTTGAGTATTTCGAGAGCGGAGCCTTGCTCAGATGTCGAGATAAGGTGGCGGTGAAGGAAAAGAACCGCGAGTACACATTTGCGGAGCTCCAACGATTTGCCAAGAATTGTGCGGCTCTGATTCTGAAGCGGACCCCCACCGTTCGACGGCCGGTTCCTGTATTCCTGCCGAAGAGCGGGCAGAGCATCGTGGCAGACATCGGCATCATTTACAGCGGCAACGCGTATGCAAACTTTGACATTAAGTCCCCGGCCCAGCGAGTCAAGGGCATGTTGGATAATCTTAACCCAGATGTCGTCATCACTTCCGCGCAGCATGTGGCTGCCTTGAAGGCCATGTGCGTTGCGGAGGAGAAACTCATCCTTATTGAGCAGGCGATGGTGGACGACGTACTTTATGACAACGAAGCGTTGCTTAAGCAGCTGGATTCGATCATCGACACAGATCCTTACTGCTTTATCCATACCTCTGGCTCAACTGGTCTTCCCAAAGGTGTGGCGCTGAGTCATCGCAGCACGATTGACTTCGCGGATTGGGCGTTCGATCGTCTAAATCTGGACGGCAGCGAGGTGATAGGCAGTTTGGCTCCGATTTATTTTGACGCCTACACACTAGAGTTCTGCATGATGTTGGCCAAGGGAGCGACCATGATTGTCGTACCTGACAACCTGGTAATGTTCCCGGTAAAACTGGTCGAATTCGTTGCCGCGAATCCGATCAACTTCATCTTTTGGGTACCCACGATCATGGTGAACATCGCCAACTTGGATTTGCTCTCACAATGCAAGCTCGACAAGCTTACGAAGGTATTTTTCATAGGTGAAGTTTTTCCGACAAAACATCTGAATTACTGGCGGCGTCACTTACCGAAGGCGATGTTTGTAAATCTTTACGGACCCATCGAAATCACCGTTGCTTGCACCTATTACATCGTGGACCGAGAGCTGTCCGATGACGAGAAACTTCCCGTTGGCTGGCCGTGTCGCAATACAGAGATTCTGATCCTCAACGACCAGAACCAACTGGCGCGGGTGGACGAGCAGGGCGAAATCTGCGTGCGCGGCAGTTCGCTCGCGTTGGGTTACTACAACAATCCGGAGCGGACAGCGAAAGGTTTCGTTCAGAATCCACTGAGCCCGCATTACCCGGACCTCATTTATCGCACGGGCGACATCGGCTACTGGAATAGCCGCGGGGAGATCATGTTTCTTGGCCGCAGGGATTTCCAGATCAAACACCTTGGCTACCGCATCGAACTCGGCGAAATCGAGCACGCCGTGCTTCAACTGGATGGGATTCGCAACTGTTGTGTCGTTTACAATCAAAACAAGAAAGAGATCACCCTGTTCTATGAATGCGGCACGGAGTTGAAACCAGCTTTCATCCGCGAACGGCTGTCCGTGTCACTTCCGAAATACATGCTTCCCACGGTGTTCAACTGGATGGAACTGATGCCGCGCAATCCGAACGGGAAAATTGACCGGGCACAACTCGTTGCCCAGGTATACTAATTCCTGATGCGTCCAGTCTGCACTGTTGACGAGGTTTTTCAAGGCATTCAGAGCGCCAAGTCGGGTGCGGTGGATTTTCGCACTAATTTCTTTCCTGTTAGGGAGAGACTCCACCTTTGGATTGCACACGGAGAGTTGGCAAGCGTTGATTGCCAGGGTGTGACCTTTTTTTTTAGGAAGGACCGTGATTTTTGGCACTTCTATTTTTGTGCCACAAGTTTAGCATCACTGCAGAGGGAGGCCACGACCCTCTCGGAACTCAAGACGGAGCCGATGGTAACTGACCTTGTGGGGAGCGAGCCCGGGTTGGGTGAGATGTCCGCGTTGCTGCAATGCGCAGGATTTCGCAGCTACGCTCGACTTCAGCGTATGGCGCGCGCCGTGCGCTGGGAAGAGTCACGGTCAGTCTGTGAGGGTCTGCAAGTTGGTTTGGCAGAGAAATCGGACGGCGCCGCCATCCTGAATCTTCTGGAAAGGTCATTCAACCACTATGCTGAACAGTTGCCCACACAGGCCGAGGTGGAGTTGGCGATCGAACGGCAGCAGATTTTCGCCGTGAAAATCGCGGCGAACGTTGCCGGGATTCTCTTTTTCGAGACACACGGAGTTACATCGAGCCTTCGCTTTTGGGTGGTTGACGAACGGTTCCGTACGTACCGCGCTGGCTCCGCACTAATGTTGTATTATTTCAAGACTCAAAGAACCGTCCGGCGCTTCACGCTGTGGGTGAACACCGAGAATGCAAACGCGATCCTGAAATATGGGCACTATGGATATGCACAGGATGGATTGATGGACCATGTTTTAGCAAACAAGATGATTCCCTCATGAAATCCGTCGCGGAGATTCTGAACGAAATCCGTCCGGAGTTCGATTTTGCTAGTTCCACCGACTTCGTTGGAGACGGGATGCTGGATTCGTTTGATCTAATCACACTGGTGTCCGCGCTGGACGGTAATTACGGGATCTCGATTCTGGGCACGGACATCGTCCCTGAGAATTTTCAGAACGTGCAAACTATAGAAGCGCTCCTACGCAAGAACGGGGCAGGGTTGTGAACTTCACTTTCCACCGTAAGCGCATCTCCGGCATCTTCGTCGTTGTGCCGGAGAACGAGCGCTCCTTCGTTGAAGAGATGAAGAATTTCAATTTTCCACTAGCACGTTCGCTTAAGCTAAAAGAGGTGATGGGTTTTGACAAACGCCGCATAGTCCCACCGGGTGCATGCGTGTCGGACTTGGCAGTCTTTGGTTTGCAACGGCTGTTTGAACAAGGATGGTTGAAACAAGGTGACATCGATGCGCTGCTCCTGGTCACGCAGACGCCCGATCATTTCATGCCGGCAACCAGCAGCCTGATCCAGGGTCGTCTCGGTCTGAAACAGGACATGCTGTGTTTGGATATCAACCAGGCTTGTGCGGGATTTGTGATTGGGTTGATGCAGGCATTCATGCTGCTGGAGCAAGAAAGTGTCAGGAAGGTGGTTCTCATAAACGCCGACGTGCTCAGTCGCAAGGCCTCACCGAAGGATCGGAACATTTATCCACTCATCGGCGACGCTGCGTCCATCACGATTCTGGAACGCGATACGCAGGACTCTGTCATTTACAGCAACCTCAAAGCAGACGGCTCGCGAGCTGAGGCGTTGATGATTCCTGCTGGCGGGTTACGCCTGCCGTCTACGCCCGAGACCGCGGTACTGGAAGACGTGGGTGACAATAACTTGCGGGCCAAGGATCACGTCTTTATGGACGGTTCCGCAATCTTCAATTTTGTTCAAACAGAAGTCCCGCCGTTGATCGAGTCGCTTCTTGCTTGGGCAGGTATATCCACGGATTCGGTTGATTATTTCCTCTGTCACCAGCCAAACCGATTCATGCTGCAAAAGCTGGCGGATAAGATGAAGCTTTCTTATGCAAAAATGCCGAACAACATAGTGGAACACTTCGGTAACAGCGGGAGCGTGACCATTCCGACCTTGATCGCTTTCAATCTAGGGGAGCGCCTGTTGAAGGAAACTCTGCATGTTTGTCTGGTAGGTTTTGGCGGGGGATTGGCATGGGGGGCTATGCTCCTGGATCTTGGGAAGTTGGATTTCAATGCGATCGTTGAGTATAAGGAGAACCATGAATACGCTTGAATTCTGTCAAAGATTGGCGGATATCCTGGACATTGTGGAAGTAAAGCCGGAGAACGTTCTGGGAGAATTTGAGCAATGGGATTCGCTGGCAGTTCTCTCGGTCCTTGCGATGGTCGACTCCAAATATCGTGTGACCATCCGGGCCAATGAGATTCGGTCCGTTGTTACGGTGGGCGACTTGGCAAAGCTGGTGGAAGCAAAGTTGGGAGAGGCAAAGCAGAAGCAATAGACGCTTGAGGGGCGGTTGTGTTCACGCACGTCGCATTTGAAGCTACGGGTGGCATGATCGGTATCTCTCCGGTTGTCCACAGGACACACCTATGAAAACCATATTCAAGAACAAGAAGATCAGCTCCATCGTCTCGGTGGTGCCGAAGGAGGAGTATCGTTTCGACGACGAGTATCCCGGCTTCAAACTCACTCCGGACAAAGCAAAACGTTTCAAGAAGATGATGAGTCTGGACCGCCACCGAATTGCCCCGCCCGAGGTATGTTCTTCGGATCTTTGCCTGTTTGGTCTGCAGCACCTTCTGAACGAAGGCGCGCTAAAAAGGGAGGAGATTGGAGCTTTAGTGTTTGTGTCTCAAACACCGGACTACTTCATGCCAGCCACCAGCAATGTGATCCACGGCAAGCTTGGTTTGGGCCACGACGTGATCTGTCTCGACATCAACCAAGGGTGCGCCGGCTTTTTGCTCGGGCTAATGCAAGCATTTCTGCTCCTGGAAATAGCCGCCATTCGTAAGGTTGTTTTACTAAATGGCGACACCTGCAGCAAGCAGATGGACAAGTGCAATCGTGTCTCCTACCCGTTGACGGGGGACGCAGGTTCTGTGACGGTCATTGAGCGCTGTGAGGCGGAGAACCCCATCTACACGGCCGTGAAGAATGACGGCTCGCGCCACAAGGCCATCATGATTCCGGCTGGAGCTTTTCGAACACCTTCTACCCCAGAAACTCTGAAGTTGCATGAGGTGGAGGAAGGTGTGGTTCAAAATTTGGAGCACATTCACATGGATGGCGCCGCCATTTTCAGCTTTACGATGGAGGATGTCCCGCCGCAAATTGATGAGATACTCTCTTTCTCAGGCGATACGCGGGAATCCGTCGAACATTTCCTGTTCCATCAGCCAAACCCTTTCATCCTAAGGCAGATGGCGGAGAAAATGAAGATTCCCCAGGAAAAGCTGCCGAACAACATCGTGAGCCTTTTTGGCAATTGTAGCTCTGTGACTATCCCACTGAACATTGCTTTTAACTGCCGCGAGCAGTTAGTAAAGGGGTCCAGTCGCGTATGCCTTTCTGGGTTTGGTGTCGGACTTACCTGGATTTCCATGGTGCTGGATTTGGGACCACTTGAAGTCTGCAAGATCGTGGAACTTTAGACTACGTGGCCTTGGACGCATGAGCGAAACTTACACACTGATTACAGGCGCGTCGTCCGGTTTCGGGCGTAGCATCGCGCGAAGGCTTGCGGTCTCACAGAGACTTCTTCTTTCTGACATAAACGAAGCCCAATTGGAATCTACGCGCCGCGCATGCGAAGGTCCGGAACGGCATGTTTTGTGGACGCGGGATCTGAGTCGGTTGAATGGGATCGGCGAAGAGTTGGCTTTTTTGTTGATCGAGAAAGGTATTTGTATCGGCCACTTCATTCATTCAGCCGGAGTCTTCGGGATTCAATTCATGCGCGCTAATGAGATGGCGTTTGTGAATCGGCTGTTCAATGTGAATCTGCTCTCCGCAATGGAAATCATCCGGCCGCTGGCCCAAAAAAAGGTGAACAAGGGCGCGCTGCGAAGCATTACCTTCATTTCCAGCACCAACAGTAGACTGGGAGCAAAGGGTTATTCCGCTTACTCTGCAAGCAAAGGTGCGTTGAATGCTTTTTCTCTCTCTCTGGCCGTAGAGCTTGCCCCGGCGGTTCGCGTCAATGCTGTTTTGCCAGGCATCATCGAAACGGAGATGAACGAGGACCATTTTGCTAATTCCGAGTTCGCAGCCTCCATGAGAGCAACCCACCCGCTAGGTCTAGGGCGCCCCGAGGATGTGGCGGCCGCGGTGGAGTTTCTGGCGTCCGACCATGCCCGCTGGATTACCGGGCAAGAGATTGTTGTCGATGGTGGCAGATGCGCAAGCAAGTGAACCGGTGCGAACGAGTGCCTAATTGGTGGCCGAGGATGCAGTCTCAAAGTCCATACTGCAAGATATTAACGCGGATTACGAATTAGCCTGATTTCGGCCCATGAGCGAAACTTACACACTGATCACGGGCGCTTCATCCGGGTTTGGCCGGAGCATCGCACAGAAGTTGGCTCCCTCCCGGCGGCTCCTCCTGGCCGGCCGGAGTAAGGAGAAATTGGGCGCCGTGCGGAATACTTGTGAAGCTCCGGAACGGCATCTTTTGTGGGTGCGGGATTTGAGTAAGTTGGACGGAATTGGCCAAGAATTGACTTGCTTGCTGGCCGCAAGAGACATCGGCATCGAGCACTTCATTCACTCAGCGGGGATCATAAAGATTCAATATGCGCGCGCCATCGAGATGGCTTCTGTGATTGAGCTGTTCAATGTAAATCTGTTCTCCGCAATGGAAATCATCCGGCCGCTGGCCCAAAAAAAGGTGAACAAGGGCGCGCTGCGAAGCATTACCTTCATCTCCAGCATCGCAAGTAGGGTAGGGGCAAATGGCTATTCCGCTTACTCTGCAAGCAAGGGTGCGTTGAATGCTTTTTCTCTCTCTCTGGCCGTAGAGCTTGCCCCGGCGGTTCGCGTCAATGCTGTTTTGCCAGGCATCATCGAAACGGAGATGAACAAGGACCATTTTGCTAATCCCGAGTTCGTGGCGTTCGTGCGAGCAACCCAGCCGCTGGGATTCGGGTACCCTGAGGATGTGGCAAACGCAGTGGAGTTCGTGGTATCCGACCGTGCTCGCTGGATTACAGGGCAGGAGATTGTCGTAGATGGCGGCAGATCTGTCTACTCTCCGCCTCGGGCATCTGCGACGGAATGAATTCATAAAAAAGACTATGAGTCCCGTTGCAGAGGGGGAAGTTAGTCCTCAACCTGCCGAATGAACCTGATGAATCCAGGGATCGTCGTAAACAACGTAATCCATCCGCCCTTTGACACGAATACGTATTTGCTGACGCAAGAGAGGCGAGAGGGCTGCCTGGTGGTCGATCCCGGCGGCTGGGGAAATCGGAGTGTCGAAGAAGAGGTGCTTCGGCTGGGGCAGAAGGTCGAGCTTGTGCTCTTGACTCATGAACATTTTGACCATGTTGGAGGATTACTGACGCTCCTGGATCGCTGGCCATGTCAAGTCGTGTGCTCCCGAGAATGTTCGTCAGCGATAGCGGATCCGATGCGGAACTTCTCCCGCTACTTGGTCGATCGCGACGTGGCGTGCAAGACCGCAACGTCGTGCGCGGAGGATCTTGACGGTCGGATGATCTGGGAAGGAATGGAGATTCGCTTTCTATTCACACCAGGACACTCCCCCGGCAGCATTTGTTACTCGATTCATAATGTGCTATTTAGTGGGGATACCTTACTGTGGGGAAGGAAGCGTCCAATCAATTTACCCGGCGGCGATAAAAAGAAACTTCAGCAATCTGTCAATTTGCTTTTCCACTCTTTCAGTCCGGAAACGGTGGTCTATCCGGGGCACGGCCAGCCGTTCCTGCTCCAACAAGCCAAAGCGGGCTGGTCCCCGAAATTGGAGCGCTGATTTGTGACTTTGCTCTTCTCTTCAAAAGTCCAAAAGCAATTCCGAGAGGCGGTGGAGGAACTATTTTTCTTGAACCCGCGCCAGTCTCGCGTGCACGAAGGCATTGTCCGTGCGTTGGAAAAGTTCGGTGAGCCTCGGCTTGAAGAGAAAGATGACAGTGTTTTCCTCCGCGTTGGGGATCAGGGCGCGCAAACTCTCTTCGCATTTGATAGCAGTCGGAAGGATAGTGGTCCGGTTGGTGTAGTAGTCTTCCTGCGCACGTCGTGGACGGAGATAATCGTCGTGCACATTGCGGTGCATCCAACCTATGCCCTCCGAGGGTCGACTGAGGGCCCAGGATTGGGACTGGAATTGATTGAAAAGGTCGAGGAGATTGCCTCCCGACTTGCGGGGGTGGAGAAGGTCGTTCTTTGGTATCAAAACGGTATAACCCTCAGGCTTCCGAAACCCGTGCGTTGATTTTTGACAGTGCAATTGCTATGACGCTGGGATACTAATATTTCTACAGACGATGCGACACAACATTCAAGTAGAAGATTTTAGTTTGAGGTTGCGACCCGTGCGAATGGATGACGCGGCGTTCATTGTGTGGCTCAGAAACTTGGACTATGTGAAGGGAACGGTCGGCGATTCGGCCAAGGATGTGACCACCCAAGAGGCTTGGCTCAGAGCTTATTTTGAGCGTGAAGGTGACTACTATTTCATCTCCGAGACGCTGAGTGGCCTCCCCATGGGCACGCACGGGATATACGATGTAACGAGAACCAGCGCGGAGAAGGGTAGACAGATCATGCGTCCTGACGTGATGGCGGGGGTACCCACCGCCGTGATGGCAACGGACCTGGCCTTCGGAATATTGGGATTGAGCGAATTGCGAAGTACGTGTGTGTCCACAAACCTCACTGTTTACTCTCTCCATCGAAAGTCCGGATTCAAAGAGGTCGGAATCACGCGCGCAGCCCAGATCATCGATGGCAAACCTGTGGATTTGATTCAATTTCTTCTCACGGCGGAAGACTGGACCAAAGTACGCGTTCGTCTCCTGCCGTTGGCCCGCCTGGCCGGTGCCCAAGTGCTCGAGTGGGAAAAGACACAGTTGGGCAAGAGCCAACCGTGGGACTGATTGCATGTGAAGTGGGTCTTGCAGCCCGCGTCGGAAGCCGATTACGCCGCATAGGGTCCGAATTCAGGCAGTTTTTATAACTTTTTGGGTAAGCCGTGAGGGAAATCGGTTTAACATGCGGCTGGAAGCCACAGTTGCTGTTGTTTCAGCTTCAGTCCGCGCTTCTAATCTCGCTCTTTGCCACATGCACCTCGCAGACTTAAGGGGAATGTCCGTGGGGAACACCCGCGTACCTCACCCTATACTCTCGGGTTCGCATTTAGGCAGTTCAACGTCGAGCGTACAGGATGAGCCCCTGCTGACAACGTGAGCGATAATGATCTGCTTTATCTAAAAGGCTGGCAGTTTGTTCCTTGTTCCGAAATGACCATATCCTTGGGTACAGCAAGGTGAGATCAGAGTTCAGATTGAGAACCTCCGTGACCAGAGAACCGTGGCCCGGAGAAGGTGGAGATAACGGCCCTACTCACTATAGGAACCGGCCCATGTGGTATGACTGACCTACCTCAGATTGTGGACTGTTGTGGCAACCTCGGACCCGACCGTGTGCGGCGCAGAGCATCTCGCACCAGACCGCTGACTTGGGAGCAGGTGACCTATTGGAATCGGGTTCTGTTTGATTTCGCCGTCAAGCAGGCGACAGCATGTGGGGACGCCAGACAATTCGCGGGTCTGCTCGAGTGGTGCTCAGTGGCTGCCTGGTCTGCTTCCGGCAAAGGATACTTTGGAGAACTCAGTTCAAGTCAATTAGAAGCAGAACTGTTGCGTGCCGCCGAAGCACTGCCCAAATCGGCCGGAGCGCACAGGCATTGTCCACGGCAAAGGTGGCTTCACGTCTTAAACGAAGCGTACGAAACACTCGGCCACACAAATCTTTGCCGAAGATGGATCCAGTACAGTACCAAAGTCAGGCACGATGTGATTTTTCTGGATCACACAGGCGAGATTCCAAGAAACCTCATTGATGCAGTACAGGAGACTCAGGGACAGTGCATTGTGTTCGATGCCACCACTTCCCAATTGCAGCGCGCAGCGCAGCTACGGGCATATGCTTGGGAAGAAGCGGACGTTGTGGTCCTGCACACGCATCCCGAAGACGTGATGGCCACAACCGCGTTTGGGGTGGCGGGCGGCCCACCGGTTCTTTTGGTCAACCACGCAGACCATGCATTTTGGGTCGGCTGTGCGGTTGCTGATTTGGTCCTTGACATAAGGACCTCGGGTCATTTGTGGACGAGACAGGCGCGTGGCGTGGATCGGGCAGCCCTTCTCCCGCTCCCGCTTTGGGAGGAAGATAGTCCCAGCGAGCAAGCTTCGACCAATCCGCATTTGAAGCTCATGGCGCGCAAAACACTGGGAATTCCCGAGGATGCGATTCTGTTGTTGACGGTAGGATCGGAAGCCAAGTACCAGCCAATACCCAGCCTGGATTTCGTAGCGGCTGCCCAGGAAATCATCAAGTGCTGTGACAAGGCGTATTTGATTGCGGTAGGTCCAAAGGATCGGGGTGATTGGAAGGCGGCGCGAAAGATAACAGGTGGACGCATTGTGGCCTTGGGACGACAACCGCAGACTAAGATATATTGCCAAGCGGCGGATATCTATTTGGAAGGTTTTCCCTCTGGCTCACTCACGGCTTTGTTGGAAGCGGCGCAGACAGGCTTGCCATGCGTTAGATCACCACGGGATTGCGTTCCGCCATTTTGCAGTGACGGCATACCGCTGGAAGGAGTTCCTCAGCCTGTGGATGTAAAAGATTATGTCGCAACAGTGAAATCACTGATTGCAAATCCCAAGATGCGCGTCGAAATGGGAATCGAGCTCCAAAATCTTACCAGGGATCATCACTGCCGGGGGGGGTGGCTGACGCATCTTCGCGACATCCAGGAACTCGTTCCTGAAGCTCATTCAATATATCCCGATTTCAAATCAGTTCCTGTTGAAGATCGCCTTCGGGACTGGCTATTGAGGATTGTGCACGTCGGCAGGCTGCCACAGAACTGGAGTAAGGTCACCGTTCCTTTTTTTATTGAGGCTTGGAAACGGACCAATGTGCGCCCATTAATCGACCGGGCGCTCCAAGAGAGTTTGAACTTCCACAAACCCAGCACAAAGACATCCGGGGCGACTGAGAGGTTTCTAGATCGAATTTCCTTGTGGCGGCTGAACAAGAAAATTCAACGCAGGGGAACGTACGTGCGATTGTATTCGCGTGCAACTCGGGAGTTGCGGGCTGGCAAGTTGAGTCTCGCACGTAAGTTGACCTACCGTTGCCTGTTGGCCCAGTTATCATGTGTGGGGAAGCCGGAGTGGTTGAAGTTATTGATCAAACTCCATGGAGGTTCCCAGCTGCGGGCAACAATAGGGCGTATAGTACCAATGAGGAAGTCATAATAGTCGAACACGTTCTTCCCGTAACACTGTGCTCAAGTCCCTCCAATTAAGATTTGACACGGCTGCATCCAAAGCCATCAACGGGCAGGAGTACTACGACTGGTATGTTGAAAAGGTAAATTGATAAGATCTATTTAGTGTTATTGCAAGGCCTCTATTATCTAGTAGTTGCCGGGGTGTTTAGAGGCCTGCACATGGGAGACAATCCCAACTCTAATGAACGCTGGTATTGAATTGGTATTCGGGGACAGGGGGGCACTCTAAGTATCCTGAAGGCCAGGAACACGTAGTTAAACCGGCTTCTCGTCGGGCGGACCTAGCTGTTGGTGCAACTTTTGAGCGCTAGCAAGCAATACTGCTCAATCCGGAGCATATGCTGTAGCCCTTGCCCCTGTACGAAATCTAAACCTCTGGGGCAGCGGCAGTAAAGGTGGCCGTAAAGTAACTTGAACGCTGGGGGGTGATCCAGGTAAATGAAACTGACTATCCCGATTTTGATGATCGTGACGACATTTGTTCCGCCTTTTGCGAAGGCACAGACGTGTACCCATACATTTACGCCGTCAAACGTAGGTGCTGGCTCTTATCCAGGTTCCAACGTCAACACAGCCGTTGAGGGCGGAACGACTGGCACAGTGCTTTGTTTTTCTTCTGGCTCCTACGGCGCTATCGACATCTATGCTGCTCATCCAACCGGCAGCGGGCTTTTGACGATTGAACCTGCACCCGGAGCCACGGTCACAGGTATCAGCTTCAATTTGAACGGTGTCAGCAACGTGCTGATAACTGGTTTTTGCTCGACATCAACAGTGTCAGGGTGCCCGTCGTCAGGTTCCAGTTCGCTTGACGGCGGCGTGCTAATCCAGGTTGCGGGTCAGGGGAATAACAGCAACATCACGGTTTCGTACAACTCTATGCCGACCACCGGGGTCGAGGTCACCGGCAATGCCGTGGCAAATGCCAACATCAACATCACCAACAATAGCTTTGTCGGTTACGCCAGTTCCGGCGAGCAGTCCCGCCTTAACGTTGTCAGTTGCAATTCCTGTCCGAACGGCATCACCATCTCTGGCAATTTGATCAGCGGCGGCGAATCCGACGGCATAGACATCAGCGGAAACTCCTGCCAAACCCAAATTCTCAACAACACAATCACGAACATCATCGAGAGCAACTGCAATGGTATCCACTGCGACGCGTTTCAGGATAACGGCGGGGGCAACGGCACGGTCATCTCCGGGAACTACATCTATAACACGTCGGACTGTTTCCTGTTAGACGACGGCTCAAGCAATTACCTTATTGAGAACAATGTCTGCGGCCCGAGCAGCGATTCAAGCTACTGGATGCAGTTTGGCGGGGCGAGCAACATCACGCTAAATCATAACACCATCATCAGTACGGCCGGCGCACAATACGGCAACGACCACACTGGCACTCCGTCATCGAACGTGATGTTCACGAACAACATTTTCTATACCTTGCCAGTGCAAAATTCCGGCCAACCTGTTTCTGGTACATTCAACGAAAGCTACAACTTGTGCTTGTCAGGATGCGGCGGGTCGAATGATTTGAAGGGCACACCGGCTTACGTTGGCGGGGCCAACCCAAGCATATATTCTGGATTCGCTTTGACCAGCGGTTCCATTGGTCACGCTGCGGGCAGTGACGGCAAAGATATGGGAATTATACTTAGCAGCGGCAGCGCTCAGGCCCCACGACCTCCGACAAATTTGATGGTAGCAGTGATTAATTAAATAACATAGCAGTGCTGCCGGAAGTGGGCAGTACCAGTCACACATCAAGAAGATGTGGTGGCTCAGGCAGGTATGCTACTCTGGGAAAAGCTGTACAAGTGGCAGGCCGACCCGTGCCGGTTCTTGAATCTCTCCGGGCCGGTGTCGACTCACATCGGAGAATGTCTATGGATGTCGGCGAGAAAGGACGCGATTGTCCTCGGTCTGGGATTCCAGATAATGGACAATCTGAGCCAGTGGACGGATCCACACTTCGGTCAGAGGGTAGTTGTCTGTTCCTTTTTGGGTAACTTCCTAGCAGAGGCACGCACGGTTTCAGACCAGATCGTAGTTTGAATAGGAAATGATCTAACAGAGTCACTGACATTGTCGAACGTTCTGCTACTACAACAGGGTTTGTCCTTCACAGAACAGTCGACGATACCTGATTCACCGGGTTTGGGATATGGGTCTCTAACAGCGGACAAGCTTGCTCTGACGGACGATTTTGTCTGCAACATGGGACAGCCTGAACTGACAGAAGCGCTTTTGGATTCACTGACACTTTGAGACCAGTTGCAATTGGTTTTGGTGGCCAGATAAAAGAACAGAGTCGGACGTGTTGGCATTGGGATACGGTGACTCTCTCAGATGTTCAGCGGCGGCGGTTCAATGGGTTATTCATCAAACTTGACTGTTTGCGCGTAGCGGCTAGAGGCGTCAGACTGCAAGTCAAAGGGCATTGGGAATTAGGAAGACTGTGAAGCCCGCATCGACCAAAACGATCACTTTCGTGGTGGCTGTGAATAACCGCGAGATTTTCGAAAACAACTTCCTCATTTCGCCCTGTGTGCGCGAGCCTAATGATCATGAGGTATTGGTCCAGGAAGCCTTCGACTCCGCTGCCAAAGCCTACAATGAGGCTATCGAGCGGAGTATGAATGAGCTGATCGTCTTCTGTCACCAGGACATCTTCCTGCCGAAATCTTGGCTGTCGGACTTAGCGCGAGCGCTTGATTATCTGGAGGTCTACAACTCAAATTGGGGAGTATTGGGCTGTAGCGGGATCACCAGAGATCGTCGGCACTGGCGATATGTGTACTCATCGGGTCTTGGAGTCAGTGGGGAGCCACTTGCGCGCCCCGAACCTGTGCAGACGCTGGACGAGATGGTATTGATACTGAGAAAATCGTCTGGCTTGAGATTCGACCCGCGATTGCCTCATTTTCACTTATACGGAACTGATATTTGCCTGAGAGCAGCCAGTATGGGAATGACCAGCTACGCGATTTCCGCTTTCTGCATACACAATACCCACCAAAGCCTGATCTTGCCTGAGGAGTTTTATCACTGCTGCCAGTACGTCAGGAGGGTTTGGAGAAACAGTCTTCCGATTCAAACCACGTGCATCCGAATTACAAGATCCAACATTCCGATTTACTTAAGAAGGTTGCAAGAGTTTTGTCTGCGCTACGTCCGCAGGAAGGAAGTTGGGGGAGCGCGTGTGCCGAACGTACAGCGTGTTTTCGAGGAAAACGCGCCCAGACCATAGACTGCTATCCCGATCCCAGTAAACCGTTATCACGCTCATGGGTTTACACGTGGCCATGGATAAAATACGCTATTTTTCGCACCTTATAGGAGGGGCTGGTCTGGTCTGGTTGGTAAAACAAGGGGCCTGAGGAAGGCCCGTGAGGAGGGACGATGGAGCCCAACAACTAGGTGGAATGACCGCAGGGGAATAGCGAAGCTGAGCCAGGTGATTCAGATCAATGAGAGAAAGATTCTGGAACACATGGGAGAAGCGGTGCGCAGCACGGTGGAAGAGACGCTAAACGCCATGCTGGATGTCGATGCCGATCGTCTTTGCTGTGCCGAGCGGTAGGAGCGGACGGAGGGGCGGAAGGATACGCGAGCGGGTCCTTAGGAGCGGCAGGTGTAGACAAAAGGAGGCGAAGTCACGCTGAAAGTCCTGAAGCTTTGCGCGCTGCCGTTTTGAGACGGCCATCATTGAACGCTACCGGCGGCGGGATAGCTCGGTGGAAGAAGCGCCAGTAGAGGTGTATCTTGCTGGCCATTAAGGGGCCAGTTTGATCTCTCGTGAATACTTGGACTTGACAGGCTCGTCCGCAAGCTATCATCATTGCATGCTGATTCATTAGTGTATAGTGCATTTTGGTGACTGGTTGCTTTTGGGAGACCTGGACTACGACACCGTGGGGCTAGACACGTGGAATTAGTATGAGGTCGTCGAGAAGCGGAGCTTCTTAGTTTTTCTTGATCAGATACATCTGCCCCTCGCAATTGCTTTCTCCTTTGACTTGAGTAATGGTTCGTAACCGGAAGCCTAGCGTGGGATTCAGAATCAACGGCGTGGTGCGTGAGCTGTCCCGCAAGACATCTTGGAGGTCCCGAGGATGAGCATTCTCAGTGGTCTCCGTTCGTCCTATTCCCTCTTCGGACCTTACGGTGTAACACTAGTAGCCAAGGTGCGCCTGTTGCGGCGACCAACGCAAGTCTCCGTCTCTATTTCCGGTTTCAAATGGCCCGTTCACATAAGGTTGAGAACCACCGATGTTTCCTTACTGTCCGAAATGCTCGAAAATGCCGAATACGATCTGGATCTCTCAATTCCGCCACGTGTAATTGTGGACGCCGGCGCCAATATCGGACTCACTTCAGTGTTCTATGCAAACAAATATCCGCAGGCACGGGTGTTGGCGATCGAGCCGGAAACATCGAACTACGAGATCTTGGAAAAGAACGCCGCGCCTTACCCGAATATCACCTGCATTCGGAGAGCATTGTGGAGGAGCGATACTGCCGTCACAATTGCGGACCCCGGTTCTGGACATTGGGGATTCCAAACAGTAGAGGAGGCAGGCAAGACGCGGTCGAGTGAGGTGGAAGGTATAACGGTTAACAGCTTAATGGCACGGTTCGCGATCGATTACATCGATTTCTTCAGGATCGATATTGAAGGTGCTGAGCATGAGGTCTTTGAGAGTTCCTCACCTTGGATAGAAAAGGTAGGAGTGATTGCGATCGAACTGCACGACCGGCTAAAAACAGGGTGCAGCCGTTCGGTTTATCTTGCGACAAAGAACTTCCACTGGGAGATCCGAAGAGGTGAAACGATTTTCCTTGGCAGAGAAGAATTTGCGGTGAAAGAGGTGGCGCAATTGTCTGTTCTAGCGGGTACGTCAAACACTTCACTTCGTCGAGTGCGCGGAAGGCGACCTTGTACGATTGTTTCAGCCATATGAGAGCAGACTTTATGTAGATCCCCTGCACTCTGGGGGCTTAACTCCCAGTCATTTTGCCCTGGAAACAGTTTCGAGGCACAGTCACTGGGCCCGAAAAGTATTTAATTGCCTCAATCAAACCGCTCCTTTGATTGAGTTAACGGCGCAGATGACTCGTCGTCCTATTCGACCGGAATCGACACCGTTCCGAAGCTCCTGGTGGATGATTCATTTGGAACCTTAATAGCCGAGTCTTGTCTGAGAGACGACGGTTTCTGGATTGATTGTTGTGCCCCATGGAACCTGAAAACATCCGATTTGGAGGTGGTTCCCCCGTCACCGTGCTACATCCTTTGGTGGCGGTTGCGATGATACTTGCGGTTGGTCTGATCTGGTTCCTTCCTCGGAAGTACGTCATTTTGCCTGCGCTGTTCGCTCTTTTTTTGATCCCTAAGGGGCAAGTGATCGTCACCGCGGGCATACATTTTAATGTATGTCGCATTATCATCCTGGCTGGTTTGGCTCGATGTGTGGCGTCAAAGCTATTGTCACCCGCGGCCGGAAGATTTGATTTCATGGACCGTGTTTTTGCACTGTGGGCTACCTCGTACTTCGTTATCAACTCGCTTCTATACATGCAGATACAGGCTACCATCAAGAACACAGGAGATCTTTTGGACGCGCTCGGGGGCTACTTCGTCATGCGATTTCTTGTCCAGGATCGGGAGGATATCCGACGGACAATCAAAGCGCTCGCGATTATTGCTATAGTTAACGCGGTCTGTATGCTTAACGAGCAGCGCACGGCTACGAATATCTTTGGGATCCTGGGTGGAATGCCGCCAGAGACAGTGCGGGACGGAAAGATCCGTTCCCAGGGATCATTTGAGGTATTCATTACAGCCGGCACCTTTGGCGCCACACTACTTCCTCTGCTCGTCTGGCTCTGGTCGCACGGAAAGTCACGGGTGCTCAGCGTTTTGGGAATCCTCGCAGCAACGGTTATGTCGGTCACCTGCTACGCCAGCACGACTCTGATCGCTTATGCCGCCGGTATTATCGGGCTTTGCTTCTGGCCCCTTCGCAAACACATGCGGCTCATCCGCTGGGGAATTGTGGTCATGCTGGTGGGATTGCACTTAGTCATGCACGGGCCCGTTTGGTCTCTCCTTGAGCACATTGATCTCACCGGCTCCTCGTCCAGCTATCATCGTTATATGCTCATCGACAACTTCATACGACATTTTGGCGATTGGTGGCTTTTGGGCACTAAGGATAACGGCTCCTGGGGATGGGAGATGTGGGATGCCTCCAACCAGTATGTTGCGTATGGCTTGTCCGGGGGATTGATAACTTTCGTTCTTTTCATATCGATTATTTCTAGAGCTTTTGCAAGACTTGGAACCGCACGGAAGCTCGTCGAGGGCAATCGCGTCGAGGAATGGTTTCTTTGGTGTCTTGGTGCTACTCTGTTTTCTCATCTCGTGAGTTTTTTCGGGATTGGATACTTTGACCAAATCCAGTTTTATTGGTTTGCTTTTTTGGCCTTCATTCCGGTGGCGGTTTTTGAGGCCACGGACTCAGTGCTTCCACAGGTCCAGGAAGCGCTTAATCCGAGTTACAATCTTCACGCTGCCCGGTAGCTGGCACTTGTCGGAGTGCAAGCAGTGAGCTAAGTATTGGGAACTGATCTTGAATGCGTCCAGTCTCCATGTGGGAATATGCAGGTCCGCTCACGAAAGACTTTCTACGAACAATGACCATACGAATTTCGCTGGCTGCTATTCACAGTCCCCAGAGACTCACAAGCCGGGCCGGACACGATTCCATGTGCACTTCACTCCATCCTATGCCTCGCTGCTGAACCAAATGGAGATCTGGTTTAATCGGATTACGCAACAGGCCATTTGGCGCAGGACGTTTCGCAACATCAAAGAAATCGTCGAGAAAATCGATCAATACGTTGAAACCTCCAACAGCCACACACAGCCCTTAGCCCGGACCGCAACGGCGTTTTCGATCTTCGCCAAAGTCCAGCGACCATGTGAACGATTTTCCGGGACAGCGCACTAGGAGTCGGATCAGGTTCCCACGCGGCCCAGACAACCGAAACCATGACATGGCGCGACGAGGTTATGCTGCGAGAGTGGCCTGGTTTGTCGAACGTCGTTGGGGACGCAACGGCTACATCTGTCTATGCTTTTAACCGAATTAGAAAGCATCTAAACTCAGTATGCTGTGGAAAGTAAATCCTCCAAATGAACAAACCGAGCTTTCATCTATGAGGAGGAGTGAGCCGACATCGGTTTGTATCGTGGTCGAAAATCTCCCAGTGCCTGTTGATAGGCGTGTATGGTGCGAGGCACGCACACTTCGTGATGCGGGTTACGTCGTTTCCGTAATCTGCTCCAAGGGGAAGAACTCATGCACTGCTAGTTACGAAAGTCTCGAGGGGATCCATATTTATCGTCATCGCGCCTGGGAAGCTTCAACTACAATTGGGTATCTGCTGGAATATGGCTTGGCATTGGCTGCCGAGTTCTATCTCGTTTTAAAGGTGTTCGCGCGTACGAGATTCCGCGTTCTACATGGTTGCAACCCTCCAGACACAATCTTCCTAATAGGATTACTTTTGAAGCCTTTTGGTGTTCGGTTTATTTTTGACCATCATGATTTGGCCCCCGAGCTTTTTGAGGCTAAGTTCAGCAGGAGGAGCGGGTTGCTTTATGCATTTACCCGACTCGCCGAGAAGTGCTCATTCAGGGTTGCTGACGTTTCCATAGCCACCAACGAGTCCTTTAAGGAAGTTGCAGTCTCGCGGGGCGGAAAGCATCCGGAGGAAGTCTTCGTCGTGCGAAACTGTCCAGACCTGACGACGCTCCGTCGTGGGCCGGTTCGGGCCGAGATCAAGTGTGGGAAGCCGCTGCTGGTCGTGTATGTGGGGTTCATGGGGCAGCAGGACGGTTTAGGTCTGTTACTTGAATCTATAGACTATATTGTGAATCGCAATAAGCGGCAAGACACACATTTCTTGCTTATCGGGAGAGGTACGATGCTTCCCGAGTTGCGAGCAATAGTAGCCAAGAAAAAATTAAACTCTTTCGTAACTTTTGCGGGGCAGGTTCCCCACGAGGAAGTGGTCACTTATCTATCTAACGCCGACGTAGGGGTGGCACCTGACCCGAAGACCCCAATGAACGATAACTCGACAATGATCAAAATTTTTGAGTACATGGCTTTCGGGTTGCCAGTGGTGCTTTTCGATTTGAAAGAGGGGCGCCGTACAGCAGGGCCTGCAGCTTTGTATGCGGCACCGAACGATCCGATCGATTTTGCCAACCAAATAACCAGATTGCTTAATTCTATTGAGCTGCGTCAACAACTGGGCACGCGTGGTCGCAAACGGATCGAAGAGGGCTTGAACTGGGAAGCCGAGATGGTGGTTTTGCTTCGGGCTTACAGTGCAGTCTTGCAAGCCAAATAGGTTGCGCGAAATCGCACAAGGGCAAGTTTTTGGGAGAATGAAAAGGCGTCCTTCCAGCAGCAGAACGGGTATTGGTAGCTTGTTCAAGAAATCCGAACGAGTCCCCCTCGGTCACTTAGCATTTTCGTATGTTGTTCGGTGGCGCCGTAGCGGACATTACGGTCCTTCTACCGGCTCGTATTGTCCCTGCCGATCAATCACCCCATGGATTGGATGAAAAAGATACTTATGTATTCTGAATTTTCTGAAAACTCACACGGGGAGCCCCATTCTGGACTACGTGTTTTTCACGAAGGCTTAAAAAAGATGGTACCGACTCGATTGGGCAAAATTGCGATTCGCATTACATGGGGCGCCTTTCTCCTAGTGCTGCTGTCGGCCTCGTGTTGCTATTCGGCTGACGTCGTTTTCATTCGTTCGCCTGGAGGCTCCTCCACGGAGCAAGAACAACTGGAAATAGCTACTAACTTCTATGGATTGAACCTCAAGGTGATTATAGTCAGCTCCGCTAACGATGACTTTGCGCTTAGCAAGGCTATCGAGAGGGAAGAGACCATCGGCGTGGCAGTTGCGGCGAATGCCCTCGCTGTTGTTAATAGGAACGCACTGCTGCGCGCCCTTCATCGAAAGCCGGGAAGTGGTGCACCTGTGCTCATTCTTGGGGTGGCGCCAGACGTGGACCCAATTCCGTTGAGAACTTGGTCCGGCGGCACTACCCTCGGCTGCAAACGTTTAGAAAGCCTGCTTCGTCCACAGTACATGTTTGCTCGAGTTGATGGATTGACTTGGCAGTTAGCAGACCTCGAAATTCCACTCCCGATCAAAAATGTATTCTACCTTGTACTGGGCAAAAACAGTGCGGTTCAACGCATAACGAGCGTACGGCACGACCATCAAGTTTTCCCGGTGTTCATTGAGACTACAGTCCAGCAAAGGAAGGTCTTCATAGCTTCTGCCATGCCACCAGACGGCGGTAATGCGGATGGAGAGGCCAGTATAAAGACATTTCTGCCAATCGCCCCTGCGATGATGTTCGTTAGGTTTTGCGCCGGCGGACGCGGCTGGCACCCACTCTATCATTATGCAAACTTTACAATCGACGATCCGTGGCTGCGGCAGCCCTATGGGTATCTCGACTACAAAGGTCTCTTAAAGGAAATGGATAGGCACCACTTTCACACAACAATTGCTTTCATTCCTTGGAATTACGATCGCAGCCAGCCAGAAGTTTTATCGCTTTTTCGGGACCATCCCGAGGGGTTCTCAATAGCGATTCATGGAAATAATCATGATCATAAAGAGTTCACGGACTACCGAAGCAAGCCTTTGGATGATCAGATTGCCGACCTTAAGCAATCCTTAGCCAGAATGGAGAGATTCCAAACGCTGACTGGAATACAGTACGACAAGGTCATGATTTTTCCCCACAGTATCGCGCCGGAGGGTACGTTGGATGCGCTCAAAACGTACGATTATCTGGCTACCATTAACTCCTCCAATGTTCCTCAGGGTGCTGTCAAGCCGTTAGCGCCCTCATTCGGCTTGCGGCCTGTTACCCTCGTGTTCGCAGGTTTTCCAAGCATCGCCCGTCTCTCAGTGCAAGCGCCAATTCCGAAAGGATACATAGCAATAAACGAATTCCTTGCGAATCCATTGCTTTTTTACGCCCATTCTGATTTTTTTGCGAGAGGGATCAATGCCTTCGATGACGTGGCAGACGAGGTAAACAAACTCGAGCCGGATACTCAGTGGCGTAGTTTAGGGGACATAGTAAGGCACCTCTACCTTTTGAAGCTCAGAGACGACTCCAATTACGACGTACTTGCTTTTTCAAGCAGCATCTGCCTGGACAACACCTCCGGGCGGGGTTCTATTTTTTATGTACAAAAGCAAGAAATCGGCCATCAGACTATAAAGTCAGTCGTTGTGGACGGGCAGCCCTATCCGTATCGGCTACAGAAGGGTTATTTGGAACTAAACATAGCGATCCCGACGGGTGCTAGTCGTTGCGCTGCGATTCAATACGAAAACGATTTAGAGTTGGCGTCAATCGATCCTTCGCATGATTCCTTAGTGGTTTATTCTCTCCGAATGGCTTCGGATTTCCGAGACATTTATTTAGCGAAATCCGGAGTCGGGCTTGCCGTTATTCGTTTTTACAATGAACACGAGCTAAAGCCAGCGCGGGTACTCGGGAGCACGTTCGTATTGCTGGTCGTTTGCATATACGCGGGCTATCGTTTGCGGGTGTGTGCCAGAAATAGACGTTCCCCGTTGAACAAAGCCGGGAGACGTTCGGTGGCCGACTGAACCGTTGTGTCGAATTACAATCACTGCAGCACAAACGAGCGCCTCGAACCGCAGCCGAACGGGAGAAACGATTCAACACGCTGAAAGAGAAAAGATGTTGCCAACGGCCAAGAGGTTCCCCTACGCCGCCGTGGGAGACACTCCATGTAGGGCTCCCCTCTAAAACTAGACACTTTGGTTAGGTAAAATCAGGGCCTCCAAAACAGGAGGCAACATGGGTAGGAAACCACGCGTAGATCGATCCCGGGAAGAGAAGTAGCAGATTGTGCAGGAAGGGCTCAAGAGTGGGAACCTTTCGGAGACGTGCCGGCGTCACAAGTTCGCTCCGGATATGTTCTATCGCTGGAAGGATGAAGCGGAGCAGGGAGCGAAGGCAGCGCTTGGGGGGGAGAAGCGCTGCTGCGGCCGAAACCGAGAAAGATCACCGCATCCGGCAACTTGAACGGACGCTGGGGCGGAAGTCGCTGGAGATTGAAATCCTAAGAAACTTTGTGGGGGAGTGGGCTGTAATGCAGTTCACTCCCACGCGCGGGAACTGGTGACGCAGGGCTACACGGCCACGCTGGTGACAGCGACGTTGGCAATCAGCCGGTCGAGTCTGTTTTACCGGAAGCGGCCGCGAGGCAGAGTTTCCCGCCAAAGTGCACAGTCGTTCGTACTCGGTTTTTGAAAATAGCGACCTGAAGGCCACAGAATAAAATGTATTGGATCATCGCAAGAGGGGCTGCGGCAGTACTTATCCTGGCCGGGGCTGATCTGGTCGCGAGCGGCACCGCAAAAGGTTGATCTAATCTGGACGCATATTGCAGTCTTCCGATGAATCCTCAACATGGAATCATCACTCCCGTGTGTGACGAGGAGAAGTACATCGAGGTCACAATCGAAACTGTTCGTGGCCGGACCACACTGCCCGCGGATTGGCAGATTGTCGTCGGCGACTCTACGGACCGACCGTGTGCCCGCATCGAGGGATATGCGGCTCGATCTCCGTGGATGCGCCTTGCACTGCGCGTGGACAGAACCTTTCGGAAGGCCGGCGGCGATGTTATTGAAGCGTCTAATTATGCATATCGACTTGCCGAATTGTCGAACTGAGCTTAGTTGGAGATCAGCGGACAGTTAGCACCGAATTGCAGCAGTGAAGGCAAGTGGGTGCTCCGGGACTCCGGTGGTAGGATTTCGGTTTGCGAAGACTGAAAACTTACCGCAAGGAGAAG
>Ga0326727_10009438_pt1 | contig 24010 bp, 21 predicted proteins | sample MB2enrmetagenome_FD_207643 | JGI IMG/M metagenome (GOLD analysis project Ga0326727, IMG submission 207643) | Lab enriched peat soil microbial communities from McLean, Ithaca, NY, United States - MB29MY | ecosystem: Environmental > Terrestrial > Soil > Wetlands > Peat | place: USA: New York... | reverse complement strand
GGAAGGCGCACACATTATTCTGACCTATCAGGGCGAGCGTCAGCGTCTCACCGTTCAGGATCTCGCCGGGGAACTGGGCTCGGCGCGCATGATGGCCTGCGACGTTACGCGGGACGAGGAGATTACCGCGCTGGCCGAGGCTCTCCGCGGCGACGGTACGCGCCTGGATGTGCTGGTGCACAGCATCGCCTTCGCGAATCGCGAGGATCTGACGAGGCCCTTCCTCGAGACATCGCGGGCCGGTTACGCGCTGGCGCAGGACGTCAGCGCGTATTCGCTGATCGCCGTTGCGCGGGCACTGGCGCCGCTGATGACCGAAGGCGGGGCGATCATGACCCTCAGCTACCTCGGTTCCGTGCGGGTGTTCCCGAACTATAATGTGATGGGTGTGGCCAAGGCGGCGCTGGAGGCTATAGTGCGGTACCTGGCGAGCGACCTTGGTCCGTCTAAAATACGTGTAAATGCGATTTCCGCCGGCCCGGTGAAAACCGCTTCGGCCCGCGGGGTGAAGGATTTCTCCCGGATGCTTGATGGGGCGGCGCGCATTGCGCCGTTGCGTCGGAACACCGACCCCGCGGAAGTTGCCGACGCGGCGGTGTTTCTGGCAAGCGACCTGGGCCGCGGCGTTACGGCGAATGTTCTTTACGTCGATGCAGGTTACAACGTGATGGGTATTGCGGCGGCCGACGATTGACGGCTCGCAGTTCCCATCCAGCCTGTACGCGATTGACAAGGCGAAAGCAGATTCTTAGGATTGTGACTTTGACCGAATGCAGTGCGATCTCACGCAACTTGTTCCAACACGTCTATGACTTATGATCAACGTTAACGGGCTCACCAAGCGATACGCGCGCAATGTCGCCGTAGACAACATCTCCTTTGAGGTGGAAAAAGGCCAGATCGTTGGGTTTCTGGGCCCCAACGGGGCGGGCAAGACCACCACGATGCGCGTCCTCACCTGCTTTCTTCCGCCTACTTCCGGCACCGCCAGCGTGGCCGGATTCGACGTGCTGGAGAAACCGCTCGAAGTCAAGAGGCACATCGGCTACCTGCCGGAAGCGCCGCCGGTTTATCCGGAGATGGAAGTGCGCGAATATCTCGCCTTTGTCGGGAAACTCAAAGGATTGTCCGGCGCTGACCTGGCGAAGCGGGTGAACGAGGTGACGGGGCGGTGCGCCATTGCCGATGTGAAGAACAAGCTGATCGGCAAGTTGTCGAAAGGATACCGCCAGCGGGTCGGACTGGCCCAGGCGATCATTCACAATCCCGACGTACTGATCCTGGACGAGCCGACCGCCGGGCTCGATCCCAACCAGATCATCGAGACGCGCAAACTGATCCGCGATCTGGCGGGTGAGCACACCATCATCCTGAGCACGCACATTCTCTCCGAAGTGGAGCAGACCTGCGATCACGCCATCATCATCAACAAAGGCAAGGTGGTTGCCAAGGACTCGGTGGCCAACCTGCAGAATCGAGTGCATGGCGCCGAATCCGTGCTGATCACGGTGGAGGGGCACGATGGCGAGGCGGACTTGGCCACGGTGCAGCAGAAGCTGGAGGCCGTGGGGGGCGTCAGCCGAGTGGTACTCCGCGATCATCGCGACAAGCTCTCCACTTTCGAGGTGGAAAGCCTGAAGGACCGCTTCATCCGCGGCGACCTGGCGCGGGCTGTTGTGGAGGCCGGGTGGAATCTCCATGAGTTGCGCTCAGCGGCTATGACGCTGGAAGAGGTGTTCCTGGAGCTGACCGGCGCGGACGCCGCGGCCGTGGAAACCGAGCTCACCGGAGGAACAAAATGACCAATATCTGGACGATTTTCAAGAAGGAGCTGCACGGGTATTTTGTTTCGCCCATTGCCTACCTGCTGCTCACCATGTTCGCGCTGATTTTCGGATATTTCTTCTGGAGCTCGGTGGCGTACTTCTCCTACTACAGTATCGAAGCCCAGATGCAGGGCCAGTCGTTCCCGATGAACATCAATGAGATGGTGATCCGGCCGCTGTTGTCGAACGCCGCGGTGATCGGGCTGTTCTTCATCCCCATGATCACCATGCGATTGTTCGCGGAGGAGAAGAAGACCGGGACAATCGAGCTGCTGGCCACATCGCCCGTCCGCGATCTGGAGATCATCCTGGGAAAATGGCTCGCTGCGCTGGCCATGTACGGCTCGCTGCTGCTGTTCACGGCCATCAATTTCGCGTTTCTGTTCCGGTACGGGAATCCCGATTGGAAGCCCCTGGCGGTGGGCTATCTGGGTCTGCTTCTGCAGGCCGGCGGGTTACTGGCAATCGGAACCTTTATTTCAACCCTGACAAAGAACCAGATCATCGCGGCGGCGGCCACCTTCGGCGTTTGCCTGCTGCTCTGGGTGCTGGAGTGGAACAGCTACGAGACGGCCACGTGGGCGCAGGTAATGGCGTATTTCTCGGTCATCAAACATTTGGAATCGTTCACCAAGGGCGTGCTCGATTCGAGAGACGCGATCTTTTACGTTTCCCTGATCTTTTTCGGGCTGTTCATGACGTCGCGCTCGATGGAGTCGCTGCGGTGGAGGTCTTAAATGGCATCGGCATGGATTAAAGCTCGACAAACTCAGTACGCGGCATACGCGACCCTCTACATTCTGGTGATCATCGCGGTGCTGGTGGCGGCGAATTATCTCGCGAACCGCTACAACAAGAGCTACGACGCGACCGCCAACAAGCGATTCACCCTTTCCGATCAGACGGCCAAGATCCTGCGGGAAGCGAAGAACGAGATTCGGATTACCTATTGGGACAAATCGACGAATTTCCAGCAGGGGCAGGACCTGCTGGACCGCTACTCGAATCTTTCCCGGAACGTTCACGTCGAGTACGTTGATCCCTTTAAGAAGCCGCAACTGGCGCGCGCGGCGGGAATCAAGAACGTCGGCACGGCCACTATCGACATTGGACCGAAACACGAAGAGGCGAAGACGTTCGACGAGGAAGGCATCACCGGCGCAATCGTGCGCGCAATGAAGGGCGGCCAGCGCACCGTCTGCTTCGTTCAGGGCAACGGTGAACACCAGCTCGACGACACGGATCGCGGCGGCTTCTCGCAATTCAAAACGCTCCTGGAACACGACAATTACGCGTCGAAGTCGATCAACCTGTTGCAGAAGGCTGAGGTGCCTTCCGATTGCACCGTTGTGGTGGTGGGCGGCCCCAATTCCGATTACGCGCAGCCCGAGGTTGATGCCCTGAAGAAGGACGTCGAGAATGGCGGACGCGCGCTGTTCCTGATTGATCCGCCGCTGAAAGTGCGCGGGCGCGAGGTGGCGGATAACGCGTCGCTCAACGATCTGCTTACGAGCTGGGGCGTCACCCCCGAGAAGAACCTGATTCTGGATGAGAATCCGATTGGCCAACTCGCCGGTCTCGGCCCGGAAGTGCCGCTGGTGATGAATTATGAGTCGCAGCCGATTGTGGAGCCGATGAAGGGCACGGCCACGGGCTTTCCGCTGACCCGCGCGCTGGACACGAAGAGCACGGACAAGACCACGGTAGACAAACTGTTCTCGTCCTCCGACGGCAGCTTCGCCACTACCAACCTTGGCCCGGGCGAGATCAGCGCCGACCCTCGGACCGCGGCCAAAGGTCCGTTCGCCATGGCCGCTGCCGGCGCCTATCGCACTGGTGAACCGAACAAGCAGGGGCGCTTTGTCGTGGTGGGCAACTCCGGATGGGCCGCCAACGGATTCATCCGTTTCAACGGCAATCGCGACCTTGCGCTGAACATGATGAACTGGCTGTCCTCTGACGAGGATCTCATTTCCATCCGGCCGAAAGAACCGGACGACCGGCGTATCACCGTCACTCGCGCACAGATGCTGTGGATTCGCTCGGTGAGCCAGTTTATTCTGCCGATCATCGTGATTGTCGGCGGCATCGTGGTCTGGTGGCGCAGGAGGTAGCACGATGCGCGGTCGTGGATTGTTGATCGCCGCCCTCCTGTTCGTCGCGCTGGCGGGTGTCATTTACTGGTCGAATAAGCAAAAAGCGAAGGAAGAAAGTGCTCCACCGAAGGACACGACACCGACGGTTATTTCCGTTCCTCAGGCCGACATTACGAAGATCGAACTGAAAAAGAGAGACGGTCAGGACGTGGTGCTCGAAAAAAGCGGCAGCGATTGGCGGATTACCGCGCCTCAGGCCTGGGCGGCCGACCAGGATACTGTCAATGGGCTCCTCTCCAGCCTGAGCACGTTGAACGGCGACAACGTCGTTGAACAGAAAGCCGGTGACGTCACCCAGTACGGCCTGAATCCTCCCGCCGAAACCGTGGTGATCGGCCTGAAGAACGGCAAATCCAAAACGCTGCTGGTGGGCGACGAGGCGCCGACTGGCGGTGAAGTGTATGCCATGGCGATGGGAGACTCGAAGGTCTACACCATGGCTTCGTACAATCGCAACTCGGTGGACAAGAGCGTCAACGATCTGCGCGACAAACGCCTCCTCACCTTCAGCCAGGACTCCCTGGCGCGCGTGGAGCTTTCATCCAAAGGGCAGGACATCGAGTTTGGGAAGAATAATCAGGGCGATTGGCAGATCCTGAAGCCGGGCCCGTATCGCGCCGATGGCCTCCAGGTGGACGAACTCGTCCGCAAGCTGAAAGACGCGAAGATGGATCTCGCCGGCTCGGAAGACGACCGCAAAAAGGCCGCGGCGGCATTCGCTTCCGCAACGCCGGTTGCCACCGCCAAAGTTACGGATGGCTCCGGCGCCCAGGAATTGCAGGTGCGGAAGGACAAAGCGGGCGATTACTACGCGAAATCGAGCGTCGTCGAGGGCGTCTGGAAATCCACCAGTGAACTCGGCGACGGACTGAACAAGACCGTGGACGATTTCCGCAACAAGAAGCTGTTCGACTTCGGCTTCGACGATCCGAACAAGATCGAAATGCACGACGGCGCGAAATCGTATTTCTTCACGCGGGGCGGCGACAAGTGGTTCTCCAACGGCAAGGAACTGGATACGGTGAGCATCCAGTCGTTCATCGACAAGCTCCGTGAGCTTGCCGCGGCGAAGTTCGTGGACAGCGGTTTCGCCACGCCGGCTCTGGACATCACGGTGACCTCAAAGGACGGCAAGCGGACGGAGAAGGCTTTGTTCTCGAAGCAGGGCGCGGATTACGTTGCCAGGCGCGAAGGCGAGACCTCGCTGTATCAGGTGGACGGCAAGACGATTCAGGATCTGGAAACGGCGGCCGCGGCGGTCAAGCCCACGGCCGCCGCTAAGAAGTGAACCGCCAGGAAGCGAATCGCCGGCGTGCGCAGGCGCGCGTTTTCCGCTACCATTGCCTGATGCGGGAACAAGCCCCATGACCGGCCTGCTCACTGACCTGTATCAGCTCACCATGGCGGCCGGCTATTTCGAAGCCGGCAAAGCCGAGCACACCGCGTGCTTCGAGCTCTTCTTCCGCCGGTTGCCGCGCACTCGCAATTTCGTTCTGGCCGCGGGACTCCGGCAGGCCGTCGAATATCTGCTGAATCTTCGATTCACGCGCGAAGAGGTGGACTACCTGCGTGGCCTGCCGCAGTTTGCGCAAGCTTCCGCCGACTTCTTCGACTACCTTCTCCATCTGCGTTTCACTGGCGATTTATTCGCGATGGAAGAGGGCACTCCCGTTTTCGCCGATGAACCCCTGCTGACCGTCCGCGCTCCGCTGATTCAGGCGCAGATTGTCGAAACGTATCTGCTCGCCTCCATCGGATATCCGTCGCTGGTGGCCACCAAGGCCGCTCGAATTGTCGAGGTGGCCGGCTTGCGCGGCGTGGTCGAGTTTGGCACGCGGCGCGCTCACTCGCCGGAAGCGGGCGTGCTCGCCGGGCGCGCTGCCTACATTGGTGGCTGCATCGGAACCAGCAATACCGAGGCGGGCTTTCGTTTCGGCATCCCGGTTTTCGGCACAGCCTCGCACTCGTGGGTGCTGTCTTTTCCGAGCGAGCGTCAGGCATACGAGCGGCTGCAGCAGATGCTGGGCGATTCCACGGTCTACCTCATCGACACGTTCGACACCATCGAAGGCGCCCGCCTTGCCGCCGATCTCGGCCGGCCGCTGTGGGGCGTGCGTCTGGACAGCGGCAACCTGGTGGAGCTTTCGCACGAAGTGCGGCGCGTGCTGGACGACGCCGGCCTGAAGGACGCGAAGATCATGGCCACCAGCGACCTCAACGAGTATCGGATTCTCGAATACACCGCGGCGGGCGCCCCCATTGACGCATTCGGTGTGGGCACCGATCTGGCCACGTCCGCCGACGCGCCCAGCCTTGGCGTGGTGTACAAGCTGGTGGAGCTGGAAGAGAACGGCGTCACGCGGTCCACGGCGAAATACAGCGAAGGCAAGCACACGTTGCCCGGCGCCAAGCAGGTCTTCCGTTTTGCCGATCACGACCAGATCGCCTGTTCGTCGGAATGCGTCGGCTGCGGCCATGGCGACGGCGGCCCGCGGGCGCTGATTCGGCCGGTCATCGTTCAGGGCCGGCTGGTGCACGAATTGCCGGCGGCGCGGGAAGCGCGCGACTACGCACAGCGCTCGCTGCATAAGCTGCCGCTGGCCTGCCGCAGTCTGTTCGAGAGCGAGGAGCCGTACCCAGTTGAGTACAGCGAGAAACTGCTGGCGCTCTCGGAGCGCGTGCGAGCCGAGTCGCACCCGCATGTGCGCGAGGTGGAGGGCCGATGAATACGGTCTTCGTGGACGTCGACACGCAAATGGATTTTGTTTTCCCGGGAGGCTCGTTGTATGTTCCGGGAGCGGAGAGAATCCTGCCCGTTGTCTCGGCCCTGAACCGGCACGCCTCGCGCACCGGGGCGGTGGTGCTTTCCACCATGGACGCCCACGCCGAAGACGACCCGGAGTTTCGAGCCTGGCCTCCGCACTGCGTAGTCGGAACAGTGGGGCAGCAGAAGCCCGCCAGCACTCTGCTGGAGCGGCGCGTTGTCGTGCCGTCGAATCGCGGCGCGGTTTTCTCGGTGGATGCCTGCCAGCAGATCATCGTTGAGAAGCAGACGATCGATCTGTTCACCAACGCCAATCTTGGCTTCGTGCTCGATCACCTGCGCGCGCAGCGATTTGTCGTCTACGGCGTGGTGACGGAGATCTGCGTCCGTTGCGCGGCTATCGGCCTGCTGCGCCTCGGAAAGCTGGTGGAGGTGGCGACCGACGCCGTCCGCGCACTGGACGAGGGGAAGGCGCGAGAGATGTTCGACGAATTCAGCGCCGCGGGCGGATTATTGACCACTGCGGCGGCCGTAATGGCGTGACCGCTTATCATATAGGGAATGACCTCGACAGTCGCGCAAAACACGGACGCGCAGGCCACCGGCGCCCAGGCCACGGGCACGCTTCCCGCCGAGACGCAGCACGTCATGGATCTGGAAAAAGCGTATCTGCTCCAGAACTACGCGCGCTACCCCGTGGTGCTGCATCGCGGAAGAGGTTGCTATGTCTATGACACGGACGGCAATCGTTACCTCGATTTGATCACGGGCATCGGCGTGAATGCGCTGGGCCATGCGCATCCCCGAATCGTGAAAGTGATCCGCGACCAGGCTGGACTGCTTCTGCACTCCTCGAACCTCTACTATCACGAGTATCAGGGCCGGCTGGCGGAGCGCCTGGCGAAGATGAGCGGGCTGGCTCGCACGTTCTTCTGCAACTCCGGAACGGAAGGCATCGAGGGCGCGATGAAGATGATGCGCGCGCATGGACGGCGCATCAGCAAGGAGAAGCACGAGATCGTCGCGCTCGATAATTCCTTCCATGGACGAACGTTCGGCGCCCTGTCCATCACCGGCCAGCCAAAGTACCGGCACGACTTTGAGCCGCTGCTGCCAGGCGCGCGTTTCGTGCCGATGAACGACATCACGGCGCTCGAACAGATGGTGAGCGAGCGAACGGCCGGAATCGTGATCGAGTGGATTCAGGGCGAGGGCGGCATCAATCTGGTTTCGTCGGAATTCGCCCATCGCACGCGGGAACTCGCCGATCGATACGACGCCTTGCTGCTTTTCGACGAAACGCAGTGCGGCGTGGGACGCACAGGCCGTTACTTTGGTTATCAGCTCATTGAGCCGGCAATCCTGCCGGACGTGATGGTCACGGCGAAACCGCTGGCCTGCGGTATCCCGCTGGGCTGTATTGTCGCGAACGAGCGGGCGGCGGCCTCCATTGCCCCGGGCATGCACGGGACCACATTTGGCGGCAATGTTCTCGCCTGCCGGGTGGCTCTGGAGTTTGCGGATATATTGGACGAGCTACTGCCGCATATTGCGCAGGTTGGCGCATACTTCCGCATGAAACTGGAGGAAATGGCGAAGCATTCCCATTTTATCCGCGATGTTCGGGGGGTGGGGCTGATGCTGGGCGTGGAACTCGCGTTTTCCGGCAAGCAGATCGTGCTGGACGCGATGAAGGACGGCCTGCTCATCAACGCCACCCACGATACCGTGCTGCGCTTTCTGCCGCCCTATGTCATTACGGAGGAGCTGGTGGACCGGGCGGTGGCGATCCTCCGCAAGGTGCTGCGCAACGCGAAGCCGCCGCAGGCTTAGAACGCGATGCTTTCGTGGCTGTTCTCGACGCCCCTGCCGCCAGGAACAACCGCGCCCGACTTCACTCTGCCCGATCAGAGCGGCCAGCCGGTGCACCTGGCGGACCTTCGCGGCCGCAATGTCGTTCTGGTGTTTTATCCGGGCGATGACACAACCGTCTGCCGCCGCCAGTTGTGCGAGTTCCGCGATTCCTGGGGAGCGGCCCGCGAGCGGAACCTACAGGTTCTCGGCGTGAACCCGCAAAGCGCCGCGAGTCATGAGAAGTTCCAGTCGCGTTACGCGTTCCCGTTTCCGTTGCTGGTGGACCACGGAAAGAAAGTGGCCTCTCTTTACCATGCCAACGGCCCTATTGTTCGGCGCACCGTGTACCTGATCGGACCGGACGGAGTCATTCGATACACGAGGCGAGGCAAGCCGCCGGTGAGTGAAGTGCTTGCCGCGGCGGAATGAGCACGGCCGGGCCCCCCTGCCCCTCCTGCCATGGACGAGGCGGATGGGAAGAGCCCTGCTCGCGCTGCGACGGGACGGGAGAAACCGCCGGCGGCGAGGTTTGCCCGGAATGCGAAGGCTCGGGCAACTGCTGGCACACGTGCCCTCGATGCGGCGGAAAGGCGACGTAGACTTTGGCGGAAACGCGCGTTCATCTTGTGGTCGGTACTCCCTGCTATGGCGGGCAGGTCACGACGGCCTATGCCGGCTCACTCCTGAAGCTGCAGCAGGCGTGTCTTCGGCGCGGCGGTATCGATTTCACCGTCCTTATGCAGGCCGGCGATGCGCTGATCACGCGCGCCCGGCAGAATCTGGTAGCGCACTTTCTCGAAAATGCCGCCGCTACTCACCTGCTGTTCATCGACGCGGATATCGGGTTCGAACCCGAGCAGGTGTTCCGCCTTCTGGACTTCGACGCGGACGTAACGGCGGCCGTCTATCCAACCAAACGCATCGACTGGGCGCGATACGCGGCGATGGCGCGCAGCGGGCGTAGTCACCCGGAATCGGAGGCGCTCTCCTACGTGGTCGAGCTGGGAGCGCCGGAGCGCATCGCTATACGCGGACGCTTCGTGAAGGCGGTGGCGGTGGGCACGGGCTTTCTGATAATCCGCCGCGCTGCGCTGATCTCGATGATCGAGCATTATCCGGATTTGCGTTACACCCGCGAGCATCAGACCGACGATCCTCTGCGTGGCAGCGAGTGGCGCTGTGCGCTCTTCAATTGCATGATCGATTCGGCCACCGGCCACTACATGAGCGAGGATTTCAGTTTCTGCAGGCGCTGGACGGATATGGGCGGCGAAATCTGGGTGGATCTGGAAAGCCGACTGAATCACGTCGGATCTGTCACGTTTGTCGGCGATTATAGCTCGCGATTCGATAAATTGCCGGAATAATCAGCGGTGGAGCGCCAGAAACACATCGAGACGCCGAACGGCTCCCGTTCTTTCGAGGATGGCCGCGCTGGTTGAAGAATCGAGCCCCGGCCCGTCAAAGCTTTCTCGCTCGCCATTTCCCCGCGTCACCTCTATCCGAGCCGGACCATCGCCATGCGCCACCACCGGCGTCTGGCAAATCGTGAACGCCAGCGTGTCCCGCTCCAGACCGATGCTTTGCACTTCCCCATCGACGTCGAAGAACCGAAACGTCGCGGGAGCGGTCAGGAATTCCGCGCGATCGACCAGGCGTGCAGTGAACTGAATTCGCCCGCCGCGAACGGTAACACCCATCTCGCCCATCCGGGCAATGATGTCTTCCTTCACCTGGCCGGTCATCCCGGGCTGCTGGACACCGGCGAAGCCGGGTGTATGCGAATAAGGGTCGGTTGGAATCGCGCCGTACAGCTCAGGCGTCTTGTGCACGCCAATGCCTTCGCGGATGTCCCGATAGTGTGCGCGCAGCCGGTCGATGGTGAGTTCGTCCACGCCCGCCGCCGCCGCACGCTCCAGCGCCTCCTGCACCGCGAGTGCGAGCTTCGAGACCATGTGCCAGTAGATGCACCCCAGCCCCTCGTATTTGTAGAACGTTCCCGAACGGCCGGTGAAGGACTGGTGGTCGAAAACCTTCTCATAGAGGTTGAGGACAAAACGTTGTTCACTCTCGCTCGCGTCCGCCCTCTCCAGCGCCTCTTGCAGCACGCCCGCATTGCGAAAGGCCGAATTGAAGTGGATCTTCCCTTTCGCATCGCGCGCCACAATGGTTTTGTCGCCGCTCTCCAGCATCTTCGCTAACAACGGAGACCTCGCCGCTTCGTCTGCTGGAACGTTGTTCTTTTCGCGGAACCGCGGGAGGCGACGGTCCGGGTAAAGGACGTAGCTGTTCTGATCCTCGCGGTAGAGTTTGCTTCGACGAAGCCCGTCAAGCAGAGCGACAGATTCGCGCGGCGACAGCACCCCTGAGCTGAGCACGGCCACCTGGCCTTCCAGCATTTCGTAGAGGTGGCGAATGACAATTTCGCCGTTGTCGGCCACCTTCATCAGGTTGTACGCGTGAAAAAGCCCGTCTTCCCGCTGGTTCGAGAAAATCGATTGGTCCATGTGCGAGATGGCCAGGCGGCAGAAAGCCCGAATCTCCGGCAACGGGACAGCCGTGCGCTCTCCGGAAAACCCGCTGGCATAGACAGCTTCCCGGTAACGACTGGCTGCGCCGCCGAGAGCATCCAGCAGGCCTCGCCGATCCGCATCGCACTTCAGCGCGCCGGTCATTGACCGAAACATGCCGGCGACTTCGGTCGAAATCTCGATACTCTGCGCGGCAGCCTGCGCGAACAGTCTTTCGCAAAACGCAAGAAAACGGCGCAGGTAGCACATGGTCACCACGGAAACGCCGTAGCCAACCAGCGCGTTATTCGCGTCGTTCCATTCGGGCCGCTGCGTGTTCATCCAGATGCCGGCGCCGGGGATGTAATTCGCCAGGCGAGCCAACACCACCACGAGAAGTTTCTCCGCAAGGTTCGCGCGATAATCGAGAAATTTGCCGTCGTTGCCGATTATGGCGACGCGCTCCTGAATCTCCCGATGGAGCGCCATGTCGAAATCCACAGTATTGTGCGGGTCGCGAAGCAGCGCTTCGTACGGTCTGATGCGGTACGGGACATTCGCGTAAGTGAACACCGGGCGGGTCAGAAGCTCGGGCAGCGCGCCGGGATGATAGCGCATCGACGCTTCCAGCAGCTTCAGCAGGTAGACGACCTGGTGATCGCCCCAATAGCCGATGTACGACCACGGATCGTGCGGATCAGCCACTTCCCATTCGAAGCCGTCGCGCGTCACGCGATAGGGGTTGTGCCCGTCCGCTGTGGAGGCATCGACGAACTTGAAGATCATGCTCTCGATGTAGCCGGGGAACGAGAGTGCCAGCGCTTCCCAGTTCTGAAACAGGTCGCGCCAGTTGCCCTGATAGTTCAGGACTTTCTTTCCGTGTTCGTCTTTCAGCTCGATGGAGAAGATATTCCAGGGGCGGCTGGGGTCGCCGTGGCGCCGACTGAACGTGAATGGAAGATACTCGTGCGCGAGCCTTTCCAGATCGAGGTCGTTCCGGCCGCGCGCGCGAACCAGCAGATCGCGGTGAAGCACCGTTTCCGGCAGATCCTCCAGGAACTGGCGCTCCCGCCGGGCAAGATCGCGATTTGCTTTTTCCACGAATGACGCGAAATCGGCGCGCGATATTCTGTACCCGTCATCGGGGACGCCGCCGCGCATCACGTTAAACAGCGTGTTGGAGAAGTGCCGGCACGCGCTCAGCTCGTCCGCCGTTTGTTGCAGGCCGTCGGCAGTCGCCACGATCCTGACCAGATTCGTCGAACCGCGAGCGATGTCGGCATCGAGATCGGCGTTCGTGTCGATCTCGGCCACGGCGGCGGCATCCTTGTCGACATCCGCCACGACGCTCCACTCCTTGCGGGCGCCCGCCGGCAGTGACACCTGAGCGTTCACGAAATACGCGCCGCGCCGTCCGCGAACCAGGGTTTCCTCCTCCACGCTCTGGCCATGCCGAAATCGATCGAGCTGCGCCGTCGACAGCAGCCGCCGCGCCGCGTCCAGCCCCTGCGACCAGACCGTGTTGGCTCGCAACGCCTCGCTCGGCTCCGCTTTATCGACGGGGATTGAACTCAGGCGGTACAGCGCAAGCCCGGAACCGGGATCCATCTCGCTTTCCTTGTACCCGTCGGCCAGCGTGCTGTACTCGAGCTGAAAACGACGCGTGAGGCCGGCGGGCAGGATGTTCTGAATGCCGTCCAGCAGTTCCACAATAACGTCAACTTCGCCGAGGTTCAGCAGCGTTGAACGGCGGATGAATCCGAACTGCTCGCTCGTCATCCACGCGCAGGAGAAACTCAAGGCGAGGTCTTCGTTGAATTCCTCGAATACAAGTTTGTTCCCGTAAACGTTCTTGTACAGGTTTCGCGTGACCCGCCACAAACCTGGGTAGCGCTCCGAGAACGGCTCCCACAATGATGTGCGTTCGCCGCGAGCGACCAGCAGAATCGTCTTGCCGCCGGTGGTCTCCGAGCTGTCGTGGATGCGGTCGTCCGTGTAGTAGGGGAAAAGAGCGCGGTCGGGATCGCGGCGGCCCGCCGTAAGCGCGCCGTTGCTGGAGACGAACATCCAGTGGTCGGAGTCGCTCACCAGCGTCATCAGGAACGGAGGCATCGCGTCGTAATTGGCGATGCGATAGAAGCGTTCTCCGTTGAGATCGACGAGCGCGCCTTCCGCCAGCCGCGCGCGCTGGTGTAGTTGTGCATTGCCGACGAACGCAGCGCGATAACTCATGGCCACCGGATCAGGCCAGCTCCGCGCGGCGCGTCTTCAGATCCTGCTCAATCTTCACCATCACGTCGTCGCCCAGCGAGTAGAACTTCACGGCCAGCGCGGAAAGGAACCCAAAGCCCGCGGGAATGATGGTCAGCATGAGGCGGATGCCGTTCTGTGCGCCCACCGACTGCGCGACGTTGGGATGGAATCCGAACCACGCCAGAATCCAGCCGCCCATAGCGCCGCCGACCGCCCAGCCCAGCTTCTGCGAAAACGACGCCGCGGAGAATACCAGACCAGTGGCGCGGCGTCCGGTTTTCCATTCCGAATAGTCGGCGGTGTCTGCATAGAACGCCCAAAGCAGCGGCGACGTTGGCGCAAACAGCATTGAGATCACAATCCAGATCGCGAAGATCAGCACGATCTGGTCCTTCGGTACAAAATAAAGCGCCACGCACAGCGCGCTGGCGACGGTCATCAGCCCCATGTACGCCCGGCGCTTTCCGAACCACTTCGACAGCGTGGCGGCGGTACTGGTCCCCAGAATCACGCCGATGGTTCCCAGCAGCATAAAGAACGTGGCCAGGTTGCTGTAGGTCAGGAAGAACCCGGCATGGGTGATGGGCAAGGTAATGCGCACGTTGGCGTAACGGTCGCCGACGTAATACTTGAAATAGTAGAGAATTGCGCCCATACGCACGGCGATATGGCACAGCGCAAACACGCCGATGAAGCAGACCATGATCCACGGCCGGTTGCGCATCAGGTCCTTCAGATCGTTCTTCAGCGTATTCGATTCGTCTTTCGCGGGCTGGACGCGCTCACGTGTCCCGGCGAACGTAATGAGGAACAGCGCGGTTCCCACGATTCCGTAGATCACCATCACCATCTGAAACCCGTGCTGATCGCCGGCCTGTTTGGCCATCCCGCGGCCGAAGTATCCCACCAGCGGCAGCGTGGCCGCCTGCACCACGAAGAGCCCGCCATAGGAGAGTACGAAACGATACGCAGAAACGCCGGTCCTTTCCAGCGAATTCGGCGAGATCACGCCCATCAGCGCCGAATACGGAATATTGATGAACGTGTATGCCATCATCACCAGCGTGTAGCTGACGTACGCGTAGATCAGCTTGCCGCTGGCGTCCAGGTGCGGCGTGGTGAAGGTGGCGACGCCGGTCACCGCCATCGGCAGACATCCCCAGAGCAGGTATGGCCGGAAGCGCCCCCAGCGCGTCCGGGTCCGGTCGGCGATCACGCCCATCACCGGATCGATTCCGGTGTCCCAGAACCTCGCGATCACCAGCATGGTTCCCGCCGCCGCCGCTCCGATGCCGAACACGTCGGTATAGAAGAACAGCAGGAAGTTCATGAACATCTGGAAGTAGAAGTTGGAGGCCGTATCGCCGAGCCCGTAGGCGACCTTCTCCCTGAAGGCGATTCTGTCCGATGCGGTCGTGGCAATCGTCGACATGGTTGATTGAAAAGTATCAGGTCTTTCGGCGGCCCGCAACTTCAGCCAAATGCCGGCACAACGGAGCGGACCGCCCGGCTTAGCTCGAAGGCGTTGCAGGCGGCTCCACCCTGTGCCAGCTGTTCTGATAGCCTCGAATGCGGACCCTATCCCCGGAGCAATCGCCTTGTACGAAGCAAACGCAGCGCGTTACGAATCGATGATCTATCGCCGGTGTGGAAGGAGCGGCGTGCGCCTGCCCGCCATCTCGCTCGGTCTCTGGCACAACTTCGGCGGTGTGGACACATTGGAGAACTGCCGCGCGATGTTGCGGAGGGCGTTCGATCTGGGCATCACGCACTTCGATCTCGCCAACAACTACGGCCCTCCGCCTGGTTCCGCCGAAGAGACGTTCGGGCGTGCCCTTCGGCTCGATTTGCTCCCGTATCGCGACGAGCTGATCATCTCCACCAAGGCCGGATATGAGATGTGGCCTGGCCCTTACGGCGACTGCGGATCGCGGAAGTACCTCATTGCCAGCCTCGATCAAAGCCTGCGACGCATGGGGCTCGATTATGTGGACATCTTCTACTCGCACCGGCCGGACCCCGAAACGCCGCTGGAAGAGACCATGGGCGCGCTCGATCGGGCGGTACATTCAGGCAAAGCCTTGTACGTGGGCATTTCCAATTACAATGCCGAACAAACCGCGCGCGCCGTGGCGATTCTGCGCGAACTCGGCACGCCCTGCCTGATTCATCAGATGAAGTATTCGATTTTCGAGCGCGGCGCCGAAGAAGGCTTGTTCGAAATGCTCGAGATCGTGGGCGTTGGCGGCATTGCCTTCACGCCACTGGCGCAAGGTCTTCTGACGGACCGCTACCTCAGGGGCATACCCGGTGATTCCCGTGCGGCGAAGCCGAACACGTTCCTCAAGCGCGGTGACGTTACGGACGCCCGATTGGCGCAAATCAGGGACCTCAATGATGTGGCCCGCGAGCGCGGCCAGTCCCTTGCGCAGATGTCTCTCGCTTGGGTTCTCCGCCAGGATGCGATGACCAGTGCATTGATTGGCGCCAGCCGAGTCGACCAAATCGAACAAGACATCGCAGCGCTGAGCAACCTGGATTTCGCGCCGGAAGAACTGCAGCGGATCGAGAGAATTCTCGCCAGCGCTTCGGCCTGATTACTTCCTCCGGAACTTCAGCGTAGCCTGGTGGTCCTGACCATTGGAAGACTCCTGCACGATCATCGTCATGCGCTTACCATCGCCATCGAGGGTGCGAACCCACTTGCCCGTGACGTCCTCCCCTTTGATCACGGCTCGCCACTCCGTTGTCATCGTGACGCCGTCCACGGTTGTCTTTGACGCGTGCTGGAACGGCCCGATCTGATTCTGCTGCTCCGAACCGTCCGTCGAAAGCGTCAGGTTTGTCGTCATGATGCCCACATACAGCAACCGCACTACGCCGTCGCTCGGCTCGGCGAACGTCGACTGAATGTCGTAGTTCGATCCGTGCTGTTTGATGCTCTGGACGAGATTGACGGGGATCGGCTCGTCACCCGTGCTGCCCCGGTCGAGAACCCATTTCCCTTCAAAACCGGAGCGATCGGCGGCGACCGCGATGAGAGCCGTGAGAAAAAGACAAACCAGCAGTTTTTGAAACACTCATCCTCCACCATTGGTAGGACTCCTGACGGCTGGAAAGATTCCGCGGCGCCTAAAGAAACGCGGTTGTTTTGACGCCGGAGATATCGAAACGTTTGCGGCAGCGCATGTTGCGGCACATGACCTTGTCGTCCAGCAGGACCATGTAGCTGGCCGCCTTCTGGAATTTCGCGCGGTCGCGCTCGTCGGCGCCGCGGGGAATCTGAGGCAGCTTCGTGCGGACCAGCCAGTGCAGCTCGTAGCTCTCGGGTGTGCGGCAGAACGGGCACATCAGAGTGGCCGCTTTCGTGGTTTGCGATTCGCGATAGAACGCGCGCTCGTCGAGCATCGCATTTATTGTCGCAGGTTCTCTACTGCGCGTCGTTCTCCGTCAGGTCGAGATCGGTGTACTTCTGGCAGCAGCGGCAGTTGCCGGGCGTGTATGTGCGGATGTAACAGACGTTGCACCAGTACGTGATAAACAGGCGCTTGCCGTCCTGGTGAACGAACATCGCGCGCTTGTAGATCGGATCCACGAGGAAATGGCCGGGCGCCGTGAAGTGGCCCAGAACTTCCAGATCCATGCCGCGCAGTCGTTCGTCGTTCAGGACGCTGCGAGTCCCGTCGTCGCCATCGAGCAAAATCACCTGGCCGTCGATGGTCTGGAGAGCGGGAACGTGATCGGCAGTCTGGACGAGTTTGCCGCGCGCGGAGGCCTCATCCGAGCCGCGCAGCGCGGCTGCCAGGATGATCAGAGCGAGAGCGCTGCGTCGTGTCATACCCCGTATACAATGTTAGATTCATGACGCGAGGGCAGGTTGCTGTTTTCGTCACCTGCGTTGTCGATCAGTTGTTTCCGCAGGTCGGCATCGCCATGGTGGAAGTCCTCGGGCGGCTCGGCTACAGCGTCCATTTTCGCGAACGGCAGACCTGCTGCGGCCAGCCCGCTTTCAACTCCGGTTACCGCGATGAAGCGCGGCGCCTGGCGCGGTACTTCCTGGATGTTTTTCGCGATGCGGAGTTCATCGTGATTCCCTCCGGGTCGTGCACGTCGATGGTGACGCACCATTTTGCGGAGCTTCTCCCCGCCGACCCCACGGTGCCCGAAGTTGCTTCGCGCACCTGGGAATTCTCGCGTTTCCTCCTTGAAGTGGCGCGCGTTGAGGACGTGGGTGCGCGCTACGAGGGCTCGGTAACGTATCACGACAGTTGCCATGCCCTGCGCGAATTGAGTATCCACGACGGCCCGCGGCGCTTGCTCGCCAACGTTCGCGGGCTGGAACTTCGCGAGATGGACGCGACTACGGAGTGTTGCGGCTTCGGCGGGACTTTTTCGGTGAAGTTCCCGGACGTTTCCGGCGCCATGGCGCGAACGAAGATCGATTCCATCCTGCGCACGAAAGCCCATACCGTTGTCTCCGCCGATTGCAGTTGCCTGATGCAGTTGCAGGGAGCGATGCGGCGCGCGGGCGTCGGGATGCGCACCATGCATCTGGCGGAAGTGCTGGCCTCACGATGAGCGGCGCTTTTGTTCCCGTCGAGCGCCTGCGGGATACAATTGCCGATTCGCGGTTGCAGAGCGCCATCTACACGGCGACAGGCCGTCTCATCGAGAAGCGCGCGAGCGCGGTTTCGCCGGAAGTTCTGCCCGATTACCAGGATCTTCGCGAGCAGGCGCATCGCGTCAAGCGGCACACGCTGGAGAACCTCGACTATTACCTGGAGCAACTCGAAGCGAATGCGACCGCGCACGGCGGGCACGTCGTCTGGTGCAACAACGGCGAGGAAGTGGCCGATTTCATCCTCGGTCTCGCGAAGCAGCGCGGCGCAAGCCTCATCGTCAAATCGAAATCGATGACCACCGAGGAAATCGACCTCAATGAGCGCCTGGAGCACCACCATCTCGACGCGATTGAAACCGATCTTGGCGAGTACATCCTCCAGCTTGCGCACGAGCGCCCATACCACATCGTCGCTCCGGCGCTGCATAAGACGCGCCACGAAGTAGCCGACCTTTTTGCCGATCGTCTGGGCGTCCAGCACGATGTCGTGATCGAGAATCAGACCCTCACCGCGCGCCGCGTCCTGCGCGAGAAGTTCCTCGCGGCGGGTATTGGGATCACCGGCGCCAACTTCCTGGTGGCCGATTCGGGGGCGGTGGTCATCGTGGAAAACGAGGGCAACGCGCGGCTCACGTCTTCCGCTCCGCCCATTCACATCGCCATCGCCGGTATCGAGAAACTGATCCCACGCGCTCAGGATCTGGCTGTCTTTCTCAAGCTGCTGGGGCGCAGCGCCACAGGCCAACCGCTCACCGTCTACACGTCATTCCTCTCGGGGCCGCGACGCCCGGGCGAAGTGGACGGCCCCGGCGAGTTCCATCTGGTCCTGCTCGACAACGGCCGCACGAAGCTGCTGGCCGACGCGGCGAAACGCGAGTCGTTGTTCTGCATTCGCTGCGGCGCGTGTCTCAATCACTGCCCCGTGTACCGCAAGATCGGCGGCCACAATTATCCGGGAACCTATTCGGGGCCGATCGGCGCGATCATCACGCCGCAGTATCGGGGCGTCATGGCGCACCCCTGGCTGCCCTTCGCATCCACTCTTTGCGGAGCCTGCGCGGAAGTCTGCCCGGTGAAGATCGACATCCCGCGGCTGCTGCTCGATCTGCGCAGCGAAGTGGTGCGTGAGCGATCGGGCGTCGAGCGCGTCGCATTCCGCGCTTTTGCCTGGCTCGCGACTCACCCGCGTGCTTACACGTTGGTCACGGCGATGGCCGCTCGTCTGGCGCCGCGCGGAGAAAATGGCTGGCTGCGCCGTCTGCCGTTCTTCGCGAGATTCGGCGCGCTAGAGAAATGGCTCAGCCAGCGTGATATTCCGCTTCCCGCACGGCGGAGCTTCCGGAAATACTGGCGTGCTCGTGCGAAGGGAGGTCCGGCTGCATGAGCCGCGAAGCAATTCTCGAGCGCGTGCGAACGGCCCTCGGCCGCAAACCGGGCGACGTGCCCACAGGGCCTCCGCCGGTCTACTTGTCGCAGACTGGCCGCACCACGGAACAGCGCATTGCGGCGTTCACCGTCGCCCTCGAATCGCTGGCTGGCCGTGCCGTGCGCTGCTCATCGCCAGCAGTTGCGCGCGCCACCGTGAACGCCATGATCGCGGGAAAGCATGCGATTGCGTCGCTGTCTTCTTACCTGCATGAGTTGCAGATCGCCGCCGAAGTCCCCGATGCCGCCGTTTACCGTGAAGCCTGTGCCGCCGCCGATGTCGGCATCACCAGCGCCGATTACGCGCTCGCCGATACGGGTACGCTCGTGCTGTTCTCCGACGCAGAAGAATCGCGGCTGGTCTCGCTGCTGCCACCGAGACACATCGCCGTCGTCCCCGTCTCGCGCCTGATCGACAGCCTTGACGATCTCCTCGGGCGAGTGCCCCTCCCCGCCGATGCAACCAGCTCCATGGTCTTCATCACCGGCCCCAGCCGCACTGCCGACATCGAGCAGATCCTGGTCCGCGGCGTGCACGGCCCCGGCGATGTCACGGTTGTTCTGGTTGACGACTAACAAGCCCGGCCTTCGTCCATAACTCGTCCACGCGCCGCTTCACTTCGTCGCTCATGCGAATGACGTCCGGCCACGGCCGCGCGAATCCCTCTGTCGGCCACTTGCGCGTCGCGTCGATGCCCATTTTCGAGCCGTAGTTCGGCAGCCGGCTGGCATGATCGAGCGAATCCACCGGCCCCATGACGAACTCGATGTCGCGCTGCGGGTCGATGTTATTCAGCGCCTTCCACGCCACTTCGCGGACATTCTGCACGTCCACGTCCTCATCCACCACGACGATGCACTTGCTGAACATCGCCTGGCCGAGCCCCCAGATCGCGTGCATCACCTTGCGGGCGTGCAACGGATACGACTTGCGCATGGAAACCAGAATCAGATTGTGGAAGATGCCTTCCGCGGGCATGCAGATGTCGCGCACCTCGGGCAATTGCAGGCGCATCAACGGCAGAAAGATGCGCTCGATCGCCTTGCCCATGTAGAAATCCTCCATCGGCGGAGGACCGACGATGGTGGTCGCGTAGATCGGGTCCTTACGTTGTGTGATGCACGTGATGTGGAACACCGGGTAATCGTCGTCGAGCGAGTAAAAGCCGGTGTGATCGCCGAACGGCCCTTCGCGGCGCAACTCGCCGATGTCCACGTAACCTTCCAGCACGATTTCCGCGTTCGCCGGCACTTCCAGATCGCAGGTCTCGCACTTCACCATCTCCACCGGCCGACCGCGAAGAAAGCCGGCGATCATCATCTCATCGAGATCCGGCGGCAGTGGGAGGATGGCCGAATACATGGTGGCGGGATCGGCGCCAATCGCAACGGCAACAGGCATGCGGCTTTCCTTGCCCTCGGCAGCGAGCCGCCGGTAATGCTCCGCTCCCTGCTTGTGCGTCTGCCAGTGCATGCCGGTGGTGCGCTCGTCGTAGACCTGCATCCGGTAGCAGCCGCAATTGCGCTTGCCCGTGTCGGGATTGCGCGTGAACACCATCGGCAGCGTGACGAAACGCCCGCCGTCCTGCGGCCAGCAGTGCAGAATCGGGTAGTCGGCGAGCGAGAAACCCTCGCGCCGGATCACCTCCTTGCACGGCCCGCCGGAAACGATCTTCGGGAAGAACGACCCCATCTCCGCGAGTTTCGGCAGCATCTTCAGCTTTCCGATGAGCCCCTCGGGCATGCGCATCTGCAGATACTCGGAGATGCGGTCGGCCACTTCCTGCACGCTCTCCACCTGGAGCGCGATCTCCATGCGGCGCATGCTGGCGAAGGCGTTGATGAGTACCGGCACGCTGCTGCCCTTCGGCTTCTCGAACAACAGCGCGGAACCGTCGCCCTTCACCGCGCGGTCGGCGAATTCGGTGATCTCGAGATGCGGGTCCACTTCGACGGAGACACGCTGCAGCTCGCGATTCTTCTCGAGCGCCTGGATGAATTCGCGCAAATCGGCGAAGGCCATGGATTGACTATCATTAAAGTTACCATCCGTCAAAGCTAGTGTTCAGGGAGCAGAATGACCAATCGAGTTGCCTTCGTCACCGGCGCAAGCCGCGGCATCGGCCGGGCCATCGCGCTGGTTCTTTGCCGCGCGGGATTTGACATCGTTGTCGCCTCGCCGGAACTGGAAAACAACGAGGAGGTCGCCGGCGCCATCCGCGCGGCGAACGGCAAAGCCATGACCGTCGATCTCAACGTCACCTCGCTCGATTCCATCAAGGAAGCATTCGCAAAGGCGTACCAGGAAATGGGCCGCGTGGACGTGCTGGTGAACAACGCCGGCATCACGCGCGACGGTTTCGCCATGCGTATGAAGCCCGAGGACTGGAATCTGGTGCTGCAGGTGAACCTCACCGGCGCATTCCATTGCATCCAGCAGGTGCTGCATCCGATGATGCGCGAACGCTGGGGCCGCATCGTCAACATCGCATCGGTGGTCGGTGAAATGGGCAACTCCAGCCAGGCGAACTACGTGGCGTCGAAAGCCGGATTGATCGGTTTGACCAAGGCCATCGCTCGCGAGATGGGCAGCCGCGGCATCACCGTCAACGCCGTTGCCCCTGGATTTATCGATACCGACATGACCCGCGGCCTTCCCGCCGAGGTTCGCGAGAAGATGCTGGCGGCGATTCCGCTGGGGCGCCTGGGAAAAGTGGACGATGTTGCCGCGGCGGTGAAGTTCCTCGCCAGCGAGGACGCGGCTTACATCAACGGCCACGTGCTCGACGTCAACGGCGGAATGTACATGTAAGATGCTGGTACGGGAACTCCGAAAACGCCCCGAACCGTGGCCTAAATACGCGGAGTCCCGGCACCCGTGGCTCGCGCCCTTTCATGGGATCGAGTGGATGTTCGAATGGACCGCGTATTATCTGAGCCGCTGGGCACTCCTTGAAGTCCTGGAATACCTGGGCGCTCTCTCGGTTCTCATCGCGGTGGTTTTCTACTTCGCCGAAACGGGCGACCGGATCAAGCAGAAGCACTATCAGGCGTGGCAGGTGATCAACACCGCGCAGGGCAAAGGGGGCAGCGGAGGCCGCATCGAGGCCATGCAGGAACTGAACGCGGACGGTGTTCCCCTGGTCGGCGTGGATGCCTCCGGCGCATTCCTGTTTGGCATCCGTCTTCCACATGCGAGTCTGTCCCGCTGCAATCTCACGGATTGCGACCTGCGAAACAGCGACCTGTCGGGCGGCGACCTGTCGTGGTCCGAGCTGCGGTCGGCCAACTTCCGCCATGCGAAGCTGCATGACGTGATCCTCTCCAACTCCAATCTCTCCGACGTCGATTTTGTCGGCGCGGAATTGTGGAACGCCGACGTGAGCGGCGCGCGGCTCGGCAACACCGACCTGCGATATGCCGATCTGCGCGGGATTCGCTGGCGGCATATCGCGGATATCCAGGCGGCCGACGTTTACGGCGTGCGCAACGCCCCGGATGGCTTCGTCGAGTGGGCGCTCGCTCACGACGCCGTCTCACTTCCCGAAGACGACCACTAACAATAACCAAGGGCTGCGCCCTTGAAATCCCAAGGAGAAGGACTCAGGAACCCAAACGCAGGTGATTGATTCCACCGGCCGCCCGATCAGATGATTTTGGTATCCAGCCAACATCTGAGGAGGCGACCGATAGAAACCTTCGCGAAGCTGTTTGAGCGCTTCCTGGTTTTTGTATATCACTGTTTCGACCGCATCGTCATTCAGGGATACCTGCCGCTGTTGACCCGGCCCGAGCACATCGTGCATTTCTTCCGCGATGTGCACGGTCAGTATCCGATCACCCCGCAAGTCCTCGCGAAGCGTACCCTGGAATACCGGGGATGGGTGGAAGGCTACGCGCGCAATCACAAGATCCCCGTGTTGAAGGCCGAGAAGGGTATGAAAAAGGAGGATTGCGTCCGTCCTCATCTGCGGCAGATGGAACGGCGGAATCAACACGGGGTTTATTGCATTTTCACAGGCATGGAAATGGGCAGCACGTTCCGCTCGCAAATGCCGAAGTACCCGACCGACGACCCGGACTGCCGCATCATCCGGTGCGTGCCGTCACGCTTCCTGCATTACTACTTCCACATCCGCGATCCGGTGATCGGTCCGCTGGCCATGTGCATCGCTACGTGCATTCCGTTTCAGACAACCTATTACCTGAACGGCCACAACTTCATGGAGATTGAACTGCGCCGTCAGGGAGTGGCGTTTCGCAAGGACGACAACGCGCTCCTGTCGACTTCCGATCCGCAGGCTCTGCAAGCGGCCGCCGACAAGCTCAGCGCCGCCATCGTCGAGAAACGGTTGAACTACTGGAGCTGGCTGCTGGGACCGAAGTTTTCCGAGAAGGCCGCAAAGCGGTCAACCTGCGCCGTGACTACTCCATCAACCAGATCGGATACTGCCGCAACTTCATCTTCAAGCGGAACTTCCCGATCCACAAGATCTTTGAGCACTCCTGCGAAATGGGACTGTTCCGCCTGGCCGCCGACAAAGTTGCCTGCATCTTCGGGGTGCGCGTCACCAGACGGCTCCGCGGCAAGCTCCACAGCG
>Ga0326727_10009436_pt1 | contig 24015 bp, 22 predicted proteins | sample MB2enrmetagenome_FD_207643 | JGI IMG/M metagenome (GOLD analysis project Ga0326727, IMG submission 207643) | Lab enriched peat soil microbial communities from McLean, Ithaca, NY, United States - MB29MY | ecosystem: Environmental > Terrestrial > Soil > Wetlands > Peat | place: USA: New York... | reverse complement strand
CGCGGAGCTCCCTCGAATAGACGCCATAGGGAATCTTCTCCTTTGCCATAGTGACACCTCCGTCTGGTTTGATATTGTACCTCAACTTTGGTGTCCACTAAATCCATCATAGGTCAGTTTGGCAGGGCAGGCAGGGACGCAGTTCCATTTATTCCGTTATTCTCAAGGCACCAGGAGAGGAGCCACCCCGTCTTTCATATTCGGATGACCCGCACGCCTTTCTTCTTATATGCCTCAAAGTCGCCGTCAGCCGTATAGATTGTGGTGACGTCGACGGCCAGGAAGCTCGAAAGAATCAGCGCATCCATCGCATGCAGGCCGATCCCGTGCGAGAGATTCGCTGGGGAGAGGAGAGAGTGAGAAGCCTGAGAAAATAACCTGTATCAAGACCGATCATGGTCTACTCGCTCGCTTCACCGATAAACGTCTTTTCTGTGCCCCACCTTCACAACCCACACCGCAAGCTCTCTGTCCTGAACGGAATAGACAATCCTATACTGACCCTGACGAATGCGGTATCTCTCCCGGCCCGTGAGCTTTTCATGCCCCGGAGGTCTCGGGTCTTTGGCGAGTGTCTCGATGCGACGAAGGATCTTTTGGACATCTTTCTTTGGTGTCGTGCTGAAGTCTTTCTGAACGGATTCTTTGAAATAGACCTTATATTCGGCCATCTCTCTTCAGTCTCTTGACCATTTCGTCATAACTGATCAATGGCTCTCCCGCTCTTTCTTCAAATGCGATGATATCCTCGGCGTCTTCCGCGAGAGCTTCCCTCACCGCGTCATTGACAAGAGCCGATATTGACCGAGATGTCTCGACTGCTTTCAGTCTCAAAGCCTTATGCAGGTCCGGGTCCAGATACACGGTAGCTCGTCTGGCTGCTGTTGCCATGATGTCACCTCCATAGTAGCTAAGTAACTATAGCACCATGACCACATGACGTCAACCTGCCGGGGGAACATGGGGGGACACCTTCACATTTTCCGTCATTGGGACATTCCCAAACCCACTTTCATGTCGCAGGCCCCTTGACAATGCTTCAGGCGCACATTACGTTCTAGATGGCTATTTAGGCCCATGATTGCGGCTAAACATCAGTTCCGTGCGCGACGGAAATGAGTACCGTTGACAGGAGTTGAGGTAATATGGGTAATACCATATCCCTTCCCTGTTTGAGCAAATGTTTTCAGTTGCGTGGCCAATCATGAGAATTCTGTTAATTCCCAATGCAACAGTTTTGGATGGAGTCACCGATAAACATATCCCTCTGGGGTTGTTATATGTCGCTACAGCCCTCAGAAACAAAGGGTATGAAGCGGAGATTCTCGATATTAATCTTTTACCTCCGGGGGCCGGTGTCGAAGGTTTGACAGAGGAAATGCTGTCACGCGACCCTGATGTGGTGGGTTTTTCAGCGATGTGCGACCAGCACCCGCGGGTCCTTTCTTTATCCCGTCGCCTCAAGGAATACAGATCGGATATTGTCACTATTCTTGGGGGGCCGGAACCGACACTTACCGCTGTTTCCACGGTCGAACGTTTTCCTCAGATCGACATTGTAGTTGCCGGCGAATGCGAACATACAATTGCGGATGTGATAGGAGCGATTCAAAACCACCGCTCCCTTCGAGGTATTCCGGGTCTTACTTTCCGAGACAACGGGACGATCGTCAGTACTCCTCCGGCCCCCCTTGTAGAGGACATAGAAGGCCTCCCGTTTCCCAACTATGATTTGTTAGCCTCCCTAAAGCTCTTCTGGAGTGAGTATAAACTGCCGATTCCAATTGAGGCAGGCCGGGGGTGCCCCTACGAATGCACGTTTTGTTCTCTTATCACTCTTAGACAGAGGAGATTTCGTCTGCGTTCACCAGAAACCATACTCAGAATGGCTAAGAACCTGCTCGCTGATTATGGCACCGGAAGGATAATATTCTTGCATGACAACTTTACTGTTTCCAGACAAAAGACTCTTGCGTTTTGTGATGCGCTGGAAAAGGAGAATCTCAATATCAATTGGCAGTGTAGCTCCAGGGCAGACAGCCTCGACGATGAGCTTCTTGAGAGAATGGCTGAAACAGGATGCAAACTTATCTACCTCGGAATCGAAACCGGCTCTTCTCGAATGCAAAAACTCATTCGGAAGAATCTTGACCTCGATCAAGTGTTGGCTACGGTAAACCGAATGGTCGATCTAGGCATCAGGTTCACCGGCTCATTCATCACAGGATTTCCCGAGGAACGTATGACCGATCTAGTTCAAACAATACATTTCATGATGGAGTTGTTTCGTGTTTCTAAAAACGGACCTGATCGTCTGCAGCTGCACGAGCTCTGTCCCCTTCACGGCAGTCCTCTGTATGACCAATATGGAGACAGTCTGGTTCTTGGCACAGGTCATTCAGATTTAGCACTAAGCAACCTCGCCGATGAGGATATCGATCTAGTAAAGCGGTATCCGGACATTTTTTCTTCCTTCCATCAATACCCCACTCCATATCTGGACAAAGAGATGCTTGTCCGTATTCCTTATTTCATACTAAATTTACTCCGATTGCCTTACACCGCACTTTTACTGTTGGCGGACTCGGGGTTGGGCTTCCCAAACTGCATCTTAGATGATGAGGTTTTCCTGGAGCTTGTGCCTGGCCATTGCTACCATGATATCGGTACAATCGAGAGTTTCACAAAAGTATGTAACGTACTAGAGCGTATCTTTATAAAACGCGGATTAGGAGATCACCCAATCCATGACGTGATGAAGTGCGATCTGGCCCTCAGAAAGGTTGCAGGGGATGAAAATGGAGAATCCTCAGCTCTCATCGAGAAATTCAGTTTTAATATACCGGTTTGGATAGAAGAATTTGAAGCTTCGGATTTCCGGATTGTGCCCACACCAGTTCAAGGAAGAGCTTGCGACGTGCTGTTTTATAAAGAGAATGCCGGTGTGCGAACTGCTGTATTGCCTCAGGGCTTAGTGTGAAAATCTGTTTCCATCGGCCGAAACGGCGGCCGCTCTCCAAGGGCCGCCAATACCAAAACTGATGATGATCGGCGAGGTATCAAACAAACTGAAACAGAAGCCGTTAAAAAACGAGTATCAAGAAAAGGAGGTGATAAAAATGCCAACCACAATGGCCACGGTATTACACGCAGCAATCGCTAGCGGCAACATGAGTAGCGCAATTCAGCAACATGGAGGAACGCTGACTGTCGCGCAGAAAGAAGCCTTAGCGAAGGTCACTCCCGCGGACCTTACCGCAATTAAGTCTATAGCGGAAAAGGGAAAGACTATCGGGATGCTGGGTGACAAACTGGCTTGACTGGGTTACAGCTAGAGACCTGTACGGTCTCAACTGATTGTGGGATGGAAGATACCTCGCCGACATGTTACTATCCGTTAAGCACCACAATGAGGCTTGAAAGTTGAGAAAAGAAGAGTGTGATGACGTGAGGTGTAGGTGATGCCTGAAAGAACTTCAAGACCAAAGATCGTTCTCGCCAACTTGCCACATCCATTACGACCTGCCCTCAATATACCTCTGGCTGCCGGATACCTAAAAGCGGCTGCATACAAATTCGGCTTGCTCAACGAGGTTGACATTGAAATCCTGCCGCCTCTGGTTGCCAGCTATTTCGGGTGTCGGATGCTGGTTGAAAGAATAGTGGCGTTAAAGCCCGCTATTTTGGGTTTCACATTGTATTTGTGGAATGTCGAACGCAGCTTGCATATCGCAAGGGAAGTAAAAAAGCGGCTGCCTTACATACAGGTAGTTGTAGGTGGACCGGAGGTGAGTGGAGCAGCGGTTCACCTATTATCTGACTCTCACATAGATATCGCCGTTGATGGCGAAGGCGAAATCACGTTTGTTGAAATAGTCAGGAGGTTTCTTCATGGGCGGCCTCAGTTGAGTGAGATTTCGGGCGTTCGCTATCGCAGGGATGACGAGATTATCTCGACCGCCCCGAGAAGAGAAATCCCGGACATGGAGATCATACCCTCTCCTTATCTGATGGGCTATATTGACCCGAGCCAATTCCCTCAGATGATGATTTTCACGATGAGGGGTTGCTTGCAGGGCTGCACCTATTGTTCATGGTCCGGACGCGGGCGGTTGCGGCCGTTTGCCCTGGAGAGGCTCGAAAAAGAACTTATGTTAGCGATGGAAGCAGATGGCATGACCAGAGTTGGGATATGGGATTCGGCCTTCAACCTCTCGCCGGTATTTGCTGATGTCTGCAAGATTATCCAAACGATAAACTCTACCAGATATCTGAAATTTACTTGTTTTTTGCAGGCGGATTCGGTCACTGAGGAAACAGCTCGGCTATTGCGCCAGGCTAATTTTACCTATGTTGACGTCGGACTCCAGAGCAGTAACCCTAAGGTGTTGTCCCACATCGGCAGGCACTCTGACCTGGCTAAGTTTGTGCCCGGGGTCAGGGCCCTCGAACAGGAAGGCATTCAGGTAAAGGTTGACACTATTCTCGGGTTACCAGGCGATTCTCTGGAAACTTTCCATGATACAATGAGATTCTGCGCAGAGAACAAGTTGGACTTTCGGATCTTTAACTTGTCTTTAGGATATGGCACCGTAATGCGGCGTCGGCAAGAAGAATTTGGTTTGAAGATTCAGCAAGGCCCGCCCTACGTAGTCTGGGAGACTCCGACGTTTACACATGACGAGCTCGATAAGGTCCGCGAGCGTCATATAGAGCTATTTATAGATGTGAACAAGCTGGTTGAGCTGGCTTATCCGGCGATAGTGTCAAGTTTACCTCTATCGTTTCCAGAAAGCAGCCACGACAGTATCTCAGCGTTACAGGACCTGGAGCACCCCATCCGCAACATCGTCCTCAGGATGGATGGTCCTCCTGAGATTTCGAGTATGGCAACAGCAATCGCCGAAGTGATCAGTAAGAACGTAGAGAGCAGGTTGACCTTACTATATCTTGGAAATGCCCGGACCCTTTTGCATTCAGTCTGGCTGATAAGGGAGTTGCTGGTTAAAATATCCACTCATAACCCTTACGTGATTTGCGACGTGTTGCTTGAGACCGATGAGGGTGAGGTCTCCCAAGCCTTATTGGACAACATTCTGTCCTTCGTCCGGACTCCCTTGCAATTTATAGATCGTCTTGATGAGCTTTTCTCCGCCACATCTCCTGTCGCGCTGAGAAGGCGTGCCAATGTGTTTGTAGTTATGCATGACAGAGAAGGTTCTACACAAGAATCGCGGGTAGATAACTCAAAATGGATAAAAAAGGCCACTATCTCTGCTCGGGGACCTGTCAGGCCGCAGATTCAAGAAATCATGAAGGCAAGGGCCCGTGGCTTCTTGATAGACTTCGACTCCGAGGCCAAGATTGATCTGATAACAAACGCTATGGAGTTATTAATAGAGTCGAAAAAAAGCGTATATTTCAAGGATTGGGCCCTACAGAGTATTTGGGAAATAGAGTTCAATAACCTGCCATCCAAAATTCAAAGCCATTATGAAGTAGCTATTGACCAGGGTTTGAACGTGATTGACAGGTTTTTCGATGAGAATGAGCTATGGTTGGAAAAGATAAAGAAGGGCATTTCTATCGTGTGAGTGTCGACGAATATCCCCTGTCTTTTGCCACCCTTTCTCCTCGCCGAACACAGGCTGTCGCTGCAGCGGGCGATATCTTCAGCATCTGTGCCAAGAGGCTCTGGCTGATGCCCGGTTCTCATGCGGCCCGGTAGCATAAGAGACCGCGCGCAGCAACGCGCCGACGCTCTTTGCCCGGGAAGAATACCTCAGGTTTTTCAACGGCCAGTATCACCTACCCGATCGGCCGCTTTCCCCACGTCGAATCCTTGCATCTGGAGCCGTTATCTGCGTGGTGGTCACGAAAAATGACGCCCCGCTCGATACCGCGGACGATGATATGGTGAAAACAGCCTGCGCCATCGATGCGGGATTTACGCGGCATAACAGAACGGTATTATAGACAAGGGGAAATCAAACTGAAAATGTGAAGGGTGTCCCAGAGTCCTGCTACATAGTATCCCAGTCGATATCCGTTTTCTCGAAGGGCAGCGGTATGATGAAAACCGGCTTCCGGGCGCGTTCAAGGACCTTGACAGCCACGCTTCCGAGAAAGGTCTGCCTCAAGAATCCCTTTCCATGAGTTCCAAGGACGATCGCATCGCAACTTTCTTCATCCGCTACCTTCAGAATCTCTTCGACGGGATAGCCCAAGGGAACGAGAATTTTGGATACCAGTTCAGCACATGGATGGCCGGCTTGAGGCTTTGCTTTCTTACAAAACTCCTCGAGTCTTCTCTTGATCTCCCCAAGGTCCTTTTCCCGTTCCTCCCTTTTAGCGCTCTCTACCAACCCTTCAATCATGGATCCTGCGTACGTGAGAGCAGGACCAGGCTCGACGGAGTGTAAAATGACGATTGTTGCGTCATGTCTCCTTGCCATATCGGCAGCATAGAAAAAGGCATAGATTGAGTTTTTACTCAGATCCGTGGCATAGAGAATCTTCTTGATTTCGGGAATCATTTCCTCTCCTTCACAGTCCCCACCTCACATTTAGAGCCAGAAAATGTCGGTGGAAGATTGAATCCAGCTAAGAATTTATTGGATTCCGGCGGTTAAGTCAACAAGAATGCAAAAAGATATCTCATTTTCGCTGATGTTGAAGAACACAGATAATCAGCCGACATTTCAACATTTCACGCGCGTCCCTGCGTTCGTCCCGGATGTTCCGACAATATACGCAGTATCCGTATGATCCTTCGGACTATTTCACGCCCAGTTGAATCACGATAGCTTTTTTAGGACATGTCTCGACGCAAAGAAAGCATTTGGTGCACGTTCCCGGGTCGTACTTCGCGCCGGGATGGAGTTGTACGGGACAGACTTCCGTGCACGCTTTGCAGTTCACGCACTTCTGTGTCTCCCCGACGGGCCTCAACACCTTGCTCATCCGGGCCGGGAAGCGCTGAAGCGAGCCTAAGGGGCAGCCCGCGATGCAGCCCCAGGAGAATAGATACACTGCCGCGACGGGCAAAAGGAGCAGGAAGAGGTCGGTACCGAGGCGGAAGTGCGCAAAAAGAGAAATGACGTTTCTGGTGATGACGCCGATCGGGCAGAACGTGCTCAGAAAAGGATAGCCGAACAGAGCAATCCCGACAAGTGATCCTACCAGGAGGGCCAGACCGTCGCGATAGTCCAAAACCGGAAGTGTACTAGCCAAACGCGCTTGAAACAACACGGTCCGCTTCATGATCCCTATAGATGACCCCCTTTTAACCAACCGGGCTATATGGGTGACGACTAAGTTGCTGGGGCAGAGCCACGAGCAGAAGACCCGCCCGAGAAGAACCACGAGACCCAGCACCACCAGGAACGGCCCAATGAGACTCCGGTAGATCGTACCGCTGCTCAGGCTCGCCTCAACAAAACCGATAGGACATATAAGGCGTATCCACCCGAAACGCCAGTAACAAAAGGTCCCTGTGGAGAGGGCTGCCATTGTGCCGGCCGCAATCAGAGCAAGGCCGGAAAAACGAGATAATGTTCTCGCGGATCTCAGCATCATGCCCTCATCCTCCTTTCATTCCTTGAGAGAACATCCATGCAACGGGGTGGGCAGACCCAGGCACACAGACCGCAGCCGATACAGAGAGAGTTATCTACGCAGGGTTTGACGGGGGAATTTCTGTCGCTCAGGGCCGAGGGGATATCTCGTGTTTTCCTGAACGGGGCTCCATGCGGGTTCGGGAAGAGGAGGGCTCCCTCAATCGGGCATTCACGAAAGCATAAGAGGCAGTTGATGCACTCCCTCTCGCGGATGTGGATGCTTCCCATCCTGACATCCTTGATGGTCGCGGGCCTTTTGATTGCCTGCGTAGGACACACGTCGGCACATTTCAAACACTCCTTCCTCCAGGCCATACAGCCGCCATGACGCACATTCAGCTTGGGCGTGCCAATGTTTTTCACGTCGAGTGTCAGCCCGACGAAATCGAGAGCCCTGGTCGGACACACCTCGACGCATATCCCGCATTTGATACACCTTCTGAAAAAGGATTCTTCCGCAACCGTCCCTGGCGGCCTCACGTAATCTCCCGCCACAGAAAACCGGGTTGTGGCTCCTGCAAGGGCGACCATGAAAAGAGCCTCGCCCGTGTACCGCAGAAACGTGCGCCTCGTCATGCCGGTCTATCTTTCAGCCCTCTACGCCGGGCTTCCTCGAAAGCCTCCAGATTCCCAGGGCGAGAAGGATCAAGAAGATTATCCCGTACAAGACAGCCGCCCGTGGCTCCGATTCGGCAAAGCTCGCAAAGACGGCATCCAGAAAAACGATAACTGCGACGAACCAGACAAGCCATACTACCGGCTTCCACCACCTGGCTGCGCTGACGGAATAAGCCATAGCTGCCGTCAACCCTCTCAACGCCCCCGGTATTGTTGTCATTTCTTTCTGCATGCTCTACCCCTTTTCAGTCCCTCATCGGCAAACATCATACCTTCGTCGGGTCGATGCCGAAGGGAGAAAACTTGGTCTGCCATATGGCATCGGGATTCCTTTTTCCGCCATAACCAAAGAGCGTGTCGAGAGGCTCCCAGAGGAAGTCGAGAGGTGAAGCGTTACCGATCATGCTCCTCACAACGCCGTGACCCCAGAAGCTTCCTTTCGTGTAAGGGCAGACTGCCTGGCACCCGGAACACGATGCACCCGCCTCGACCCAGTAACGCAGACACTTTCTCCCGTCGACATACCATTTCAAGGCTCCGGGGTTACCCGTGTCCCCGGGAGGATCATACGTTCTTTCCCCCATTGCTATTGCCTTTGGCGGGCATTCGGCTGCACACTTCTTACAGCTCTCACAAAATTTCGTCACACCAAAATCTACGGGCCGGTCCGGCACCAAGGGCATATCCGTGAGGACCTTACCTATTCTTACCGCTGGGCCGTATTTCTCCGTCACGAGCAGACCGTTCCTGCCCAGCTGCCCCAAGCCGGCGTCAATGGCCAACGGAACGCTCAATCCCACCCCGTTTTTGGCCGGTATCGCGTTATACCCCATCGCCCGGATAGCCTCGGCAAGAGCGATATCCGTGATGCCCATTCGCGAGTAGCCCATGTTCGTTGCCGAACTGGCGGCGAGGGATGCAGGGCCTATTTGGGTCGCGAGCCTGTTAAGGTCGATCACGGTGACAATAGCGTATTTTACCGATTCGGGAACGATCAGCTCCTCGTCGGTCTCGTCGGGTGCAGGCGCTTCTTTGAAGGCGATCTTCTTCGTGACGGGTGCGTCGTGCATGTACGCGTTCCTGCATGCCTCATCGTAGACCCATTTTCTGTTCAATTTGGCGACACCCACTATATTTGCCCCGACGAATCGGGCTATCTGTTTGATCTTTTTGGTCAGATCCTTCGCGTCCGGATTGGGGTCGGGATTGCCCAGAAGCATGGGGGGGACACCGAGAGGTTTCCAGCTAAGAAATCCCTGGTTCTCCAGCCCGTCTCCGTACGGACCGGACAGTCGATTCCAGGTCGAGCTCGCCACCCACAAGGCAATGTACGCCCTTGCCTCCCTGGGGTCCTTAACCTGCACCTGACCACCTATTTTAGAGTTTTTCGCGTTCTTCAACATGTTGCCGAGCCATGGCTTCATCCACGGCTCGCCCATCTCCTCCGACACCTTCTTGAAAGCAAAGTTTTTTACGGCAAAGCGATTCAGCGAATCCTTGCAATTGTAAATCCTCTCAGCTCCCCCATCTATGCCGGCAGGAGCTGCAAGGCCCTTTGTTGCGAGAGGGGCTGCCGTTGCCGCTCCGACACCCGCAGACAGGCCGACCAGTTTGATAAAATCCCTTCTCGACACACCCTTCCCGGATTTTTCCCGAGGCATACCTTTTTCATTGCGTGGCATACGAACCCCCATAGGCAGGCATTTTGAGGAGCTTTTCCACGGTGCACCACCTTCAAATAATCAGCCGACATTCCAACATTTTCCCTGCGTTCGTCCCTTACTTCAAATCCACGAATATCCTATCGCTACCGTTCGCTTGCGGGGGAGCGAACACAGCAAAAATCTTGAACTCGCCGCCGCCCGCCACCGGACGGATGCCGTGCATAAATCCCCTCGGGCAGAAGTGAATCTCGCCGGGATGTACTTTTACCCACTCCCCGTTGATGTATATCTCGCCTATACCTTTATAGGTGTAGATAATTTCATCCGCCGAACCATGATAGTGAACTGCGAGGGTGGGCTGTTGGGCGATCATCAGCTGGTTGCGCGGCGTTCCCATCGCGGGGTCGCTCCGCCAGGTTGTGCCGGCCTGGATCGGATGAGCGGCGTACCATTCATCCAGGTTAACGATGTAGCCTTTTTTATACTGCGTATCCAGCAATTGCCAGTCACCCACAATGGCGCCGGGCTTGGCGGTGGTTATTTCGCTGTTGAGAAACACCCGGTCGCTGTCAGGTGGGGGTGGAGTGTAGATGCCAACGGCCTGGAACGGCCCGTCACCCACAACCCGGCCGGCGTGGATGACTCCCCGTGGATTGTAATGCATGTCGCCCGGCTTCAACAAAACCCATTTGCCGTCAATATATTCTTCACACCGACCTTTAACTATAAACATGAGTTCATCTGCATAGATATGATAATGGAGATCGAGAAGCACGCCGCTCTTGGCAGCCGCCAACGACATTACCGCGACCCGGGGTGTCTGAAATATCGGCTCCAACCTCAGCTTTTTCCCCTGTTCTACAGGATGTTCCGCAAACCACTTCTCAAGACTCACGTTAAAGGGGCCTGCGTACTTCGTATCGATCGAACGGGCATCGCCGATCAGCTTGTTGACGGGACCGGCCAGTGCCACCGTGCTTGCCACGAACAAACCCAAAACAATCAGGATAAGAACACGTTTCATCTTCCCCTCCCCTTCATTTTTCGTTTGCAGCATCTGTCCAAAACAAGTTTTGATCTGTCCCGGCTCCCCTCGTGTCTTCCCCATCACCTCCCAATCTTCTCCTTTCGGCCTACCGGCATTGATCCGCCGCAGTCCATCATACCCCGCGTGTTCTCGAGCATACCGCCCTGGTCGTGGCAACTGCGGCACGTCTTTTCCGAATCGGGAATCGTATACGCCGCCTTGAAGACACCTGCCGCATTATCATTGAGCATTTGCGCCGCGTGCCGTGCGACGGAGGCCGCGATCCAGGCGCACCGATCCGCACGCGCCTCTCGGCAGATCCCTTCTCGATACCCTCATAGGTCATCTCCTTATTTGTGAGAATAGGCCGCGTACGGACGTACATTCTCATTCACCGGAGCGGCGTGTCAGCCCCTCCGCTGCCATCTCCCTATCCTCAATTATCAGAGAAATGCCATAAGATTACAACAACTATCTCAGGCTTTCCGTGAGAAAGACGGTATTCATGGGCACAGCCGATCCCCGGCCGCCATTTTTTTCTTGACACGAACGATGAAATTGGTTAAACGTTTAGTCAACATCGCGCTGAACACTTCATCCATCTCTTGTTCATCAGATCGGGGAGAGACTTGAGGAACAACTGGCAGTTCATGAAGGAGAAGATAGTGAAGGAGAGCACAGCCCTCTTCCTTCATAAGGGGTTTCAGGGCACCACCATCAAGGATATCACGGACGCGGTCGGTCTCACGAAAGGGGCTTTCTACTGGTATTTCAAGACCAAGGATGATCTCCTTGAAACCATCCTGGTGGAATGGGAGAAGACATTTCTTGAGGGATTGATCGAGTCCGATGAAGCGGTCGAAGGCGGTTTCCTGGACAAATTCAAGCGATACCATAAGTATTCGACCGAATATGCCGTACATCACCGCGAGTTGTGCCTGGTCTGGACCATCCTCGCCGCGGAAATCGCAGGCAGCGGCCTTAAGGCAGAGAAAACGTTCAGGGACGGCCTCGAGAGGTATATCGCATTTGTGAAGGGTCTCATTGAAAGAGGGAAGGCAGAGCGCATCGTGAAGGCGGATTTTGACTCATCCGTCCTTGCCGACACAATCATCGCAATGCACAACGGGGTCCTCCTCCAATGGTATATCAGGGACGCCGATGTTGAGGGGCCGCAGCTCGCGAGGGCGTTCAGAAATGTCCTGCTGTCGGGCATAACGATAGCCGGGGCTTGAACAAGATGGATGATACCGAGTTGCATTCAAAGGTCCATCGAGGCGGCTTTGATGCGCCGACGCAGGCGTACATAGGCCGGGTGCCCAGCCTCCGCAGCAAAGGGCTGAGCGGCAAACGTCAAGGAGAGCAACGAGGAGCCACCAAAGATGGGGCGAAGAAGACGACTTGGTATGAAGCCGTATTTGCGATAGAGCACAACAAATCATAAGGAGGCTACGGATGAAAGATGTGGTTATAGTGGGCGCCACACGCACGCCCATAGGGACATTCGGTGGCGCTTTAAGGGATATGAAGGCCATCGAGCTGTCGCAGTTCATTATCGAGTCGATCATCAGGCGGACCGGCATAGAGAAGAACGTGGTGGACCAGGTAATTATGGGCAACTGCTTCGAGCCGATCGATCACAATGTCGCCCGCATCGGTCTCGTCAAAGCAGGTCTTCCCGTGGAGACTACGGCTTTCCATATTGTCGCGACGTGCGGATCGGGCATGCAGGCTATTATGTCGGGTGTTCAGAGCATCCGCGACGATAACGCCGATTGCGTTATTGCCGGCGGCGTCGAGAGCATGAGTACGGCGCCCTACCTCCTGCCGACCGCCAGGTGGGGATTCCGCCTCCAGCACCATATGGCCGTCGATATGATCTGGAAATCGATGCAGGAGCATCCTATCGGCGGGGGCATGGGGCTGACCGCGGAAAACCTGGCAGAGAAATATCACATCCCCAGGGAGGAGCAGGATGCCTTTGCACTGCGAAGCCAGCAGAACGCCGCCAGGGCGATCAGGGAAGGACGTTTCAAGGATGAGATCTCACCTGTGCCTATCCCCCAGCGCAAAGGGGAGCCCAAAATGTTTGACACGGACGAACATCCGAAGCCGGACATGACCATGGAAAAGCTGGCGGCGCTGCCGCCCGCATTCAAGAAAGACGGGACGGTTACCGCGGGCAACGCGTGCGGCATCAATGATGCGGCGGCGGCCGTCATCCTTATGACCACGGAAAAAGCGCGGGAGCTGGGCCTCTCCCCCAGGGCGCGCATCGTGAGCTACGCGGTGGCAGGCGTAGACCCTGCATATATGGGTATCGGGCCGGTACCGGCAACCAGGAAGGCGCTGAAGCGGGCGGGCCTCAACCTCGATGACATCGGGCTTATCGAGATCAACGAGGCCTTCGCGGCACAATACCTGGCCTGTGAACGGGACATGGGATGGAATCGGGACATCGTTAACGTCAACGGGAGCGGCATATCCCTTGGCCACCCGGTCGGCTGCACGGGCGCCAGACTTGTGGTGACCCTTCTCTACGAGATGGAGAAAAGGGGGTTGCACCGCGGGCTGGCGACGCTTTGTGCCGGCGGCGGCCAGGGATTTTCGACGATTATAGAAAGGAGCTGAAGGGATGATGCGGACTGAAAGGGCGGCGCTTGCTGCCGCCTGTAGGTGAAACCCAGGGGAGGCTCACGCAAGAAAGGGCGCCGCATAAGGGGGAAGCATGAATACGTTGGAGGTCAAGTCCGGATGGGTTTTGACCGAGGAAGAGTGGCCGGACTCTAAAGGAATAATTTTCAGGGACAGGCCGCAGAGTGTCGCGGAGCTGCTGGAAAACACGGTGAGGAAATATCCGGACCGCGTCGGCTTTATCGCGGGCGACCGCCGGCTGACTTACAGGGAATTCGACGGAATAGTAAACAGGATCGCTGCGGGGCTGGAAAAACACGGGGTCAGACAGGGAGATCACGTGGCCATACTCCTCGCCACGCAGCTCGAATTCCCGATGAGCTTTTTCGCCCTGATGAAACTGGGCGCTATTGTCATCCCTCTCAATACAAGATTCAAAGGCGAGGAGCTGGCGTATGAGATAAACGATTCAGAGAGCACGGTACTGATAGTCGACGAGGAGTACTGGCCGATGATCGGGCCCGTGGCCGAGCGGTTGCAGACCGTGAAAAAAATCTTTTTCCAGGGGGCCGGCGCGCCGGAGGGGACTTTGTCGTTTTCCGCATTGAAGGAAAACGAGGAAGACGTCTTCACGAGGGCTGTGTTGACGGAATCGGACGATGCGGCGATCATGTATACCTCCGGGACGACGGGGAAGCCCAAGGGCGCCGTATTGCACCACCGTGGCTTTGTGTTGACGGCGATGCTGGCGGCCGACTTTATTCAGTACAGACCTGAAGACAAGATGATGTGCTGTATACCGCTCTTTCACATTACGGGCATTTCAGCCGTCATGCTCCCCCCGATTTTTACCGGCGCCGGGGCCGTCTACATGAGGCAGTACAAGACCAAAAATTTTCTTGAGCTTATGGACAGGGAAAAGGTGACGCTCTATATGGGCGTCGTCAACGTCGTCTGGCTCATGGTCAATGCTCCGGATTTTGACAAGTACGATTTCTCCTCCTTCAGGGTGGCCATGTTCGGCGGCTCTTTTGCCACCGAGGAGATGATCAGGGGCATCTTCAAAAGGCTGCCCCATCTGAAGATAAGCGTAGGGTACGGACTGACCGAGAGCTTTGCCATCATCACGTCGACGCCCTTTGAGGACGCCCTCCGGAAAATACAAGCCGTCGGCAAGCCGCTCCCCACGATCGATGTGACGATAATGGATGGCGAAGGGAATCAACTGCCGCCGGAGGCTATCGGAGAGATCATGGTCAGAAGTCCGAAAACCTTTAGAGAATACTGGAAAAAGCCGGAGGCGACAAAACAGACAATTACCGACGGCTGGATCCACACGGGCGACATAGGCAAGATCGACGATGAAGGCTTTGTATACATACTCGACCGCAAGAAAGACATGATCAACCGGGGCGGAGAAAAAATATACTGCCTCGAAGTGGAAAACGTGCTCTGCGAGAATTCGAAGGTCCTGGAGGTGGCGGTGGTCGGGGTTCCGGACCCCGTGATGAATGAAGTGGTGAAGGCGTGCATTGCATTGAAGCCCGGCGAAGCCGCCACCGAAGACGAAATCCGCCAATTCTGCGCGCAGCGCCTCGCAGACTATAAAGTACCCAAGTATGTGGAGTTCATGGAGCAGCTTCCGAGGAACCCCGCGGGCAAGGTGACCAAACCGGACCTGCGGTACGCGCCGGAAGAGCACAAGAAAAAATGATTTCTCAAAAAGTCGCGAAAGGGGCATGACTATGAGCGCGAAGGTGGCCTTGATAACCGGGTCGGCTCGGGGTATCGGCAGGGCAATTGCGTGCGGGCTCGCAAAGGAGGGCGTTCGGATCGTCGTCAACTATCAGTCACGGCAGGATGCGGCAGAATCGGTCGCTCGCGAGATAACAGAGGCCGGAGGCGCTGCCCTTGTCGTAAAAGCGGACGTAGGGAACGACGACGAAGTCAAATCGATGGTGGACCGGGCCGTCGAGAAATGGGGGGCCGTCGATATCCTCGTCAACAACGCCGCCACCCACAGGGGCGGAAGGATCCAGAAACTGAAACTCGAAGATTGGCACCTGGTTATCAATTCAGCCCTGACAGGCGCCTTTCACTGTTGCAGACACGTCGTGCCGATAATGATCGAAAAGAACTGGGGCAGGATTATCAACATCTCCTCTTATGTCGCCCTACACGGTTTCCCGGGCGACACGGCTTATGGCGCGGCCAAGTCCGGGCTTCTCGGCCTGACCATGTCGCTGGCGAAAGAAGTGGCGGCCAAGGGCATCACCGTAAATGCCGTCATACCCGGGTTTTTTCCGACCGATATGACGAGCGGACTTTTCGATACACCGGAAAAGCTCGACCGGGAAATGCAGAATATACCTATGCGCCGTCCAGGGAAGCTGGAAGAAATTGCGGACATGGTCAATTTTCTCGTGTTCAAAGGCGCGTATATTACCGGAACCGCCATCAGGGTCGATGGCGGGTTGGCGATGTAAGGCCGATACGGCAGCGGGCACTCGCCGCCTGACCGCGAATGGGCCGGTCTGCTCAACAACGTGACGCTTTGCAGGAGGCATGAAGACGATGAGAAACGCTCAACAGTACATAGAGAGCCTTCGGGATGGGCGGGAGGTCTACATACATGGGGAAAGGGTGGAAGATATCACGCAACACCCCTCTTTAAGGAAGGCGATCGACCATGGCGCCCTCGATTATGAGCTCGACAAGCGGCCGGAATTGCGCGACCTCCTCGTGACGAAGTCGCCGCGAACGGGAAACGAGATCAGAAGGTATTTCGTGATGCCGCGGTCGGCGGAGGATTTGCTGAGAAGGCAGGAGCTGATCGAGACGACCACAAGGGCCGATGCCTCCTGGGTCGTCTTCATGAAGGAGATCGGGACCGATGCCCTCAATGCTCTCAACATGGTCTGTCACGACATCGATAAGAAATACGGGACCGACTATTCGGCCCGGGTAATGAACTACTGGCAATACCTGGAAGAACGCGATCTCAGCATGGCCGGGGCCGTCACCGACGTGAAGGGAGACCGGCGTTTGAGGCCCTCTGAACAGGAGATGCCGTACTATTACCTGAAGGTCGTCGAGCGGCGTCCGGACGGGGTCGTGGTGAAAGGCTGCAAAGTGCATACCACCTCCTCCCCTATTACGAACGAGCTTTTCGTCCTCCCCACAAGGGCGATGGCGGAGAGTGACAGGGACTACTCCATTGCTTTCGGCATACCGGTAAACACCCCGGGCGTCAAAATCATTTCACGCCCGGAGCGCGGCGACCTTGCCGAATTCGATTACCCCCTGAGCGCCCGCCATACGACCCTGGAGGCCATGACCATATTCGAGGACGTCTTTGTGCCGAATGAAAGAATATTTATGAACGGGGAGTGGGAGTTTGCGGGCCCCCTGGCCAACTGCTTTGCCACGTGGCACCGGTTCACCGGCATCTCCTACAAATATCCCTTCAGCGAGATGATGATCGGCGTATCCGCCCTGGTCGCGGATTACAACGGCGTTCCCAGGGCCTCTCACATCCAGGACAGGATCACCGATCTCGTGATCTATGCGCAATGCATCAAGACCTTCGGCCGGGCGGCCGCCACGCAATGCATAATGACCGAAAACGGAGTCGCCTACCCGAACCCGCTGCTTTGCAACATCGGCAAATACCTCTTTGCATCCGGCTACCATGCCTCAATGAAGGCAGTCCAGGAGATTGCCGGTGGTCTGCCGGCCACGGGCCCGACGGAAGCGGACTGCAAGAACCCCGCGACAAAGGAGCTCATCGAGCGCTACCTCGGCGGACGCAAGGGAGTGGACGCAATCAGCAGGCTTAAGGTCATGAAGCTGGTCCGCGATATGGGCGGTACGGACGGCGCGGGAGAATGGTGGGTCGGGACACTTCACGGCGAAGGATCGCTTCAGGCCCAGCGCATGTCTATTTCGAGGGAATATGACGTAAAAAAATGCGTTGACTACGTAAAAACACTCCTGGAGGTGAAATAAAAAGGCGGCGCGCCATCCGGCGATTTCTTCCTTGACAAGAGCCGGAAGGCTAGATTAACGTTGAAGAAATAATGTGCGAAAAGGGAACCGGTCCCCGGCACGGGGACACACTCTAATGACACAAGGGGGGTATGTACGATGAAGGGTTACATGAAGAGTTCTCTTATTACCGTCTGCGTGATTGCGTTGGTCGCGTGCTTTTTGTCTCTACCGGCCTCGGCGCAATCCGTCATCAGAATGAAATACACGAGCTTTATGCCGCCGACCCACCCGATCTCCCTGCTGTCGGAGCAATGGTGCAGGGAGCTGGAGAAGAGGACAAACGGGCGCGTCAAGGTGGCCTATTTCCCCGCCGGCACCCTCGTCTCGGCAAACCAGACCTATGACGGCGTCGTGAAAGGCGTTGTCGATATAGGCTGGAGCATAATGTCCTACACACCCGGCAGGATGCCTCTCTCGGAGGTGATCGTGCTCCCCCTGGGGTACAAGAGCGGGGCTCAGGCCACGCGGATGGCGAACGCCTTTTACCAGAAGTTCAAGCCGAAGGAATATGACGACGTGAAACTCTTCTATCTCCACGCCCATGGTCCGGGGTGGTTCCATACAAAAGGACCGGTCACCAAGATCGAGGATCTGAAGGGTCTCCGGATCAAGAGTGATGCAAACACGTCGAAGGTGGTGGCCGCCGCCGGCGGGTCGCCCACTACAATGCCGATGCTCGAGACGTACGACGCCCTGAAAAGGGGTCTCGCCGACGGCGTGCTGCTGCCCATGGAGACATTGAAGGGCTGGAAGTTCGGAGAGGTCTGCAAGCACACCTACGTGAACCACGGCAATGCGTACGGGAACGGTTTCTTCGTCGCCATGAACAAGCAAACCTGGAATTCCCTCCCCAAGGACATCCAGCAGATCATCGACAAGCTCAATGAAGAATGGTTTGAGAAGCAGGCGAGAATGTGGAGTTGGGTAGACGAAGACGGGCTTGAGTTCGCGAAGAAGACGGGCCAGAAGATCGTGTACGCGAGTCCCGCGGAGGAAGCACGAATGGCGGAGAGAATGAAACCCCTGTTCGACGCCTATGTAAAAAGCATGAAGGAGAAGGGCCTGCCCGGCGAAGAGGTGCTTGCGTGGTGCCGGAACTGGCTGAAGACTGCGCCAGAGAATTAAGACGATCGACTTATCGCCCCCGGGGCGTGCAGGTGCGGCCCCGGGGGCTTTCTTAACAAGGGGGAAGCAATGTGGCTTATCTTTGAACGAAGGATGTGCAAATTTCTTTTGCTGATAGCGGGCGCCACCCTTGCCTTCATGCTCATTTTCACACTCATCGACGTGGCGATGAGGGTGGCGGCGAAGCCGATCGTCGGCGACTATGAGGTCATCTCGTTTCTGGGCGCGGTGGTGATCGGGTTTTCTCTTCCCTACACCTCGTCGCTCAAGGGGCATGTCTTTGTCGATGTCCTGATCGACAAGCTGCCGAAGCATATGAGCGACGCGATGACCGTCGCGACACGCGTGCTCAGCATCGCCCTCTTTCTCTGGATAGCCTGGAACTTCGTCGTCATGAGCCAGGACCTCATAAGATCGAAGGAGGTCACGCCCGTATTCAGGCTACCGTACTATCCGATTTCTTTCGGGCTCGCGTTTTGCTGCATCATTCAATGTTTCACCCTCGTCTCGCAGATCGTCGCAATTGTTCGGAGGCCGGCATGAGTGAGGTAACGATAGGAATACTGGGTATATGTCTGCTGATGGCGATGTTTTTGACAGGCATCGAGCTGGCTTACGGCATGACCATGATCGGTTTTATCGGGATCGGTTATCTGGGCAGGTTCAGCGCCGCCTCCAATCAGGTTGTCAAAGATTTCTTCGACACCTTCACCTCCTACGGATTCACCGTGATCCCAATTTTTGTGCTCATGGGTCAGGTGGCGTCGAACTCGGATATTGCGAAAAAGCTTTACAATTCAGCCGAGAAATTCGTAGGCCACATCCCCGGCGGTATAGCGATGACCACCGTCGTGGGGGCAACCCTCTTCAAAGCCATGTGCGGCTCGACACTCGCCACCTGCGCCACCTTTGCGGGTATCGCAATCCCCGAGATGACACGGCTCGGGTACAACAAAAAGCTTTCCCTGGGTGTCGTCGCCTCGGTCGGGACCCTCGGGATGCTGATCCCGCCGAGTGTTTCCCTTATCATCTTCGGCATCGTGACGGAACAATCGATAGGCAAGCTCTTTCTCGCCGGCATCATTCCGGGACTGATTATTTCCCTGTTTTTCATATTCGTCATTTACGGCTGGGTCAAGATAGATCCCTCGGTCGCCCAGCTGGCGCCGAGATCGACATGGGCGGAGCGCATTAAATCATCGCCTGACTTCTTCTGGGTGGGAGTTATCTTTTTCGTCGTCATCGGCGGGATGATGGAAGGCTGGTTCTCGCCTACGGAGGCGGGAAGCATCGGGACTGCCGCGGTGCTGATACTGGCGTTTACAAGGGGGTTCCCCTTCGGGAAGTTGATGAAGGCCTTCGAGGAATCCCTCCGGACCGCCTGTATGGTGCTCCTCCTCATTGCAGGCTCGCAGGTTTTCGGCCATTTCCTCGCGGTCACGTCGATCCCTTTCATCACCGCCGACTGGGTAGCAGGTTTGCCTATTAACAGGAATTTTGTGATGATCCTCATTATCTTCATCTACCTGCTCGGCGGCTCCTTCATCGACGATCTGGCCTTCATGATCCTTGCCACCCCCATTTTTTTTCCCGCTGTCCTCAAGCTGGGGTTTGACCCTATTTGGTTCGGCATCATAATCGCCGTTACCCTCATGATCGGTGTTATCATACCTCCCGTAGCGATCGCGGTTTTTATCGTGAAGAACATTACAGGAGAGCCGTTCAATGTGATCTATGCGGGCGTCTATCCCTTCCTCCTTGCCCTCGTGGCGTGCGCGGCGCTCCTTTTTGTTTTCCCTCAGATAGCCCTATGGCTGCCCAATTTTGTAGGGTAATCGAAAAAGAAGGAGGAGACTGATGTCATGAGACTTCACACGGTCCTGGAGGCAGAACTCATAGAAAAGGAGGCGTTATGATATTCAACGAAATAGGAGTAGTCGGCTGCGGCGCTATGGGCGCGGACATTGTCCAGTTGGCCCTTAAGGGAGGTTATACGGTCGTCGTAAGAGAGATGAATGAAGAGCTCCTCACCAAAGGCCTGGACCGCGTGAAAAACGGCACCTACAAGCTCGTCCGGAAGGGAATACTACAGGAGCAGGAAGCGGACGGCATGCTCGCCAGGTTGTCGGGCACTACCTCCTTTGATAGCCTCGCGACCTGCGAGTTGATCATAGAAGCCGTCTTCGAGGATCTCCAGGTCAAGAAGGACCTGTTTCAGAGTCTGGATCGTGTGTGCATGAAAGAGACGATCTTCGCGAGCAACACCTCATCGCTTTCGGTGACCGATATGGCCGCCTCGACATTACGGCCGGCCCAATTCGTCGGCATGCATTTCTTTAATCCTGCAACAGTGATGCCCCTCGTGGAAATAATCAAGACCATCGCAACGGATGCAGAGGTCCTGCAGTCGGTAACCGACTTTGCCAAATCCGTTGGAAAGCAACCGGTGCTGGCAAAGGACAATGCAGGCTTTATCGTCAATCTCCTCCTCACCCCCTACCTGATGGACGCTGTGCGCGCGGTAAGCGAAGGTGTCGCGACCGTCGAGCATATCGACATGGCGATGAGATTCGGCTGCAACCACCCCATGGGCCCTCTCATGCTTGTCGATTTCATCGGCCTCGACGTGCTGGTGAAGGGCGCAACCTCTTTGTTCGAGGAATACAGGGACAAGCGCTACGCCCCGCCGCCGATCCTGAAAAAGATGGTGACTATGGGATACCTCGGCCTGAAATCAGGCAAAGGCTTTTATGACTGGTCCGACCCCAAGCACCCCGTGCCGTCCGACCTTGCCTTCTAGCCGCGCTAAAAGAGGAGTCCGAACATGTGTGAACCAACCGTTTTGTGTGAAGTAAAAGAGGGCATAGGCTACGTGACGCTCAACAGGCCCGAAGCGATGAACAGTTTCACGAAGCGCACCGTCGACGAACTCGTTGCCGTTCTCGGCAGGTGTAAGGAAGACGATCAGTGTCGCGCCGTGATCGTCACCGGCGCCGGAGATAAGTCGTTTAGCGCGGGCTCGGATCTCACCACTTTTCTTGAGGAAGCTGCCAAACCCCTTGGGGGAAGAGAGTGGTCCCGCTACGGGCAGGTCGCCTTTAATCATTTTGACCGGCTTGGCAAGCCTTCCGTTGCGGCAATCAACGGTTTAGCCATGGGTGGCGGCCTTGAGCTGGCACTGGCCTGCACCTTCAGAATAGCCTCGCAAAAGGCAAAGATGGGTTTCACGGAGATCGCCCTCGGGTTTCTTCCCGGCTGGGGAGGCCATTCAAGGCTCACAAAGCTGATCGGCAAGGCAAAGGCGGCGGAGCTTGTACTGACCGGCGACCTGATCGGCGGCGAGCAGGCGTTGGCAATGGGCCTCGTCAATAGGGTCGTGCCGCCCGAAGAACTGGTGCCCGCGTCCGTCGCCCTTCTGGCGAGGATAATGAGGCATAGTCCCATAGCAGTAAAGGTGGTGCTGGAGGCCCTCCACAATGCGCAGTACCAGAGTCTGGAAGACTCACTCATCCTGGAATCGAACCTTGGCGGACTCGCATGTGCCAGCGAAGATGCCAAGGAAGGCTTGAAAGCCTTTCAGGAAAAGAGAAAACCGATATTCAAGGGACGGTGAAGCCTTGCCCACCACGAAGGCTCCGTCTATTCTCCCCTTCCGAGCACCTCCCTCGCTATGGTCAGTTTCTCGATTTCCCGCGCCCCCTCGTAGATCTCGACAATTTTTGCATCCCGGTAAAAACGCTCCACATCGTACTCGGCGATGTACCCGTATCCTCCGTGGAGCTGCAGCGCGTCGTTCGTCACGCTCACCGCTATATTTCCCGCAAAAAGCTTGGCAATGCTGATAATCATGGGATTGAACTTACCCTTGTCGACAAGCCAGCATGCCTTGTAGAGTGTATTCCTCGCAACCTCGATTTTCGCCGCCATTTCCGCGATCATAAACTGAATCCCTTGAAATGAGGCGATGGTCTTCCCGAATTGACGCCTTTTCTTGACGTGGGCAACTGCCTTGTCAAACGCGCCCTGGGCAACACCAATCCCCGAGGCTCCCGCGATAAGCCTGTTTATATTGAAGAGGTGCATGACTTGTCTGAAACCCGCGTTCTCCACACCCCCGACAAGGTTGGCAGCCGGGACCCGCACGTCGTTGAATGAGAGCTCGGCCGTGTCCGAGGCCCTGATGCCCATTTTGCCCGTGATCTTTTCAGCCTGAAAACCCGTTCTGTCCTTTTCGACGATGAAGAAACTGTGCCGGTTGTAGCGGTTGCCCGATTTCAGGTCCGTGACGCAGAATACCAGCGCCACATCAGCCACGGTACCGTTGGTGATAAACATCTTGCTCCCGTTGATCACGTACTCATCCCCGTCTTTGACCGCTGTTGTGGATGCGAGAAGGACGTCGCTTCCCGCGTCGGGCTCGGTGATCGCGCAACACATGATCGCCTCGCCGGAGGGCAGGAGGGGAAGATACTTTTTCTTCTGTGCCTCCGTCCCGAAGGCCTGGATAATCTCCGCGCCAAACGCCGCAAGGATCACATTTCCGCAACCCGGGTCCACTCTCCAGAACTGCTCCATAATCATCGCATACTCGGTGAACCCCAAGCCCGGCCCGCCATATTCCTCCTTGATGAAAACGCCGACAAAGCCCAATTCGCAGGCCTTTTTCCAGACGGCCATGGGAAATTCCTCCTTTTCATCGCAATGCCGCGCCACATCAGGAAACTCCTTTTCCGCAAACTCGCGGGCAGCCTGTTGGATATCTTTTTGGATAGCGGTCAATTCAAAGTCCATATACTCCTCCTGCGTCTATCGGTACTATCCTCTTCTTTAAGTTCGCCGGCGTTCCCTTTACATTTGCTTCATAACGAGGGGGTAAAGTGAATGAAAAGGGACCACGATCTCTCGCAACCCCTTGAAATTATTATTTGGCTGGGGGAGAGGGGGTCGAACCCCCATTCACGGAGTCAAAGTCCGATGCGGCCCCAGCAAGAGAATAGGAATGGGTAAGGACAAGTAAACAATGTCGGCATGTGACGTAGAATTCGGCCATCATCGGCGTAGCTGGTTTTCCCCAATCCTCACTATGTTTACCGGTGTTTTGGGCAACATTTGGGCAAAAGTTTCTGATCGAAAGGTGGCGCCAATAAATGCGGAACAAGGATATAGATATGGACTCGAGGCGGCGGGAATCTCACATCATTCGTCGCCGTTTCCCCGAAAAACCTTACAAATCCACGTATTACAGTCACTGACGCTCCTCCGCAGTTTTCCACTCCGT
>Ga0326727_10009435_pt1 | contig 24017 bp, 20 predicted proteins | sample MB2enrmetagenome_FD_207643 | JGI IMG/M metagenome (GOLD analysis project Ga0326727, IMG submission 207643) | Lab enriched peat soil microbial communities from McLean, Ithaca, NY, United States - MB29MY | ecosystem: Environmental > Terrestrial > Soil > Wetlands > Peat | place: USA: New York... | reverse complement strand
GAACTAAAAAGAAACAAGCGTTATCGGCTTTGGAGAGCGCGGGCGAGGACGCCCGCACTACAGCCGATCTGGAGATCGGCGCTACGGTTTCATCGCCCGTGGGTCGGCAACGACGGTGGGGGACTGATACAAAACCCTCGCAAATCGCCGCTCGAACGAGTTCTTCCGCAGCCTGTAAAGTCCTGGCCCACCGCCCCGGCGAGTTTTTTCGCGGACTCCTTAGCTCCGGGCCGCGCGGGATTTGGTTTGGGCGGCTTCATTGCTGGCTCATGTAGAAGAGGCTGAGGCGGGGCAGGTTATAGTGCACAAGAAGTTGCTTTTGCGTGAACTGCTTTTCGACCTGGCGAATTTGCACGGCGCTCATGCGGCTGCGATAGGGAGCCAGTTCGCGGGCGGCGTGCTCCTTGAGGGCGACCAGGAGTTCTTCCGGAGCCGCGGCGGTGAGGGCAGCGAAGAGCTTTTCTTCGAGGACGGTGAGGGTTCGCTCGAGGGCTTCCAGATCGTGGGTTGCGGTTTTCTCCTGGGCGGCAGAACTGCGAACCTCGGCGGCTAGTTGATGCAAACGGACGGCGGTTGCGGCGCAGGCTTCGGGAGCGGCGGTTGCGGCGTAAAGAGCGGTTGCAGCGGCTTCGAGATGGGCGGCGACGCGGTCTTGTTCGAACCCGGATTCGCGGGGTTCGGCGGCGGGAGTGGCGGTGCCTGCGGCGGCTTCGCGGAGCTGCTCGGCGGCTTCGATCACGGCTTGAGCGCACCAGGCGAGACCGTTGACGCGGCGCATGCGGCCTCTTTTTTGACGGACCTCGTATTTGTCGAATGCGGCATCGATGCCGCGCAGGACGGCGTCAAGAGGGATGCCGGCCTCGCGCCAGGTTTCAATCAGAGCCCAGTCGAGCGTGGAGAGAAGAAGAAGCGCTCCGCGGCGCTGTTGGAAGCGCTCTTCGATCTCCGTGAAGTAGTTGAAGTAGTTGAGCACGATTGTCTTAGTGCGGCCGGCTGCGTGGTCGGGGCGCGCGGTTGCGCTCGAAGAGGATGCGCAGGCCGTCGAGGGTGAGCATGTCGTCGATCTCAAAGACATAGCGCGAGTCGGGCGCGATAAGGTGGGCGAGGCCGCCGGAGGCAACGACGCGCGGCTGTGCTCCAAGCTCGGCGACGATGCGGTCGAGGATGCCATCGACCAGGCCGATGTAGCCGTAGTAGAGGCCGGTCTGGAGGTGGCCGACGGTGTTGGTGCCGATGACCTTGGCGGGGCGCTTGATGTCCACGCGGCTGAGGCGGGCGGCGCGGGAGAAGAGGGCTTCGGCGCTGAGGCCGAGGCCGGGAGCGATGGCGCCGCCAACATACTCGCCTTTTGCCGAGATAACCTCGAACTTGGTGGCGGTGCCGAAGTCCACCACGATCAAAGGACCGCCGTAGCGCTCATACGCGCCGACCGAGCAGGCGAGCCGGTCCGCGCCAAGCTCCGCGGGGTTATCGACGAGCACGGGCATTCCGGTCTTGATGCCCGGCTCGACGAAGAGTGGATCGATGTGGAAGTAGGTTTCGCACATCTGGCGCAACGTGGACTCGATGGGAGGCACGACCGAGGAGACGATGATGTGCTTGACCTGGGCGGGGTCGAGGCCCTTCATCTGGAAGAGATTGATAAAGAGCGCCCCGTACTCGTCGACGGTTTGGGCGCGGTGGGTGGTGAGACGCCAGTGGGCGACGAATTCCGGCGGTTCACCCGTGAGCCGGTAGAGGCCGAGCTTGGTGTTGGTGTTGCCGACATCCAGTGCGAGCAGCATGGTTTCAGCTTATCTCTTCGGGAGCGGATTGAGCGGCGCGCAGGCCGCCGGTTTGCACGGTGACCAAGCCTCGGGCGGTACGGACGCGCAGGAATCCGTGTTGGTCGAGGCCCGCGGTTGTACCGATGCAGGCTTGGGGGCCGTGGACTTGAACTCCCCGCCCGCTGATCCAGGTGGAGGCTTGCCGCACGCGGCGGGGAATTGCCGCCGCAGAGCCCGGATCGAGCAAGGCTGAGGTTTCCCGTTCGAGCGACTTCAGCAGGGAGATCAGGAGAGACTGACGCGAAACTTTCTTGCAGGATTCGATATCCAGGGAGGTTGCCGGGGTGGAGAGGCCTTGGGGGAAGGTGCTCTGGTGGACATTAATCCCAATGCCGACGACCAGTGCGTGGGCCAGACCTTCGGACGAGGTTCGTGTTTCCACAAGGATGCCGCCGGCTTTGAGGGGGCCGATAAGCAGATCGTTGGGCCAACGGAGGTCTACGCTGAGGCCCGTGACAGAATGGATGGCGGCGGCGGCGGCGAGTCCGGCGGCCAGTGGCAAGAGGGGCAGGCGAGCGGCGGGCATGGCTGGACGCAGAAGGATGCTGACGTAGAGGCCTTCGCCGGCGGCCGAATGCCAGCCGTGACGCCCTCGGCCGCGGCCGGCGGTTTGCTCGTCGGTGAGGTAGACGGAGCCGTGGGGAGCGCCGGTGCGCGCGGCGGCGAGGGCATCGGTGTTGGTGGAACCGGTGACTGCGGAAAAATGAAGCTTGCCCGCGTAGATGGTGCCGGCGAGAGCGGCTTCGAGGGCGGTCAGATCGAACATCCCCTAAGCAGCTTCCGCGGCGATGCCCATGGAGATATCGGCGGCTTTGGCCGAATGGGTGAGAGCGCCGACGCTGATGAAGTCCACGCCGGTTTCGGCGTAGGCGCGGATGTTTTCGAGCACGACGCCGCCGGAGGCTTCGGTGGGAATCCAGCGTTCCTGTCCTTCTGTTTCTTTCTTGATGCGCTCCACCGATCGCTTTACCGCTTCTGGGGTCATGTTGTCGAGGAGGATCGCCTCTGCGCCGAATTCGAGGGCTTCTTCGAGTTCCTGCGGAGTTCGCACTTCCACCTCGACCCGCTGGCCTTTCCTGCGCTTTTCGAGAGCCTTCGCGAGCACCTTCGGCAGGCCTCCGCCGAGGGCGATGTGATTGTTCTTGATGAGGATTCCCGATGCCAGGTCGATGCGGTGATTGGTGCCGCCGCCGCAGAGGACCGCATACTTTTCCAGGGCTCTCAATCCGGGAACGGTCTTGCGGGTATCCAAAACGCGCGCGTGCGTTCCCTCGATCGCGTCTACGTATCTGCGCGTCAGGGTGGCGATGCCGCTGAGGTGCTGCAGGAGATTGAGGATGATGCGCTCGCAACTGAGCAGCACGCGGGCATTGTGTCGGATGACGGCCAGGACCTGGCCGGGGTGTGCCCGCACGCCGTCGAACACCTCCGGATGGCTGATGACCTCGAAGCGGGTCTGCGCGGGGGGGCGCGGATCGAGGCGGGCGAAAATCTCGAGGAAGCGCGGGATGGCGCCGAGGCCAGCCACGACAAGCTCCTGGCGGGCCACGACCGATGCCGCGGCGCGCAAGTCCGGGTCGATGGTCAGGTTGGTCGTGGCGTCGCGGGCAGCCTGGTCTTCAATCAGCGCCTGCTCCAGCAATGTATCGATGCGGTGGCTCTTCCAATCCATGGTTTTCCCTTCGGGAAAACAGCTATCAGCTTTTAGCTTTCAGCTATCAGCTCAAAGTTCGCAGATGCCCGATTCAAAGCTCTGTCATCCTGAGCGGAGCGCAGCGCAGTCGAAGGACCTGCGGTTGCTCTTCGCGTGCTTTCCTATTCCGCTGGTAACGCGTCGAGCGCAGCCTGCGCCTTCTCCAGCAGCAGCCGCGTCTCCGCCTCCTGCTTCTTGAGGCCTTCAACCACCTGCGCGGGGGCTTTCGAGAGAAAATTCTCGTTGCCCAACTGGCGCTCGGCGGCGGCTAAACCTTTTTCGTACTTGGCGATGTCCTTTGTCAAACGGTCGCGCTCTGCGGGGATGTCGATGGGGCGCTCGTAGACAACGGCTACGTCGAATGCCGGGGTTGAATGCCGGGCGAGGCTGAATTCGGAGTACTCGATCTCATCTACGTGCGCCTGACGGCGAATTGACTTCTCGGTTTCTTCAATTATTCGTCGAACATTTGGCTCCGGCGCCCAGATCGTGATGCCAACGCTCGCCTTCTCTGGAACGTTCCGCTCCTTACGATGCGATCTCACAATTCTGATCAGATCGATCACATGCTTCAAGTCCTGTGACTCCGCTCTGACATCGTTGAGCGCCTTGATAAATGCCGGGTCCGCACTGGGGTACTTCGCGAGCGCGATGGACTTCGCAGGCAGGTGGTTGCGGTATACGGCGCGCCATAGCTCCTCAGTGAGAAAGGGCATGAAGGGCGACAACAGCCTCAGGGAAGTTTCGAAGACATTTATGAGCGAGGCAAGTACGACCGCCGACTTCGTTCTGTCCGTTGCCTCAAAAAACTCTAGTCTATCCTTCGCAAATTCGATGTAATGATCGCAGAAGCTGCCCCAAAAGAACTGATAGATCTCGCTGGCCGCATCATCAAACCGATATTGTTCGAGAGCCCGGTTTACCTTCTCGGTAGTTTCATGTAGCGCGCCAATAATCCAGCTGGCTTCCTGCGGAGTATCTGTGTTGATCGCGGGCATAGCGCTGAAAACGGGAGGATCAATCGTGATCCCCGCCTCTGCCGCTCGGTCCATATTCATAAATATGAACCGCGCGGCGTTCCAGATTTTGTTGGCGAAGGCGCGGTAGCCCTCGGTGCGGGCCACGTTGAAGGCGATGTCGGTGCCCGGCGAGGCCATGGAAGCCAGCGTGAAACGTACCGCGTCGGTCCCGTACTGCTTGACGATTTCGATGGGATCGACGACGTTACCCTTGGTCTTGGACATCTTCTCGCGGTTGGCGTCGCGGACCAGAGCGTGGATGTAGACCTCTTTAAACGGGACGGATTCAGAGAGCGGGCGCGGGCTGCCGTCGGGCATCGGGATGTCGGCCGAGAACCAGCAGCCGAGCATGATCATGCGGGCGACCCAGAAGAAGAGGATGTCGAAGCCGGTGACGAGGAGGCTCGTCGGGTAGAAAGCGTCGAAATCTCCACGATTTTCGGCCGTGATGTTTGGCCAGGCGAAGACGGAGACGGGGAGCAGGCCGGATGAGAACCAGGTGTCGAGGACGTCGGTCTCCTGGGTGATCTGGGCCGAGCCGCAGTGGGCGCAGGCGGCCGGATCGACACGGGCGACGGTGATCTTGTGGCAGGCATCGCAATGCCATGCGGGAATGCGATGGCCCCACCAGAGCTGGCGGGAGATGCACCAGTCGTGGATGTTCTCCATCCATTTGAGGTAGGTCTTCTCGTATTGCTCGGGAGTGAAACGGATCGGCTTCTTGCCGTCCGGGCCCGGCTTCACGGCGGCAATGGCTTTCTCCGCCATCGATGGGCCGCCGCCGCTTGGTTCCTTGTTGACAGCGACGAACCACTGGGTGGAAAGGCGTGGCTCGACAACCGTCTTGCAGCGGTCGCAGTGACCCACGTTGTTGGTGTGGTCTTTGACTCCGGCGAGGAGCCCTTGTTCTTCGAGGTCGTGGACGATGCGCTTGCGGGCGGCGTAACGGTCCAAACCCGCGTACGCCCCGCCCTCGGAGTTGATGTGCGCGGTCTCGTCCATCACGTTGATGGAGGGCAGGTTATGGCGCTGACCGAGGGCGAAGTCGTTGGGGTCGTGGGCCGGGGTCACCTTCACTGCGCCGGTGCCGAATTCGCGGCTGACCCATTCGTCGAGGACGATGGGGATTTCCCGGCCTAGGAGCGGGAGGCGGAGCTTTTTGCCGTGCAGGTGCAGGTACCGCTCGTCTTCCGGATGGATCGCGACCGCTGTGTCGCCGAGCATGGTCTCGGGGCGGGTGGTGGCAACCGTTAGGAATTCATCCGAAAGGCTGCCGCCCGCAGGGCCAACAACCGGGTACCGAATCTCCCAGAGGTGGCCCTTGTGCTCGTCGTAGACGACCTCGAGGTCGCTGATGGCCGTTTGGCAGCGAGGGCACCAGTTGACGATGTATGCGCCGCGATAGATGAGGCCTTGCTCGTAGAGGCGGACGAAGGCCTCGCGAACAGCCACGGAGAGGTTGTCGTCCATGGTGAAGTACTCGCGGCTCCAGTCGACGGATGCGCCGAGACGCTTCATTTGGTCGAGGATGGCTCCGCCGTAATGGCGCTTCCACTCCCACACACGCGCTTCGAAGGCTTCGCGGCCGAGTTGCTTGCGGGACGTGCCTTCGGCGGCGAGCTGGCGCTCGACCATAATCTGCGTGGAGATGCCGGCATGATCGGTGCCGGGAATCCAGAGGGTGCGGCGACCGGTCATGCGCCGCCAGCGGGCGACGATATCGATCTCCGCCTGTTCGAACATGTGGCCCATGTGCAACTGGCCAGTGACGTTGGGCGGTGGGAGGAGGATGGTGAAGGCCGAGGACTTGCCGTCCAGACCCTGGTTTTGGGCTCCTCGACCAGGCGTTGGCTGGGCGAAGAGGTTTTCGCGGACCCAGTACTCGGCCCAGCGATCTTCAATAGCGGTGGGGTCGTAGGCTTTGGGCAGGTCGTGGGGCATGGGGGTCTTCATCGAGCCCCCAAGGCATGCGCTGAACCCCTGTGGAGAGGGTCTTGGGCAAGGGGCCACCCCTCACTTTAGCAGATTGGGTGCAGACAGGAACCTGGGGGCAACCAGGCGGACGAAGGCGAAACAAGCCGCGTAACGCCGCGTATCCCTGGTCATCAATGGCCATCCGAGCACAACTGCGCCCAATTGAAAACCTAGAAGGGGTTCAGCTTCCCGAGGCCCTTCTTCTTTTTCTTTTTGCTGGAGGACTCGTCGCTGGAGTCTACCTTGGGCTTCTTCTTTTTGGCGTCAGCGGCGGATGCGGACGGGGTTGAGCCGGGCTTGACTTCATTGACCTGGTCAGGGGCCTCGGCGGGCTTTTCCGCGGCGGGCAGGGTAGTGTCTGTCGGCCCGACGGCCTTGACTACGGCGTTAGGATCGGCGGCGGGAGCGCTTACGATGGAAACGCCCACGCCAGTGCCACCCTCCGGCGCCTGAAGCTGGAGAGGCACGGTGGAGGGCTGGTCGGTGCGCGGGGGCTCGTTGACGCCGGTGGGCGTGAGCGCGCCGATGGGCGATGGGGCCGGTTTGCCGGCGTTCACGGCAGCGTTGAAGATCGCCAGGTTTTCCTTGCCGACATCCGGGGCCAGGGTGCGCTTGGGGTCGTCGAGGCTGGGTTCGCCAACGTGTACGGCTTCTACCACCGTGGGCCCGTGCTTGATCAGCCCAAGGGTCCGATCGGTAAAGTGCAAAGGCTGGCGGCTGCGCTCTTCGGCGTCGTTTTCGGCGGCTGCCTCCTGGGTGGGCTCGGGCACAGGGCGGTTCATGGCCACCAGCCGGTCACGGGCATCCTCGACGTGGGGAGCCATGGGATAGCGCGTAATGACCTTGGCGTAGGCAGCGGCGGCCTTGTCCTGATACACCGCGCGCATCCGCTCCTTGATTGCGCCGGGTATGTTGGGGGCAACCTGGATGCTGTGGGAAAGACCGGAGTAAGCGTCGCCAATTCCCAGCAGCGCCTGGTCGCTCCTGGAGTAAAGCGGGTAAGTATCCACCACGGTCTCAAGACGGGCGATGGCCGCGGCGAAGTTCTCGCGACTCTCATAGAACAGGCCGATATCCGTCTCTCGTTCTCCCAGGACCTCCTGAACGTCGCGCAACTTCTGCTTGGCTCGGGGCACCAGAGACGAATCGGGGAATTGGTTGATCATGGCCCGGTATTCCTGCTCGGCGCGCTGGGCGTTTACGTAATCGCGATCAGGCTTCTCCATCTGTTGGTAGTAGATGTCGGCTACCTTCATCTGGGCCTCGGCGGCCTCGGGAGCATTGGGGAAGAAGGTAATGAAATCCTTGTACTCGGCCTCTGCCTGGGTGAGGGCCGCGGTGCCGCCCTCCTTGAACCAACTGTCGCCGACGGCCAGCTTGGCCCTCATGCGGTACTCGGACTCCGGATAGGTGTTGAGCATGGTCTGGAGATCGAGCCGGCAGACGTCGAAGCGGCCCTTCTTCATGGCGATCATCGCCTTGTCGAAGAGTTCCTTGTCGGGTTGCTTGGAGTTGACGGTGGCCAGCGGGTTGGCGCTCAGGTCCTCGTTCTTTTTCTTCTTGGGCTGCTTGACTTTGGCCTGGACCGAAACGCTGCCCAGGACGAGAAAGGCCAAAGCGACCGCGGCAATCTTGCTGGTGAACCGGTTCATAACCCCTCATTGCGGCAGCGGCTTGTTCGAAAGGCCGTCCGCCTGTTGCGCATTTTCTTAAATCTTACTTCTAGTCCTCGTCCGCAGCCTGGCGCGCCGCAGCCAGCAGAGCGCGTGCATCCCGCTCCGGGTGGCCGGCGCCGAAAACGGCGTTGCCGGCTACCAGCAACTCCGCACCCGCTTGGACGATGCATTCGACGGTGTCGTGAGCCACGCCGCCGTCCACTTCGATTCTAAACGCCAGGCCCAGTTCCTGACGCAACTGGGCAAGCCGGCGGATCTTGTCGAGGGAGAAAGGGATGAATTCTTGTCCGCCGAAGCCAGGATTGACACTCATGACGAGGACGTGGTGGACCATGGGGAGAACATCGACGATCAGGTCGACGCGCGTAGCCGGATTGAGGACCACGCCGGGCTTCATACCGTGATGGGCGATGAGTTGGAGCGAGCGGTGGAGGTGCCGGCAGGCCTCGTAGTGGACGCTGACCCAGTTGGCGCGGGCTTCGGCAAAGGCGGGGATGAACTCGTCGGGGTTCTCGATCATCAAGTGGCAGTCGAGCGGCAGGCTGGTAACCTTGCGCAGGCTCTTGACGACGGGCGGTCCGAGGGTAATGTTGGGCACAAAGTGGCCGTCCATTACGTCCACGTGGATCACCGTGCCACCGCCTCGCTCAGCCGCGGCTACTTCGTCGGCCAAGTGGGCAAAGTCCGCGGATAGGATGGATGGAAGCAATTCGACCATGGGTTTTAGGCTATTTCCCCGCTGGGCCAGTGTATCAGTGGCGAGGCGCGGGAGGACGCGGGGGCGACGTTGGCCCCGCCCCCGGCATTACTTGGCAACGGGGAATTCTCGCCAAGGCCGGGAACGAATCTGGCAAAGAACGATTCGAGGAAGATCGATCTTAATCCAAAAGGGGAGGCGCCATGCAGTTCCTCAACATTTCATCTGCCGCCCCATCGGCCCTTGTGTTGAACCCGCTGCTGGTTGCGAGGTCCGCGTCGGCCCCACCCTCCGCCCCCAGCCAAGCCGTGGTCCAGTGCGCCCGCAGCCAGCGTGGTCCCGGCCGGCAAAGCTGCGCGCGCCAGAGTTCGCGCGCGCATTCGGTTCCCAACCCGGCCGGCGCAACCGCGACCGGATCGAGCCTTGGCGCGGCGGAGAACAACCACGACAACCGGATCGCTGAGCTTGGTTGAGGAATCTGGCGGCAGGGGATTGTTCGCGAGGGTCTATGGGTGCGTGATCGTTTCGTCCAGGGCGTTGCGCACGCTCTCGACGACGGGATGCCAGTCGCCGGGACTAGGTTGGCGGAAGAGGCGCATGGTGGGATACCAGGGGCTGTCGTCGCGCGTCCGAAGCCAGCGCCAGTCGGCGGCGAAGGGCGCCAGAAGCCAGACCGAAACGCCCATTGCGCCGGCGAGATGGGCGGTTGAGTTGTCGATGGTGACGACCTGGTCCATGGCAGCGACCTGGGCTGCGAAAAGATCGATGTCTGCAAGCTGATCGACGGTGCGATCAATGAGAATCGGGGCATTTGCGGAGGCTGCCTGATCCTCAAGGCTATCGAGGTCGCCGTATTGCAGCCCGATCCAGCGGATGTTGGGCAGTGCGAAGAGCGGGGCGAGCAGAGATAAATCAACCGAGCGCTTGCGGCCTGTCTTCTGGTTGCTGGTGTGCCAAGCCAGCCCGACGAGCCTCCGGCCATCGGCATAGCGGGCGCGAAACCGCTCCCGTTGCGGTGGGTCGGCTTTAAGGTAGGGCGGTTTTGTGGAGGCAAAGGAAGATTCAAAGGTGCGAAACAAACCGGGCAGACTGCCCGTGGGCAGGTGAACGGCAATCCCGGGCGGCCCGGAATGGCCAGACGCCGCATCCGCGTCCGTGGCTGTGCCGAGCCCGCAGGTTACTTCAATGCCGGGGAAGGAACGCGCGAAGAGGGGCCCGAGGCGCGGATCACCATCGAGCACAATGCGGTTGCCGGTGCGAATCGCTTGGGGGATCAGGCCGGCAAACATGATTTCGTCGCCGATTCCCTGCTCGCCCCACAAGAGCAGACGGCCTCGCGCAAGGGTTTCGCCGTTCCAGAGGGGCTGCGGATAGGGACGCCACGGGGTGGAGTGATCCGGAGACTCCCAGCGCGATTCGTAATTACGCCAGCCATTGGCGAAGTCTCCGTTTTGCAGTTGCGCGAGAGCCTGACCGAAGCAAGCCTGGGAATAATCCGGCTTGATCTCGATGGCTCTGCCGATCGACTCCAGCGCCTCATCCAAACGGCCAAGGGACTGAAGAACGCAGCCCAGGTTGTAGTGGGCTTCGGCATATTCGGGCCTGAGCGCAAGCGCCCGCTCGAAGGAGGCGGCCGCTTCTACCATCCTGGCCTGGGATTGGAGCGTGTTGCCCAGGTTGTAGTGTGCCTCGGCCAGTTGCGGGTTGAGGGCCAGGGCGCGCTGGTAGCAACGGACGGCCTCGTCCAGCTTGGCCGAATTGTCCGGAGTGTTTTGGGTTTGGCGGAGATTGCCCAGGTTGTACCAGACCTCGGCATAGTCCGGTTTGAGATCGAGGGCACGCCGATAGCTGGCCTCTGCGCCGTCCAAATTGCTCTGGGCCTGAAGAGCGTTTCCGAGGTTGCCGTGGACCTCGGCCATTCCGGGCTGGAGGGCCGCGGCCCGCTCGTAACTTGCCACCGCCTGCTCAAGTTTTCCCTGCGCCTGGAGGGCGTTTCCACGGTTAAAGCTGGCTTCGGCAAAGTCCGGCTTGAGCTGGAGGGCGCGGTCATGGCTGGCCACGGCCTCCTCCAGTTTCCCCTGGGCCTGGAGAACATTCCCGAGGTTCACGTGGACCTCGGCCAGATCCGGCCTGAGAGCCAGGGCGCTTCTGAAGCGCGCCTCCGCGTCGTCCAGTTTGCCTTGCGCCTGGAGAATGACGCCGAGATTCATCTGCGCTTCAGCAAGGCCGGGGTTGAGGGCCAGGGCCCGCTGATAGGACGCGGCGGCTTCCTCGAGCTTGCCTTGAGCCTGGAAGGCGGTGCCGAGGTTGGAGTGATAAGCGGCCGGACGTTTGTCGGCGGCAATTGCCTTGCGGATTAGCTCGACCGCGATGTCGTTACGGCCCACCTGATGGGCCAGCACGCCAAGCAGGTGCAGGCTGTCGGCATGATGGGGATCGAGATCGAGGATCTGCCGGTAGATTTGCTCCGCCTCGGCCAGTTGTCCCCGCTGGTGCTGCCCGATTGCAGTGGCGCACATTGCATGCAGGTCCGGATGCGGAGACGGGCTTTGCCGCCGCGGGACCAGATGCAGGGAGCTGTTCAAGCGGTTCACTGGGCCAGTGTAGTTGTGAGAGAGTCCTCATAAAAAACAGAACGTAGCGGTTGGAGGGTCTTTCGCCTGCGGGGCTTCCCGCTTCGGGATTTCCCGATCCGGCAATGGCCTTAATCCCGGCCAGGGCATCTATTCTTCACCAGCCGGCTCCAGGATTTGCAGCAAGCGTCGGCCCCTGGCACGCATGGCAGGGGTTCCGGTCCGGCTGTGGATGCGCAGCAGATCGAGAACATGCGGCAACAGGGAGGGATCCAGGCGAATGAGATCGTAAAGACCCTGCATGGCCATGGTCCCGACGATCGAACTGCGGTCTTCAAGCCAGGACTCCAATGCCTGGGCCGCGCGGTGGCATTCCGGAACGGTGAGCCGAAGGCGGGGCACCATGAGTGCGAGGTGCCAACGCAACTTGGCTTCAGTAAGTTCCGTGGCCTCGGCCAGAAGACCGAGCAGGGACGGCTTGGAGGAATCGAGAATGACGGCAACAACCGGGTCAAGGGCCGCCAGCCCGTCGCGGGTGATCTTCTCCAAGGCGTGGGCCGCGCGGTTGGAGACGCCGGGGTCCTTGTCCCAGAGGCACTCGATTAGCCGGTTGGCCATTTTCGCCTGTTTGCGGATGAGGTCGGCCACCTCCTCTGCCCGGCCGACTTCGATACGGCCCCTACCCTGGCTGAGCATAGAGCGAATATCATCGGGCTTCGTCATCGGAGGGATCTTTCGACGTTTGGGGCAGAGTGCGTGGGGGCAGCATTCGCGGCGACTCGGCCTACGCCGCGGAGAATGGCCTTTACGGGCCAGCGCCCTTCCGCATCGGGAAAGAAGATTTCGCCGGGGCGGCGGGCCTCGGGACGATAGTACCAGCGTTTGAGCAGAGCCAGGTGGCCTTGACGGACGGTCGCCGAGGGGGCGGTGGAGGGCTCGGCAAGCGCGGCCAAGGCCTCTTCCAGGCGCGCTTCGAGCAGGCCGCGGGCGAGTTTTGCCGGGGCGGCGATTGCGGATTCGGCTTCGGACGGCTGGCCGTCGGGGGGGTCGGAGATGGGTTCGATGGCCAGCGGCTGGGCGAAGAGCGAGGTCGAGCCGGATTGCTCGTTCTGGATTCTCATGCCGAGGGTGGAGAAGGCTTGCGGCCCGCGGAGCACGGCCCGTTCGTAAAGAAAGAAGGAAACTTCACCGGGGTTGGCGGAGGCTTGAAGGACGACGGCGCGAAGCCGGTTGAGTGGGCGAACCAGCTCGGGGGCGAGGGTGCGGACGGCTTCAACCCGTTGGATTTGGGCGTGGAGCTGGGCGGCGGACTCGAATTCGAGATTGGCCGACGCCTGGTCGCGCTGGGTGCGGAGGGGGATGAGGCGGCTTTCGGCGCGGGTCGAAAGAAACTGCTCGACGGCGGCGGCTTCTTCCCGGTAGCGCTCGTCGGTGCAACCTTTGTAACAAGGAGCCAGGCACATCTTCATCTCTGAGTACACGCAGCCGGGGTGGCTGGGGTTGGGGTCGAGATCGTCGGTGCAGCGGCGGAGGAGGAAGAGCTTGAGGGCCTCGTCGGCAAAGCGTTCGGCGGAGGCGCGGGACTGAAAAGGGCCGTAGGACCAGGCGGCTTCGCGCTGGCTGGGGCGATGGGTGACGGTGATGCGGGGATAGGAGTTGCCGCCGAGGAAGCGGATGAAGGCCGGTGCGCGAAGATGCATGCGCTCCAGGGACTTCGGGCCGTACTGCTTTTGGAGGAGTTCAAATTGGATAAGGAGAGATTCGAATTCCGAGCCGGTCAGCCGCCAGTCTATGCGGCGGACGCGGCCGGCCAGTTGCAGGCGGCGAGGGTGCTTTGGGGAGGGCTGAAGCAACCGCTCCAGGCGACCTCTCAGATTCGGCGTGCGCCCGATGTAGGGCTCGTCGTGGGCTTCTGCGCCGTAAAGGGCGAAGACGGCGGAGGTCTGGGGCAGCTGAGTTAGCGCGGCCTTGGGGTCGGCGGGGTCGAAGGGTAGCGATTGTGAGAGGGCTTCGGCCGGCACGATACCCCTCAGGCTCCGGCGATGGTCATGCCGTCGATGCGCAGGGTGGGCGAGGCCACCGCGCCGCGGAAGACGAGGTCGTTGCCGATGGAGGTCACGTACTGGAGCATCTCGGCGAGGTTGCCGGCGATGGTGACCTCTTCGACGGCGTGGGTGAGCTGGCCATTCTCGATCCACAAGCCGGTTGCGCCGCGCGAGTAGTCGCCGGTGACCACGTTGACGCCGAAGCCCATCAGGCTGGTGACGTAGAGGCCGGCTGCGACATCTCCGATAATTTGTTCGGGAGTGAGCGCGCCGGGTTCGAGATAGAGGTTGCCGCAGCCGATGCCGGGGGTGCCTGCCAACCCTCTTGATGCGTTGTGAGTGGACTTCATGCCGAGCTTGCGGGCGGTGTAGGTGTTGAGCAGATAGCTCTGCAGGATGCCCTTCTCGACGACGACGGTGCGGCGGGAGGGAAGGCCTTCTCCATCGAAAGGAGATGTTCCAAAGCCGCCCGCGCCTGAGGGAAGAAGCATGGTGTTGTCGTCGATGAGGTTGAGGGTGGGAGCGGCAATCTGTGCCCCCAGCTTTCCGGCGAGAAACGACGCGCTGCGCCAGATTGCATCTCCCGAGGCCGCCTCGAAGACCGAGCCGATGAGGGTGCGGGCTACTTCAGGAGCGAAGACGATGGGCACGCGCTGGGTGGGAACCTTGCGCGCGCCGAGTCGGCGGAGGGTGCGGCGGGCCGCTTCCTTGCCCACGGCCTCGGGAGATTCGAGGTGTGCGAACGACCGGCCGGCAGACCACCAGCCGTCGCGCTGCATCTGGCCGTGCTCGTCCACGGCCAGGGGCGCGGCGGAGACGCTGGCGTAGCTGGTGCGGTAGCCGCCGGCAAAGCCCCGGGAGTTGGCCAGGACCTTGCGGCCGGTGGCGGCGTCGAAGCTGCCGCCATCGGAGTTGGTGAGGCGGGGATCGACGGCCAACGCGGCCGATTCAGCGCGGCGAGCCCACTCGATGCGCTCCGGCCCCGAGAGCGAGTAGACATCGTCGTAGTGAAGGTGAAGATCGCCGAGCAGCGCGCCGAATTCGCCGGTTTCGGGCAGGCCGGAGCAGGGGTCCTTTTCTGTGACCTGGGCCAGAGCCATTGCTCCTTCGACCAACTGGCGAATGCCGTCGGGAGTGAGGTCGGAGGTCGAGGCCGAGGCCGAGCGGGTTCCGAGGAAGACGCGCAGGCCGAGGCCGCGAGAGCCTGATTCCTTGAGGGTCTCGACCTGGCCCATACGGACGTTGACGCTGAACTCGTCGCCTTCTCGGGCGACGGCTTCGGCGTCGCTGGCTCCGGCTTTGAGGGCCAGGGCGACGACGTCGGCGGCTAGGGATTCGAGGTCGAGAGCGGTTGGATCGGCCTGGGTTGCGGCTTCGGGCATGGGTCAACAGTAACAAAATGGGTCACGGTTGGACACGGTCCGCGAGGCAAAAGCAGAGACACAGCGGCCTTGAAAAACGACGCGTTTTCGCTCAAAAACGGCCCCAAAGCGAGTGTTTTTGGCCCGAAAATGGGCGTTTTGGGGTGGTTCTGTTTACTGATTGGTTACCGGGGTGATTTTGTAAGCTGTTCATTCTTAGTTGCTTATCGGAGCAGTGGGGTCGGAAAAGTGGGTCTCACAGGGGAGGGGGGGTGGGTGTATGCGTTTTGGGGCCGTTTTTGGGCGGCATGGCAGCCTTGGTGGCAGAGGTTCGGCATACAGAGATTGTGCGCTCTTGCGGGGAAATTCTCTGCGAGGGAAGGTGGAATGACGGAGTTGCAGTAGTTATCTTTAAGTGATAACCTATTCCGTGATCCAAAAGCACGATCCTGCGCTCGATACGCGGCTTGACCTGAACGGGATCACATTGGTGGTGGACCCCGAAGGCGGTTGCTGGGTGCGGTTTGCGGTGACGCAAGTTCCGCCAACACCGGATAAGCCGCACGGGCTGGATTACTCGCTCACGCTGCATGGGCGGAACGGCGAGCGGCTGGCGGGATTCGACAATGCTCATCCAGTCGAGAAGCAGAAGCGCGGTGGCCCGCAGGATCATCGCCACCGCATCCGAACGGTGAGGCCGTATGAGTACAGCGACGCGGCTACCTTGCTCGCCGATTTCTGGGCGGAGGTGGACGCGGTGTTGAAAGAGAAAGGAGGACGCTCGTGAAGACGCTCAAAGTGGGAATCGCCAACTACGAAGAGATGAAGGCGATGACGATGGCGATTGCGCGGGGAGAGCGGAAACTTGCTCCGCAGGAGCCGCGAGTTTGGTTTCCTTCGACGGAGTCGTTTGCGAAGGTGCTTTCGGCGGGGAATCGCGATCTGCTGCGGGTGATTGCGGAAAAAGCGCCGGGGTCGCTGGATGAGCTGGCTCAACTTACGGGGCGGAAGAAGTCGAACCTCTCGCGGACGCTGAAGACGATGGCCAACTACGGATTGGTGAGGCTGGAACGTGGGGAGCGGGGTAGGATTGCGGCGAAGGTTGTGCATGACCGGATTGAGTTGGAACTGCCGCTGGGGCGGAGGGAGTTTGCGGCTTGATCTGCAGCGCCTTGGTGAGGAGGGGATTCCGGGAGCACTTTGCGCGGCACGCGCCGCAGATTGCGTTTCTCGACTAAGCCGGGCGCCTCAGGTCCAGAGGTTTGGACCTGAGGCGCCCGGCTGTTGATGAGCGGGTTTTCGCGGCGGCCCTACGGGACGCCAAGGTCATTTTGGGGCGGCTGACCCCAGGGTTGCTCCTTCGCTGCGCTTCGGGTTCACCCTGGGCTAACTTCCTGTCGTCCCTAGGGGACGCCTTTGGGGTTTCTGCGGTGGGGCGGGGGGGTGCTTACACAGCAAATGGGGTTGGTGGATCACAGGTCCGGGATTCCGGACCTCCGCCCCACGGACGAAGCCTTATCCGTGGGGACCCCGGACATGGGGCACCCGGCCTACCGTTTGAATCAGGGCAGCTTGTGTCCGTCGACTTCGCTCTCGACGTTGGGCCGCGATGGCAGCCACTGGCGCAGCATCAGATCGCTCATGCATGTGCTTTGGGATTTCGAGCCCGGATAGACGGAGAGGATCTTCACCTGAATCTCCCTTGCCTCTCCGACATACTCAGGCAAACGAACCCAATGGTGGCTGGCATCCCATCCGCTATCAAATGGAGCATCCCCGTCAGCCAGCGTGGCAGTGCGGATACTCTTTCCGTTCACTGTCACCTCAACGCTTTTGATCCTCGCCTTTGCCAGCGGATCCGCCTTTCGCTCAGTGCAGGCCGGGACAATCCCAATCTCATCGAAATGCACCGGTTTTAAAGGGCGCAGGGTGACCGCGTCTCCGATTCCCGGCGCGTGTGGGGCTACCCAGCTTGAATACATGCCGTTCTCGCACAGGTATTTGCTCCCATGATCCGCGTCTGCGCCGTCCCCGCTCGCTTCGAAGTTCTGGGTAAGGTAAAAATACCTCCCCTTCTGGTAAACGTAATAATCCACAGGGGGACAACCTTCTGGCCGGTGCTCCAGATACGCCGCGATTCCCATCGATCCGTTGTTGAGATTCACCAGAATGTCATCGGCCGCGGAGGGCTTCAGGTTTTGAAACTCCCATGCGAGTCGATTGCCGTCGCGCTGAAAACGCCCAGATGGAGTGAGGATGAGCTTTCCCGCGTCCATCCCCATCGCCTCGATGATCACGCGCCCCTTGTGAATCGGTCCCTTCCAGGCAGCGCCGGTCGAAAGCACATATGCAAAGCGGTCATCGCAATCTTCGAAATCATCTGAGTAGCCCCCGGAACAGCTCGCATAGATCGACTTATACCGAATGCGAATCCTGCGCGTCTGATCTGCCGCGAAGGGAACGGTTGAAACCAACCACTCAAGCAACATCGGCTCCTGGCCGGGATCAACCTCGAAGAATTCCGCCATCTGGCTAAATTTCTTGTCATAAAGGTAGCGGAAGGGTTTGGCCTCGCCGCGCTCGCGGCTGAAAGCCACAGGGGCGCTGTCGACGATGATCGAATAGTCCTCGATCTCGCGATGCTTCTCGTCCGGCTGCGGCTCAAGACCCAGGCTCGGAAATCCCGCACGCACCTGGACCGCCGCGCCGGTGTTGTGCATCGTGTACTCCACCTCGACGATGGCATGATCGCGATAGAGTCTGATCGAGAGCTCCTCGCGCAGAATCTCCACCTGGTCGGTCCCCTGTGCACGGAAGTTGCCGGTGGCGACGCTGCCATTCGCAATGCTGCCCCAGTTGGCGCTCAGCTTCGGCACAAGGATGCAAAGAGCGAACGGAAGAAGAAATAAGGCCGGCTTACGCATGAGGATCGCACCTCACACGCCATTCTAGTCCCGGAGGAACCTCTGGGAATGGGAGGGCTGAAGCAGCTCCTGTTCAATGCGGAGCACCAGCTTGCGCAGTTCGCCCGTGGCGGGCTCTATGCTACGCAAGCCGGGGCGAATGCATGTCAAGCGAATTACCTTCCGGTGCCGCCGACGGTCATTTTGTCTAATTTGATGGTGGGCATGCCTACGCCTACAGGGACGCTTTGGCCGTCTTTGCCGCAGGTGCCTACGCCTTCGTCCATCTTGAGGTCGTGGCCGACCATGGAGACGTATTTTAGGGCTTCGGGGCCGTTGCCGATGAGGGTGGCGTCGCGGACGGGGGCGGTGATTTTGCCGTCTTCGATGAGATAGGCTTCCGAAGCCGAGAAGACGAATTTGCCGTTGGTGATGTCCACCTGGCCGCCGCCGAAGTTGACGGCGTAGAGGCCGCGCTTGACGCTGCGGAGGATGTCTTCGGGGGCGTCCTGGCCGGCGAGCATGTAGGTGTTGGTCATGCGGGGCATGGGGATGCATTGATAGCTCTCGCGGCGGCCGGAGCCGGTGTTGGCTGCGCCAGTCAGTCGCGCGGAGAGCTTGTCGGTGAGGTAGCCGCGCAGGACGCCGCCTTCGATGAGGACGGTTTCCTGGGTGGCAGAACCTTCGTCGTCGACGTTGAGCGAGCCGCGGCGGCCGGCGATGGTTCCGTTGTCGACGACGGTGACTTTGGAGCTGGCGACGGACTGGCCGATGAGGCCGGCGAAGGCGGAGGTCTTCTTGCGGTTGAAGTCGGCTTCGAGGCCGTGGCCGACGGCTTCATGGAGGAGGATTCCGGGCCATCCGGGGCCGAGGACGACTTCCATCTCGCCGGCAGGGGCGGGGATGGCGCCGAGCTGGAGGACTGCGCCGCGGGCGGCTTCGCGGGCGAAGGTTTCCGGGCTCTTGAGCCCTTGGAATATTTCCAGGCCAGCCCTCCCGCCTCCGCCGGCCACGCCTTTGGTGACGGTTTCGCCCTCTTTGGCGATGACGAAGACGTTGAGGCGGCAGAGGGGCTGGGTGTCGCTGGCAAATGCGCCGTCGGATGCGGCGATGAGGATGCGGCGCAGTTCCTCGGAGTAGCTTGCGCGGACCTGGACGATGCGGGAGTCGAAGGCGCGGGCGGCGCGATCGGCGCGGAGGATGAGTTCGAGGCGGGCGGCGAGGTCGAGATCGAACCCGCCGAGGGGAACGGGATAAAGGTCGGCGGCGGGGGCTTCGACGAATCCCTGGACGAGCTGGCGGGCGGGGCCGGAGGCGATGAGGGCAGCGGTGCGGGCGGCGTGGAGGAGGCGCTCGGGGCTGAGATTGTCGGTGTAGGCGTAGCCGGTGCGCTCGCCGGAGAGGACGCGGATGCCGCAGCCGGCGCTGGTTCCCTGGCTCGCGGATTTGACGATCTGCTCGTCGACGCCGAGCGAGGTGGCGGTGACCGATTCGAAATAGAGGTCGGCGTAGTCGCCGCCGGCGGCGAGGGCTTCGCCTAGGCAGCGCTCGAGGAGGCGGCTGGTGATGCCGAATTTCTCAAAGAAATAGCGTTTGTGGCTGGGAGGCGGGGAAGCAGCCGGAGGGGTCATGGTCTGTTCAGTTTACGCCTTCGCCGGCAAGGCCGGGTGCGAGGCGGGGGCGGGGTTTCCCGGTTGATGCCAGAGCGGCGACGGACTACCCTTTTGCGCGGGATTCGTGCTAGATTCGAGCCATGAAGAAGATTCTTGCGGCAGCCCTCCTTCTGATGGTGTTTGCAAGCCCGGCGTTCGCTGCCACGGGGCACCATCACCGTCACCACCACCATCATCACCACCATCGCGCGTAGGCAGATCCCGGCTCTGCCGCAGCAACCGAGCCGGGACCGGGCCGCTCGATGTGGTTCGATTGCGGCAAGGAAGCAAGCCAAGGCGAGAGCGATGACAGATTTGGACGACCTGCGTTATCCCATCGGCCGCTTCAGCGCGCCGGCCACCAGCATGGCGGGCGTTCGCGCGGCGCACATTGGCACGCTGCGCCAGCTTCCCGAGCGGCTTCGCGCGGCCACCGATGGCTTGAACGACGCGCAACTGGACACCCCCTACCGGGAGGGCGGATGGACGGTGCGGCAGGTGGTGCATCACGTGCCCGACAGCCATGCCAACTGCTACATACGGTTCAAGTTGGCGTTGACCGAGGATTGGCCCACCATCAAGCCCTACGACGAGGCCGCGTGGGCCGAGCTGTCTGACAGCCGAGGGCCGATCGACAGCCCTCTTTTGCTGCTCGAAGGGCTGCATGGCAGTTGGGTAGCGCTGCTGGAATCCATGTCGGAAGAGGACTTCCAGAAGGGCTTTAACCACCCCGAGCGCGGCCGGCAGAATCTGGCCACGGCACTGGCGATGTACGCCTGGCACTCGCGGCACCACACGGCGCATATCACCAGCCTGCGGGCGCGGCAGGGCTGGTAAGGGCGCGCATGGCTGGCGGCGAAGTAGCAGCCACCCCGGCACAGTTGGCCAAATGCATCGAAGAATATCTGGCAGACCACCCGGCGGCCGCGCTGCTGGAGGATGGTCGTGTGCTGTTCGACATGCGCAACGCGCACTATGCGGTGAGCGAGCAGCACGGGCGATGCCTGCTGCAATTGTGGAGCGAGGAGCGGAACGTGGTGCGCACAGTGGTGGAGGCGCAGGAGCGGGCGCAGTGCCTGCGCCTGATGACCCGAAGGATGGGCGCTGCCCGGCCGCAGGCTTTGGAACTGGTTCCCACCAGCGACCGCCGGACCCCGACCGCACGGGAGGCCGGGCGGCGCAACTACCAGCGGCTGCTGGAGCGGGCGCTGACGCGGAGATTCATCGGATCGAAAGTGGATGGGCTGCGGTCGGCGATGGACCTGGAACACAGCTTTGGCCCATCGTATGTGCGCGGGCGGCTGCTCAGGGGAACCGCGGCGGATGCGGCGATCGGGGTTGCCGAGGCGGAACCGGCGGCGACGGTGGACGGGATTCTGACGCTGGGGATTCTGTGGCTGGATCATTGCCGGCAAAAGGGGGATGGGCGGCGGCATTTTGGCGGGCTGAAGGTGATTGTGCCGGTTGGGGCGTGGCGGACAACCGCGGAGAGAATGGCTTGGCTGAACCACGCAGCCGCGGATTTTGAGCTTTTCACGCTGGACGAGCGAAGCGAAGAGCTGGCGGCGGCGGATTTTCGCGACATCGGGAATGTGGAGTCGCGGCTGGTGCATGCGTTTTCCGCGGCGGCGGCGATCGAGCGCTGCCGGGAAGGGATCGACCGGCTGATGGGGCTGATTTCGCCGGGCGCCAGGGAGCGGGTGGAGGTGCGGGCGAGCTCGCCGACCGAGGTGGGGCTGCTGCTGCATGGCTTGGAGTTTGCGCGGGTGCGGCATGGAGTGGCGGCGCACTCCTTTGCGCGCAAGGACGAGATCAGCTTTGGCGCGGGAGCGAATGAGACGCCGCTGACGGAGGAGAACGAAGGACTTTGCAGGGAGCTGTGCGCGAGGCTGTTTTTGAGCAGGCATCCGGACGGGTCGCACACCGATCCGTTGTTCCGGATGCAGCCGGAGCGGTGGCTCGAGGCGCGGCTGCGGGCGGGGATTGCCGAGCTTCTGCCGGGGTTGAGGGGCGATCTGCTGTACACGCAAGTACCGGCACTGACGACCGGCAGCCGGGGGATGCTGGACCTGCTGACGCTGGACCGCAACGGACGGCTGACGGTGCTGGAGCTGAAGGCCGACGAAGATCTGCATCTGCCGCTGCAGGCGCTGGACTACTGGATCCGGGTGCGGGCGCTGAACGACGACCGGCAGGCTGGGGCGGGGGGCGGACGGGCGGTGTCAGCGTTCGAACGGCAGGGATACTTTGAGGGGGCGGAGGTTGCAGAGCTTCCCCCGCGGCTGTTGCTTGCGGCTCCGGCGTTGCGGATTCATCCGGCGAACGAACCGGTGCTCAGGTACTTTTCGCCGCAGGTGGAGTGGGAGCTGATTGCGCTCACCGAGCATTGGCGGCGGGAGTTGAAGGTGGTGTTTCGGAAGCGGAGCGGGGAGGGGCGGAGGTAGGGCTTTCGCTTAGCTCAGCAGGGCGGGTTGGCGCATTGTTGAAGATCGGCGAGCAGTTGGTCCACCCGCTTGGGGTCGGTGTCCCAAGAAAACATGAAGCGTGCCGCGCCGCCGATGAAGGTGTAGAACTTCCAGCCGCGGGCGCGGAGCCGCTCGAGAATTTCGTTGGCGGCGGAGAGAAAGACGGTGTTGGCGTCGGCCGGCGAAACAACAGTTACGTTGGGAATGACTTTGACTTGCTCGGCAAAGTAACTTGCGCACTTATTGGCGTGTTCGGCGTTGGTTAGCCAGGCGCCGCTCTCTAACATGCCGACCCAGGGTGCGGCGAGAAAGCGCATCTTGGAGGCTAACTGGCCGGCCTGCTTGCAGCGGTAATCGAAGTCCGTGGCCAGTTTGGGGTCGAAGAATAAAACCGCCTCGCCCGCGGCCATGCCGTTCTTTGTGCCGCCAAAGCAGAGCACGTCCACGCCGCTCCTCCAGGAGAGCTCGGCGGGCGGGCGGCCAAGGCTGGCGCAGGCGTTGGCGAAGCGGGCTCCATCCATGTGCAGCAGAAGCCCATGCGCTTTGCAGGCTTGAGAGATGGCTTGCACTTCTTCGATCGTGTAGACGCGGCCGGTTTCGGTGGGCTGGGTGATGGTGACGACGCGCGGCTTGGGATAGTGAATGTCCTGACGCTTGGTCGCCAGCTCATGGATGGAAGCGGGAGTCAGCTTGCCGTCCGCGCCCTGGGCGACCAATAACTTGGAGCCATTGGAGAAGAACTCCGGAGCGCCGCACTCATCGGTCTCGACGTGCGCCTGGTCGCAGCAAATGACGCCATGATAACTCTGGCAGAGCGAGGCCAGGGCGAGTGAGTTAGCGGCAGTGCCGTTGAAGACGAAGTAGAGCTCGCAATCGGTTTCAAAGAGCTTGCGGAAGGCATTGGCGGCGCGCTCCGTCCACTCGTCGTCGCCATAGGCAGTGGCGTGGCCGCGGTTGGCGGCTTCCATGGCGCGCCAGGCATCGGGGCAGATACCGGCATAGTTATCGCTGGCGAACTGTTGGGCGAGGTGGCCGGTGACTGTGTCCATTGGCGTTGCCGCCTCCTAGAGGAATGATATGCGGGGAGGCCGGCGTGGTGGCTCAGGATGGGAGACAGAAGCGGGTTTTGTCTCAGTGGTGGTTTTCCGGCGCTGTTTGCCGTACCCTATGCACAGGAGCCGAGGCAATGGAGGTAGAACTTACATCCGATCAAAGAGCGTTCGCCCGCTATGCCGTGGAAACGGGACGGCTCAACAGCGAGAAAGATGCGGTGCGGGAAGCTCTCGCTCTGTGGGAAGAGCGGGAGCGCGGGCGGGTGGAGTTTTTGCGCGACTCTCGATGAAGCCCGCGCCTCCCTGGCGCGTGGCGAAGGACGGCCGATCAACGAGGAGTCGATGCGGGAGCTTTCCGCCGGTGTGAGAGAGCGCGGGCGGGCGCGACTGATCGCGGAGTTGGCCCAAACGCGGTAACGCTCACTCACCCGATGGGCCGTGAAACACTTATGCGATGCAGTGGAAGCCATTTCAGTATTGCGGACGAATCTACGATCTGGCTCATTTGCACCCTCGTTCGGTGACCTATGAGCAGCCGGCAAAGGGCGATGCTCCGGCGCGGATTTACCGAGTCGACGTGATCTTTGGCCTCCATTGCTTCACCCGTGGAGGGAGCCAGAATTTACCCACCGAGAATGCGCTGCTGTATGGTGACGATCGAGAGACACGGGTATTCGACTTTGGCCGTTACGAGCTATCGAAGCGGTAGCCGGAGATCATCGAGGGTTTGGCGCACCGCAAGTGTTACCACACCGGCAAGGGCAATTTCTTCTCGGTAGAAATTGTGCGAGAGGATGGAACGGTCGTCGAATACGACATCTTCTTTGCCGTATCCCGTTCCAGCGCCAAAGGCAAGATCAATCTATTCGTTCAAAGCGCTTACGTTCGCGACGCGGAACACGCCACAAATCGGCCGGCTCAAAGGCCGATTGGATTCTATGTGATCCTCTTCAACACGCTGAGCGGCAAGCCGATCAAAGCGCCCAAATAGCAGAAGGGCTCCTTGCGGAGCCCTTTTGTCGAACAGATAATCGGACCTCTTGGGTATCCCCACGCTTGGGTGGAGGCCATTGCTTGCGGA
>Ga0326727_10009434_pt1 | contig 24022 bp, 22 predicted proteins | sample MB2enrmetagenome_FD_207643 | JGI IMG/M metagenome (GOLD analysis project Ga0326727, IMG submission 207643) | Lab enriched peat soil microbial communities from McLean, Ithaca, NY, United States - MB29MY | ecosystem: Environmental > Terrestrial > Soil > Wetlands > Peat | place: USA: New York... | reverse complement strand
AATCAATGTTGCCTTAAGAGCACGCAGGGGAAATTTTTTAACCCGGACTGGCTATTCCACATGGTGAAGAAAATACAAAAGTCTATAAAAATCAGGCTTGAGGTCACAAATCTATTTTCAGGGGAAATCGAGTGGCTTCCTGTTTCGCAAAAAATATAAGGTTACAACTGGTAACTGTTTATCGTACTGTGCAGCGCCTGCCGCTGATCCCAGTTTCTTCAATGCATCCTTCGTGCGGGTAAGCCAGTGGCTTTGGGGTGTGATCTCCATTTCTCGATATAGAGCTTCTGCTTTCTTCAGACTTTCCAAAGTCCGAAAACACATAAAATATTTCTTTACTGGAATAGACAAGGAAGAAAGGCATTCTCTGCCGATTATATCACCTACTCCCTCTTCTACGGTGTCAAAAGAGCGGTTGGGGAATAGAAAATTCCGCTTTTTGTGATCGCGCCTGCATCTCTTCCTTTTTGCCCTTGAGATACAAGGCTTCCTTTAGCCCGCGATCGCAAAGCGCCCTCAGTGCCGTGTTGATTTCCGTCGCTATAAAAATCCTCTTTCCAAAGCGCACTATAACATCCCAATTGATTTCAATACCTAAACCGGGCTCATCAGGGATATAAATCTTACCTTCTTTATCTGGTTTAAAGTTGTTTTTCAAAAACCTTGCCCAATGATCAACCTTCCAGTGTCCTTCCAAAGGGAACTCCAGCAGTCCTCTTTCTTCCTGTGGCACAATTCCATAAAGTTGCAAGGCAATTGCAAATCCCAGCCCTGTTGTCCATGTATGTGGACTGAACTTCAACTTTTTATCCGTTTCCGTGGCGACTTGGTTGCGTCTTTCGATCTCTTTGATAATCCAATAAACGACTGAAATGCCACCGGCATAATTGCCACCGGCAAGGCAGGCATCTGGCTGATAGATATCGAGACAGCCCATCTCCAACATTGTCTTGAAGTCACGCCATGATGAATTTATCTCACCGCCAGCGATGGGCGTTTTGATCTGGCTGCGAATATATGCCAAGCCTTCAAAGTTACCTCGGTTGATAGGCTCTTCTAGCCAGCATATATTATAAGCCTCCAACTCTTTTGCAAACTTTAGCGCAAAATCTGCCGACCATTTGGGCGTTTCATCAAGAACATCCACTGGCCAACCCTGATTGGCATCCACCATAATATCAATTTCGTTACTTGCCGCTTCTCTTGCGGCTAATATATATGCCACCATCGGTTCAAGCTTATCGCTTTTAACGCGCATTTTTACCCCACGGAAGCCTTCATCAATATGCCTTCTTACGATTTCCCCGGCATAATTGGTGTCATGGTCGTGAGTTGAACCAGTGGAAGCGTAAGGGTAAACATAGCCGCCACTTCCTCCGAGGATCTTCCATAGAGGCTCTCCTTTAACCTTGCCAATAATATCCCAGATGGCGGCATCAATCCAAGTGTTACGCATGCCTAGGTAACTCATTTCCTGAATGCGCTGATTGACGAGTCTGACATCCAGCGGATTAATCCCCAACAAATAGTTGCCGAGCAAATCACCAATACCCTTTCGCTCCTCGCCCATCGCAGGTGTCGCAGCATAGCCTTCAATGCCGTTGTCTGTTGCCAATTTGAGTAGATAAAAACGAACCTCAGACTGGCGAAATCCGGGAATCCAACTTGGCAGGAAGCAAGGCTTCTCCTGAAAAAACCCAAGCTTATTCTCTGAGAGAGGAATTTTTACCAAGAATAACTCTATCTTTTTTATTCTCATAGCTTATTTCCCCCCTTTTTTTTGTTGGAATCAAGTTTTTTCTTCAAGGGCAACGTTTTACTGAATACAGCTATACCATTAAAGCTGCAACTACTCCCATGATGCCATTTCCAACTCATTGATATCTAACGTATCAAAAATGATTGAGAATATCCTATTTACGTTTACCCTCTCAAAATCCCTTGCCTCAGGTTCAACTCCAATCTCCAGCACTAGTGATTTCAATAAAATACCGAAATCAAAATCATATCAACCGTTATTATTATGATTCATCTGAACTTTTATCAGTTTTTCTTTATAGAAAACTTTAAGGCATTATTTTTCAAACCCATGATAATTTGATGTTGACTTATCATTTAACATCTATTATTTTTACGCCCGTTAGGTTAACGCATATTAATTTTATGTTCTCCAGGGATGATGAATGCCGAAATTACAAAGAACACCTGAAGAAGTAGGGAAAATAAGGGAAAATATACTGAAACAGGCCGTGCAACTGATGAACAAGGTTGGGTATCAGGACTTCAGTATGAGGAGGCTTGCCCGTGCAATCAAGGTAACACCCCCCACCTTATATAACTATTACCAGGATAAGGATGAGCTATACTTGTGCATACTGACCAAAGGGTTCTCCCGGCTCTATGAACTACACCTAGCAGCATATAACAGTTCCAAAGACCCCTTCGAACGGCTACAGGCCATTGTCAAGGCCTTTATAGATTTCGGTCTGAACAGTGTGAATTTTTACAACCTCATGTTCACCTGGCATGTACCGAAATATAATGAATACCGGGGTGCGCCACTGGAGCCAATAGCGAAGATCGAACTTGATACATCCCAGCAAGTCTCGAACCTTTGTATCAAAGTGATGAAAGAATGTGCAGGGAAAAACCATACTCTCTCCGAGGAGGACGCCAGATTTCTGCTGGTATATTACTTGAGTACTCTTCACGGATACGTCGCAAGTCTTAATAACACTTTGCTCAACTACATTCATGAAACTCCCATGTCAGTGAAAGAGGAGGTACTTGAAATACTTCACGATACCTTTGTACGCGAGGTCCGGACCCGCAGGGTAAGAATTACAAGCCGTGCAAAAAGAAACCATAAATATTTTAGAAAGACAGAAATAGGGAGAGAAAGAAGGATTAAAGCACAGCTCCGTTACTAAAGGTATTTGCTCCTGATACGATTCAAATACTTGGAGGTTGAGATGTCGAATCTGATTCAGGCCACGGAAGGAACTTCCCATCTATTTATGGGCAACGATGCCATCGCGCGCGGAGCCCTCGAAGGGGGCATTAGCGTTGCCGCAGGATACCCGGGCACTCCTTCATCGGAGATCATCGAACAACTTGCACGCATTGCCGAACAGAAGAACCTATATGTTGAATGGGCGGCCAATGAGAAGATCGCCACCGAAATTGCTGCTGCCGCTTCCTTTGCAGGACTGCGTTCCATCTGCACCATGAAGCAGAACGGAGTCAATGTGGCTTCAGACTTCCTTCTGCATCTGACAGGAACAGGAGTGCGTGGCGGTATGGTAGTCGTAGTTTGCGAAGACCCGGGGGCCCTGTCCAGCCAGAACGAGGCCGATGCGCGGTATTTTGCAAAGATGCTCGAAGTACCCCTTTTAGAGCCCGGAAATTTCCAGGAAGCCAAGGATATGATGAAGTGGGCCCTTGATCTCTCAGAAGAGCTCAAGACCTTTGTTATTTTCCGCAGCGTGACCCGCATGTCCCATGCCAGTGGCAACGTAAAAATAGGGGAAATGCCTGACCTTAAGCCACGTGCTTATTTTAACTTCAAGGGACCTCTGCTGAATTTCCTCACAGGACCCATGGTCACGGGTCCGGGAATTGTGCCATATGCGCGTACGATCCAGCAGGGAAGGCTGAAGAAGGCGGTCTCCCTCTTTGAAAAATCGCCCTTCAACATTTACTCTGGCCCTGAAAAACCTGAACTCCTCATTATTACCAGCAGTGCCTGCTACCTGTACAGCAAGGAAGCCGTTCACACCTTGAATCTCTCAGGAAGGGTTGGGTTGCTGAAGCTTGGCACCACCTGGCCGCTGCCTGATGGACTCGTCAGGAAACACCTTTCGGGCACAGGCAGAGTGCTGATCATCGAAGAACCTCAAGATTTCATGGAAGAGAATGTCAAGATCCTTGCGGCTGAGGCTGCAGGCGAAGTAGGCATAAAGACCTTCTACGGCAAGAAGTCGGGCCACGTTCTCACATCCGGTGAACTGAACCCCGATATCATTATAACAGCCCTCAAGGGGATCCTTGGCGTCCAGTACGAACCAGTACCTCAGGAATATGCTACTAAGGCATTACAAGCCATGTTTAAATCCCCGGCCAGAGAGCTTACCTTTTGTCCCGGATGCCCGCATCGTGCATCGTTCCTGTCCATACATAACGCTCTTGTACTTGACGACCAAGACGGTTTCGTTTGCGGCGATGTGGGATGCTACGGCATCGGAGTGCTTCCCGCAGGATTCAGTACGGTAAAAACTATGTTCTCCATGGGGTCGGGTCTCGGGCTTGCCACGGGTTTTGGCAAGCTCAAAAAGTTCGGCATGAACCAATCGGTCGTTGCAGTGTGCGGTGACTCAACATTTTTTCACTCAGTCATGCCTGCACTAGTAGATGCAGTACATCACAAGTCGGATGTCATGCTTGTAGTGCTTGATAACAGCGGTACCGCCATGACAGGGTTCCAGCCTCACCCCGGCTTGGAAACCGATGCCATGGGCGAAGCTGCCCTTCCTATCGACATAGGTGAGGTCTGCAGGGCCATCGGTGCAGATGTGGCGTCCTGCGACCCGTTCGATGTCGAAACCACGGAGAAGACACTGCTGGGTATGCTCAGGAAAAAAGGTGCTAAGGTTTTGATACTCAAGCAGATATGTGCCCTGAGCCCTGAAAAGCGGGGGAAAAAGCTCTACCAGATGTCAGTGTGCGAGGATGTATGCATCGGCGAGAATTGCGGCTGCAACAGGATGTGTACACGCATCCTGCGCTGTCCCGGCATTTATTGGGATGCCGTCAAGGAGGTTTCACGGATCGACGAGGTCATCTGTGCAGGCTGCGGGGTGTGTGCAAGCATCTGCCCATCCGGGGCTATACAGAAGGGGGAGGTAGCATAAAGCATGGATAGAGCATTACAGAAAGATCCTTACAATATTATCATTACTGGCGTGGGCGGTCAGGGGAACGTCACAGCATCCCGTATGCTCGCAGGCATGCTGGTTGCCAAGGGGTATTCCGTAACCATCGGAGAAACCTTCGGAGCTTCCCAACGGGGCGGCTCGGTCATGAGCCACGTGCGGATATCCAAACACGGCTCATGGAGCCCACAGATCCCCAAGGGCAAGGCCGACCTGGTGGTATCTCTGGAGCCATCCGAGGCTATCAAGGTGCTGTCCGGCTACGGCAATCCTGAAACCCAGAGCCTGACCAACGACCGCCCCATCTACTCTGTGGGCGTCATTGCCGGGGATGAAAAGTATCCGCCTATGGACGAGATCAGGGCGACCATAAAAAGTCTCACTACCCGGAGTTTTATGATCAGCGCCACAGAGGAGGCGCTCAAACTCGGGAACCCGATCTTTCAGAACGTCATCATGATTGGTGCGGTAGGCGGTATGGACCTGCTCCCTGTCTCGATAGAAGAGTTCAAGGCAGTAATAGCAATGAGTATGCCGAAAGACAAGATGGCTGTCAATGTGAAGGCTTACGAGATTGGAGAAGCCCTGGTCAGGGGCTGATCGGGCATCCCTGAGAACGTCTGCACATACCATTGATCAGCACAAAGGGGGTTTGAACAATGGAAGAAAAAAAACACTTGGGACAAAATGAGCTCAACGAACAGGTGAAATCCGCCATGCTCTGCACCGGCTGCGGCGCATGCGTGAACATTTGCCCTTACCAACGCACATATAGAGACAAGGTCATGGCGATTTTCCCCTGCGACATCGATATGGGAAGGTGTTATGCATTCTGCCCGAGGACGCCCGTAGACCTCGAAACATTGAGAAACCACCTGTTCGAAAGGAAGGACCTCATCCCTGAAGTGGGTGCCGTGAAAGGGTTCTATATTATCCGCTCACGAAACAAAAGGGTCCGCAGCAACGCCCAGCACGGCGGAACCGTGACCACCTTGATATCGCTCGCACTCAAGGAAGGTATCATCGACACCGCAGTGATGGCAACTAAGGGAGAATTCTTTCTTCCGCAAGCCCTCACCGAATCCGACCCGAAGAAAGTCCCAGCACATGGTAAGAGCTCCTTTGTGGTTTCTCCTAGTGTCGCGGAATTCAACAGACTCGCCAAGGACTTTCATGAGAAGATAGGTGTGGTGGCAACCCCATGTCACGCCCTGGCCTATGCCAAGATGCGTATGAAGCCCATCGCGGAAAGGGACAATAACATAGACAAACTCAAGCTCGTGATAGGCCTGTTCTGTGGCTGGGCACTCTCATGGGAACATCTTCTGGCTCTTCTTGCTGCAAAGACCGACGTGGCAGCCATCACCGGCATGGACATACCACCGAGCAAGTATAAGAAGATGCACATCTACACCGATAACGGCACCATTGAGGTACCCATTGAAGAGGTCAACCGGTGTATTAGGGGGGCCTGCCACTACTGCTTTGATATGACCGCCGAGTTCAGCGACATCTCTGTGGGCTCTGCCCGCCTGGATGAGGGCTGGGATGAGGCGAAGGGGTGGAACCAGGTGATTGCGCGGACCGAACTGGGTCTTGAACTCATTAGTCTTGCCCGACAGAAAAAGCTGCTTGAGTTCAGGGAGGTCCCTGAGGGCAACTTCGAAAGGCTGAAATCAGCATCCATGAGCAAGAAACGCACGGCCATAAAGAACCTTAGGCTCAAGACACATAGCCAGAATGACCTTATCTACCTGGACAAGGACGACCCGGTTTTCAAAACACTTACAGGTGGGTAGTATTATGGTGTCCCTTTTCATCCCGTGCACCGTAGACCTCGTGATGCCGGAAATCGGCATTTCCGCTTACAGGCTTTTGGCTAGTCTCGGAGAACAGCCGATATACCACAAGGACCAAACCTGCTGCTGCCAGCCGCTCTTCAATGCGGGTTACAGGAACTATGCCAGGCGGGTGGCGAAACATTTCATAAATGTTTTCGGTGATGATGAGAAAATTGTGAGCCCATCCGGATCCTGTGTTGCCATGGTGATGAAGCATCGGTCGTAAAAACATGGCCAGAGGTTCTGGATGTTCTCGAGCATGACTACCCCGGGGAGGCGCGTGTCTGTGTGATCCAAGACGGGACAATGCAATACCTGAAGAATCCGGAAGGGTAAAAATCAAGCCATGCATGGCGGTTAATCACAATCCTCACTTAGTGAGGAACAATTTTACCGATGGCTTGATACTCAAAATCTGCAAATTATCCGGGCGCGAAAATCTTTTTTTGTGAGGTGTGCAGATGGGTAGGGTGACTTTACGCATCGATGACAGGAAACTGAAGGTAAAGGAAGGTAGTACGATTCTTGAGGCGGCCGAATCCAACGGCATCAGCATCCCCACGCTTTGCCATATCCAGGGACAGTTGCCGACCGGGGTCTGCCGTGTCTGCGTGGTGGAAGTGGCAGGATCCAGAACTCTCATGGGCGCCTGTCATACCCCTGTATCCGAAGGAATGGTGGTGAAGACGCACACCCCTAAGGTCATCGCGGTGCGGAAGATAATTGTCGAACTCATGCTCACCGGCCATACCGGTGACTGTGTGAATGATACCAATGCCGAGAACTGTTATCTTCACAACCTAGCGTCGGATCATGAAGTCGGGGCTCCCCGTTTCAATGTGAAAGCCCCACGGTTCTACCCGGCCGAAGAGAACAATCCCTACGTGAAACGCAACCTTTCCAAGTGCATCCTCTGCCGCAAATGCGTGCGTGCCTGCTGGGACATTGCGGACAAGAAAATTTTAAGCATCGGCTACCGGGGTTTCCGTTCCAAGGTGGTGGCCGGCTTTGATGAACCGCTGACCAGCGAAATATGCCAGGACTGCGGGGCTTGCGTGGAGCATTGCCCCACCGGCGCATTGAGCGCGGCACCGGGTCTGAAAGTGCAGACCAAAGGGCAAACGGGAGGGAAGGGAAAATGACCAAAGAGACGAACCTTGCAAAAAAAACACGCGCCGGGTTACTACCCAGACTGAAGGAAGCCGCCGGAAAAAATGCCCATCTTTCCAAAACGGTCATGACGGAGGTGGCGAACAAGAACGACTTGCCCCTTAACGAAGTATACGCGGTCAGCTCCTTTTATGCTTATCTGCCGGTGAAGTCTGTCGGTAAAAACGTCATCAGGGTGTGCGAGGCTTTGCCGTGTGATCTTAAGGATGCCGGCGCGGTCATTGATTACGTTAAAGAATTATTGGGAATAACGCCTGGTGAAATAACAGCCGACGCCAAATTTTCACTGGAAGTAGCCGGTTGCATTGGCGCTTGCGACGAAGCACCGGCGATGATGATCAACGATAAATTGTACGGCAAGCTGACCAAAGACAAGATTGCCGCAATATTGAAAACCTACTGAAAGGAGGATGCGCGTGGCGGAAAAGCGTATTGTACTGAGCAACTGTAGTGCCATCGACCCTGAAGACATAGAAACGTACCTCGCCAGGGGCGGGTTCAAGGCGCTGGAGAAAGCGCGCAGTATGAAACCCAAAGCCATCGTGGAGGAGATAAAGCAGTCCGGGCTAACCGGCCGCGGCGGCGCCGGCTTCAATGCGGGTCTGAAGTGGGAGCTGGCACTGAAAGCGAAGGGCAAGACGAAATATCTCATCTGCAACGCCGACGAAGGCGAGGTCGGGACGTTCAAGGACAAGTACATTTTGTCCGGCGACCCCTTCGGGCTGATCGAAGGCATGGCCATTGCCGGCCTGGCCATCGGGGCAATACGGGCTTATATTTACCTGAGGTGGGAATACCATTTTCTAATGGACCTGCTGAGACAGGCCATAGCTCAGGTAAAAACGAGGGGCTTCCTTACTCACATGGATATTGAGGTTTTCGAGGGGGCCGGCGCATATATTTGCGGTGAGGAATCCGCACTGATGAATTCAATCGAGGGAGAAAGAGGGGAGTCCCGTTACAAGCCTCCGTATCCGCCGCAGCGCGGGCTGTGGGATATGCCCACCATTATCAACAATGTTGAAACGCTGATGAATGTGCCTCATATTATCAATAACGGGGCTGCCTGGTTTAGCGCCATGGGCACGGCAAAGAGCAAGGGCACGAAGGTCTTTTCCGTCAGTGGCGATGTGAAAAGGCCCGGTGTCTATGAGCTGGAGATGGGTAGTTCACTCAAGGAACTGGTTGTTAACCTGGCAGGGGCAGACGATATCAAGGCCATCCAGGTCGGCGGTTCTACCGGTAGCATAATGCCCGCACGGATGATTGATCTACCACTGGCTCACGAGTCCTACCTGGGATCGGGGGCAATTGTTGTACTGAATTCCAGTCGCGACATCATAAAGGCGGTATACAACAACATGCACTTTCTGAACGACGAGTCATGCGGCAAGTGCACTCCCTGCCGCGATGGCACGGAGGTGATAATAGAAATCCTGGGCAGGCTGGTTCAAGGTGAGGGCATGGAAGGTGACATTGAGGCACTAGAAGACCTGGCGCAAACCATGGCCGTCGCTTCGTTGTGCGGTCTTGGCCAGGCCGCTGCCGTGCCCCTACTGGATTCCGTGAAGTATTTTCGCGATGAATATACTGACCGCATCGAGCAGTCCACGTTCCTGCGGAGCTATCTCGGCGGTAAATCAATTGAAGTGAAGGAGGGCCTAAGATGAGCAAACATCCGGTAGACCAGACAGAGCGAATGCTCGAATCGTTCGATAATCTGCAGGCGGATAAGCATCAGCTCAACGAATATAAGTTTTTAGGCCAGAAGATACCCCGCAGAGTGGACGGGTTGGCCAAGGCGTCGGGTCATGCTGACTATACGATGGACATTCAGGTGCCCGGTATGCTCTACATGAGATTCCTTGATTCTCCTTATCCTCACGCCAAAATATTGAAAATGGATACCAGCAAGGCAGAAAAGCTGCCGGGCGTGAGATACGTGCTGCGTTATGATGACCCCGAAGTTATGGAGGCGGTTATTATAGGCAAGGTCACAGAATTCTTCGGGGTTGAGAAGCCGCTTTCCGGCGTGGCCCATATGGAAGGCGAACCAGTTGGAGCCGCTGTGGCGGCTGAAACGGAGGATATCGCCGAGGAGGCGCTCGCTCTTATCGAAATAGAATGGGAGGAACGTCCGTTCCATCTTGACCCGATGAAAGCCTCGGAACCCGGCGCAACCCTCTCTTTTCCCGAGCGCTATACAGATGGCAATTTTTGGAACAGGGGCATCTTTGACGAAATATCGAGCGGTGACCTAAAAAAAGGGTTTGCCGCAGCGGACAAGGTGGTTGAGTTCAGCTTCAACCGGACAGCCAATACATGGGTTGGGCCGGAGCGGCCGTGCGGTGTGTGGAGATGGAACGGTGATTACGTCGAAATCTGGTTAAAACATCAGCGTATACACTTGCCTAAGAGTCGTATCTCGGACTGGTTCGGCGGGATACCCATGAGCAAGCTCGAGGTGTACTCGCCATTCCAGGGGGCAAGCTTCGGAGGCTGGTGCCAGATTGATTGGAATCTTGGCCCGCTATGGTGCGCTGCCTGCGTGTCTAAAAGAATTGGCAGGCCGGTGAAATATATCTTCACCCGGCGGGAAGATTTCTTTGGCGGGTCGATGGACGAAGGCACATATTTTGCCAAGGTCGGTTTCAAGAATGACGGTACAATAACGGCCGTGGATTGCACAGCCTATCTTGCCAATTGTCAATGGCCGGTCTTCAATCCGACGCTACACATACATGACAATACCAGGATTCACAACCAGCATGGACAATCCAAGTCCATCTGGGTCAACAAGGGAATTAACACACCCACACGCTGCGAACAACTGCCGCCGGTGTTTACACAAACGTATATATTCGACCGGGTGGCTGGCGAACTGGGCATGGATCCCACTGAACTAGCCCTGCAAACCGATGGCTGTTTGGGACATGACATGGAATGGGTCAAGGAGGAGCAAAAGAAGCGCGGTTTTGAGCCGCGCGACAGTCTCAGGGAATGCATCGAAAAAGGCAAGGCGGCGATTAACTGGGATGAAAAATGGCACAAGCCGGGCGCCAGAAAGCTGCCCAACGGGCGCATGCATGGAATCAGCTTCACCTGGACGCACGAGTGGGATGATTCTTTAGGCAGCGCTGAGTTTGCCATCCGCATAGAACGCACTGATGGGACGGCGTCGCTGCTGAGCATGGGGGCTGACAATGGTGTGGACGCGGAAAGCACTTACTGCATGGTTGCAGCTGAAGAGCTAGGATTCCGGCTGGAAGACGTGAATTACAACACGCACGTTTACCGCGGCTTCTTCAGGATGACGCCTGACTCTTCAACTAATATGTCGGTGAACGGCTGGGCAGTGCGACACGCTGCCAGGATTTTGAAGCAGAAGATACTTGAGTCAGCAACGAGCCCCTCTTCTCCCACGCAGAGGGGAAGCTTCTTACCGGCCTTCCCGGATACAAAACCGGAAGACCTGGATATAAAGGACAGCGTCATCTTTTTAAAGTCCGATCCATCCAGGCGGATGAGTGTGGCCGATTTCGTCAGGATGGCCGGTGAAAGCGGCCCTCTTTCCACGACCGAAAATCTGGGGGTGCGGGCAGGCTGGTCAGAACCGCTCTTTGCCTTCAGTTATCATCCCCAGTACGGCGGTTATAACCCTAACTCCCCACGACCACGTTTCTGTCGCCAGGCCCATTTCATGGAAGTAGAAGTTGACACGGAAACCGGCGAGATCTTCGTCACCAGGGTCGTGAACGTAAACGACGTGGGCAAGGTCATCAACCGCATGAGTTGCGAGGGTCAGCAGTACGGCGGCAGCATCATGGGGGTGAGCCGTTCCCAGTTTGAAGAGATCATCCATGACCCGGCCACCGGTGTTATGCTGAACGGCAACCTGCTTGATTACAAGATTGCCACCATAAAGGATATAGGCCCGATTGCCCCCATACTCGTCGAGACGGGCTTGGGTTACGGGCCTTATGGACTGATTGGCATCGGCGAGGATGTCGGCACGGTCATGAACTGCCTGCTGGGGCCGGCTGTCTACAATGCTATCGGCAAATGGATTTATGACCTTCCCATCACGCCTGACAAGATATTGAAGGCACTGGGTAAGGCTTAGACGTAATTTAGCGCAGTTAAGAGAGGAGGGCAAGATCTTGAACAGGGAAATGAACAAAGTTGCATGTCCTTACTGCGGTGACGTGCTTGATTCGGCAGATGCCCTGAAAGGCCACATTTTCCAGGCGCATAAGGGACGCGCCCTGCCGGGTCCGGCGGGGCAGATCAGGTTGACCATCAACAGGGCTGAGCATGTATTCCAGGTGGAGCCCAATTGGACGTTGTACTATCTGATTCATGATAAACTAGGCCTGACGGGCGCCAAGCAGTTCTGTGACCGAGGGGCTTGTGGCTCCTGCACCATGATAGTGGATGGCAAGCCGGTTTTATCTTGCATGATGCTGGCCATTGAATGCGATGGCAAGACAGTGGAAACAGTGGAGGGCATAGCTGCGGACGGTCATCCTCTCATCGAATCCTATGTAAAGAACCACGCCATGCAGTGCGGCTACTGCACGCCGGGATTCGTGGTCACGTCCAAGGCACTGCTCGACCACAACCCCAACCCAACCGAGGAGGAGATAGTGGAAGCTCTGTCCGGCAATCTCTGCCGCTGCAGCACCTACCCACAGCATCCCATAGCAGTGCGGGAAGCTGCAGAGAAAATGAAGGCTGCAAAAAAATAAAGGAGGCTGTGAAAGGTGAAAACATTTAAACACTTCAACGCATACAGCATCGATGAAGCGGTCTCCCTACTGGGGAAATATGGCGATAAAGCCTGCGTGATAGCCGGAGGCACTGACCTGTTAGGCAAAATGAAGGATGCCATACTGCCCACATACCCTGAAGCGCTGGTGAATATTAAGACCATACCAGACCTAAGCTACATTAAGGAAGATGGGGGTATGCTGAAGATAGGCGCCCTGACGACGCTGGGCGAGATTGCCTACAACAACCTGGTGCGAGAGAATGCTCCTGCCCTGGCACAGGCCGCCTGTAGAACGGCCTCGCCTCATTTGAGGGATATGGGGACAATAGCGGGCAATATTTGCCAGGACATCCGCTGCTGGTACTACCGTGCCCCGAAAAACCGTTTCTCCTGCCTGCGCAAGAAAGGCGGAAGGTGCTATGCCATTAAGGGCGATAATCGCTATCACTCCATCTTCGGGGGAAGCGTGTCGGCAGGATGCATGGCCGTGCATCCCAGTGATACAGCGACCGCTTTGATAGCACTGAATGCTAAGATAAAGACCTCCAGCCGCACTATCGACGCGGGGGAGTTCTTCGAGGTTAAACCGGTAAAGACGACTGTTCTGAAAGCCGATGAAATAGTTACCGAGATACAGTTACCCAAGCCTGTGGCAGGCACGAGGAGTGCCTTCCTTAAATTCGCGCAGCGCAGATCCATTGATTTCCCCATCGTCAACTGCGCGGCGGCTGTAACCATCTCCGGAGGAAAAGTAACAGCAGCAAAAATATGCCTGAATGCCGTAGGGGTGGTACCATACAGGGCGGTGCAGGCTGAGAAAGTCATAATCGGCGGAAGTTTGAATGAGGCAATTGCCGAAGAGGCTGGCATGGCTGCTGTGGCGGCAGCAAAGCCGCTGGACCATAACAAGTACATGGTCGCCGTTGCAAAGACTATTGTGAAAAGGTGCTTACTGGCCTGTGCGGAGGCATGAAATTTGACTGAGGGTTCGCCGACCGCCGCCGGGCTGCCAGCGAAGGTCTTCAACAATCCTGGTTTTAAAAAATCGGTACCGGGGATATTCATTGACAATGTTAGCTATGGGAGGTGCATCTGACATGCTATTCTCGATATTGCTATTATTTCTCAGTATTATGATTGGCTTGGCAGCGAGAACCAATAAGTCTATTAGGGAGATCTTCGCCCCTCGTAATGTCACCTTTGTCATTATGAGCAAAGATGGTAAGACTGGCAGGCGCTTTATCTTCCGCAAAGGTAAATATTCTTCAGACAAGATGCTGAAGGACTACGACATGGCACTGGTGTTTGAAAGTACAAACATCGGTTTTAAGACACTGGCATTTGGCGGGCCAACGGGTCTGCAGACTGCCATTAATAACTATCAACTCAAAGTGGCGGGCAACGCCCAACTTTATAATTTATTTGGTCTGTTGATTGCCGTTTCAACGGGGATGTGGAAGAGAAAATAAGATGAAAATAAATCTTGAATACCTAAAATTTATGAAAATCGGGGATTACGCGAGTGGCTCTATGGTTGAGGTACCGGACGGCTGCACTGTGCGAGACCTACTTGTGCAGCTGAAACTACCGGTTTATCTGCAGAAAACCATGATAGTGCTTGTAAATGAACAGCCAGTCTGGAACGCCACGTTCTTAAAGGAAAACGATACAGTAAAGCTCGTGCGCATGCTAAGTGGCGGCTAATCACAATTCGAACTTAGTGAGGAGAAATTTTACCAATGGTTTGTTCATAGGGAAAAATTTCAATGAGGCAATTGCCGAAGAAGCTGGCACGGCCGCTGTGGCGGCAGCAAAGCCGCTGGACCATAACAAGTACTTGATTGCCGCAGCAAAGACTATTGTGAAAAGGTACTTACTGCCTGTGCGGGGGTTTAAAGTTTGATTGACCTCATCGATACCATACTGGATTTACTGAAGAAGGGTGATGATCTTGTATTGGCACGGGTTATCAGCGTGAAAGGTTCTTCTCCGCGAGAAGCTGGCGCTGCTATGTTAATGCACAAGAACGGTGAAGTCGCTGGCACGGTTGGCGGTGGACTCATAGAGGCGGCTACCATGGATAAAGGGCGTGAACTTTTCGCAAGCCGGGGATGGGCGACACTTGAGTTTGATATGACAGGCGACGATATAAAAACGGCAGACATGGTATGCGGCGGGAAGATGGAGGTGCTGGTAGAGTTAATCCAGGCCTGTGCAGATACCATGCATATATTTGCGGGCATAAATGAGAACCGACGGCATAGTGTGATGAGCTATTTGGTGACGGAATTGCCGGACGTCAGCAGGGAAGATGGGATACGGCGCCAGTTGCTGACGGCAGGTAGTATACACAAGGTGCCTTTGATACCAGATCCGTTGGAAGAAGCTGTCTTATCGCTGATGGAGTCGGGTGTGGTTCATGTGGGGGGAAGGCGGTATTGGGTGGATGTGATAAAGCCTGGAGGAATTGTCTACATTATGGGGGCAGGACATATATCCAGGGAAGTTAGTGACTTGGCACAGAGGGTCGGATTCACAACAGTTGTGATGGACGACCGCCCTGAGTATGCCAACCGGGAGAGGTTCGGCAAGGTGGCCGAGATCGTCGTCCTGAAATCATTCGAAGGCTGTTTCGAAGGGTTTTGCATGGATAATAACAGTTATATAGTGATAGTAACCCGGGCGCATGCGTATGATAAGAAAGTGTTGGAACAGGCATTGAAGGCGGGGGCCGGGTACGTGGGGATGATCGGCAGCATCCGCAAACGCGACACTATTTACAGGTCTCTTATTGACGAAGGATTCACTGCCGAGCAGATAAAACAGGTTCACTGTCCGATCGGCCTTAAGATGGATTCAGAGACCCCTGCTGAAATTGCAGTAAGCATTGTAGGCGAACTAATTAACATCCGTGCAGAGAAAAGGAAATGGGCAGAAGTAAAATCGCAGATATAATCCCGGATGACATGATACTCATGTATTCTAAATGCAGGGTGGTTCTCGGGCAAGCCTCAGACTGTATTCAACGACCCGGTAAATGAAGATGTTATTTCACCGGTGAACTTAAAGAAGCTCTACCCAGCTTATCTTTTTAAATGAATCATATACGGAGGCGCGAGCTATATGCCATTATTGAATTGCCGGAAAATTTTACTGTGTGTGATCTATTTACGTCTATGAAGCTGCCTTCTTATCTTCAAAAGTCTATGATAGCGCGTGTCAATAACGAGCCGATCTGGATTGCGATAGTACTCAAAAAAAATGACTCGGTCACGTTACTAAAGGCTATCAATAGCGGCTGAACAGCGCAGAAAGCCGTTACGGGTAAGGGGCGCTTATCCAGGGCTGACACAGGACCGGCGATGAAGGTAAACCCCCTTGCGCCGGGCTTTCCCATATTGATGGTACGGATCCACAAATGATTATTACCATCAGTTAGAAAGGATATCGATATGAAAACAGCAGGAATGCGAGCCGATGAGTTGGAAAAGGACCTCAAACATCTCCTAGGTGGAGAAAAGGTAAAGACCGAACCGGAAGACCTGTTGGCCTATTCCAGCGATGCCACGCGCTACTACGCACAGGGCAAGCCCGATGCGGTAGTGCTGGCAGAGTCGGTGGACGATGTCTGTAAATTGCTCAAATATAGCAATCAGTACGAGGTGCCGGTCACACCACGTGGTGCGGGCAGCGGCCTCTCCGGCGGCGCGACACCTATTAAGGGCGGAATCGTACTGGATATGAAACGCATGAATAAGATACTCGAGATAAGCAAGGGCAACATGACCGCCCGTGCCGAGTGCGGCGTGGTGCTGGCCAACTTCTCCCGGGCAGTGGAAAAGGAGAAGCTGTTTTACCCGCCCGATCCTCAGAGCATGGATGTCTGCACCCTTGGCGGCAACGTGGCCTGCCGCGCAGGAGGCCCGCGCGGCGTCAAATATGGGACGACCCCCCACTATGTCCTGGGTTTGGAAGCGGTACTACCTGACGGCTCGGTCATTAACACCGGGGGTATTAGCGTCAAGCAGGCCAACGGGTATAATATCACGCAGATACTTACCGGGTCCGAGGGTACGCTGGCAGTCATCACCAAGGTCAACCTGCGCCTGCTGCCCCTGCCACCTGAACGTAAAACAATGGTTATTGTCTGCGATAGCCCGCAGCTTGCTGCTGAGCTGGTTTCCCGCATCATTTACGAGGGTGCTATACCGGCCGTACTGGAATATCTCAGTGTCGGCGCTATCTGGCTAATGAATAGCTTCAGGCCGATCCCTGTGGCACAAGATGGCCAGGCTTACCTGCTCATTGAGCTGGATGGCACACCGGCGGTGATAGCTGCTGATATAGACTTAATCAAGAGCATCTCGGTGAAGATGGGGGCGCGCGAGGTCAAGATCATTGAGGATAATAAACAGGCTGAAGGTATCTGGAAGGCACGCCGGAACCTTTCACCTCTCGTCTTGCGTGTTTATAAAAAGTCCATCTCTGAAGATGTCACGGTGCCGCGCGACAGAATACCGGAAATGGTGAAAGCGGTCAGCGAAATCGGCGCCTCTCTTGGCATTCCCACCGGTATGAGCGGACACGCCGGCGACGGCAATATACATCCCGGGGTGCAGTTAGCGGAAATTACTCCTGAGATGGAGAAAAAGGCTGAAGAGGCCATTAGACTGATTATTGAAAAAGGCATCGAGATGGGCGGTACCGTATCGGGTGAACACGGCATTGGCCTGCACAAGTCACAATATATAGAGAAAGAGCTTGGTAAAATTCAGATGGACCTGATGAAACGCATAAAGTATGCATTCGATCCCAAAGGGATAATGAATCCAGGCAAGATCTGGCCGGAGGAAAAGGCATGATCGGTGAACTAGACGATTATAAAGACCTGGTGGTCAAATGTTCTCACTGTGCCTTATGCGAGGCTATTTGCCCGGTTTATCTCGAGGACATGCTTGAAACACATGTGGCCCGGGCGCGCGTGGATATCATCGACCAGACTCTCTGCAAAAAGACCATGCCGGTCACGCCGCGGGTCAAAGATATCATTAACCGCTGCCTGCTTTGCACAAGTTGCACTAGGGAGTGCGGCGCGGCAGTGCCTGTTCATGAGATCATAATTGCCGCCCGGCATGCGCTTTATGGCGGCAAGCGGCAGAACTGGCTCAAACGTTACATTCTGAAGAACATGATTGAGAACCGAGGCATCGTGGGGTTGCCCGCTTATCTTCTGTGGACTGCCCAACAACTTCATTTGACACCGGCAGGTTTTCCTTCCATCATTTTGAGCACGTTCACCTCGAAATACAGGGGAACTTATCCGGCCAGTAGTGAGAAGCGGCAAAAAGTCGCCTATTTTGTCGGCTGCGCAACCAATTCGATGGACCCGGAAACGGGTGAATCTGTTATGAGGGTGCTGGCGCATAACGGCATCGAGGTAGTGGTACCCGACAAACTCATGTGCTGCGGAATACCGGCCCTAGCTGAAGGAGATATGAAATCGGCACAGAATGCGGTCAGGAACAATATTGCCATCTTGGCGGACCTGGATGTGGACGCTGTCGTTACTGACTGCACATCCTGTGGAATGATGCTGAGAGCCGAAACGGGGAAAGTGCTTCCGGCTGACGACCCGCTGCTGAAAAAGGCCGCCGAGCTGGCCCCCAAAATATTTGAAGTTACCGACTACCTGAATAAGATCGGCCTATCCCCGGCGCCCACCACCATGCAGGAAAGCTACACGTACCATATGCCGTGTCATAGAGGTTGGACGCCCACCCTGGATACGGCCCCGATTGAAGTGCTGTCCTGTATACCTGGTATGGAGTATCATGCCATGAGCGAGCCGGGAAAGTGTTGCGGTGCGGGAGGAGCTTTTTTCACGGAGTATGAGGACCTTTCAGGGAAAATCAGGAAGCGCAAACTGGATGACATATTGTCCACCGGGGTTAAGACGGTAATATCCCAGTGTCCCGGCTGCCGGTCGTATCTTGCTTCCGCCCTCGGTAGGAAAACACGGGTTATTCATCCGGTTACATTGCTGCGCAAGGCTTACGGGCTATGAATGTACTATTGAATTAATGATTAATAACTCAGGAGGAACTAAAAATACATGTCCGCAATTTGAATATCATGCGACCGACTGGCTTGCTCTGCCGCGCAAAAAAATGGGTCAGCAAATGGGATGAGACTCTCGAAGTACTCGAAATGAACTACCCCGTCAGCGAAAAGGTTGCATTTGTGCCAGATGGAACAATCCAATATATTCCCTCTTAAATATGTGATGCCAAAATATAGCGGGGCCAAATTCAACGCGATCGGGAAACTATAACCCATGATGCGACGGCCTCATACAAGCCTATGAAGGTAATAACTGCGCTCTGCCCGGCAGAGATATCATAAAGGAGGAACGGTATATGACAAGCGCCTATTACGATCCCAAGGAAAGAAGCAGCGTCTATTCCGGTGACAACCCATTAGACATGATCCGGAGAACGTGGCTGTATGCTTGCGGCATTACATATGATGAGATCAAAAAGCCCTTTATAGCCATCGCCAATACGTATGCTGAAATGCATCCAGGGCATGTTCATCTGCGGTCTATTGTAGAGCGGGTGAAGGCAGGAATACTCAGCGCCGGCGGAGTTCCCTTCGAATTCGGCACCATAGCTTTATGTGACGGCCTCATGCAAGCCCATGAAGGCAATAACTACGCCTTGCCCAGCAGAGAGATCATAGCGGATTCCATCGAGGTGGCCGTGCGTGGTCACCGTTATGACGGCGTCGTTTTGGTCGGATCATGCGACAAGATCATTCCCGCCCTGCTGATGGTTGCGGCCAGGCTGGACCTGCCGGCAATAGTTGTTGCTGGCGGTTCCGCTCCCCCGGGTTATTGGGCCAGGGAGAAAGTACATATGTCCACGGAATTTGAGGGCAAAGGTGCAGTAAAAATATTGGGCCTGGAGCCACAGCAACGTGAGGAGGCCCTGTCCAGCCTCTATCCGTGCGCAGGGGCTTGCTGGGCCATGGGAACAGCCAACACAATGGCTTGCCTGACCGAGGCCTTGGGCATGAGCCTTCCCGGCGACGGAAGTGCACCTGCCGTATCGGCGCAAAAGCTCCGGCTGGCGGAGATGGCTGGAGCGAAAATAATGGATTTGGTTAAACGGGGGACCACCCCGGGAAAGATCATAACCATGGCCAGCCTGAAAAACGCACTGAAGGTGAATATGGCCATCGGCGGTTCTTTGAATACGGTTCTGCACCTTCCGGCCATTGCCCACGAGTTAGGCCTCAAGCTCGATCTCTCAGACTTCGACGCAACCTCGCGTGAGATTCCTTTCCTGGCCAACGTCGAACCCAACGGGCCATATTCTGTGGTCGATTTCCACCACGCTGGCGGTATCCCGGCCGTGTTGAAACGGTTGGAGAGTAAAATCGATGGTTCTGTCATTACCGTGACGGGTAAGACCATGGCCGAGAATATAATCAACTTTGAAGTTTTCGATGATGAGATCATCCGTCCGCTTGCCAATCCAGTTCACCCGTACGGCGGTATTGCCGTCTTGAAGGGCAACCTCGCCGAAAATGGGGCTGTCATCAAACAGGTCGGACTTCCCCAGGAGCTGTGGCGCTTTTCCGGACCGGCAAAGGTATACAACTCCGAGGAGGAAGCCATCAAGGCAATCAACGCCAATATGATCAAGGCCGGAGATGTCGTGATAGTGCGCTACGAAGGCCCAAAGGGCGGGCCCGGCATGAGGGAGATGGCTTTTTTCCGCGTGCTTCAGAAAATGATGGGGCTTGATTATTCTTGTTACACAATCACGGATGGGCGGTTTTCCGGTTACAGCGAGGGCGCATGTGTTGGCTACCTCTCACCTGAGGCGTTTGCCGGTGGGGTAATAGCACTCGTACAAGACGGCGATATAATTGAAATCGATGTGGATAAACGCCTGTTGCAACTCAAGGTAACGAATGCAGAGCTGGCTGAGAGACGGAAGAGGCTGGTCCACCCTCAGAACAAGGTAGCCAGGGGATACCTGGAAGTCTACAGGGCACTGGTGGGGCCGGCAGACCAAGGCGCAGTCTTGAAAAGGAATATCCCTTTGTTTCCTCTATCAGACCAGCCAGCTTAGGACTCAGATAAAATGAAGAATAATACGATGAAAGTCATTTTGAGCGATAATGGAATGAGCCAGAGCTGAATAGGGAAATGAGCATTAAAAACCAACCAAGAGACAGGTATTCAAGGCAGTCGATGTTCAATGGCATCGGTGAAGAAGGTCAGCAAAAATTGGGGCAAGGCAGTGCAGTTATTATTGGCTGTGGAGGTCTTGGCTGCAATATCGCTAATTTGCTGGTGAGAGCAGGAGTAGGTAAAGTCCGAATTGTTGATAGAGACTTTGTCGAGTATCACAATCTGCATCGGCAAACACTTTTTAATGAGAATGACGTTACAGACCAGTTGCCCAAAGCTGTAGCAGCGCAAAGACATCTTCAGGAAATAAATTCACTGGTTAAAATTGAAGGTGTTCTTGCAGACGTAAATTTCAGCAATATTGAAAAATTCTGCTCTGGTATGGATGTCATTTTGGATGGTCTGGACAATCTTGAAACCCGTTACCTGATTAACGATGTTGCTCTCAAGTCAGGTATTCCGTATATATACGGGGGAACAATTTCTTCCCTTGGGATGACTATGACATTAATTCCCGGCGTGACGCCTTGCTTAAGGTGTGTTTTCCCTGAATTAACACCGCTTGGAACCATGCCAACCTGTGAGACCGATGGTGTATTGGGAACTGCGCCGGCAATCGTTGGCGCCTTAGAGGCAACAGAAGCTATAAAAATACTCGTTGGTTCAGAAAGTATTAACAAAAAGTTGATCATATTAGACGTCTGGGGCAATTCCTTCGAGAGCGTTCCCATCGCAAAAAATCCATGCTGCCCTTCGTGTAATGGCAAATATGATTTCCTGGAGAAAAAGACCACTCTTATAAAATCCTCACTCTGCGGGCAGAGCAAGAGTATACAGGTGGTAGACACTGTATGTAAAAAGATCGTGTTCAAAGAATTGGCAGGGCACCTTACCGATGTGCAAAACCTTACTTACAATGACTATGTGCTCCGTTTTGAAGCTGATAAACATATAATAACTGTATTCTCTGACGGACGTGCTATTATCACTAACACGCTCGATGAATCGTTGGCGGAAAAGCTATATCTCAAATATATTATAACCAATAATAAGAACTAACGAGACCAAATAATCTAATGAAAATTATTGATAATATCGGTTGTAAAGGCGCTGGAGAAAATTCTGAGCACAATCCATGTATTAGAGATAGAAAAAAGTCCACACTCGATTGCCTGGGCCAGGCACTGGCCAAAGATATTAAGTCTAACTGGAAAGACAATGCATGAAAAAAATTTCACCGCTATTATCCTAGCGGCCGGTTATTCTCGCCGGATGGGACAATGCAAGCCATTGTTGAAGCTTAGTGAACAGACAATGCTAGAGGTGGTTGTTGCCACATTCATAAAGGCAGGAATCAGCGATATCCGTGTCGTTGTGGGACATGACATGGAATTACTGACGCCCATCCTCGAAAAGCTTGGGACACGCATAATAATCAACGATCATTACAATGACGGCATGTTCTCTTCTGTGCTGGTTGCGCTGGATAGTATGGAATCAAATGTGGAGGCATTTTTTCTTTTACCCGTAGACATCCCGCTAGTCAGGCCTTGGACGATTAAATATCTTATTGAGAATGCCTCCATCCATGAAAAAAAATATTGTTTCCATCTTTTATGGGTAGACGTGGGCATCCACCGTTAATTCCTTTAATTTTTCTAGATAAAATTAGGGAATGGCGAGGACGCCAGGGACTTAAGGGTGCTTTGACGCAATTCAAGGATGAAATCGTGCTGATAAAAGTGGCTGATGAAAATATTCTGTTTGATGTGGATGCGCCTGCCGATTACGGTTCATTGAAAACAAGGTTTGCAAGATATCATGTTCCGTCGAGAAGTGAATGTGAAGCACTGCTTTGTGATGTGTTTCGGGTGGAAGACCGGATTTACAAGCACAGCCGTGCCGTCGCCGCGTTGGCGGAAAGGCTGTTGAGTGATCTGAACAAGGCAGGAAAATATTTAGATGAAGAGTTAATTGTTGCCGCTAGTCTCCTGCATGATATGGCGAAGGGAGAACCGGAGCACGATCGGAAAGCGTCGCGGATATTAATGGATATGGGGTATCCCGATGTGGCCGACATGGTCGGGTCGCATATGAATATTGTTTTTTCTACTAGCAAACCGGTGGGTGGCGCCGAGGTCGTTTATGTTGCGGATAAATTCATCCGGGAAGATGAATTCATATCTCTCGAGCAGCGTTTTCACGATGAAATTCAAAAGCGTGGAAATGATCTGGAGATCCGGCAGGGAATTGAGAATCGGCTTCAGAATGCCATGATGATAAGGGATTGCATTGAATCAATCATTGGCAGGGGGATTTCTGCTTAGGGAAAATTGAAGAAGCTGGAAATGATGGTATGATTGTTGATTCATTTTAAAAAATATCCTGACCAGTTACTGGCATGTGGGTGGTTGTTGTATTCATCACGCCAAGTAGACGACTATAACATGGATATTTCTTGCCGGCGCTCATGGAAAGGCGGTGTATTGCATTCATGTTCTCATGTGGTATGGTCAGTCGTGTTTACTTCGGTCATATGTTAAATTGAAATAATTGATAAGATATTATTGGATGACATTTATGTCAAAGCGATGCCCCCTTTTCCTTGTCTTTTTTTTATTTCTTTCGATTTTTCCTTCATCTGCTTTAGCACAAGAAAAGATCAGTGTTGCTGTCGCAGCTAATTTCATCCAGACATTCAAGGAATTGGCATCCGCCTTTGAAAAAAAGGATATGGTTCGAATAGAGACGACCTTTGCATCGTCGGGGAGTCTTTACAGCCAGATTATGAATGGTGCTCCTTATGATATGTTCCTCTCCGCAGATGAAGATCGCCCGAAGCGATTGTATGATGCAGGGCTAGGAGGGGTGCCATTCATCTATGCGAGGGGACAGGTTATTTTGTGGTCGGCAAACAAGGAATTCTGTGGAGCCAGTGACTGGCAGGTTGCCCTCAGAACGAAAGACGTGAAAAGATTGGCCATAGCCAACCCTGAAATAGCTCCTTACGGCATGGCGGCCAAAAAAGCATTGGAGCATGCAGGCATATGGGATCAGCTTAAAGGCAAACTCGTCAACGCCCAGGATGTAGCTCAAGCATTTCAATACG
>Ga0326727_10009432_pt1 | contig 24031 bp, 21 predicted proteins | sample MB2enrmetagenome_FD_207643 | JGI IMG/M metagenome (GOLD analysis project Ga0326727, IMG submission 207643) | Lab enriched peat soil microbial communities from McLean, Ithaca, NY, United States - MB29MY | ecosystem: Environmental > Terrestrial > Soil > Wetlands > Peat | place: USA: New York... | reverse complement strand
CCCCAGGGCAAGTCGGTTCGCGTCACCGGAATGGCCGTCAATGTTTATCGCGATCCGGACGTGACTCGTCATGCTCCCGTGCTCGAATTGCCGTGGGAGGCGCGTCTGGAATTGATTCCCGGAAAAGCGGACAGCTCCGCGCGCTGGCTCCAGGTCAAGCTTGTCGATGGACAGACGGCCTGGGTGCAGCAAGGCGATGTCAGCGCGGAATCCTCGTCACTCTCGATCGACGAGTCGCTGCAACTGGCGCGGAGGTTTCTCGGCGTCACCTATACATGGGGCGGCGTCTCCAGCCTCGGCTTCGACTGCTCGGGATTTACGCAGATGCTGGTAAGGCAGCGTGGAATCGTTATGCCCCGCGATGCCGACGTGCAGGCCGCGTGGAGCGGCGTCACCGCGGTCGATCGCAAGGATCTGCAGCCGGGAGACCTGCTGTTCTTCGGCGCCAGCACCGCCAGAATTACGCATACAGGAATGTATCTTGGCCACGGTGAGTTCATTCACGACACCACCCACGACCACCCCGGCGTTCAAATCAGCCGGCTTGACGACACGCCCTGGACCACGCTTCTGGTCGCGGCACGGAGAGTAAAGTGATCAACCGTCGAGAAATGCTAAAAATTGCAGGCGCCGGCAGCCTTCTTGCGTTGCCGGCTTTGGCCGCCCAATCGCCGTCTTCGCAACAGAAGACCGAAGTTGCGTGCAGCCTGAAGCGCCTCATGCTGCGCCATACCTGGACCACCACCATGTCCTCAAGCGAATACCGTGACACCGTGCAGTTCCAGTACCGGCGCGACGGCATTACCGGTTACGGCGAAGGCGCGCCTATCGTTCGCTACCAGGAGTTTCCCGAGCAGGCGATGAAAGCCATTGACGCGATCAGCGGGCAAATCGCCTCGGGCGATCCCTGGATGTATCGCAAGTTTCTGGCTCAGGTGCGTCGCGCGCTTGGCGATCGTCAACACGCCGCCATGGCCGCCGTCGATATCGCTGTCTTTGACTGGCTCGGCAAGAAGCTCGGCCTGCCCCTCTACCGGTTTCTTGGCCTCGACCCGGCCGATGCGCCCATTACCGATTTTTCCATCGGCATCGATACGCCCGAGATCACTCGCCAGAAAACCCGCGAGGCAGCCGATTTTCCGGTGCTCAAAGTCAAGGTGGGCCTGCAGACCGACGAGGCCACCATCGAGGCCGTGCGCAGCGTCACCAACAAGCCGATACGCGTGGATGCCAACGAAGGATGGACCGACAAGGAAGAAGCTGTTCGCAAAATCAACTGGCTTGAAACCCAGGGCATCGAGTATGTGGAGCAGCCCATGCCCGCGCACATGATTGAAGAAACCAGATACGTGCGCGGCAAGGTCCATCTGCCCATCTTCGCTGACGAAGCCTGCACCGATATCGCCATGATTCCCCGCCTCACCGAAGCCTACGACGGCGTCAATGTGAAGCTCGACAAGTCAGGCGGCATTCTCGAAGCCTTGCGCTGGATCGAAGTCGCCCGCGCGGTGAACCTCAAGGTCATGCTTGGCTGCATGGTCTCCAGCTCCTGCACCGTCACCGCCGCCGCCCACTTATCGCCATTGGTCGATTATGCTGACCTCGATGGCAACCTCCTCGTGGCCAACGATCCCTGGCTTGGCGTCCGCGTTGAGAAGGGCAAACTGCTGCTTCCCAACGGTCCGGGCCTTGGACTCATAGCGCAGCCGAGCTAGAGAATCGCGCATCAGCCACGCATGCTGCCGCATCATTCGTTCAGATGCGGAAGCTTGCATTCATATTGCCGCACCGCCTGGATGTCCGAGAATATAAGCGAGGATCATGAATATGCCGACATCGTTGACCCAATTGAAGGCCTGGAAAGCTCTCCAAACCCACTACGGCCAACTCCGCTCTTTGCATCTGCGCGATCTCTTCGCGGCTGACCCCAAGCGCGGCGAGCAATTCACGGTCGAGGCTCTGGGCCTTTTCTTCGACTATTCCAAGAATCGCATTACCGGCGAAACCATCAAGCTGCTCATCGATCTGGCCCGCGAGTCCGGCCTCCAATCGCGAATCGACGCCATGTTTCGCGGCGACAAGATCAACATCACTGAAGGCCGAGCGGTCTTGCATGTCGCCCTGCGCGCGCCCCATGGCGCTTCCATCGTTGTCGACGGCCGGAATGTCGTCCCTGAAGTCCATGCCGTCCTCGACCGCATGGCTGCATTCTCCAACCGTGTTCGCGGCGGCGAGTGGAAGGGCCACACCGGCAAGCGCATTCGCAACGTCATCAACATCGGCATCGGCGGTTCTGACCTCGGCCCGGTCATGGCCTACGAAGCGCTCAAGGCCTGCAGCGATCGCGCCATGACCTTCCGCTTCGTATCCAACGTGGACGGCACCGACTTTGCTGAAGCTGTCGTCGGCCTCGACCCCGCGGAGACTCTCTTTATCGTTTCTTCAAAAACCTTCACCACGCTGGAGACAATCACCAACGCCCAATCCGCTCGCGCCTGGCTGGTGAACGGCCTCGGCGGCGACGAAAAATCCGTTGCCAAACATTTCGTCGCCGTCTCCACCAACGCCGAAGGAGTAGGAAACTTCGGCATCGATACCGCCAACATGTTCGGCTTCTGGGACTGGGTCGGCGGACGCTATTCCATGGACTCGGCCATCGGCCTGGCCACTATGCTGGCCATCGGGCCTGAAAACTTTCGCGCCATGCTCTCCGGCTTTCACCAGATGGACGAGCACTTCCGCACCACGCCCTTCGAGCGCAATCTCCCCGTCCTTCTCGGCCTCCTCGGCATCTGGTACACCGATTTCTTCGGCGCTCAGACTGTCGCCGTCTTGCCCTACGAGCAATACCTCAAGCGCTTCTCAGCCTACCTTCAGCAGTTGACCATGGAGAGCAACGGCAAGCACGTCACCATCGCCGGCGATCAAGTCGATTACGATACCAGCCCCGTTTATTGGGGTGAGCCGGGCACCAACGGCCAGCATTCCTTCTATCAACTCATCCATCAGGGAACCCGCCTGATCCCCTGCGACTTCATCGCCTTTGGCAACTCCCTCAACCCGCTCGGCCGCCATCACGACATGCTGCTGGCCAACGTCTTTGCGCAGAGCGAGGCGCTCGCCTTCGGCAAGACCCTCGAGCAGGTCAAGGCGGAGGGCACCCCCGATTGGCTGGCGCCCCATCGCGTCTTCGCGGGCAACCGCCCCTCCAACACCATCCTCGCCGACAGGCTTACGCCCCAGGTTCTCGGCAAACTCGTCGCCCTCTACGAGCACAGCGTCTTCACCCAGGGCATCGTCTGGCAGATCAACTCTTTTGACCAATGGGGCGTCGAACTCGGCAAGGTCCTGGCGCAGCGGATCGTTCCGGAACTTGAAAGCCCCTCCGATCCACCCCTCCAGCACGACAGCTCAACCAACAACCTCATCCGCCGCTACCGCAAGTTCAGGCAGTGAGCATCGCAGCCAACACCCGCGCAGTTATCTTCGCTGGGCGCTCTAGAACTTCCACACCAACCCGCTGGAAATGCGGCCGAAGTTGTTGGGCAAGCCGGGGTATTGGATGGCCGTTTTGTAAACCGGGTCGAGCAAGGCGAAGTTCCAGTACTGGTAGCCGCCGCTCACACGGAAAGCGAGGTGCCGCAAGAGCGGTGTGTCCAGGCCGCCCCCCAAAAGGCTTGTAAACGTGTCGTTCTCGCCTAAATGTCCGTTTGGCCCCCAATTCTGGTTTACACTGGCGTTTCCCGCCGATACCTCTGCAAAAACAATCTCTTTCCCGATCTTCCGGTCAAATTGCGCGCCCGCCAGGATGAACAGGCAGTTTTGCGACGCGCCCAGGTTGCTCCCCCGGTACGAGTAGGTGTCGAGCTTGAACCGCAACCCGTGCCAGGATTGGAAGCCAAAGGCGAAATCCCATCCATTCAGCGGCTGGCGCGATCCCGGCACTCCATTAAAGGAGTTGGAGAGCAGCGTATAGCCGCCATAAATCTGCTTGCCCGTGCGCTTCTCCGATTGCGCGTAAACCACGCACGAAACGCATAGCAGTGCGATCAGGGGAAAGAGTCGAGTCGGCATTCAGGACCTCATCTTGACCTCGATTCAATCCATCGTATCAAGCCACTCCAGCTATCCGTTCCCGCACCGCAACCCCCAGGCATCAAAAACACCACCCCCGCGATCAACAAAAATGGAGCCGCTTCTCCCGAAGGGAGAACATGAGAAAAGCCCAGGCCGGGGCCCCGGCACGCGTTCTGTGCGTGCTGGGGCGGGAGACCGCAGCGCAGTGGAGTCCTGGGTCAGCGTTCCCCCCCCAATCCCATCGTCCCGTAGAGCCGACGCGAAACGGAAAGAAGCTTAGCGAAGGTCTTGTACCACGGCGGCCATTCAAGGCCTGCGCAGAGACGCCGCTTTGTATCAGGGCACGGCTTCAGCCGTGCCGAAAGAGCACCCCAAAAAGGCGAGGCTTTAGCCCCTGCGGAGCTTCAACCGACACCCGCGCAGCTTCTCCCGTAGGGAGAACACGAAAATAGCCCAGGGTAAAGCGCAGCGGAACCCTGGGTCAGCGTTCCCTGCCAATCCCCTCGTCCCGTAGGGCCGACTTACTGCACGGTTATCTGTCGGAAGCGATTAGCGCGCCGAATTAGGTCGGCTGAGGGGCGCTGGTCGGGATCGGGAGGGACGAAGATCTGGCCTAGAGGTCGGCGGAAAAACTCGACACCTCCTGCAAGGTTCAGCCGCTGCAGAAGGCGTACTTTCCCCTCGTCAATTCGCATTTCCATGTCTTCACTGAGGTATATGAGGCCCGCGTCGAATGCCCGGCGATAGGCAGGCGATAAGGCAATTCAGTTTTGCACCGCGTCGGAGTTACCGGACTGCGTTCGCAACGCTGGCTTTGTATCAGGGCACGGCTTCAGCCGTGCCGCAACGGCAATAAAAATGAATTACCCCAAATCCTCAGTTTCAAAAGGAGGCGAGCGTTATGGAGTGTCTTTGGTGTAAAGGCGAATAAGCCTTCATTCCGAGCGCAAGATAGTTTCCGCGTAGGGCACAACACGCGAGCTTAGAAACTCTAACAAAACGCCCAGTTTACTCCTACTTGGCAAGTGTGTAGTTGCCCGCACAGGCGAATGTAAAGGAGCCGTCTGGATTGAACTTGCCTTTGGAGGTGCCTTTTCCTTTTGCCCCCTTGAATTTTCCGGTTCCATCAGTGATAGACCATGCATCGCTGAATGATTGCATTTGCCCCTTTTCTATCGTAGTCGTGCCCTCGTAGCTGACGAAAACCTTCTCCCCATTCGCCAGCGTATCGACGAAAATACCACGGTACCGGGAAGCGTTCTTCTTCACGTCATCGAACTGAGTAAGCACACCCTCTTTCTCTTTCAGCCCTTCAAGTTCACCTTTCGCAGCGGTGCAGCTAAACTGGCCAATCGCATAGGCATGACCGGGCTGATCGCCCACGTCTATGCTGCGTCCAACTGTGGCTTTGCCGCAATTCCATTGAGAATCTACTTTGCCTTGTGCCATGGCCACAGAGGCGGACACGCAGAGTGAACAGACAACAAGAAACAGCTTGCGCATAATTTCTCCTTTCGTGAGCCGGAATTTCCGTCTTGCTTTCTCGGCGATGACAATATACGGCCGGCTGCCGCTGCTGCGATCCTTTTCTGCATTCCTTCCAGAGCCAAAGAACCGGACGGGCGGGCAGGGCCTTTGCCAGAACCAAAAGGCCATGTTTTTCCCCATTTCGAAGCGATTTCTCAGACACCCCTCCCTCAACTCCCCTCCGTCGTCCAGGTTGGTTTCGCCTGGCTGCCGCGCCTATCCGGCCGGCAGCGGCAAAGCCAGAATCCGCCGCAGCATGCTTGCGAACAGGCGCCGCGTCAGATGGCTCTCTGCCAACAACAGCCAGTAGTAGCGGGCATGCTTTACCAACTGGCCGCCGGTCTTCACCAGCCGCTGCTGCAAGCTGGTCAACGACCACGTTTCGATTCCCTTCGGCAGCATCAGGCGCCGCCACAGGTTGCCCAAGTTGTAGGCGATCAGGCTGAGCCATAGCCGCACTTCATTCGACCTGAACCGATGGCAACTCAGCCGGGTGCCCCATCCTTGCGCCTTCCTTTTGGCGCAAGGGTGGGAAGCCACAAACCACCTCCCGCCTCGATCCCGTTCTATTCCCTATCCCCTGTTTCCTCAGCCTCGCCAGCCTGCTGACTAGCTAGCTCCATCATCAGCGGCCCCAGCTTATTCGCCAGACGGGCCAGCTTCACCGTTTCCTTGAACTCCGTTTCCTGTTTCTCCACGCCCCGGTTCGTCTTCCGCGGACGCACCCGGAACCCCTCGTTCCGCAGCCTGGTCCGCAGGTAGCCCAGCAGCTTCTCGCGGAACCCGATCTCTTCCAGCCACGGCTTCCTCTTGAGCACCCGCTCCTTTTCCCTTTCCTCGAGTGCCCGCTCGCGTACCCTCCGGTGCACGGCCGCCAGGTCCTCCAGCGTCCCCTCCTTTGGAACCAGCGCGTACACCAGCTCGCATCCCATCGCCTTTGCCGCCCGCTTCAGCGTCGCCAGCATGATCCGCGAGTTCTTCTCCGACTCCTCCATCCGGTGAATCTCCCACCGGCAAACCCCCAGCCGCTCCGCCAGCTCCTCCACCGGTATCCCGATCGCCTGCCGTATGCCCTGCAACCACCCCTTTTTCCCGCCGCCCCTCCGTTTCTTCACCAGCCGGAACGGCAGCAGCGCCACGTCCAGCTCCTCCCGCAGATAGAGCTTTGTCAATCCCGTCATTCACCCTCCCTGCGCAAAATGGTCGAAATAACCTGGTTTTTGCGCGCACGTCTCCCTGGCAACGCCGCGTAAGCTAAACAAAATAAAGGTTTTGAATTGATTGTCAAAAAACCTGAAAAAGCCCAAAAACTTCGCTTTTACCGCTAAATGCTCAACCTGGAATCAACAACTTACGAGCCGCGGCAGCCCAGAATGCTCTCCAAAACCACCCTCTTGTCCTATTCTCCCAAAAATCCGTGTATTTATAAGCACACGTATCGGGCATTTTCCACCCCAACCGGCAACCTCGCGCCCCATCGCAGCATCATCAGCGCATCCCGCACTGAGAACTGAGAACTGAAAGCCGAAAGCCGAAAGCTGATAGCTGATAGCTGAAAGCTGAAAGCTGCCTCTATGCTTTATAGTCAAAAAGGAATGGCAACAACTGCAACCAAGAACGACGCGGGACAGAATTCACAGCAAGGGTTCGTCTATCTTCCTCTCATCGCCGGATGGCTGGTGCCCGGCGCCGGGCATTTTCTCCTGCGCAAGTGGGGCCGCGGAGCGCTGCTCGCCGCCTCCATCGTGGGCATGTTCGCGCTCGGCCTGGCCATGAAGGGCAAGATCTACACCGGCGCGCAGGACATTCTCGACCTGCTGGGGATGGCCGGCGACCTGGGCAACGGGCTGCTCTTTTTCGTCAGCCGGGTTCTGGGCCTGGGTGCCGACCAGGTGCAGGTGACCACCGCCGACTACGGCACCAAGTTCATCGTTGTGGCCGGCCTGCTCAACGTGATTGCCGCCGTTGACGCTCACAATCTGCGCACCGGGAGGAAATCCTAGTGATTCACGCCTCCCACTTTACTGCGGTCCTCTTGTTCGCGCTCTTCGCCTCCACCGTCTTCGGCATCACCATGCGCGAAACCCCGCGCCGCATGTTCCGCTACGGCATCTACTGCTTTACGCTCTTCGTCGGCTCCGCCATCCTCCTCAGTTGGGTAATGTTCCTCATCGCGCGATAACGCGCTCTGTCGGAATTCTCCGAACGTGAATGCTCACTCAACTCCGGCAGGTCTTCAAGAGCGGTGGAGTCCCTGCGGCTTTGTATCAGGGCATGGCTTTATTGATCTCTGCAAAAGTAATTTCCGCATCGATGCTCCGGGCCCGCCCGGCAGGGCTCTTGAATCTGTCGCTGTATTGAAGGGTAGGGGCTGCTAGGTCGGGGTTTTAATCCCGACACATAATCCGGCTTTAGGTGAAGGGTACGGGCTTCAGCCCGTACATCAAATCGAGCAATAAAACCGCGGGCTTTAGCCCCTGAGGGATGTTCTTCCCGACTTTTTCCACCGGCTCTTCAATTCGTCAGATGCGAGATGGTCCCATGAACAAACTCTGGCACGACCGGAACAAGATGCTGCCAAAGCCCACGCTGGAGCAGAGAATCCAGTGGCACCGGGAACACCAGAAGCACTGCGCCTGCCGTGAAGCCCCGAAGGGCCTCCTGAAACCCGTCAAGACCATCAAGCAAAAATAAGACCGGACCCTCCACCAGCCGCCAACGAGCTAGAGGCTAGAAGCTGGCAGCTAGCAGCGATCCAATCCCATCCCGCTTCCACACCGCTGCGTCGAACCGGTGCGAGCACGTGTACCCCTCGGCCAGGTAGAGATCGATGGCCTGTTGATTGGCTTCGGTCACCGTGAGTGAGATTTCCGTGGCGCCCTGGCGCATGAAGCAGAAGGCGGCTACCGAGAGCAGCATGCGGGCCATCCCGTGGCGCCTGTACGCGGGGTGCACGCACACTTGCGTGATGTGGCCGCTCTCCGGGCTTACCCGCGAGCCCAGCACCAGGGCGACAAACTCGCGGTTGGTGCGATGCACCACCACGTGCGACACCGGCGCTGAGAAGGCGCCGCAACCGGAGTAGCGCACGATGTTGTTGAGAAAACGCATCGAGCCGTGAACCGAGCGGTACTGGTCGTTGATCAGGCTGTCGGGATGATTGCGATATGCCTCGCAGATCAGCCGCGCCGCGGGGGTCAGATCCTCGTCGCGCCACGGCCGCAGCTCCAGCTCGCCGGGCAGGTTGGCCTGCGGCGCGCTCCACCGGCCCTCAAGACGCTGCACCATGAACAGCCGCCGGAAAAGCTCAAACCCAGCCTCGCGAAAAACCGCGGAGTGGGTGCCTGAAGGGTGCACCAGCAGTTGCGATTCGATGCGGTCTACCTGCGGCGAATTTACCAGCAACTCGAGCAGGTGTTTCAGCAGCGTGTCTTCGATTTCGTGAGCCGACTCGCGATCCGCGGCCATGGCAAAAACGTCGCCGATTACCGCCTTGGTCTCTTCGTAGACGCAGAAAACATAGCCGATCACCTGCTCCGCCGTCACCGCCGCGTACCCGGGCAACATATGGTTGTCAAGATACTGCATCAGCAATCGCGCCGACGCCCGATAGTCCCAGTGCAATCGTTGGCTCCAGAGTGCACCTTCTGCTTCCAGCACACCCCTCAACGTCGGCGCAGCAAAGTGCCGCAGGTCGAGAATCTCGCTGGAAGTACTCAAGGCCATGCTTCTCCCCTGGATTGTGGACCGATCCTGGCCGGACCCTGCTCGAACAGTACAGTCAAAAAACGCCGGCTTTTCTTCAGGGTACAACTTCAGATGCTGCGGAAAGACTCAATTCGGTGAAGGGTCCTGGCTTTAGGCCGCACATAAATTCAATAGAATCAAAGTGGACTTTAGCCACTGAAGTGCGCTTTTCGGGGAAGTCGTTTGCCATTCCCCTCTTTCCGCAGCCCGTGGGAACTGGTCCTGCCCCGCAACGAGCGACTCCATCTGGGCCATTCATGTCGCAATACCCTTCCCGACACTTTGACACGAGTTGCCGCCAAGTGCAACTTGAGGCGCGATTTAAAAGGGTGTGGTCTATCGGGCGCCTACCATGTAGACTTCCAGTCCCTGCTCCGGCCAACTGAAAACCTCTTCATAATGCCGGCCTTCCAGGTACTCTTCCAGTGCGGCCGGGGTCTGCAGGTCCACTCCGCCGCGGCCCGTTACCCGCGCCACCAGCAGATGCTGCTCGTCGGGCACGCCGCTTTGCTCATAGTTCGCCACTTCGCGATTGCGATAGAAGGAGAGTCCATACTCAGTATCGCGACGCACGCGGAAAACTGCGACGGTCTCGCTCTCCGGGGCTGCCGAAGCCAGCCTTTCTTCCAGCGGCCGCGCGGAGTAGGAGCGGTCCAGCAGGTGAATCACGCGTTTGGTGGCGCTGACCTCGGGAATGGCGAAGAACGGGCCTACGCCATAGAGAAACAGAACCAGCAACACCAGCACTCCGCAGGTAACCAGCCGGAGCCGGGCCACGCCGAAGCCCCTGGTCACGATCAGAATCAGCAGTGCGGCGCCGGAGGCGGCCAGCACGGCCGCGACAAGTGCGTGCGTGGGCGGAAACTGCGCGCCATGAGCCACGAACCAGGGCAACAGCAGCGCGGCCACGGTCATCACCCCGCAAAGCACGGCGTGACCCAGCAGAATCCAGCGGTTCAGCCCCGGCTGGCGGCGGCGGAACAGATAGTCTCCCGTGAGGATTGCTATTGGAGGAATCGAGGGCAGAATGTAGCCCGGCAGCTTGGACTGCGAGAAAGAGAAAAAGACAATTGGAATGAGCGCCCACAACACCAGAAACTCGGGAAAAGCGTCGCCGGGACGGCTGGCGCAGGGCGTCGCGCTGCGGGAATGGCGCAGCCGCCACTCGGCCACCGAGGTTTGGATGCCGTCGACGAGCGCGCGTACTGAAATCACCGTCCACGGCATAATGGCCAACAGCACCACCACCAGGTAGTACCAGAATGGCTGGGTGTGCTCATAGCGATCGGTGGCAAACCGCTCCAGATTGTGCTCCAAAAAGAACTCGCGGAAGAAGGTGGGATTCTGGTGCTGGACGGCAATGAACCAGGGCAGCACCATGGCGAAGTAGAGCACCATTCCCGGCCACCAGAACGTGCGGAGAACGATGGTCCATTCGCGGCGCAGAATGGCAAAGGCGACGATGATGAGGGCGGCCAGAAGCGGCGCGACGGGTCCTTTGGCCAGCGTAGCCAGGCCAGTGAAGAAGTAGATGTCGTAGAGCCAGAACTTCGAGTCGGTTTCGTACCAGGCGTACCAGCCGAGCAACCCGATGGCCAGCGGCGCCGCCATTTGCATGTCGGTCGAAGCGCCGCGGGCAAAGCCGATAATTCCCACGCACGCCACCGTGATCAGGGCCGCATCCAGGTGCCCGCCGGGACGGAATCGTCGCATGTGCAGGTAGATCAGGCCGATCATGATGAAGGCAAATGTGGTGGAGGGCAGCCGCGCGCTCCAGTCATGCACTCCGAAATCCTGAAACAGAAACATCGCCCGCCAGTAGTAGAGTGCCGGCTTCTCCAGCCAGGGATGGCCGTAGAGATAGGGAGTAACGCAGGCGCTCAGGCGGTCCTTCAGGGTGCCGGCGGAGTCGAAGCGCACCAGCATCTCGTGCGCGATCTGGGCATAGCGAGGCTCGTCGGCGCCCACCAGCCCCAGGCCGTCGCCGCCCAGCAGTGGGGTAAGTCCGTAAACCAGAAAAAAGACGGTAAAGGCCAGAAACACGCCTGCTTCGCGGACCGTGGCCCAGGGCGGCAGCCGCTTACGCCGGTTAGCGTGCAAATCCGGAGCACGTGGTTCCAAGGTAGTTTCCACTTCCAGCAATTCTCCGGGCGGCATGAGGGAGCCTTCTCCGCGTTCACAAGAAACGCGAAGATGGCGCCTGAATTTCGACAGGGACAAGGCTAACAGATTGGCGCGGAATCTCCATAAATCCTGAGAGCCGATTCCTGCCGCGATTGGCGCGCTGTTACTCGATCGGAGCTTCCAATCCGGTCGTTGTCTTCTGTTCAACAGGCCTCTTTTGCCGTTTGCGCGAGCGGTCCATCAGCTCTTCAATGCGCGCCTGGAAGCGGCCCGAGCGGTCGGCCAGAAAGCTCATTTCGGGCACGTGGCGCACTCCCATGCGTTCTTTTAACTCGTATCGAATGTATCCCTTGGCTGCCTCAAGGCCGGCGATGGTGTTCACTTCGGCATGGGCAATATCTCTCACCGAGTTGTCCACGGCCACGTAGACGCGGGCCGACTTTCCGCCGGGATTCAGCACCACCTCGGTGACGTAACAGAAGTCGATGCGGGGGTCGGAAAGTTCGCCCTCGATCATGGCGCCGATCTCCAGCCGCAGCGTCTCCGCCACCCGGTCCTGATGATGCTTCCGCGCTCGATGCTCCGCCATGGCTTCCTCCCGCTAAGGTAAACCATTCAGGATAGCAGAGCCCACCGAGCGAAGAAGATACCAAAAGTGGGATTGTGCCGGGGCCAAAAATGGGGTTGTGCAGGGCCTGAAATGGCCGCTTTTGAGCAGCGACGTAAGCGTTAATGGTTCGCTTATAGGGTTGCGAAACAGCGCCAAAGGTTCGCCCAGGCGGTTGTGCTTTTTTGAGGACTTAACTATACAGGGTTGCGAAACAGGCGCTTTGGCTGCCGAGCATCCCGTGGGCAGAGGCTTAGCCTCACCCGTATTCCGCGCAGTCCGTCCCGGGTTTCACCCCTGGTTCGTCACCCAGGAAGAGGCCGAGACATTGACGGAGTGTATACGTGCCGTGATCTTCGTCTGCTCCGCTGTCGCGAAAAAGGCGAACGTGACTTATTGGAACAAGCCCGATACATACCCCATGGTCACGCGAGTAAAAGAGAATGAGCATCGATACGAGATTGAACCGATGCAGGCGGTAGTTCCCGGCCAGCCGCCCATCCGTCCGCCGCACCTGGATGAAGAGAGCCTTCGTCAGTTGCAAAGCCAGGACTACGCAGTACGGGGAGTGATGGAACTCGACCACATGTTCAGCCTCGCTGCGATTGGAAAGAAGAGCGAACGCAAGGCCTGTACCTGCATAGCGCTCGCCGTCGATGCAGACACCGGAATGGTTTACCCGCCGGAACTGACAACTTCCACCGTCGCCCCCGGAGACGCTCTGGCAATGGCATGCATCAAGGCAATTCAGACCAGCCGCAAAATGCCAAGGGAAATCCGGGTGCGGAGCCGCAGGTTGAAGGAGTGCCTCGCGCCGCTATCGAGATCCCTGGGGGTTACGATAAGCGTTGCCGGTAGGCTTCGCGCTCTGGATCAAGCTCGCTCTCACTTGCTCCGGATGCTTGAGGGAGATGGAGAGCTTTGAATTCTCTTGAGGTTGATAATCGACAGAAAGCTGGGGTGGAGCGAAATCGAAAGCCTGCCCTGAGCCTGCCGGAGGGGACCTGCATTTTCTTCTCTACCATTCGTACCCTTCTTTTGCGCCCCCTGCTTACCCCATTTGCCTACCGTCCCCACCATTGCGTACCATGACCCTCGAATGCGAGGCCCCATGAACCGTCGTGAATTCTCCGCCCTTCTGCCCATGTTGCTGGCCGCACCGGCACTTGCGCCCTCAGCCGAAGGCCAGGGCGCCACACCCCAGACCACCATGCCCCAGGGCGCCCCACACCCACTGGCCAACCTGGTTTCAGGGCAGTACCCGCCGGGACCGTCCACGGCCCCGCCGACGGCTACCCACATCTCCCACCACTACCTGCAGGGCATGTTGCCTGACAACATCCGTCTCGAAGCGCACGACTCCTGGCAGGCCCCAGGCGCTCCGCACGAGGCCATTGGGCATCACAAGCACTCTGAAATCTGGTATGTCGTAAAAGGCGAAGCGATTCTGATGACCGCCGGAGTCACGCGCACGCTCAAGGCCGGCGACATGGGCCTGTGCATCGCCGGAGACGAACACTACATCGCCAACGCCAGCCAGACCGACTCGGTATCCTACCTCGTCCTCACCGTCGGTCCTCCCGAGTAGCCGGAACATCCCTCCCGCTCCAGCCCTGGCCCCGCGCCTCTCAAGCGCGGGAGCCTTATCCCGCCGGTGCGCCGCGCAGCGACACCCAGTAAAACCGCCGCCAGCAGAACAGGCACCGCACCGGGCGCAGCCAGAACAGGGCCAGCAGCCCATCCAACGGCCGCAACTCCGCCGCTTTGAATTTCAACGAGTTGCAGCACGGACATTTACGCCGTATCAACGGCATCCACGGCGCCCAGTTAGGCCGGAGCCAGCTTGTATCGCTCATGCGCTTCGTTCCTTTCCCTTATACCCTCGAGCCGTTCTCAAAGATACTTTCCTCGCTGGGACTTGAATGCGCGTCCAGCCACGACAGCAGGCATCGTATGCTGCCTGTGGCCAGCGCCACGCTGGAGTCGGCTGCTCCGTAATACAGGCGGATGGTGTCGCCATCCTCGCCGATGGTCTGCCCGCAAGGAAACACCACGTCCTTTACGTCTCCCCCGCGCTCGTACGGCGCCTCCGGCCCGAACATCCAGGAGTCGCCCCGTTGCAGGCAGACCTCCGGACGCTCCAGATCGAAGAGCGCAAGCCCCAGGCGATAGATGCTTCCCGATGCTGTCTGCCGCACTCCGTGATAGATCGTCAGCCATCCCTTTTCGGTCTCGATCGGCGGAGAGCACAGTCCGATCTTGTTCGCATCCCACCACCCGCCCCGCCGCGCTGCAAGAATCACCTTGTGGCTGCCCCAGTGCCGCAAATCCGGCGAATACGAGATCCACATGTGGGCGCCCAGTGGCGTCACCGGCCGATGAATCAGCGCCCAGCGGCCGCCGATCCTGCGGGGCAGAAGCGCCGCGTCCTTATCCTCCGGTTGCATGATCACGCCGAACCGCTCAAAGCTCTTGAAGTCTTTGGTCAGCGCCAGTGAAACTCCCGGACCTCCTCGCGCAAACGAGGTGTACACCACCGCATACTGCTCCAGTTCCGGCACGTACGTAATGCGCGGATCTTCGATCCCCCAGATCTCCTCCGGGAACTCTCGCGGACTGCCCGCCAGCGTCGGCTCTTTGTCGATCCGCCATCCGTCCACCCCGTTGGCCGAGCGCGCCGCGCAAAGATGCGAAAGGCCGCTCCGGCTTTCCACCCGGCACAAAAGCAAAGTGTCCCCGTCCGCCTGCCGCACCGCTCCGGCGTTGAACACGCTGTTGATCGGATAGGGCCAGTGTTCCCGGCTCAGAATCGGATTGCCGGAATGACGCGTGAATAATTGATGATCGATGCGGTCTTTCATCGCCGCCGGTTCCGCATCGTATGACTCCGCCGTGTCGGCGGTTAATTGAATTGAACTCAATAAGTGACACTCATTTCTTCATGCTGTTGGTTTGCGCTTGTCACCCTGGCTGCCTGCATGTCGAGCAGCGCCATCAAAAAGGAAAGCGTCGATTCCGCTCCCTGATTCTCATTTACGCGGTCGGGATGAAGCCCGTCCCTGCATCCGCCGGTGGCCGCATCGTAAAGCGGCGCCTGCAGATCGTTTTTGCCCAGAAACCAGCTGAACACACGGTGCGCTTCATCAAGCCAGCGCTCTTCGTGCGTCAATCTGTTGGCCTCAAGGCAGGCGGCGACAGTGGTGCAGGCCTCCACCGGCTGCTGATCGAAGCGCGCCTTCTCCTTGCCCTCGGAATAGAACCCGCTCGAACCGATGGGGACAAAAACCTCCGCGTCGCCGCAGTGCTGCGCCGCTACAAGCCACTCCAGCGACTCGATTCCCGCCGCCATCATCCGCTGGTTATCGCTGCGCCATCCGGCCAGGATGAGCGCCTGCGCCAACCGCGCATTCGAGTAGGAAAGACTCTTCTCGAACCAGTGCCAGCCCTCCGAGCGGCTGCGTTCGTAAATGTCAAGCAGCCGGTTGGCCAGCGCATTGCGAACCCCTTCTATTGCCCTGTCGCCGGGAAACCAGTCTAGGTACGCCTGCATGCCCAGGATGCTGAACGCCCATGCGCGCGGGCTGCTGAACTTCGCAACCGCCGGCACCGCCGCTTCAAACAACCTTCCTGCCGCTCCCCGCAATCCCGCGTCCTGCGAGTGGCCCAGCACCGAGCCCACTGCCCACAGCGCCCGCCCGTGGCTGTCTTCCGAGCCAACCTCTTCCAGCCACCTGCGATCGTACCCAAGAAAATTCCTGAAACGCCCGCTATCGGTATTGAACGCAAGCCACAGAAAAGCCAGGTACCGGCGCGAGAGGTTGGGATGCTCCGTCTTGCTGTCATACGCCGCGTTCTCATCCAGCCGCATTGACACCACCAGCGCCCGCGCATTGTCGTCCGTCGTATAGCCCTCGTGCGGGTTGGGCACCGAGAATATGGCGTGCTGCAACATCCCCGTATCGTCGGTCATCGTCAACAGATGCCCCGTATTCAGCGCCGGCAACCGGTCCATCGGGTCTTTCCGGTCCCTCGCGGCTTCATCCGGCTGCGCCGCCCGCGGCTGCAAAGAGCGCTCGAACCGCGCCCGCTGAAAGCTCGCCATGTAGGCCCGCGCCGTCTTCGGCCACGTCGTTCCTCGGGAATAAAGATAGGCCCGCTTCCGCATCGCGTGCCGCTCCGCATCGTTTTCAAGCAACGCCAGAACCGCTTCCGCAATTGCGCCCGGATTCTCAAACGGAACAATCACGCCCCGCTTCTCCGCCAGCAGTTCCCGGGCGTGCCAGTATGGCGTCGAGACGATCGCCTTGCCCGCGCCCAGCGCAATGGCCAGCGTGCCGGAGACAATCTGCGCCTCCTGCCGGTACGGCGTGATGTAAATGTCCGCGGCGCCCATTTGCTCCACAAGCTCTTCCGCGTTCACAAAACGATTGTTCAGTATCAACTGCGAAGAAACGCCAAGCTCCTCCGCCAGCGCCCGCAATCCCTCGCGGTAATGCTCCCCTTCGCGCCGCCTGATGTGCGGGTGCGTCACGCCGGAGACCATATACACCACGTTCGGATGACGTTCCAGAATCGCCGGCAGCGCCCGAATCACGTTCTCGATCCCCTTGTTGGGAGAGAGCAGGCCGAACGTTAGCAGCACCGACTTGCCTTCCGTCCCGAACTTGTCCTTGTAATAATTCGGGTCCATGAACTGCATATCCGGCACGCCGTGCGGGATTACATCGATCTTTCCGCTCGGAACCCCATAAACCTCGCGCAGCAGCTCCGCCGCCAGTTCGCTCATCACAATCATGCGGTCGGAGATCTGCGCAACCTCTTCGAGCACCATGCGTTGATTTCGGTCCGGCTCGCGCAAAACCGTGTGCAGCGTAGTCACCAGCGGCATCTTCAGCCGCCGCAGCAGGGCCAGAATGTGCCGGCCGGCGATGCCCCCGTAGATGCCGTACTCATGTTGCAGGCACACCAGGTCGTTGCCGTTGAAGTTTAGGAAATCCGCCGCCCGCTCGTATGAGGCAACGTCTTCCTGCGCGATCTCCAACCGCACCTGTTCCGGGTACTCGTAGCTCGAATCGGGATCGTTGACAGGTATCGCAAACAGCCGCCCCTCTCCGTACTCTCCCGTCAGCGCATTGCACAGGTCGGTCGTAAATGTGGCAATGCCGCACTCCCGCGGCAGATAATTCCCGACGAACGCAATCCGAGTAGGCAAAGGCGGAATGCACGCCTTCAGCGCCGCGGGCAGGCTGGCCGCGGAAGCGGGCCCTGCTGCCGGCTGGTCTGCGTGCATCGTCTCGGGAATCGCCATCGTCTCCTGCTTTCAACTGTTTCTGCGTTTTTTCCTGCATCAGGCCCAATCGGCCTGGCGCGCGGGAAACTTCGCCCTATCGCGTTCCGGCCATCTCCATCGAAGTCTGCTGCTGAATCTGCCGGGCATGCACCGTCACCCTGGCGAAATGAAAGCCCGGATACCGCCTCACCTGAAGCGAATCAAGCTCCGAAGCGTTGAACTGCCCTGCAACCTTCTTGAGCGCGCACTCCACACACCGATGAACCGCCCCTTCCCGTGTTCTTCCGCAAGCCCACTGCGAGTAGGAATCCTGCAGCCACATGAAGTGCCAGCCTGCGCGGCGGACTCTCGAATCGAGAGCTTCCGCCGTCTCTTCCGTCGCCTGCCACTCTTCGCAAAAGTGCCGTGGCTCCAGATCGAAGTCGCCCGGCAAAATGCACCGGTTGCGCAGAAACATGGAGTGTAACTTCACGCTTGTGCGCTTCCTGCTGCAAGCGGCGCCACAGCATCGCTGGGAAGGGCTATATCCGCGCGCGGCGCGACGGTCTTGCCGGGAGATGAATGTTCCCCAAGGAAGTCCTTGGCAAACTTGGACTTGATCGCACGGATTGCGCCCGGCTCCGGCCCCGAAAAGCCGGTTGCATCGGGCTGGCTCGCCGGCGTCAGAGGATGCATCCGAGCCCACCGCTGCGCGGCAAAATGACTCTCCACGTCGCATTTCTTGATCAGGGTCATCGCAACTCCAGTCTTTCGGTTGAGTGCTTGAACGATGCTCGTCTGGAGCGAAGCCTGGAATGCCAAAGGCGAGAAGGAGAGACTATTACTACTAATTCGAGCTTACGCGATTTAGAACTCGCGTGCCGCCGCAGGTTCCTTTCAGCGCGCCGCAAGCGGTGCCGGCGTGCCCATAATGGGCAACCCGCAAAAGAATAAGCCGCTTCACGAGACTACTCCGCGAGCGACCCTCCTTTCTGTTCACAATTGCTCTAAGAATCTGTCCAAGAACTAGGATTTCGGTGAAAGGTACGGGTTTCAGCCCGTACATAAACCCCGCAAAATGAGTTGGGCCTTTGCCCCTGAGGGATGTTCTTTTCTCTTATCTCCGAGGTCTTCTCAGACTTCCTGGACAGATTCTAAGAATCCCCTGAACAAATAGGTGCTTTGAAAGGCCGCGGCTTTTAGCCGCGCCGCAAATGCCCCAAAAATGAGCCCGGGCTTTACGGGCTACGGAAGAACCTATTCGGAGCTGCAAGAAGTGTCAGGGCATGACTTCAGTCGTGCCGCAACTGCTGCAGAATTAGTTGGGCCTTAGCCCTCAAGGGAATGCTGGTTTCACCAAAAGAACCTGTTCGGCCCCCTGGAACCGCAGCTTGGCTCCAAGCTGATCTGCCGCGACGTCGTCGAAGTCGCCGTCACCACCCCCGCCGTCGGCGAAATCCCAGAACTCGCCGGGTGCAACATCCGTGAATCGCTCTTTGATTCAAGGCTGGGAAGCCGCAAGCCTCCAACCGCCACAGAAACACCAAGGTCGCGTCAGCAACTGTGCTGAAACGCGGCCTTATGGGAATCGCCTGAGTCTTAGAACTGCTTACCCACAAGACCGGTGTGACGTGCAACAACACGCGGCACACACCACCATCTTGAGGCAAATGCTCATTGCGCAACTATACCAAGCCCCAAAATCCGAGTCAACCCCTCACGCCGCCGGACAAAGGTCATTCGTCAAAACCGGTAGCGCAGCGCAACCTGCATCAGCCGCGGCGGCATTGCGCTCACCGCCTGTCCGAAGGTCCCGCTTGAAATATTCCCCTCCACCGACGCCGGCCCAAAAAACTGCGCGTGATTGACGACGTTGAAAGCCTCGCCGCGAATCTCCAGTGCGCGGGTATTCTCGACAAGCAAGGTGCGCGAGAGCGTTGCGTCCAGATTCTCCATGCCCGGTCCCGAAAAGAACCGCCGCCGCGCATTGCCCATGGTTCCCAGCGCGGGCAGCGTAAGCTGGCTCGCGTCAAACACCGCTGCCCCGCCGCGGGGATTGGTATTCAGGCTTAAGCTCCGCCCGCTCCACTCCGGCGTGTCCACGCCATTGTTGTTGATCCCGTTCGGAATCGTGCCCAGCAGCGAGGTGTCGTTGTTGTTCAGCAGCGTCACCGGCAGGCCGGTGGTAAGCCGCGCAATCCCGCTCACCGCCCAGCCCGAAGTCAACCGGTCGAGCCACGCCGTACTCTGCAGCCGAGGCAGCTCATAGTGGAAGCTCGCCACCAGATTTTGCCGCATGTCGAAGGCTGAAATAGCCCGGCTCAGCGAAGGGTTCACCGGGTTCACCGGCTCGGGCAATCCTGAAGATTGATCGATGGACTTCGAGTACGTATAGCTGGCCAGCAGATCGAGCCCGTGCCCATGATGATTCACGGTCGCTTCCAGTGCGTTGTAGCCGGCGTTGGCAATAGTGCGCTGCAACTCCACGCTCCCGAATGCCGCGCCAAACTCGGTGCGCGCCGCCTGTTCGTTGAACGGCCCGCACGCAGAGCCCAGGCTCAGGCACAGCGTGGGATCGGCCGGATTCGCCCCTTCAAGCACCAGCAGATGATGCGACGAAGTGCCCACGTAACTCAATGAAACCAGTGTCGCTGCGCCGAATTGACGCTCCATCGTCGCCATCCAGTGCTGCGCGTACGGCGTCACGGCCTTGGGGTCCACCGCCGGAATCCCCACCAGCGGCTCAAATTGGCTCCAGTTCACGCTCGTATTCGGATTCGTCCGGCTGGCTCCGTAAGAAACGCTTTGCAGCGGGAAGCGCTGGCCTGCATCCGCGCCTGTTGCGGCCACCGTAAACGGCGAAGCGAATAGCGGCGGCGCGGCCGATGTGTACGTATATCCGTAAGGCGGATTCGCGCTCATGATTCCCGCCGAAAGCCCTTCATATGCCGTGTAATACATCCCGTACCCCAGCCGAATGCTCGTTGCTCCCGGCTGACCAAGGAACTTTTCCAAAAGTCCGCTCCCCGCAGGCGCAGCAGGAGCGTACGCCACGCCCGCCCGCGGAGCAAAATCGTTTCGACCCGGCGCCAGCGACCGCGCCACCCCAGCATCGCCCGGAAACACCAACCCCTCCGGCGCGCCTGGAAATACCTCGGACTGCTCGCCCTTCACCAGCGTCTGCAACTGGTTGTATTTCTCCAGCCACGGCCGTATCCGGTCCCAGCGCACACCGTAGTTCACCGTAAGCCGGCTCGTCGCCTTCCAACTGTCCTGCGCAAACGCTGCTATATATAAATTGCGGCTGTAAAAGCTGCCCGCCTGTCCCTGTGTGTAGCTCGAAGCCACGCCCAGCAAAAAATCCGCAAAATCCACGCCCGTCTCCGATCCGTTGAAGGCGAAGCTCCCGTTGAAAATCACGTCCGGGTGCGTATTGATCTGGTTCCCATGTATCTCCCCGCCGGCCTTCAGCCCGTGCTTGCCCTTGATCCGCGAGAATGCGTCGCTCACCTCGTAGATGTTCTCCGCCTGCACCAGCGCCGTCGTGTCCACGCCGATCGTAAAGTCGTTGAAGGCGATGTTTTCGATTCCCTCGGTCTTGGGCTTCAGCGCCACAATTCCGTTGAACCCCTGCGCCGCCGGCGACGGCCCCACCCCGCCTCGTGGCTGGCCCACCGCATTCGCGTTCCTCATCCAACTGGTGTGAAACTCGTTCAGCGCCGCACTACCAAACGTCATCGTGTGCCCCAGGCTCACCAGTTGCGCTCGCCCGTTCGATGTCGCGTCGAAACCCGGCACGCTGGCCCCGCCTGTTCCCGTCGGATAGGGGCTGTCCAGTCCGTACTGATCCAAAAAGTAAAAGCCCGTGAAGGCGCCCTTGCCGTGGGTCCAGTCCAGGCGCAATCCGCCCTTGTCGTCTTGCAGGGTCTCGGCCTCCGCCTCTGTCGCAAAAACTCCCGTTCCCACGTTCGGCTTCGGAATCGACCCCAGCAAGTAGCTTGCCGGCGCCGACCACGCCGCCTGCGGAATCTGCCCCGTGGGAAACACCGCCGCGTAGCTCTCGCCCGCCGTCACCGTCCGCCCCAGCAGCGCCGATAGCTGCCCCGCCCAATAAGCTCCGTTTACGCTCCCCGTCAACGGATTCTGGCTGAAGTCTCCGCTCCGTTCCGCCGCTGAAGGCACCGCGATATCGCCCGTATCCACGCCCTCGGTTAGCCGCGTGCCCTGGTAGTCGCCAAACAACATCACATTTCTGTGCCACGGCTCCCCACCCACAGTCCCGCCAAACTGGTTCTGCCGGTACGCCGCGCGATCCGCTGAGAAATAATTGCGCGCATCCAAAGCCGTGTTGCGCAGAAAATCGAACGTCGAACCGTGCGCCTGCGCCGTCCCGGCCTTGGTCGTCACCAATATCTGTCCACCGCTCGAGTTGCCGTACTCCGCGTCGAAGTTTGAGGTCAGCACCTGGAAACTATCGATCGCGTCCAGATTCGGCACGATCGAAGTCCCCATGTTCACGTCCTCTTCCACGTCGCTGCCGTTCACTCTGAAGCCGTTCGTCGCCTCCCGCTGTCCGCTGATCGACAGGTTGCCGGGGTTCGCGTTCCCCGAGGGCGGCGTCGAGGCCACGCCGGTCATGATCACCGCGCCCGGCTGGGCCGTATTCACCGGCACAATTCCCGCCTGCACCGCCATCAAATCGGTAAAGTTGCGCCCGTTCAACGGCACGCTCTCAATCTTTCTTGTGTCCAGTATCTCGCCTAGTTGAGTGCTGGTGGTCTCTGCGGCCAGCGCGTCGGCGGTCACCTCTACCGTCTCGGTCTGTCCGCCAATCTCCAGGGCCAGCTCCAGCCTGGCTGAGGGTGCATCCGAGGTCAGCTCCGTTCCCATCGTCGTGGGCTTGAACCTCTCTGCTGTCGCCTCCACCTGGTACGTGCCCGGCACTGGAACTGCGATCTGAAACTCCCCCTGTTCGCCGGTCTCCGTTTCAAACCCCGCCGTTTCCCCTGCCAGCCTTGCGGTTACGCGGGCGTGCGCAATGCGCGCTCCGCTCAAGTCGTGTACTACGCCTGTGATGGAAAAGGCCGGTTCGGCCACTAGAATAGAAGCAGAAAACGTCAGGAAAACTACGAAAAGTAATGTACGGCGTAGCTTCTTCAACTGCAGACCCCCAATGCCCAAGCGGGAAGATTTGAGAAATGATCTCGGTACTCACCCGAGATTCACAGCTACCCGCATCCAACGAAAACTCTATATCCGACTGATTTAGTCCTGATTCAATATACGACAAATTCAGTCCGCATTCAACCACTGCGTATCAGAACCCGGCACGCCTTGCCGGGGATATACTTATGCGGAACCCGGAAACGCAGAACCCGAATCCTGGTTCGAAGGAGCTACCCGTGAAACTACCCCTGAACCATGTTGCAGTCCTTCTTCTTGCGGCATCCATCGTCACTCCCGCCTTCGCGCAAAGCGGCGGAGCGGATATCTACAAAGCCAAGTGTCAAATGTGCCACGGCGCCACCGGCCTCGGCGACAACCCGGCCGGAAAGGCCTTGAAGGCTCCATCGTTCAAGGATCCGGCCGTCGTCAAGGCCTCTGATGCTGACCTCATCGCTGCCGTCACCAACGGCAAGGGCAAGATGCCCGCCAATAAAGGCAAGCTGACCGACGCCCAGATCAAGGCAGCCATTGCCTACATCCGCACCTTGCAGAAATAGGCGTCCGCCCAGGCGCGAAATCGGCACAGCGCATTGCCGGCCCATAAATCAACTTCGCCGGCAATGCCCTGCCTCCGAAAACAACCCTCCCCGTTCTCTCGGCGGACGCGTCAGGCCACGCGTCCGTCGGTGTTTCCTCAGCCGTCCCGGCTTTTGGATCGAATAAAGCCGCGTTTCTCCATAGGAAATGCATTCCCTTGTCGCTTAACTTGCGATTTTGTGATCTCCGTCACAGACCGCCCATCCGCGCGATCTCTACCGTTCTCTCACGCCATACAAACGGAGTGTCTCCGCGGTGCGGCGCTCTTGTTTCTCTGGTGCTTGAACGTCTCATCGGAGGTCGCAGCTTTTGGTGTGTGTGTTTTCAACGTGTTCAAAGTCTCTCGGCACGCAGTTGCGGCAAGGGGGTGCGGTAGATGTGCCCTGAACAGACCCCCCAGCCCCAGACCACGCGCCGCCACGCCATTGAGATCTTCCTGGGCGGCGGACTGCTTGCCTCTTTGGCTTCTTTCCTCTACCCCGTACTCCGCTATTTCGTCCCGCCGGCAGTCGTCGATCTCGGCGGAGACGAGGTCGTTGCCGCCAAGCTGGGTGACCTCAAGCCCAACAGCGGCAAGATCTTCCGCTTTGGCAGCCGTCCCGGCCTCTTGATCCTGAGCAGCGACGGCGCCTATCGCGCCCTCTCCGCCACCTGTACCCACCTCGGCTGTACGGTGCAGTACCGCCCCGATCTGCGCGAAATCTGGTGCGCCTGCCACAACGGTACCTACGATCTCAATGGACGCAACGTCTCCGGCCCTCCCCCAAGACCCCTCGATGTCTTCGATGTTCATGTCCGTGGCGACGAAATTGTCGTCAACCGCAAGCGGGAGGCGTAACCGTGATCGCCGCCGTTGTTCGCTGGCTCGATGAACGCCTTCATCTCGATGGCCTCATCGCCCCCTTGCGCCACAAGAC
>Ga0326727_10009428_pt1 | contig 24035 bp, 16 predicted proteins | sample MB2enrmetagenome_FD_207643 | JGI IMG/M metagenome (GOLD analysis project Ga0326727, IMG submission 207643) | Lab enriched peat soil microbial communities from McLean, Ithaca, NY, United States - MB29MY | ecosystem: Environmental > Terrestrial > Soil > Wetlands > Peat | place: USA: New York... | reverse complement strand
CCGGCCGCAGGCCGTGGTGTACGACTGCATGGACGAGCTCTCCGCGTTTCTCAACGCTCCGGCCGAACTGATCGAGCGCGAAGCCGATCTGATGCGCTCCGCCGATCTCGTGTTTACCGGCGGCCCGAGCCTCTACCGGGCCAAGAAAGACCGCCATCCGCGGGTCTACTGTTTTCCGAGCAGCGTGGATGCGAAGCATTTCGCCACGGCCGCTAACGGCATGCAGGAGGCCGCGGACCAGGCCGATCTCCCCCATCCCCGGCTGGGCTATTTCGGCGTGATCGACGAACGCCTGGACATCCCGCTCATCGAAGCCCTGGCGGACGCCCGCCCCGAATGGAGCATCGTACTGGTGGGGCCGGTGGTGAAGATCGATCCCGCCATCCTTCCGCGGCGTCCCAATATCCGCTATTTCGGACAGCGTCCCTACAAGCAGTTGCCCGCGTACCTGAAAGGCTGGGACATGTGCCTGCTGCCCTTCGCGCGCAACCAGTCCACCAAGTTCATCAGTCCCACCAAGACACTTGAGTACATGGCGGCCGGTAAGACCATCGTCAGCACTCCCATAACCGACGTAGCCGAACCTTATGGCGATATCGTTTACCTGGGCGGAACGCCGGAAGAGTTCCTGGCGGCGTGCGATCGGGCTCTCGCGGCTGCCCCGGCCGAGCGCGCCGAACGCCAGAGCAAGATGCGGGCGGTGGTGGCCGGAACTTCGTGGGATGCCACCGTGCGGCGCATGGAGGACCTGGTGGCCGAGCGCATTCCCGCATCGCGGGCCGCGCGCCGGCCCGCCAATCGCGCCCGCGCCATCGTGGTGGGCGCCGGGCCCACGGGCCTGAGCGCTGCGTATCACCTCGGCAAGGGTTCGATTCTGCTGGAACAGAACAGCCGCGTGGGCGGGTGGTGCCGGTCGCTCGAAGTTGACGGCTTCACCTTCGATTTCGCCGGCCACATCATGTTCTCCAACGAGCCCTTCGTGCACCAACTCTACAAGATGCTGCTCGGCGACAATGTCCACTGGCAGGATCGGGAAGCCTGGATTTACAGCCAGAACGTGTACACGCGCTATCCCTTCCAGGGATCTCTCTACGGCTTGCCCGCCAGCGTGATCCGGGAGTGCCTCACGGGCGCCATCGAGGCGCGTTTCGGCCCTCTCAAAACGCTCCGCAAGGCCAACGGCGCCAATGGCGCCAACGGCAAAGCCAACGGCGGCGGGCATTGCAGAACGGCCGATATCAAGCACGGCGATGTCAAGGATTGTTGCGCCGATGGCATCCTGGAAGCCTCCGCGGCGCTCTCGGAACCGGCCTGCGCCGGGGCGCCCGCGGCCGAGCCGCGCAACTTCGAAGAGTTCATTTACAAAGTGTGGGGCGCGGGAATCGCCAGGCACTTCGCCATCCCCTATAACCGCAAGCTATGGGCCGTGCCGTTGAGCGAGATGGAGACCTCCTGGCTGGGCGGCCGCGTGCCGCTGCCGGACCTCGAAGAGATGATCGAGGGCGCGCTCTCGCCCAAGCCCAAACCGATGGGGCCGAACGCGCGTTTCGGCTATCCTCTGCGCGGCGGCTTCCAGGCGCTGATGGACGCGTGGATTCCGTATCTGAAGGGCGAACTGCGCCTGAACAGCCGGGTGGTGAAGGTTTCGCCGCGGGAACGCGCCGTCTGGCTGAGCGACGGCTCCCGGCTGCGCTACGAATCTCTAATCAGCACCATGCCGCTTCCCGTGCTGATCCGGCAAATCGGAGAGGAGGCCCCTTCGGACGTTCGCGCCGCTGCCGCCAGCCTGCGGCACGTCTCGGTGCGCTGTGTCCACATCGGCGTGGGCCGCGAGAAGATCACCGAAAAGCACTGGATCTACTACCCCGAGGAGACTGTCTTCCACCGGATCTTCGCGCAGGGCAATGCCAGCCCGCATTGCAACCCGCCGGGCGGCTTCGGTCTGACCTGCGAGATCACCTATTCACCGCACAAGCCGCTCCCGGCCGAAGGTGAGGATCTCATCAGCCGTTGCATCGCCGATTGCCATAAAGTGGGGATCTTCAAGCCCGACGATCCCGTGCGGGCCACCGCGCAGGTGGACTTGCCGCACGCATACGTGGTCTACGATCACGGCCGCGCCAAGGCCGTGCAGGCGATTCGCGATTGGCTGGCGGAACGCGACATTGTTCTCGCGGGCCGCTACAGCGAATGGGAGTACTACAATTCGGACCACGCCTTCATCGCCGGCCGGAAGGCCGCCGAAGAGGTGGCCGCGCGGCTGGCGCCGGCCTATCCCACTTCCAGCGTGGAAACGCTGGATTCGCTGTCGCCGTTTTCAGCGATCTGAGCGACGAGCGCCGAACCGTATTCGAAGCCTCTATCGAAGGCTTCGAGGTTGAGCTTCTGCATGGCGGGCGGGACCGAATCGGCCACCGCCTGGCGAAGCGCCGCGGAGTCAACCAGTTTCGTCACCGCGCCGAAGTACCCCACCATCACGATGTTGAGCACCACCTTGCGGCCCAGCTCCTCGGCCAGGCGCGTGGCCGGCACGCCATATACCAGCTTGCGGCTGGGCGTGCCATCCAGGCGCACCAGGTCCTGCTCGACGATCAGGATGCCGCCGGGCTTCAACTGGGGAGAAAAGCGCGTGTAGGCTTCCTGCGACATCACGATCAGCACATCCGGCTGCGTGACGTAAGGATAGAGGATCGGCTCGCTCGACAGGATCACCTGGGCGCTCGAAGAGCCGCCCCGCGCCTCCGGCCCGAAGCTCTGCGTCATGGTGGCGTAGCCGCCCTCGAAGATGGCCACCGCCTTGCCGATCACGGCCGCGGCCAGGATCACGCCTTGTCCGCCAAATCCGGCGATTCGAATTTCCGTCAGCATTCGCTGCAGCATGGGCCCTCCGGCTCCACGTAACGGTCGCCCAGGGTGTGGACCATCTGGGTGCGCAACATCTCGAGATAATCCGGCCGGTCGCGATCCACGAATTTGCCCAGCACGATCTCACCCGTGCGGGTAAGATTGCATTCGCCGGTGGGCGCGCCGTTGCGGATCTTTCCCGCGGCTTTATAGTATTTCATGGCATCCAGGGCGTCCCCCATTTTGTTGCGGCGCTGGTAGAGCGTGGGGCAGGGCGAGAGCACTTCGATGAAACAGAAGCCCTTCTTCTTGAACACCTCTTCCATGGAGCGGCTGAGCTGTTTGACATGGTAGGTGGTCCAGCGCGCCACGTAGGAAGCTCCCGCGGCCTCCGCCAGGGCTACCAGGTTGAAGGTCGGCTCGAACACGCCGTAGGGTGCCGTGGAGGTAATCGACTCGCCGGGCGTGGTGGGAGCCGTCTGGCCACCCGTCATCGCGTAGGTCATGTTGTTCACGCAGATGACCTTGAGATCCATGTTGCGGCGGGCGGCGTGGATGAAATGGTTGCCGCCGATGGCGAACAGGTCTCCATCGCCCGAATACACCACCACCTGCAGCTCCGGGTTCGCCAGCTTCAGCCCGGTGGCGAAGGGAATGGCGCGTCCGTGCGTGGTATGAAACGAATCGAGCGCGGCGTAGCCCGCCACGCGTCCGGTGCAGCCGATCCCGGAGACCACCGCGACCTTGTCGAGATTGGCCTTGGATTCCAGCAGGGCGCGCGTGAAACAGTTGACCGTGGTGCCGATGCCGCAGCCCGCGCACCAGATGTGCGGCATGCGGTCCATGCGGAGGAACGGCTCGACGGGGTTGCGGGCTCCCTCGGGGATCTCCATGGGAATTTCGAGGGTGTTTTCGATCATTGAACCGCCTCCAGGATGGCTTTGAGAATTACGTCGGGATTATGCACCGTTCCTCCGGCGTGGGTTACCGGAATCGTCGCGGCGCGGCCGGCCGCGGCGCGCTCCACTTCGAGCGCCATCTGGCCCAGGTTCAGCTCGGGAACCACGAAGGCCTTCACGCGGCCCGCCAGCTCACGGATGCGCACGGCCGGGAACGGCCAGGCTGTGATCAGCCGGAACTTGCCGGCCCGCACGCCCCGCTGGCGCGCCATGTCGATCGCCCGCTGCGCCACCCGCGAGGTGATGCCGTAGGACACCACCACCACTTCGGCGTCATCCAGGTTGGCAGCCTCGAACAGAGCGCGCTCATCGGCCAGCGGCGCCAGCTTCTCTTGCAGCCGCCGGACCTTGCGATCCTGGGTCTCCACGTTCATGCTGGGATAGCCTCGCTCGTCGTGCGTCAGCCCGGTGACGTGGAACCGGTAGCCTTCGCCGGCGCGCACCATGTCGGGAACCAGATCCGCCTGCGGCTGGTAGAGACGGAATTCTCCGGGCGGCAGCTTGGTGTAGCGGCGCGGCGTGACATCGATCTGGCCGGGCTCCGGAATCACCACCTTCTCGGTCATGTGGCCGACGCATTCATCGAGCATCACCATGACCGGAACGCGGAACTCCTCGGCCAGGTTGAACGCCTGAATGGTGAGGTCGAAGCTCTCCTGCGGAGAGTTGGGGCACAGCGCGACGGTGCCGTAATCGCCGTGCGAACCCCAGCGCGCCTGCATCATGTCGGCCTGCGCCGGCAGCGTGGGAAGGCCGGTGGAAGGCCCGCCGCGCTGCACATTCACGAAAACGCACGGCGTTTCGGTCATGGCGGCGTAGCCAATATGTTCCATCATCAGCGAGTATCCCGGGCCGGAAGTTACCGTGAAGGCTTTGGCGCCTCCCCACACGGCTCCCTGTATGGCGATGGAGGCAGCCAACTCGTCCTCCATCTGCACGAACACGCCGCCCACCGTCGGAATGCGCGACGCAAACCGTTCGACCACCTCCGTCGAGGGGGTGATGGGATATCCTGCGGCAAATCGCGCACCGGCTGCGAGAGTTCCCTCACAGCAAGCATGATCTCCGTCGAGGAAATGGACACCCGTCAGGACGCCCTTGGGGTCAGCGTGCATAGCGCGCCCCGAAAATTGCGAAGTCCGGACAGTACATTCCACACAGATCGCAACCGCTGCATTTCTCCGCGGCTACCGCGTGTGGAGGGTGATAACCCTTAGAATTGAAAGCCGGTGAAAGCGTTAGAACGTGGGTGGGACAGAACTCGACGCAGAACCCGCAGCCTTTGCAGCGTTCCACCGTGATCGCCACGAACCCCTTTGCCATCAGATTTCCCTCCGAATGTGTTCAATGCTACGGTTGCACGCCAGGTGCCACTTTCGATAGTGAGGGTTTTAGGCGCGGGCGGTCCGGTGGAGCGCCGCAACGCGGGTTTTCGTCACTCTTTTTCGAGCTGCTCGCCGGATTCGTCTTTGGCGAAATACAAGGCCACCGCACGGTCGATGTTGACGCGCGTCATGCGCATGGCCCGGCCTTCGTAGTCGCTGATAGCTCTCACCAGGCGGCAGATATCGGCGGGGTAGCAGGCCCGCAGGTGTTTTGCTCCCGCGGCGTGGCAGCGGGCCCGCAGGTAATCGGCACAGCCGTCTTCGGCAGGAATATGGTAGCTCTCCAGGACGCGTTCGAAAATGTGGTCGAACACCTCGGCGTCCACGTTCTCGACGAGCACCTTGGTCTCGATGCGGCGCAGGAAGGCCTCATCCGCCAGGTCGCGGGGGTTCAGGTTGGTCGAGAAGACCACCATCATCTCGAAGGGCACCTTGAACTTCATTCCGGAGGTCAGGGTCAGATAGTCTACCCGGCGGTCCAGGGGCACGACCCAGCGGTTGAGCAGTTCGCGCGGTTTGATCACCTGGCGGCCGAAATCGTCGATGATCAGAATGCCATTGTTGGCCTTGAGCTGGGAGGGCGCGTTGTACGCGCGCGTCTGTTCGTCCACCTGCAATTCCAGCATGGAGGCCACCAGCTCTCCACCCACCGTAATGCAGGGCCGTTCGCAGCGCACCCAGCGCGGATCGAGCAAAGTATCCTCGGAGGCGGTCACGTGATGCACGACGGGGTCGAACAAGCTGATGATATGGCCATCCACTTCGATGGCGTAGGGCACCAGGACCGTATCCCGGTAAATCCGCAAGATTCTCTCGGCAATGCTGGTCTTGCCGTTCCCGGTTCCGCCATACAGGAACAGGGATCGATGCCCGATGAGGGAAGGACCGAGCTGATCGAGGAGCTTGTCCGGCAGAACCAGGTCATGGAACGCCTGGCGGAGGCTCTCGCGGCTCAGGCGTATGTGCGCGGACTGGGCCTTAACGAGCTGGTGATACTGCTGGAGGGAGACGGGCGCGGGACCGGCATATTGGCACACCTCGTTGCGCGAAGCGGCCAGGTCCCGGCCTGTGTTGGTGAGCGAGAACATGTAGTCGTTGCCCAGCATGCCCTTCACTTCCAGGATGTGCTGCTGGCGGAACTGGTGGAACATGGACTCCAGCACGCCGAAAGAGAGCTTGATCCGCTCATGAAGAACCGCTAGCGTGCCTGAGCCGTGAATCCATAAGTACCGCAGAATCAAGTCGCTGACCAGGGCGCGGGAAATGCCCAAGTCTTCCACCCGGTCGGGAATGCCGGGGCGGGTCTCCTCCGGGCCGGTCTGGGTAGCGGTAGCGAGTGCGCTGAGCATAATTTTGCGATTGGCGGCGTCGAGCTGAGTCGCCAGCCGTCTCGACTATACAATGCGGCCCCCGGCCGCACTATACCCCCTTAGTTAGTGTTGCGGGGAGTTTTCGTGGGGATGGTTCGGTTCATCGCTATGCGGCCGCACAGGAATCGCGCAGCCGTTCGCCGAGATGGCGCAGCTTACGTGCTCGAATTGGATGGTGGTGTGGCAGATCTGGAAGCGCTTCTCAAGCAGTTCGTTGAGGCCGCGCAGGATGGCGTCGCTTGAGGAAAGTGGCACGTCTTCGATCAGCACGTGGCAGCTCAGCGCATGGGTGCTCGAACCCAGGCTCCAGATATGCAGATCGTGGACGTCCAGCACGCCTTGGTGCGCGCGCATCGCGGCGATCACATCCATCAGCCGGATACCGCTCGGCAGCCCCTCCAGCAGAATGTTGAGGGCCTCCCGAATAATGCCCCAGGCGGTCCACACGATGAGCCCGCCGATGAGCATGGAGAGCACCGGGTCCACCTGCTCCCATCCGGTATACCGTATGACCAGGGCGCCGGCCACGATAGCGGCCGAGCCCGCGGCATCGCCCAGCATGTGCAGGAAGGCGCTGCGAATATTGAGATCGCCCCGGCTGGCGCTTCGCAAGGCCAGCATGATCCCGCCGTTGACCGCCAGGCCGAGCGCGGCCACCACCAGCATGGTGCCTTCGTGGACGGGCTGAGGTTGGCGGAACCGTAACGCGCTCTGGTAGAAGATCCACCCCGCCAGGATGGCCAGCGCAAGCGCGTTCACGGACGCAACCAGAACCCCGGCGCGGTGATACCCGTAGGTTTTGCTCTCATCGGCGGGCTTGGATTGCAGATAAAAGCCGAACCAGGAGAGCACCAGAGCCAAGCCATCGGTGAAGTTGTGTCCGGCGTCGGAGAGCAGCGCCAGCGAGTGCGCCTGGAGACCCGCGGCCACCTCCACCGCTACGAACGCCAGGGTCGCGGCCAGCGACCAGCCCAGAACCGCCGCCGTGCCGCTGTGGTGTTCGTGCTGGTGCGAGTGCAACCGGTCCGTCTCCTCTCTTTCAGTGTATGCCGGTTGAATCCGCGCCGGATCAGATGCCGCGGCGGTTTCCCCAGAGATCCACGTGCAGGCGCGGGCCGAACCGGAATCCCTCCTGCTTGCACAGCTCCGCCAGCCAGCGGGCGCGCTCGCGCAGCCGCTCGGGATCGGCGCCCTCGGGCATCAGGATGACGCGCTCGCGCGGCGCCTCCAGCGCAGCCGCCAACGCGCGGGCTTCCTGGACATCCGCGGGCTTCTCGATCACGAACTTGAGTTGGTATTCGTAACGGCGCGTCAGCTCGCCGAGCGCCTCGGGATTGATGCGCGCGCGCTCGTGCCGCTCGGCCCATTCGCCCGGGGGGCGGGAATTGGCCAGCTTGGGGCTGATGCTCATCAGGTCGCAAGCCACCGGGTGAAACACCGTGCCGGCGGTCTCGATGGTGATGTGTTTTCCCAAGGCCCGCAGGCGCTGGGTCAAGGGAACGATCTCGGGCGCGATCATCGGCTCGCCTCCGGTCACTACTACGTAATTTGTGGGATGTGCCCGGACTTCGTCGAGGATCTGCTCCAGCGGAAGCTCGGCGCCCTCCGGCTGCCAGGAGGTGTAGGGCGTGTCGCACCAGGCGCAGCGCAGGTTGCAGCCGCTGGTTCGCACGAACACCGAGGGCATTCCGGCCAGCGCGCCTTCCCCTTGCAGCGAATAGAACAGCTCAGCGATCCTCAATACCGGCCTCTTCGAAACCCTTGCGCCGCAACAGGCACGCGTCGCACAACCCGCAGGCGCGGCCTTTCGGATCGGGATCGTAACAACTGAAGGTCAGGCCGAAATCGAGGCCCAGCTCGCGGGCCAGCTTCACGATCTCCGCCTTGGTGAGCCGCAGCAGCGGGGTATGTATGCGCACGCGCGTGCGCCCCTCCACCGCGGCCTTGGTGGCCAGGTTGGCCATGCGCTCGTAGGCCTCGATATATTCGGGCCGGCAATCCGGATAGCCGGAATAATCGAGGGCGTTCACGCCGATGAAGATATCCCCGCTTTCCAGCACCTCCGCCCATGCCAGCGCAAATGAAAGGAAGATGGTGTTGCGCGCCGGCACGTACGTCACCGGGATGCCGCGAGCCATCTCTTCGAGCGAGCGGCCCTTGGGAACTTCGATGGCCGCGGTGAGCGCCGAGCCGCCAAACGCATCCAGGCCGATGGACGCCACCACGTGCCGCTCCGCGCCCAGCCGCGCGGCCACGCGGGCGGCGGCCTCGAGCTCCACGCGGTGACGTTGCCCATAGTCGAAGGAGAGCCCGTAGCAGGCGTAGCCTTCGCGCCGCGCCAGTGCCAGGCAAGTGGAGGAATCCAGGCCCCCGCTCAGCAGGCAGACGGCCTTTTTCGCGGAAGAAATGATGGCACCTCTCTAGCTATCATATTCTGAGTGCGCTTCCGCTTCCTCACTTCGACGCCCCTCGATATCCGGCGCGGCAGCGGTACCTACGTCGGGATCAGCGTGCTGGCGCAATCCTTGCGCGATCTGGGCCACACCGTCGAGTTCGAAACTCCGCGCCTGCGCCTCCCGGTTTACACCTTCGAGCGCCTGGCTTTCAATTGGCGGCTGCGCCCATCCGAAGCATTCGACGTGACCGTGGGATTCGACCTGGATGGCTACCGCATCGCAAGGGTGGGCGCGCACGTGGCCTCCCTGAAAGGCGTGATCGCCGACGAAGTCCGCTTCGAACGGGGAGCCACGCGCTTCACGATGTCGATGCAGGCCCGCCGCGAGCGGCTGCACGTCCGCCGCGCGGCGCGCGTGCTGGCCACCAGCCGGTACTCGGCGGAACGCGCGCGGGAACTCTACGGGCTCGCACAGCTTCCCGCGGTGGTTCCGGAGCCGATCGACCTCGCCACGTGGCGGCGCGCGCTAGCCGCCAATCCGGCGGTGCCCGAGCGCTTCACGGTGCTGTACGTGGGACGCTTCTACCGCCGCAAGCGCGTGGATGTGCTGCTGCGCGCGGCCGAAATGCTGCGCGGCCGCATACCCGAGCTCGAAATCCGCATCGTGGGGGATGGCCCTTGCCGTCGCGAATGGCATAGTCTCGCGCGCGAGCTCGGGATCGAGGGCACGGTTGCCTGGCTCGGCGAGATCTCGCGCGCGGCGCTGGCGTCCGAGTACAACCGCGCCAGCCTTTTCTGCCTGCCCAGCGTGCAGGAGGGCTTTGGCATCGTGCTGCTGGAGGCCATGGCCGCCGGCCTGCCCATCGTGGCCGCCAGAGCCTCGGCCATCCCCGAAGTAATTCCGCACGGGATGCTGGTGGATCCCGATAGCACCGCTGCGCTGGCCGAAGGGATCGAGGCACTGTGGCGCGCCCCCGATTGCCGGGCTGCCCTGGCGCGGACCGGAAGCGCCTGGGTGGAACAGTTCGACGCTCCGCGCGTGGCCCGGCAATTTGTGGAAGCGGTGACCTTATCACAGCAGACCGTGGGTCTAGCGGTGCGCTAAGGCGGTAGCGCTCCAGTACTCGGCGCGCTGCCGATCGCCCTGGCGCAGGAAGAGATCCATCAGCGCCGTGGCGCACAGGGGATCGGAGGGATTTTGTTCCAGGTGGTAGCGGCATTGCGCTTCGATCCCCGGGACAACCGAGGTGTTGGGCAACGGCGCCACGCCCTCCGGCGGGTGCCGCATGAAGATGAACGCGGTGCTGTCGGAGTAAGCCAGCTTCCAATCGTCGCGTGGCGAAGCCGCCAGAGCCAGCGGCAAAGGCCAGATGATGCCCGTGATATCCTCGAAGCCCTCCATCACGATGGCCTCGATGCCATAGCGGTCCAGGAGCTCGGCGGCTTGAGGTTCGTAGTTGGCGATATGGCGGAAATCCTGGTACACCGATTCGTTCAAAGCGCGGCTGTCGATGAAGACCTGCTGGTGCGGGGCGAGCCTCCAGATCAGGTAACCGCCGTTATTGTAGCTGTTGAACATCCGTGCCGTGACGTGGTGGGCGAGCAGAAAATCGGCCGCGCCCGCGGGACGGTTCGACTCGATGGCGCGCAACTGAAAGGCCTCGCCGCGCACCACCGGCACAGCGGCCAGCGATAACAGGACGAGCGGCGCCGCATACCGTGCCGCGTTGGCCGTTCCGCGTTTCCAAGGCAGGTATCCCGCCAGGAGGACCGGGCCAAGGACGCCGGTGAGCATGAGGTTGCGCGCGGCTGTGACGGTGGCGAGAGTGAAGAGGCCGAAGAGAAGCCAATCGGCGGGACGCACGCGCTGCCGCGCCCATATCATCATGGCTACCGTCGCCGCCAGCACCACGTTGAAGGGTTGGGGCGGCCAGAAGGTGGGTGATTTCCATTCCCAGATACGCGACTGGATGGCGCTCCTGTGGTAATTGAGGAGAACCGGAATCGCGGAAAATCCATTGGGATTGAGTCCGCAGATCGCCACCGAAGCCGCGCACGCCAACCAGAGCCGACGTTCACCGCCGGTCCCACGGCCGCGACGCCGCGATAGCCAGGCCTCGGCGCAATACGCCCCCATGGCCGCCCAACCGAGGAAGTATCCGCCATGGCAGTTCGCCCAAACCAGGAACAACGGCGGCAGCAGCCACAGCCGCCGGCGTTGTTCGAGGATCAGGAGAGTGACAGCCAGGAGGAGCCAGGTAAACAGGCCCGGCCGGTCGCTCGTGTAGCTGATTGCGACGCTGCCCGCGATAATGGATGCGCCGATGGCGCGGTAGAAGCCGCCGGAGCGCAGCAGCGCCAGGAATCCGGCGATGGCGCAGACACCCGCGAGGAGCAGCGCGCGAAAGAGAACTAGTCCTGGAAATCCGGCAGCGGAGTAGACCAGATACAGGATCGCTTGGGCCAGCCACTCGTGGGTCAGGTTGAAATAGCGGGTGATCTCCTCTCCCGGGTAAGCCGGCTTTCCCATATAGGTGGTGTAGGAAAAGGGATCGGGCACCGGCAGGCGATGGTGTTCAACTATGTACTGACCGGTCTTGAGGTGCCACCACGCGTCGTTGTCGCCGGACGCGGGCGAGAACCAGGCGAGCATGGCGACAGCCGCGAGGGCGAGCGTGCCGATCCGAAGCCAGCGCGGCGCCGGGGTGGTTTTCGGCGTGGCCGGAACGATTTTGGCGCCCGGCCCTCTGGAAGACCGCTGCGACATTGATCAGACGCCATGCGGCCTTCGACTTCCGTCATCCGCCAGCGTCTTCCGCTAGCATACGCTATCCCCACCAGGTCGCGCCGGAGGCCAGATGGGCCTTGGCCGCATCCGGATTCAACCGCCCGTCAGGCCAGTTTCTGCAATGCGACTTCCACGGCCCCGTACGGTGAGATGGATGGGACTTGGACATCCATCCCGGTGTTCTCGGGCGCCAGCGTGAGCGCCACCGGGGCATCCGAACCGAGCGTCCACATCCGCGCCGCGCGGTACTGCTGTGGAAACCACACCGTCGCCCGGCTGTCATTGAAGCGCATGGCTCTGGCAAAATTCGTGATCTGCAGCAGCGCGGACTCTCCGCCCGGCGCGGCGGTGTGCATGGAGAGGAACGCCGAGAGGTTGAAGAAGCGGGACAGATCGTTGATCCGGCCGAGCAGCACGTGGATATCCCTCGCCACCATGTAAGCATCCGGACTATCGTCCTTGCAGACGGCGAACTTGCCTTTTCCGAGTTTTCGGAGATCCAACCGGGGATGCGCCTCTCCGGTCGGCGTGCCACCTTCCCCCTTCCAGCTTTGGCTCACCAGAAGCGCGCCACCCTGCTGGGCGAAGGCGAGCAGCTTCTTGCGCGCAGCCGGCTCGGGCATGGCTGCGTCGACCGAAATCAGCGCCTTGTAGGCAGCCAGGGGCGCCGTAGCCAGCTTGGATTTCTCGATGATCCGGAACGGGACATTCGTCCGGACCATCAGATTGATAGTTTCGGTCCCGATAGTCTCATTATCGCCGGAAAAATCCGAGACGACCCCCACCAGGCCCACCGGGGAATAAGTCTCCCAAGGCCTGTGTTTCGCAAAGAAGGCCAGCGCGCCTGCGATCGACTTCCAGGTCTCCATGGCCTTCTGCTCCTGCTGGGCGAGACTCGCCCGCAGAGTATCGTCGAGAGATACTATCCAGCGCCCGCGGAAGGACTCCGTGTCCGTAATCGCGCGCAGGTAGGCGTCCGGCAGGACCACATCGGGGGCCCCCGGGGGTTCAAACAGCAGCCAGGGGATTTTGGAGGGCGCACACACTTTGGCCAGCCGAAGGAACCAGCCGTTGGAGTCGATCCAGGGTTCGGACGTGGGTCCGGCCGCCTGCGCTTCTTCTTGACGCCGCCAGTCCTGCGAGTTTAACCCTTCGGAAGCGATCCCCGGCCACACATTGCCTTTGGCTACCAGGACGGGCGAAGAGGAATTCCAGGGCAAGTGCGGTCGGGCAGCCAGAGGAAGGACGGGCAGGCCGGCATCGGGAACCTCGCCTTCCACGATTACGGCCTCCAATCCCGCCGTCCGCGCGCTCGCCACAGCCGCGGTCCGGTTGGCTTGGCCTTCCACCAGGCCCACAAAAGAAAGCCCGGCGGTCTTGCCTTGGGCCAGCAGAGGCGCGAGAGCTTTCTGCTGCTCCGCATCGGCTGGAAGCCCCGCGGCCCAGTTCACAACCAGGCAGTTCACGGGCGTGCCGCGCAAAATCTCCAGCACGGATGGTTCGAGCCAGCGCTGGAGGACCTCCTTGGACTTGGCGGTGAAGCCCTTCTCCTTCTCGCGTTGGCCGATGTCCAGCGGACCGGCCAACCAACGCATGGGAATCCACGCGGTCAAGGCGGCCACTTCAGTTGCCCCTCCCCGCGGGTGGGGCGGCGGGTGAGCCTTCGGGCGGGCCACCCGGTGCCCCGCCGCGCCGTCCCCTGCGCGGGCCGGGACCGCCGAAACCGTCCCATCCGCGGGGCCGCTTGTCGCGCAAGGTCTTGAAGTCGAAAGCGACTTCCTGGATGGGTTTGCCGACCACCTCAATCTGGCTCAGATCGCAGGTCCCGACGCCGAGTTGCTCGGCCAGCCGGAGCTTGTTATCGCACCGCTCAAACGGCGGCGTGCCCTTTTCCCCCATGGGGTTGTACTTCATGCAAGCCATGGTCACGGCGGAGGTGTTCACCACGTTCGTGCCGGCAACGATCCAGTTGGGTTTGACGAACGTGAGGCTTGGATTGGGCGTCTGGCCGCCGGACATGCTGGTCACGCCGTCGGTGATCGCCAGGTGTACGGGTCTGGCCGCCACCAGGTCCGCGATGGCGCGGGGCACGCGATACCCGTCGTCGCGCGGGCTTTTCGGATCCTTCTCGGCGGGAGCTCCAAAAGCGGGCTGACCGGCGCCCATATGGATGATGCGGATGCGGTCGATGCCGGCGACCAGGTCGTTGTCCTCCCACTTCCCCGCGAAATTTCCGTAGGCCAGCAGCGGTGTCAATCCGAACTGGTTCTTCATGACGGTGCTGACGCCCGTGGTCCCGTGGTCCTTGCACTTGGCGATACTGACGAAAACGTCGCAATCCACGTAAGAGTGATTCAAGTCGTACGCGGGGAATAGAAGGCCGCCGCCAGGCACGGTGAGCCGGGACAGTTTCTTGGCCGAGCCCAAGTAGTTGGTGTTCTCGAACTCCACAATCGGCGCGGAACTGATGAAATCCCGGACATTCCAATTCGCCTCGAGGAAATACTCCTCGAAAGGAGTTGTCCATGGGATAGGGGCGCACTCCACCAGCCTCACGCGCCGCACGCCGGCTTTAGTCATGAGGCTCATCACGGCGCAGATGAGATTGGGATGAGGCCAATGCGATTCTCCCAGAGGATAGTAGCCCAGCCGCACCGTCGCGCCGCCATTGAAATTGAGCTTGATCGCGACCGTCTTCCCCTTGACCAGCCTTCCCAAGCCGCCCAGCTTGTCGAACATGTCGTCCAACGCCGGGAGCAATTCCGAAGGCTCGTAGCTGGTGCATTTTCCGACGGCGACCGGCGCAACCGGGGCCGATGCGTAGGCGCGAACGGGACGGTCCAGGAACATTCCAGCCGCTGCCGCGCCGAGGCCGCACAAGGCTCTCCTTCTAGTGATGCTGCTCTCCATTGAACCCTCCAATGTCAGAATGGCGCTGAAAATCCCGCGGGAGTTACTGCCCAGAATCTCTGTTTTTTTCGACCCCCCCCCGACGCCTGAAGCTCCGCACCTGAGATTCTTCACTATAACACTATCAACGAAGGCGTTAGCGACCGGCTTCGAATACCCCGCCGGGCCGGATTCAGGTGGCGGGCGGGTCCGGATGGTATGACGCCGCCAAAGAGGATCTGACGTATTCTATTGTAAGGTTCAAATGAAACGGATATTGTGTTTCCTTGCTCTCATTGTGCTCATGAGCGCCGGTTTGCCGGCGCAGCGTCCGTGGCAGCAGATCACGGTTCCATCGTTACGCGAGGCCGCCGCCAACTTCAAAGCTCCGCCGCATGAGTACGGCGCCATCCAACCGTTTATGGGTTGGAACGGTCCAGACGCCAAAAAGAGGATGGCCAGAATCGTCGAGGATCTCGACCGGCTCTCGGCCAATGGCGTCTTCGTGGTGAACATGTCGCCGGGACGTGGCGAGCCGGCGTACCTCTCGCCGGAGCACATCGACCAGGTGAAGTTCGTGGTTCAGGAAGCGAAGAAGCGGGGGATGAAGCTGTGGATTCAAGATGAATACGATTACCCCAGCGGGTTTGCCGGCGGCAAGGTCAGCGAGCAGTACCCCGAGCTGACGATGCAGGCGCTGGACGCGGACATACGGATCAACGTGATGCCGGGCCAGACGCTGAAAATGCCGACGCCGCCGGACACTTTGGGAGCACTGGCTGTGTTCGCGCAAACCGGAGCCACTCAGATTGTGCCGATCGGCCCGAACGGAATCGATTGGAGGGCCCCGGCTCCTCCGCCCGGCGCGGGTGGCTACCCGAAGCCGTGGGAACTGATCCTGGTCCGGCACGTCTTTCGCAGTTCACCTACCCGCATGTCGGCCCGGGCCGACGGCACACGCGCCAAAGACAGCCAATATTCGCTGATCGACTATCTGAATCCCGATGCCACTCGCGCTTTCCTGAAGATCACGCACGAAACGTATAAGCAGGCGGTTGGGGAAGAGTTCGGCAAGACCATCCTGGGTTTTTTCGGGGACGAACCCGACTATACCTGCTTCATGCCGTGGACGCCCAAACTGCTGGACGAGTTCCGCCAACAGAAGGGCTACGACCTCCAGCCTTACCTGCCGCTTTTATTCGCTCCGAAGATGACCAGCGAAGCGTGGCGCGCGAAGGCGGACTACTGGGACGTCTGGAGTGGGATGTTCCGCGAGACCTTCTTTGGGGTGCAGGCGGAGTGGTGCGCGAGGAACAATGTGGAGTATTTGGTCCACCTGAACCACGAGGAGAATGCGCTGCGGCTGGACTTGCCCGAGGACCATATCCGGAACGAAGGCGACTACTTGAGAGACATGCGCTACGTCGAGGTGCCGGGCATCGACAACCTGAGCCAGCTTGTGCCGGCCAGGGTCCACGTGCCTGACGGCACCTGGAATGAGAACAATAACTTCCCCAAGCTGGCCTCTTCGGCGGCGCACCTCTTCGGGAGGCCCAAGGTCTGGACCGAGTCGGCCGGCGGAATGGGCATCGATGGCAAGTTCCAGTTGGATTTTCAGGTGGTCAGGGGAGTGAATGCGCTGCAGGTCGGCCTTCCTGGGGTGCGCGGACCCGACGAGGCGACCGTCGTGCCGCCACAAGCGCCCATGCTGGAGTGGTACACCGACCGGGCGGGCTATTTGATGGCCATCGGGCGCCCGGCGGCGCAGGTAGGTCTTTACTATCCCTCCAACAGCATGTGGATGGGGGATGAAGAATCCGACCGCAGCATGACCAAGCTGGGCTGGCAGTTGTTCGAACACCAGGTGGATTGGGATTACTTCGACGAGCAGTCGCTGAGCTCGGTGGCCACCATCGAGGACGGCGGTTTCAAGGACCTCAGCGGACAGGTTTACAGGGCCATCGTATTTCCGTCGACGACAGTCATCACGCGCACGGGCCTGGAACGCTTGCAAGCCTTCGTCAAAGCGGGCGGCAAGGTGATATTCGTGGGCAAGGCGCCCACGCTGGTGGTGGATAAGACGTTCCGCGATGCCAAGGACGCGCCCAACTTGAGTTTCGCCACTCTCATCGAGTCCTCGGGCGACATCACCGCGCGCGTTATAGCGGCGTTGCCCAAACCGGATGTGAAACTGGACGCCGAGTTCCCCCGACTGACCTACAACCACCGGAGCTGGCGCGACGCCGAAGTGTATTTCTTCTTTAACGAGAGCAATCAGGTGGAATCCCGCGTGGCAACTATCGCCGGCCACGGTCAAGCGCAAACCTGGGACCTGGCCACGGGCGAGATTCATCCGCTCCCGGCCGCCACTGCCGAGGGCGATATGGTGCGCATCCCGCTGACGCTGGGACCCTACGAAGCGAAAGTTATCGTGGTAGGGCCTCTTCCCAGCGGCGCCGGCGCTCCGGAACCCTCTTTCGCGTCTGGCAATACGCTCGCGGAACTGGACGGAGACTGGACCTTGGACCTGAACGGCAAACAGGTGATCACGCCGCTGAAATCGTGGGAGGATCTGGGCACGCGAGGCTTCGCCGGCCCGGTCACCTATCGCAAACGGTTTACGGCATCCGCCGCACCGGCGGACAGGCGGATCTTCCTGGAAATTGCCGTTGTGAACGACTACGCGCACGTGAAACTGAACGGGAAGGAGTTGGAGGCCCACGCCTGGCAGCCCTACCGTTGGGAAGTGACCAATGCTGTGAAGGCGGGATCCAACGATCTCGAAGTGGAAGTACGCACGACCGCGGCCGGCCGCGGGGGCCCTGGCGCTCCGGGCGGAGCTGGTCCGGGCCGCCGCGCTGCCCCGACGCCAGTTTCGGGTTTGCTCGGGCCGGTTCGACTAATGGCGCGCTGAACGGTCGGTTTGACGCCAGGAAGTTTCGCAATGAGAGAACTCACGATGCGGTTGAGCGCTCTGTGCCTCGCGATGGGTGTCGCCATCGCCCAAACGCCCGCCCAAGACAAGTACCAATATCCGTTTCAAAACCCCAACCTCTCGATGGAGGAAAGGGTCACCAACATCATCTCCTTGTTGACGCCCGAGGAGAAGGTCGATGTTCTGGGCGCCAATTACTACCTGGGTGCACGCAACGGTCCTCCTCCCTCTTTAACTCGCCTGGGCATTCGCGGCTATAACCAGGGGGAAGGTCTGCATGGACTGGCTCGAGGCAGAGCCGACAGCCCCAATGCAATCCCGACCACCACTTTCATTCAAGCGATCGGGCTCGGCGAGACTTGGGACCCGGCCATCCTCCAGAAGGCCGCCGCTGTCGAGGGTTACGAAGCGCGGTGGCTCAATCAGACGGAGAGATACAAGCGCGGCGGTTCCGTGTCGCTGATCATCCGCGCGCCGAACGCCGACCTCGGCCGGGACATCCGCTGGGGCAGAACGGAAGAGTGCTATGGCGAGGATGCCTACCTCAACGGCACGCTGACAGCCGCGTTCGTTCGCGGGCTGCAGGGCAACGATCCCAAGTACTGGCAGACCGCAGCCTTGTTGAAGCACTTCCTGGCTAACAGCAATGAGAACGGCCGGATGAGATCGTCCTCCGACTTTGACGAGCGGCTCTTGCGCGAATATTACTCCGTGCCCTTCCGCATGGGTTTCGAAGCGGGAGCGCGCTCTTACATGGCCGCTTACAACGGCATGAACGGAATCCCCATGACCGCCCAGCCGATCGTGAGGGATATCACGATCAAGGAGTGGGGGGTCAACCATATTATCACCACGGACGCCGGTTCTCTCGACGCCATGGTGAGAGCCCACAAATACTTTCCGGACCTACCCACGGCCGCGGCGGGCGCAATTAAGGTGGGCATCAATCAATTCCTCGACGGCATTTATAAAGGCGCCGTCACGCAGGCTACTGAGAAGAACCTGATCACCATGGCCGAGATAGAGGGGGCCATAAGAGGTAGTTTCCGGGTGATGATCAAGCTCGGTATGCTCGATCCACCCGAGATGGTGCCCTACACCAAGATCAAAGACGGGCCGGCGCCCTGGACGAGGGATGAGAACAAGCGGCTCGCGCGCCAGGTGACGCGGGAGGCGATTGTGCTCCTGAAAAACCAGGGCGGCTTGCTGCCGCTGGACAAGTCCAAACTGAAGTCCATCGCGGTGGTGGGCCAGCGCTCCAACGACGTCGCATGGGACTGGTACAGCGGCGCGTTCCCTTATAAGATTACTCCACTCGAGGGAATCAAAAATAAGGTCGGTCCGGGCATTAAGATAAACTTCGCTCTCGACAACGATAACCATGCGGCGGTGGAAGCGGCCAAGGCGTCCGATGTCGCCATCGTCGTGATCGGCAATCACCCGACCTGCGATGCCGGCTGGGCCAAGTGCGAACCACTCAGCGACGGGAAGGAAAGCATCGACCGCCGGGCTATCGACCTGCAGCCCGCGCAGGAACAGTTGCTCGAGGATGTCTTCCAGGCTAATCCGCGCACCATCGTGGTAATCAAAGCCAGTTTCCCGTTCGCCATTAATTGGGCGCAGGAGCATGTGCCCGCCATCGTTCACATGGCCCACAACAGCCAGGAAGAGGGCAATGCGCTGGCCGATGTTCTGTTCGGCGATTACAACCCCGCCGGGCGCCTGGTTCAGACCTGGGTGAAGTCGATGGACGATTTGCCGCCCATGATGGATTACAATATCCGCCATAACCGGACTTACATGTATTTTAGCGGTCAGCCGCTCTATCCGTTCGGTTATGGGCTGAGTTACACCACGTTCGCTTACTCGAACCTCCGCACAAGCGTTTCACATCTGGCCAGGGACGGCCAGGTCACGGTGAGCGTCAACGTCCGCAACACGGGCAAGCGGGACGGCCAGGAAGTCGTGCAGTTATACGTGGCGCATGTAGGCTCCCGGGTCGAACGGCCCATCAAGGAGCTGAAAGGCTTTGAGCGCGTCGCCCTGAAGGCGGGCGAAACGAAGACCGTGCAGATTCCGCTTCGGGCGAAGGACCTGGCATACTGGGACACGCAGAAGAAAACGTGGGTGGTCGAAGACGACAAAGTCAGCCTGATGGTGGGCGCTTCTTCGGCCGACGTCAAACTGCAGCAGACCATCGGTGTGGGATTGTAGCCGCGGAAGGGCAAGAAGAGAAGCGGATGACAAATGAAATGTCAGCTTGCGGGTGCGAGACTGAAGTATGGCCAAACAGGAAACCGTGCCGCTACGCAAACATCTCGACAATCTGCTGCGCATGAAGGGCGCGCACATCGGTTTCGACGACGCTGTATCCGATTTTCCCGCGCGCCTCTGTGGCGCCAAGCCCGCCGGCGCGCCCCATTCCGCATGGGAACTGCTCGAGCACATGCGCCTGGCGCAGGAAGACATTCTCGATTTCAGCCGCAATTCCGAATATCGCGAGAGGAAGTTTCCCGACGGCTACTGGCCGCCCTCCGCCGCGCCGCCTGACGAGGAAGCCTGGGAGAAGAGCGTCCAGCAGTTTCAACGGGACTTGAAGGAGATGCGGGAACTCATCGCCGACACGAATCGCGATCTGCTGGCGAAGATCCCTCACGGCCAGGGCCAGACACTGCTGCGCGAGGCCCTGCTGGTGGCCGATCATACGTCCTATCACCTGGGGCAGCTTGTGTTTCTGCGAAAGATGCTGGAGGGCGGATAGAGGCTCATTACTCCACCGTGAACACCTGGCGCGCTTCGCAGGTCTGGTTACCGATGGCATCCTTGACCTGGATTTGCAGAGTGTATTCGCCTCGCTTGGTGCCTTGAAGGCTCAGCCCCATGGAGGCCGCCACATAGCGCTTGGGATAGAACGATTCGCTCTGCTCCAAAGCCGGCTCGGGTTGCGACCAGAGCACTCTACCGCCGGCGCCCAGGATGGAAGTCGTGTAGCTCACGTCGATGCGGTTGCCCGGCCCGTAGCGGAATCCAATGATGTCGAAGCGCGCCCACAGGCCGTCGCCCGAGCGGTAGGCCGCCGTTTCGAGCGCCTGGGTGCCCTCTTCGTCGCGGTAAAAGCGGAAGTTTCGAATCACCAGCGTGTCACTGGGAGCGACTTCCCGCGCGCGTATGTGGAAAGGCACGTCCAGCCCGGTTGAGGTTTTGGCCACCAGGTCTTCCACCTTCACGACGATCTTGTAAGTGCCCGAGGCAATCAGCGGAGGAACGAGTATCTCGGTGGCGATCCTAGGCAGCCATTCCTTATCCTGCGGAGTAACTTCGTCGCTGGCTTCGTTCTTGTAGATCTCGGTTAGTGGAACCCCTTTGGCGTCGAACGGCTGCACCGAGTATGCCAGGTGGATTTTGGAGTCCGCCGTCTTGGCGTAGTTGGCGACGCGGCAGGTGAAGAAAATCGTCTGCCCGGAGACATACTCGAAGCCCGCGGGGTCCGGCGCGCCGCCATCCATCTGGCTGAGCATCGGCTGCACGACTTCGAGCGCGGGGGCGCCGCCCACAAGCGCGGGCAGCAGGGCCGCGAGGAGAATCGATCGCATTTCCATCACCAGTACGATTCTACGCTTCGAGGAGGCCGCGGAGGTATCGCCCCGTATAAGACTGCTCCACCCGCGCCACCGCTTCGGGAGTTCCAGAGGCCACGATGTAGCCGCCCGCGGCGCCGCCCTCCGGACCCAGGTCGATGACCCAATCGGCCGCGCGGATCACGTCCAGGTTGTGCTCGATCACGATCAGGCTACCGCCATTCTCGATGAGCCGCTGGAAGGCGGCCAGCAGCTTCGCGATATCGTCGAAGTGCAGCCCGGTGGTGGGTTCGTCGAAGATGAACAGCGCGCCCTCGCAGCTTTCGAGCGCCAGATGCGCCGCCAGCTTGACGCGCTGCGCCTCGCCTCCGGAGAGCGTGGTAGCCGATTGGCCCAGCCGCAGGTAACCCAGGCCCACGTCGTCCAGCACCTTGAGACGGTGCACCAGCCGCGGGGTGGCGCTGAAGAACGCCATGGCCTCGCGCACGGTGAGCTGCAAAACCTCGTGGATATTCAACCCGTTGTAGCGGACCTCGAGGATGCCGCTCTTGTAGCGAGTGCCCTTGCACTCCTCGCATACCAGCTCCACGTCGGCCAGGAACTGCATCTCCACCGTCACCGTTCCATCGCCCTGGCAGACTTCGCAGCGTCCGCCTGGAACGTTGAACGAGAAGTGGCCCGGTCCATAGCCGCGGCGTTCGGCCTCGCGCGTGGAGGCGAACAGGCCTCGAATGATATCGAACGCCTTGATGTAAGTGATGGGATTCGAGCGCGGCGTCCGGCCGATGGGCGATTGGTCGATCATCACGGTGGTGAGAATCTGCTGGGCGCCTTCCACACGCCGGCAGGAGAGCCGCGGAACTTCATCTTCGAGCGCCTGGGCCGCGCCGGCGATCTCGCCGCCACGCTCCGCCTCGCGCGCCTTGTGCATGGCCTCGAGCGATCGGAAGATCACGTCGTCGACCAAAGTGGATTTGCCCGAGCCGGAAACGCCGGTGATTGCCACCATCATCCCCAAGGGAATCGCAACGTCGAGGTCCTTGAGGTTGTGCACGCGGGCGCCCAGGAAGCGCAGCATGCGCTTGGGGCTCACGCGCCGGCGCTCGCGCGGGGCCGCCACGCGCAGCTCGCCTCGCAGGTAACGCGCGGTCAGCGAGCCGTTGCCGTCCGCCACGAGATTATCGAGCGTGCCTTCGTAAACGATGGCGCCGCCGTGCTCGCCGGCGCCCGGGCCGAGATCGACGATGCGATCAGCCGAACGCATCACCTCCGGATCATGCTCCACCACCACGATGGTATTGCCCAGATCGCGCAGCTCCGCGAGGATGCGGATCAGCCGGCCGGTATCGCGGCTGTGCAGCCCGATGGAAGGCTCGTCGAGCACGTAGCAGGCGCCCACCAGCCGCGACCCCAGGCAGGTGGCGAGTTGGATGCGCTGCGCCTCACCGCCCGAGAGCGTGGCCGAGAGACGGTCCAGCGTCAGGTAGTCCAGCCCCACGTCGTTGAGGAACTTCAGGCGCTGCCGGATCTCCATCAGGATTTTGTCGGCGATAGCGGCCTCTTCGGCGCTCAGCTCCAGGCCGTCGAAGAACTGCTGGGCCTCGGCGATGTTCAGGCGCACCACTTCGGCCAGGTTCCGGCCGCCCACGCGGACGTAGAGCGCCTCCTTGCGCAGCCGCGCGCCACGGCACTCCGGGCACAGCGCGTAGCCGCGATAGCGGCTCAGGAACACGCGCACGTGCAGTTTGTATTTCTTGGTCTCGAGGTGGTCGAAGAAGCGGCGGATGAATTCGTGGACGGCCTCCTGCTCCTCCGCCGTGAGATCGCAGAAGGGCACCGTGAAGCGCACGCGGCCCTTGGCGGACTTGCGGAAGTTGCCCAGCCAGGAGCGGAACTTGGGCTTGGTCCACGGCTCGACGGCGCCCTCGTCGAGCGAGAGCGAGCGGTCCGGGATCACGCGGTCCATATCGAAATCGATGGTGTTGCCGAAGCCTTGGCAGCGCGGGCAGGCGCCGATCGGCGAGTTGAAGCTGAACAGAATCGGCTCAGGCTGGCCGAACTCCATGCCGCAGGTCTTGCACTGGAACTTCTCGTTGAAGCGCAGCCTGCCGCCGCCGGCCGCGTTCTCGAAGATCGCTTCGCCGCCCTCGCGGTAGCAGATCTCGGTGCTGTCGATCAGGCGCTGGTGCAAGCCGGGTGCGATCGCGATGCGGTCCACCAGCACCATCACAGGCTTCGAGAAATCGATATCGAGGAGGGATTCGGGCGTGGAGAATTCGAATATCCGTCCCGCCTGAAACAGCCGGTTGAAGCCCTTCTTGCGGAGCTCGAACAGGTGGTCGCGGAGGGCCTCGGTGGTGGCGTGTTCGCCGCATGGAAACAGGACGTACCAGCGGGACCCCTCGGGCCCGGCCAGCATCCGCGCGGCAACCTCGTCCACCGTGTCCCGGCGCACGCGCGTTCCGCATTGGGGACAGAAGGTCCGGCCCACGCGGGCCCACAGCAGGCGCAGAAAATCGTAGCACTCGGTGGAAGTGGCGACCGTCGAGCGCGGGTTCCGGCTGGTGTTCTTCTGGCGGATGGCCACCGCCGGCGCGATGCCATCGATATCCTCCACCTCGGGCTTTTCCATGCGCTCGAGGAACTGCCGCGCGTAAGCCGAAAGCGATTCCACGTAGCGCCGCTGCCCCTCGGCGTAGATGGTGTCGAAGGCCAGCGAGGACTTCCCCGAGCCGGAGACGCCCGTGATCACGGTCAACTGGTTGTGGGGAATATCGAGCGAGATGTTCTTAAGATTGTGGACCCGCGCGCCGCGAATCCGGATGGCGTCTTGCACGAAGCTCTTTCTAGTATACCGCCGGGGCCGCGGCGGCCCGGGCTGCGGAAGCGGAA
>Ga0326727_10009427_pt1 | contig 24049 bp, 16 predicted proteins | sample MB2enrmetagenome_FD_207643 | JGI IMG/M metagenome (GOLD analysis project Ga0326727, IMG submission 207643) | Lab enriched peat soil microbial communities from McLean, Ithaca, NY, United States - MB29MY | ecosystem: Environmental > Terrestrial > Soil > Wetlands > Peat | place: USA: New York... | reverse complement strand
GAGCTCAACCTGCCGCTTCCCGGTAGCGCAGATGGTCCGGTAACTGGTTGCCCCGCCGCATCGCGGTCCACTGCGATGCGATCTCGACTCTACCTTCCACTCCGGTCGCCGAACGAGCCGTAACCCCTGCACAGATTCTGACCCGCAATCCCCGGTTACCAAATACGAGGGACCGGGGTGCACCCTGAGCTTGGTTTGGAAAGATCACCGGGACCGGGGCCACCTGCCCACCCGCCAAAACCGGATTGCCGGGGTCTGTGCTCTCCCAGGTGCCCAAATGCGAGGCACCTGGGGCAACCATCTTCAGTGGTTGTGCTCACTTCTCCCGGCACCTGGGCCACCCGCCCAACGTTCTTGTTGTAGGCGCTATAAGCCGATGATGCTAGCCCAAGAGAAACTTGCGTTGTAACCAAGGCCGCATCGGCACCGGGAACGAGCCCTGCAACAGTACCAGCGGTATCGAGTGCAATCCCGGCTCCGACCTTGACCTTGCACAAAGTTGATCTGGGATTCTGCGTCCCGTTATTTGGGGCGGTAAAAGGTTATACCTTCCGGACTTTGACGATCAGTGTGATGAATCCCCAGACAATTAAAAAATCCAAAACGGCGGGTGGCCCGGGTGCCATGCCGCTTGTTCTACCACAACAGTGGGTGCCCCAGGTGCCTTGCCTTTGGGCACCTGGGAAACCTCTGAGCTCAACCTGCCGCTTCCCGGTAGCGCAGATGGTCCGGTAACTGGTTGCCCCGCCGCATCGCGGTCCACTGCGATGCGATCTCGACTCTACCTTCCACTCCGGTCGCCGAACGAGCCGTAACCCCAGCAGATGTAGCGGTAAGGACGATTGGCCTGCGAGTTTGTCCCCGAAACCAGCCGGTTCAGGCTGTCGTAGCCAAATGTCCACGTTCCGTTCACCGAATCCGCGTAGGCCGTGACATTACCGGCGGGGCCGTAACCGCTCAGCGGTTCGAAGGCCTACCGCAAGCGGCGGAAGTTGTACATTACCCCGACTGTAAGCCCCTGTGGATTCATACTGGTCTGGTTAGTGAGGTCGAGCCATGTCTGTAATTCGTATTCGCCCCTGATCCAGAGATGGCGGAAGGCGCGGTACTCGACCCCTCCCCCCAACGCGTACGCCATGAGCGTCTGTTGCGCATCCTGGTTGCCGTAGCCGGTGCGCTGAATATCGCCGCTTCCGACTCCCATCAAGCCCTTGACATAGGGATGAAAATCCCTGTAATGACGCCAGGTGTAGAGAATGCCGCCCAACGCGGTCTCCTCTCGCATCCGGGAGTAGTTCTCCGGAATTCCATAACGGATGGTCTTGCCCTCCGCCTCCAGCGAAAAGCCCCTGGGCACAAAACGGATACTCGGAAGAGCATAATCCGCCCAGACCGTGATGCCCTGCATCCTGTAGCCAGGTCTGGAGGCGGTTGTGTAGTTAATATAGTCGGTATCGGTGCTGGACATGCCGGCGCCGATGCTCAGCGGAAGTCCGCCCTCCCGGGCAGCTGGAGCGGTTTGCGCAAAAAGAGGAAATGCCGAAAACAGAATCAACGAAACGGTGAAAACGAGTTGAACTGAGTAAAAATTACGTCTCATATCGGTTCTCCTTAGAGCCTGAAAGCCCCCTTGCGGAAAACCCGCCAGGGGAGATTCTGTCCTCGCAATAATATCCCATCGCAAATCGACGTCACTCGCTGTGTTGTCGCCCCTCCACACACAGTCGATTCGCCTGGGCTCGTCTGCTCTGCTGCCAGTCTAATAGAGCAAGCTTCCCGCTTCGTCGTCGATTGCGTTAAGAAGCGTGCAAAGAGTATCAATTCGGAGAACGGCGATCTCCCTGGCGCTGCTTAGACGCAGACGGGACGGCAAATCGCTTACAGCCTTGCGCAGAACCGGCACTACCGAGGAGAAGGTCTCATAGCGGGTGTCGCGGCCAACCTTGACCAGTGCGCGTAGTGCCCCGATCGCGCCCAATTGTTCGAGGATATCGGCGTCGTGCAGCAGAATCGCCTCAATCTGCTCCGGCGCGTCCTCGGGCTGGTGCGTGCGGATCGCCTCGGCCACCCGATCCAGCTTGGCCGGGGGAAAACCCCAGACGGTTAGCAGATCGCGCGTCCGCGCAATGGTGTAGGGAACGTGGTTCCAACGGCGCAGTTCCTCGGGATCTTCGGGCCGATGGCCCAGAAAAACGCCCAGGTCGTGCATCCAGGCCGCTGCAAAAACGATGTCGTCGTCGTACTCCATGCCCTGGCCCAGTTGGCAGGCCAGCGCATAGAGCCGGGGTTGATGCCCATATTTATCCACGGGCCGGGCCTCGGCCTGGATGAACTCGACGACGGATGCGCGCCAGCCCGGGGCGGTCATTGCGCACTCTCCGGCCAGTTGGGCATCATGCGAATCAGATCGAGCCCGCCGAGGTCCACCACCTGAAAGCTGGGCGAAGCGGCGGGAATGGCGGCAATGGACCGCGCGGGCAGTTCTACGGGCTCAAAGCCCTCGCCTTCAATCCGCGCCGCGCCGGCTGCCGTAAACACGTACGCCAGTTCCGCCGGCCGATGGCCGCGCAGAGCCTCGCTGGAGATGCTGCCCTTCACCGGCACGCGCTCCACGCGGAAGTAGGCCTCGTCGATCAGCACGGTGCGGCCGGCCAGTTCGACGGGAGCAACCTTGCCGGCGCGCGTGGCCAGCCGGGTGGCTTCCAGCGACTTCTCCACATGCAGTTCGCGCGGCCGCCCGTAGTCGTACATGCGGTAGGTCAGGTCGCAGTTCTGCTGCGTCTCCAGAATGATGGCGCCCGGCCAGATGGCGTGCACCGTGCCCGCATCCACAAAGATCATGTCGCCGGCCTTCACCTCGACCGCGTTCAGGCTCTGCTCCAGCGTTCCGGCGGCGATCTGGGCCTTCACCTCGTCAAGCGTGACACCCTGCTTGAGGCCCACGGCCATCTTCGCGCCCGGCTCGGCGGCCAGCGCGTACCAGCACTCCGTCTTGCCGCGCGGCTCGCCATATTTCTGCGCCATGCGGTCGTCGGGATGCACCTGCACGCTCAGTTTGTCGGCGGCAAACAGCATCTTCGCCAGCAGCGGCGAAGCTGTCTCCGGCGCGCGCTCACCCAGCAGTTCGCGGCCCGCCTCGGCAAAGACCGCATCCAGCCGCTTGCCGGCAAAGGGCCCGGTGGCCACCAGGTTGGCGTCGCCCGTCAGCCAGACTTCGCCGATCGGATCATCCCCCTCGGCAACCACACGGTCGTACCACGGCCGCAGATCGCGGAATCCCCACACGCGCCCCACAAAGCGCGGTTCAATGCGAAACGGCGCAAGCGATGATGACGTTCCCAATGCCAATGGATTCTGCTCCTCATAACTGAAGTGGCTATTACCGCAAGGGTCCAGAATGAGAGGTTGCGTGAAGGCTGAACAACCTCTGGTGGAAGTGAGTGCTTCGGCAGCCGATACCCCTCAACTCTAGCAGAATTGAGGGTGCAAGGCTTCAATGCCTGTTAACAAGATGGGCTGCCTCCGTCACTCTTCCCGGCCTCTGGTAAGCTGTCTGCAACATGCTGAAGGCACAGTTTCTTGTTCTGAGCGCTCTGGCTCTGGCCGCCGTCCCATCGTGGCCGGAAGACCCTGTTTATTACCCTCGCATCATCGAGTTCAGAGGCGCGCCCGACTACCCCCAGGCCGATCTTCTCGCCGCCTCTCAGTTGAAGCCGGGCGGCGAGTACACCGTGCCCCAGATGAGCGCCCATGGCAAGCTCGTCATGGACACAGGCCTGTTCTCGAAGATCGGTTACACGTTCGACGGCGTGCGGCTGATCTACAACCTGGTCCCCTCGCCCGACTTGATCGGCATCAAGAACGTGAATCTGCCGCTGGCCACCGGCAAGGACCTTGACGACCAGCTTCATGCGCGCATTCCCCTCTACTACGGCAAGGTTCCCGGCGAGTCCGGCATTCTTGACGACGTGCGCGCCACGTTAGAGAAAATGCTTGCAGAAAAGGGCATCACTGCCACCGTGCAGGCAGCCGCCATTGCCGGCACGGATGCTGCCAAAACTCCGGCGATGAACTTCTCCATCGCCGATCCCGCCGTCAAGGTGGGCACAATCGGCATCAACGGCCAGCCCGCCTCCTCGCTCGACGCCCGCTTCGCCAAGGAGATCGCCAAGATCACCGGCTCAGCCTACGACACCGCCGCCACCCCCGATCAGATTGCCGCCACCGTGGCCCGCTTCTACCACGGCAAGGGCTACGTGGACGCCCGAATCGACGTAAAGCCCACGAACCCCGTGGCGAGTGCCGACGCCATTCAGATCCCGTTCGCTGTTGCCGTTGAGCCCGGCAAGCCCTACACACTCACCGGCATCGATCTGGCTCCCGGCCTGCTGCTAACGCAGGCGGAGTTCGACAAGATCGCCAACATCCATCCCGGCGACCCAGCCGACGCACGCCACGTGCAAACCGGCCTTGCCGTGCTGGAGCAGCGCTACCACAACCGCGGCCAGGTGGGTGCCAAAATCCATGCGGAACCCACGCTGGACCGAGCCCAGGCCACCGTACACTACCACGTCAGCGTCGATCCCGGCCCTGTCTACACCATGGGTAAGCTCTCGGTGGCCAACGTGGGCCCGGAGCTAACAGAAGCCATGGTCAAAGCCTGGTCGCTGCGCCCCGGCGACACCTTCAACGAATCCGCCGTCCTGCGCCTGCTGGCCATCGGCGATGCCAATCCACTGCTCAAGCAGGCCTTCACCTCCGTCGAACTGAAGTACACCCTCACCCTCAACGATCCGGAACATACCGTCGACGTCGTGCTCCGCCTCGAACGACGCTCGGACTAGAACCAACCCGGCTCGCACCAGACTGTTCGGCTAGCCGGGCGCGGGGATTATCCTTTCCCCATGCTCAACTCCGACATCCTGAACCACATGTTTCAGATGCCGCTTCCCATCCTTGAGAAGCTGGCCCGCCCGGTCATCGTCTACCTGGTGCTGGTGGTGCTGCTGCGCATCTTCGGCAAGCGGGAACTGGCGCAGTTGAACCCCTTCGACCTGGTGGTGCTGCTCTCGCTCTCGAACACCGTGCAGAATGCCATCATCGGCGACGACAACTCGGTCTCGGGCGGCATCGTCGGGGCCATTGGCCTGCTCGGCATCAACTGGCTCGTGGTGCGCACCCTCTACCGCTCGCCGCGCATGACGCGGTTGTTCGAGGGCCGCGCCACGGTGCTCGTCCGCGACGGCCAGGTGGACAAGAACGCCCTTCGCCGCGAATCGCTCACCCGCGAAGAACTGGTCGAGGTCGTCCACCGGCAGGGCTTCGAGGGCATCCACCAGGTGCGCCGCTGCGAACTGGAGCCGAACGGCACGTTCTACGTGGAGCCCTTCGAACCCTCCGCCGCCGACAAGCATCACGCCGAGTTGATGGCGCGGCTGGATGCTTTGACGAAGGAAGTGGCGGCGCTGAAAACAATCCGCGGATGAACGCGCATTCCTGACCGCAACAGCAAAGCAGTATGCAGTTCAGCCCTAGCTTGTTTGTTCCTGCATTCGACCCTCCCGTGTGCACTCCAGGTATCGATGAGTGCGTTGGGCTGTGGTCACCAACCTGAATGGAGTTGGGCCAGAGCCGGTAGGCCAAAGACGACTTACCGGAACTCTCCCTGTGCGGAGGCAGATAGTCATCGGCCTTTCGCAAAGGCGATCACTTTCTCCCATTGCGTGGGAGCATTTAGGTGTACGACATCGTCGTAAGGCTCCAAATAATCGTACGCGGGGGGCCAAATCTCACCATTTCGTGGCGGAAATTCCGCCTCTCTTCGAAGAGAAACATGGCGTCTCGGTTGACTCTTGATCAATGAGTTAAAACTTTCATCAATTAGGTCTGGAGCTGAATTAGATAACGATAAGGTCGGCGAAAAGATTAGGCGCCATTCGCGGTCACGCCGAAATTTCTTGCGCTTGAACGATGCGACGATAGTTAGCAAGCACTGCCCCAAATCCCTTTGTGGGGTTGACGCCATCCATTCCGGACGACCCCATTCAGCAGACCCGCTGGAGTGTTTCAACAACAGCATCGAGGCTTTTTCTAAGAACATTCTGACAGCCCGCCGTTGATCATTCTCGTCATAGATGACTGGACTAAACCACCGATCACCCCCTGAGCTGTTCAATGTAAGAGGCGGTGGCCCTCCACTTGGTCGAGTGAAACGAAAGCAGACCGATCCGTATTTCTCCACATGGAATGGCGATGCATCTCCGCCACAAAAGCAGGTAATGAACAGCATCGAACGACGACTTCTCATATAGTCGGCCAATCCTGACAGCACATCTTGAACAAAAGGATTGCGCTCCTTATCAAGCAACTTCATTGCAACGTTTTCAACCAGTGCAATCCCATTTCGCAACTCTGTCTTGTCGCTTTGCTCTGTCAAGCATGTTGCCCAAAGGGTGCGCGTGGCCATGATCTGCTTCGATGTCTCTTCCCGCGTGTAATGAGAGAGTATCTTGGGTCCAGGCCCCTTGAAGGTCGAAGCTGCAATCTTGCGTGTCAAATCTGAGATATCTTTACCGAATTCAAGGTTCCGAAAGCTAAAGGACATACTAGTTTCAGTCTATCGTCACGACCGCACGGGCGGAACGGTTCCGGGTTGATGCATAATCCCCGAATCACTTATCGAGCAGGATTTGTTACGAAAAAAGCCGCAACCACGCCGTGCAGGCTGTGGTTGCGGCTTTTTCACTTCTTCAAGCCTCTCCGGATGGATGCTAGTTTGCACCTATGCCGACTCGGCACGATTGGCGGCCGAAGGCCGCGGTTGGCCCCACCGCAGGTGGCAGGTGGCTATTCCCATTCGATGGTGCCCGGAGGCTTGCTGGTGATGTCGTAGACCACGCGATTGATGCCGCGGACTTCGTTCACGATGCGGCTGCTGATGCGCTTGAGCACCTCGTAGGGCAGCGGCGTCCAGTCGGCGGTCATGCCGTCTTCCGAATGAACCGCACGGATGGCACACGTGTACGCATAGGTGCGCTGGTCGCCCATCACACCCACGCTCATCACCGGCAGCAGCACGGCAAAGCTCTGCCAGATCTTCGAGTAGAGCCCGGCGGCCTTGATCTCCGCAACCACGATCTCGTCGGCGTTCTGCAGCAGGGCAACGCGCTCCGGCGTAACTTCGCCGAGGATGCGCACGGCCAGGCCGGGGCCGGGGAAAGGCTGGCGGCCCAGCACGTCTTCCGGCATGCCCATGTCGCGGCCGATCCGGCGCACTTCGTCCTTGAACAGATCGCGCAAGGGCTCGATGAGCTTGAGCTTCATGTGCTCGGGCAGGCCGCCCACGTTGTGGTGGCTCTTGATGGTCTGGCTCGGCCCCTTCACGCTGGAGGACTCGATGACGTCGGGGTAGAGCGTACCCTGCACCAGCCAGTCCACACCGCCCGTCTCGCGCGCAATGCGGTTGGCCTCGTCGTCAAAGACCGCGATGAATTCCGCGCCGATGATTTTCCGTTTCTTCTCGGGCTCAGTGACCCCGGCCAGCTTCGACAGGAAACGCTCGCTGGCATCGACGGCGACGATGTTCAGGCCAAGCTTCTCGCGCAGGTTGGTCTGCACGCTCAGGAACTCGTTCTTGCGCAGCACGCCGTTGTTCACAAAGATGCACGTGAGCTGCTTGCCGATGGCCTTGTGCACCAGCACGGCCGCCACCGATGAGTCCACGCCGCCGGAGAGGCCGCAGATCACGTGGCCCTCGCCCACCTTGTGGCGAATCTGGTTGACGGTGGTCTCGATAAAGTGCGCCGGTGTCCAGTCGCCTGCCGCGCCGCAGATGGCAAAGATGAAGTTCTTGATCAGTTGCGAGCCGAGCGGAGTGTGGTGCACCTCGGGATGGAACTGCACGGCCCAGATGCGGCGCGTCTCGTCGGCAATGCCGGCCAGCGCGTTGGAGGTGACGGCGGTGCGGTGGAAGCCCGCGGGCAGTTCGAGAGCCTCGTCGCCATGGCTCATCCAGACGGCCAGGGTTGGCGGCAGATTCGCGAACAACGGCGTGGCCGTGTCTTCAATCGTGACCTCGGCGTGGCCGTACTCGCGCTTCGAGGCCGAGCGCACCTTGCCGCCCAGGTGGTGGACGATGAACTGCAGTCCGTAGCAGATGCCCAGCACGGGCACGCCCAGTTGGAGCAGTTTGGGATCGGCGGCTGGCGCGTCCGCGTCGTACACCGACGAAGGTCCGCCGGAAAGGATGAGGCCAAGCGGGCTGTAGGACTGAATCTCCGCCAGCGGAGCGGTACAGGGCAACACCACGGAAAACACGTTCTGCTCGCGGATGCGGCGGGCGATCAGTTGGGTGTACTGCGAACCGAAATCGAGAATGACAATTGTCTGGGTAGCCACAACTCAGTTTTGCAGGGCGCGGGGCAGGCTGTAAAGACTTTCGGGCGCAAAGCGCTGCATCTGCGCAGTCTGCCGCCGTTCCAGCGCGCCGCGCGCTGTGGTAGGCTCCTTAGCAAAGCATCCCGCGCCGATGTGCCGCACCTCTGCGAGCCGGCGGATTCAATCGGCCCCCTCCCCGAATTGCTGGCGGCCGCACACGACGGAGTGCGCTGTGCTTTGACGATTTTCTTGCGAGGACTCCTGAAATGAAAACCCTGACTCTTCTCTCTCTGCTGGCCCTGGCCGCCGGAACCGCTCTGGCGCAAGCGCCCGCGGCCGATACGCCGCAGCCTCCCGCGCGGATCACCAGCTTTGACGCCGCGGCCATCGACACCACCGCCGACCCCTGCACGGACTTCTACCAGTACGCCTGCGGCAACTGGGTAAAGACCAACCCCATTCCCTCCGACCAGGTGCGCTGGGCGCGCTCCTTCTCTCTGCTGCGCGAGCGCAACCGTTACCTGCTGTGGCAGGAGCTGGATGCCGCGGCCAAAGCGCCCAAGTCGCCTCTCCAGAAGCAGTTCGGCGACTACTATGCCGCCTGCATGGACACCGATGCCGCCGAAAAGCGCGGTGCGGAGCCCGTAAAGCCCGCCTGGGCGACGATCGCCGGGCTAAAGAATGCAGCCGAACTGCCTGCCCTGCTCAGCAACCTCGAGAACAAGGGCATCGACGACGGCTTCTTTGAGTTCAGCGTGGGCATTGACGACAAGGACTCCTCGCAGCAGATCGCCGAGCTCTACCAGGGCGGGCTGTCGCTGCCCGACCGCGACTACTACCTGACCGATACCGAGCGCTTCAAGACCATCCGCGCCAAGTACATCGAGCACGTGAAGAAGATGTTCGTGCTGGCCGGCGACACCCCGGAGGAGGCGGCGAAGGAAGCCGCTGCCGTGATGGAGATTGAGACCGCGCTGGCCAAGGCCTCCATGAGCCGCACCGAGATGCGCAACCCAGTCAACGTCTACCACATCTACTCCACCGCCGAGCTGGCCAAACTTTCGCCGGACTTCAACTGGGCCGTCTACTTCAAGGGCATCGGCATTGGCAGCTTCGGCACGCTCAACGTGGGCACGCCGGAGTTCTTCAAGGCGCTGGACGGCATGTTGAAGAGCGAGCCAGTCGGCGCATGGAAGAGCTATCTGCGCTGGCATGCGCTGCATGGCCAGGCCAGCCTGCTCTCAAAGGCCTTCTTCGACGAGAACTTCGACTTCTTCTCCCACACTCTGGCGGGCCAGAAGGAGCCGGAAGCGCGCTGGAAGCGGTGCACCACCATGACCGACCGGGCGCTGGGCGAGGCCGTGGGCCAGGACTGGGTGAAAGAAAACTTCCCGCCCGCCGCCAAGGACAGCATGGAGAAGTTGGTGGACGCGCTCCAGAAGTCGCTGGCCGACGACATCCGCACCCTCCCCTGGATGAGCGAAGCTACGAAAAAGGCCGCCGAGGAAAAGCTTGGCATGTTCCGCCGGAAGATCGGCTATCCCGAGAAGTGGCGCGACTACTCCAGCATCGCCGTCAGCCGCGACGATCTGGTGGGCAACACCCAGCACGCGGCTGTGTACGAGCGCAACTACAACTTTGCCAAACTCGGCAAGCCTGTGGACGAGAAGGAATGGGGCATGACGCCGCCCACGGTCAACGCCTACTACAACGCGTCCTACAACGACATCAACTTCCCGGCCGGCATTCTGCAGCCGCCCTTCTTCGACTTCAAGGTTGACCCGGCGGTGAACTTCGGCGGCATCGGCGTGGTGATTGGCCATGAAATGACCCACGGCTTCGACGACGAGGGCTCGCAGTACGACGGCAAGGGCAACCTGCACGAGTGGCAGACGGCCGAAGACCGCAAGGCCTTTACCGAGCGCACCGACTGCGTAGCCGACGAGTACTCGGGCTTTGAGGCGGCTCCGGCCCGCGCCGACACTCCGGCACAGAAGCTGAACGGCAAGCTGACGCTGGGCGAGAACACGGCCGACAACGGCGGCCTGCGCATCGCCTACATGGCCCTGCTCGACGTGCTTGCGGCCCAGGGCAAGTCCATCGACGACAAAGTCGACGGCTACACCGAGGCACAGCGCTACTTCCTCGGCTTTGCCCAGGTCTGGTGCCAGAATCAGACCGAACAGGCTGCCCGCCAGGCCGCTCTGGTCGATCCCCACTCGCCCGGCCGCTGGCGCGTCAACGGCTCGGTGCAGAACTTCGACATGTTCGGCAAGGCCTTCGGTTGCAAGGTCGGCCAGCCCATGATGCCGGCCAAGTCCTGCCGCGTCTGGTAGCCCTCCCGCCGCTCTGTTGGCAGCGTCGTCCCACGATGCTGCCAACAGAGCAAAATCTTCCATTTGCGCCCGAAACCGGGTGACCTTTTGCCCTCGCGGGCCGTCCAACTGCCAACTGTGGTTCAGGCGGTGAACCTGGCAGGCCGGAACGGTTCAGAGATACCCCACATCATGGAATCGGCGCAAATGAGCGCTTTTCCCAAGAGAAGCAGCCTGCGAGGAGGAACAACTTCGCCGGCTCGGGGGCCTCAAACCACCGGCGCAAGCGGATTCCGCTCCTGCCGCAACACCGTTTGTCTCGGAATCGACGAAAAGTAGCCTGCTGGGGCCGGTCGGCGAAGGAAACTAGGCATAACCAGCCCTCGGCTTTTACAATGCATCAGGGACCCGTCCCAACCCAGCTATGCTGTGGAACGATCAAACTTGGCGGCGTACGCCTGACCAGGATGAAGGATTCGCATGAAGTTCACGAAATTCGGCAAGGCACTTCTGATTAGCGCCCTCTCTGCTGGCGTTGTACTAGGCGTCTCGTCTTGCATTCAGAGTTATTCGGTCGGATATCTTTATGTCACTGGCACGGTGACGGGCCAGTCGAATAGCAATGGCATCGTCAGCGGCTACAAGATCGAGCACAACACTGGGCAACTGACGGAGATCAACGGCCTTCCGATCTCTTCCGGTGGCGCCAATCCTGTCCGCGCCGTACTCATCACGGGCAGCCGCTTCATGTATGTGCTGAACCGCGGCGTCAACGCGAACGGCAACGCCAACTGCTCGGGCACCTCCGGCGCGACCGTCTGCAACGGTTCCAACATCACGGAATTTGCGGTGGGCGGCAACGGCATCCTTACTCCGCAGGCCACCTACTATACGCAAGGGCTGAACCCGATACGCATGGTAGCCGACTCCTCGGGCAACTACCTGATGGTGCTCGATCACGACTCGCCCTCCAGCTCGGTCTGCCAGACGTTCATGTCCACCAGCACCTGCGGCGACATCACAATCTTCAAGATCGACTCGACCACCGGCCGCCTTTCGCTGGTCAGCAACACGCAAGGGACGTCGTCGCTGGGCACTTCGCTCACCTACTTCCCTGTTCCCGCCAACCCGATCGACTTTGTCTTCAACGGCGGCTTCGTTCTGACGCTGTCTGGCAGCCCGGCGACCGGCGACGTGGTTTATCCCTACGCCTACACGGCGTCCACCGGCCAGTTGACCCTGAGCCAGAACTCCACGCAGACACTGGGACTCAAGCAGGCAACCGGCATTGTGGTCGCCGGCGGCATCGTCTACGTGATGGACAACGAGGCTCCCAGCCCCAACCCGACCGGCGCCACCAGCATGATCGTCCCCTACACGGTGGGTTCTTCGGGCGCGCTGCAGGCCGAAACAGTGGGCCAGATCGCCGACGACCCGACGCTCTCCAACCCCAGCTACATGCTGGTGGAATCGAAGAGCAAGTTCCTCTACGTGGCCAACCAGGGCAACAACGTAACGGGCGCCAACGCCGGATCGGGCATCACGGGCTACTTCATCACCAACTCGCCCGCCTTCCAGCTTTCGTTCACCACGCCGGCAACCTTCGGCATCGGTTCCGGTCCGCAGTGTATCGTCGAGGATCCTTCCGACCAGTACATCTACACCGCGAACTACAACGATTCGACCATTACCGGGCGCGTCGTCGATCCGAACGCAGGCGTTCTGACCAATCTGCGCGTCGCCAGCAGCTACACGCTCACCGGACCGCCAACATGGTGTCTGGTGGACGGCCGCACCAACTAGCGCGGTACGGATTCAATACACTGCCGGCGGACCATCGCCGGCAGGCGCTTTTCAGCCGCTCCGGCGGAAACAGCGCCAGATCGTTTCAAGTCGAGTACGGAACGCCAGCCAACTCCAGGCGTTCCGGAGTTTGATCCCAAACCCGATTCCCGGAGAGCCGGCGGTTGAGGCCCCGTAACGAAAGATGCGCATGAAGTTGAACAAATCGAGCCAACTGATGCTGGTCGGCGCGGCCAGTCTGCTGGCTGCCGGGTTGATCACAGCCTGCAGTACCCTGACCACCGATTTTGTCTTTGTGACCAGCGCCAAGGCGGCCGGGAGCAATAACTACGGCGAAATCGACATCTTTGAGGTGAATTCCGAGTCGGGCGCGATGCGCCAGATTCCGGCTTCGCCCATTCCCTCCGGCGGGCGCAATCCCGTGGCGGAAGCCGTATCGGCCGACAACGCCAACCTCTTCGTCGTCAATCACGACGACAACACCATCGTTCAGTTCATCATCGGCAACGACGGCAAACTCTACCCTTACAACACCGTCAACACCCCGGGCATCTACCCGATGGCCGTCGCCGTGAACGCTTCGAACCTGTTCGTGGTGAATACCTACCAGCCGCTCTCGACCTGTTCCTCGGCCGCGCCCTGCTCGGGCTCGGTCGGCGTCTTCCCCGTCAATGCGGCAACCAGCTCTGCACCCGTCACCCTGGGAACCCCGGTCACCAACTCCGCCAACAGCGCCCAGTACTGGCCCCTCGCGGTCTCCGGCAAGCCCTCCGACGTGATTGTGCCCACCGCCGTCGCCCTCGCCGGCAGCAACCTCTACGTGTCGGCGTACGACGCATCGGTCACGCCGCACACCGGCTACATCTTCGCCTTTACCGTAGGCACGGGCGGCGCTCTGAGCGCCGTGGCGGGTTCGCCCTTCGCGGCGGGCGCGCAGCCCTCCTCGGTGGCTCTGGACGGCAGTGGCAAGTACCTCTACGCTACGGACTACGTCAACAACAAGGTGCTCGGCTTCTCCGTTGCTTCAGGCGTTCTGACGCAGCTCAGCGGCAGCCCCTACGCGGCCGGCAATGCTCCTTCGGCCGTGGTCGTCGATCCGTCCTACAACTTCGTCTACGTGGCCAACTCCACGGATTCGTCGGTCTCCGCCTACTCGATGTCGAGCGGCGTGCTGACCCGCACCGCCACGTACTCCTCCGGGCTCAATCCGGTGGCCATCGGCGTTGACCCTTCCACGCACCATTTCCTCTACTCCGTAAACTTCCTGGGAACGAGCGTGTCTTCCTGGGAGCTGAGCACGACCGACGGCACCTTGCTGGTGGCGCAGGGCTCACCCTTCACCTCCAACTCCGAACCGACGGCCGTAGCCGCTGTTCCTCACAAGTAACGGCGCAGTCCGGGCCGCATGGCCCGGCTAGCAACAACCCTTACGGGCTTTTACAATGGGCCTACGGGGCAACCCAAACAAGATTTGCAGGGCTGCAACTGAAGGCCCGCGACGAAGGAAGCGCATGAAGTTCAGCAAATTGAGCCAGCTCTTTCTGGTCTCTTCTCTCGGCCTTCTGGTGGCCGTACTCCTGACCGCCTGCCAGATTGTGACGATCGATTACGTTTTTGTGGCCGACTCGGCCGGCACCAGCTCGGGCAGCGCCGGCCAGATTCAGATCTTCGCCGTTGACTCCGAATCGGGCGCTCTGCGCACCGGCGCCACCACGGTTCCGTCCGGCGGCGTGGGACCGATCGCCATGGCCCTCACCTCGGACTACGCGAACCTCTATGTGGCCAACCAGACCAGCAAGAACGTAGCGCACTTCGCGATTGCCTCGGACGGCACCCTGACGCTGAAGGACACTCTGGCTCTGAGCGATACGCCGGTTGCGCTGGCAGTCAACCCGGCCAACAGCTACCTCTACGTGCTGACCGGAACCACCACGGCCACGCTGAGCGAGTATGCCCTCTCCAGCGGCGCCATCGCCACCGCGGCCACCACAGCCAAGCCTCTCACGCTGGCCGGCTACCCCGGCGACACGCTGGCGCCCACGGCGCTGACCGTGCTCGCCAACGGCTCTGAGGTTTACGCCACGCTCTACGATCAGTCGGCGTACAACGCCAGTTGCAGCACCTGCGTGACCAGCACCGCCAACCCGGGCTGGGTCTTCGGATTTGCCATTGGCTCCGGCGGCGTTCTGACGCCCACCAACAGCAGCCCCTACAAGGCCGGCGTGCGGCCCGCGGGCATCGCCGCCGATCCGACCAACCGCTTTGTCTACGTCACCGACTACGCATCGAATCAGTTGATCGGCTACGCGATTCAGACCACCGGCCTGCTGACCTTCATGGTCAACGGGCCCTTCAAAACCGGCAACCAGCCCAACAGCATCGCGGTGGACCCGCGCGGAGAGTACATCTATCTGGCCAACGGGCTGGATTCCGACGTCTCCGCGTACACCATCACGCAGGCCAGCGGCACGCCCTCGGCGATCGTGAACAGCAACGCCAGCCTCCTCTACACCACCGACACGCAGCCGGTCAGCCTCGCCATCGACCCCGCGCTGGGCCGCTTCATCTACACGGCGAACCACCTCGGCAACTCCGTGTCGGGCTTCCGCCTCAACCCGGATTCCGGCGTGCTCACCACCACGCAGGCCACTCCCTATCCGACGGCCGCGTACCCGAGCGCTCTGGCCATCGTGCCGCACGGCAACCACTCGCTGCAGGCAGTCGCTCCGTAAACTGCACCATCCGATCCAAACAAAAAGCCCAGCCTCGCGGCTGGGCTTTTTGTTTGGCTGGCGGTAGGCTCACGGCTGGCTGAACGAAATGCCGTCTTGTCGAAGGTACCAAGTGCTGTTCTTCTCTGGTCGGGCACCGCCTCCGGGGCGTCCAGCAACCTCCGCGAGTCCCTTGCCCAGCGGAGAGCACAGCGGGATCTTCACTTCCCAACCACAACTATGCGCAGCAAGCCTCTCGCCGGAGGCGGAACCGCAATAAAAAAGCGATGTAGAGATGCATTCGAGCACCCCTACACCGCCCCGTTCAACTGATCCCTGAAAACTGACCCCTGATCCCTGCTTTTCCTACTGAATTCCGCCCGGCCCCTCAAGGAACTGCACATTGTCCGGCGAGAAGCTCAGGGTGTGGTCGCTGGGATCGTAGTCCAGGTTGATCGCCTTGCTCTTGCGGCCGTTCACGAAGATGCCCAGCATCAGCACGTTGCCGTGCACGTGCGAAGCGGCAATGCGATGGCTGCTAATTGCCCCGTATTCGTTCTCGTGGCTGTCCGGGCTCCAATCCTTCTGGAACCGGTCGAAGGTGTAGACCGAGTGCGCCTGAGGGTGCTGCTGCCAGTTCTTGTCGTGGATCCAGATGCCGTAGGCGGTGGCCATGTCGTTCTTCTCCACCGCGACAAAGAAACGGTTGACGGCGGAACGGCCCAGCAGGTGTTCGTTCCAGCGCCACGGCCAGTCCACCGGACGGCCGGCCACCAGCCACCAGCCGATCACCAGCACAAAAAACAGGCCAATTCCGCCATAGAGGAGCTTCTGGTTGCGGCGTTCGCGCGCTTCGTCAAACTTGGGTGCATCGAGCAGAGTCATTTTGTCCGTTCCTCACTTAGAGCATAAGGGACCAAGAGACCAAGGGAACAAGGGGACAAGAAATCCAGGATGAATAGCCCCTGCCAACTCCGAAACCTGCGTCCGCAACTCTAGTATTAGACACCGGCAAAGCCAGCCTTGTTCCCTCGCTCCCTCGTTCCCTTGTTCCCTTGGTCCCTTGGTCCCTTGGTCTCTCGTTCCCTTGGTCCCTGCCGTCTACCCTTCGCGGCTGTACACGTTTCTTGCCTTTTCCTGGTGCCGTTCCAGCGCCAGTTCGATCAACCGGGTAATCAGGCTGCGGTAGGTGATGCCGCTGGCCTCCCAGAGCTTGGGGTACATACTGATGCGCGTGAAGCCGGGCAGCGTGTTCACCTCGTTCAGGTAGATGCGCTGCTTGCCGTCGGCTTCCATCAGGAAATCCACGCGGGCCAGGCCGGAGAGGTCGCAGGCACGGAAGGCCTCCACGGCCATCTCACGAATCTGTTTGCTCTCGGCGCGGGTCAACCTGGCCGGTATCACCGGGACCGAACCCTCCGACAGGTACTTGGCCTCGTAGTCGTAGAACTCCTTGCCGGGCACGATCTCGCCCACCACGCTGGCCTTGGGATCGTCGTTGCCGAGCACGGCAACTTCCAACTCGCGGGCGCGCACCTTTTTGCTGCCCACTCCCTGTTCGACAACCAGCTTGCGGTCGAACTTGGCGGCCAGCGTCAGCGCCGGTCCCAGTTCCTTGCGGTCGTGCGCCTTGCTGATGCCCACCGACGAGCCCAGGTTGGCCGGTTTCACAAACACCGGATACTTCAGCGCCGCTTCAACCTTGGCAACGGCCTTGCGCGGCGACTTCTCCCACTCCGAGCGCAGCAGCGTTACATGCTTCACGATGGGCAGGCGCGCATTGGCGAACAGGCGCTTCATCACGTCCTTGTCCATGCCCGCCGAGGAGCCCAGCACCCCGGAGCCGACGTAGGCGATGCCCGCCAGCTCAAACAGGCCCTGCATGGTGCCGTCCTCGCCAAAGGTGCCATGCAGCACTGGAAAGATCACGTCCACGGCGGCGGAGCCGGCGGGATGCGCCGAAGGCTCCGGCGCCAGCAGCGTGGGAATCCCCTCGTGCAGAAGCTTGGCTCCGGGCGTGGCATCGGGATCGCCCGCGCGCAGCGGCCGCGCAGACTCCAGCGTATTGCCCTCCAGCAGATCGTGGGCATCGCCGGCGGCCAGCCAGCGGCCCTCCTTGGTAATGCCGATGGGGACAACGTCGAACTTTTCGCGATCGATTGCCTCAAGAATGGAAGCCGCGGAGAGCAGAGAAACCTCATGCTCACCGCTGCGCCCGCCGAACAGAACGCCAACACGGAGTTTTTTCGCCATTTCACCCTCAATTCTAATCTTGCTTCATCCGGCGCATTCGGCGCTTTCCCGCTATCCGGCCCGGCTTGAGGCAGCAGTGCAAAATTGCAGGCCCTCCTGGCAATGTCTCTGTCGATGCACGTGCCTGCCCGCTTCATGGTTGCGCTTGCTAGTGCTGCGCGGCTGCCGCGGGCGCCTTCTCCCGCTGGAAGATCAGGTGGCAGCTCTTCTCAACCAGGCCCAGCGCCTGTGGACGATAGCCGCAGAACATGCCGGTGAATGTATAGCCGTTGCGATCAAGGAGAACCACCTTCGCGTCCAGCGGGTCGAACGGCGTCTCTGGATTCGCCGACATCGTCTCAACGACCACCACCGGAGGGTGCGACGGCAGAATTTGCAGGAAGTTTGCCTCGCTCCGGTCCTGGTCGCCCCACGACCAGAAGGGATAAGGCACATTGATGAAGATGTTCGAATCGAAGTACGGCAGCAGCCCGGTGGAGCGGCATGCGCGGCACTCTGGATCGCCCAAATATGTGACGGCAATGCGCGCTCCCTGGCGGACCAGCGGCTGAAGGAACCGCGCAGCGGCCAGATCCGGCGAATAGGCGTTGAAGTGGTCAAACTGCAGCGCGTAGGCCGACCAGGCAATCTGCACCGCCGCCACACTAAGCACTGCGATGCGCCCCATCCACTCCGCACGGGAGACTCCGGCCTGCGCGGACGGCCATGTGATCCACAGGATGCAGATCGCCAGCGGAACCAGCAAGCCCACATGCCACCAGTCATAGCTGGCCGCTCCCGAGAAGCACGCAAATGCAGCAATCGGCAGCAGAAACACCAGGCTGCGCCGCTCGCGCAGGCACACGCCGATCCCAATCCAGAAGGCGGCGGCCAGTTCCCACGGGCGGCAGATTCCCCAGAACAAGGCCTGAACCGCGCTCATCAGAATTGGCCGTGAAGGTCCGCGCATCGAGGCAATGTGGCTGGAAAGCGCTTGCGGCGGCCACGCCGTCCACAGCGCAAAGGCCCACAAGCCAGCCAGCAGCAACGCACCCAGGATGAGTGTGCGCTGCCGCTGGCGATTTCTCCAGCCGCCGCCGCGCGTCTGCTCTGCCAGGTAGACCAGTGCCAATCCTGCCGAGATGGCCGCCGCGTGAAGAGCCAGGTTCGCCAGCAGGCCCAGCAGCAATGCCACCAGCAGCGGGCTCTTCCGCCAGCACAGGGCAATCAGATAGAGCAGCAGCGGCGCCAGCACGTAACTCCGCGCCACGATGGCGTATTGAAACAGCAGGAAGTAGGTGAACGGAAGAACGAGGCGGAGAACGCGCGGGAAGGGCGACCTGAAGACCAGCAGAGACGTTGCCGCCACTGCGGCCAGCCCGCAAATCCAGTGCAGGCCAGCATAGCTCACATGCGCCCGGACGAGCAGCCAGAGGAGGAAGTGCCACAGGCCGGGCGATGCCTCATAGCGGATAAAGGTCTGGAACAGCTCCGGCAGCGAGAGGCTGCGCGCCAGTTGCCATCCCTGCGCCTCGTCCGCCCAGGGTTCGTGAAAGGGAATTGCACAGGCAACAACCGCCGCGAACGCCGAGATCGTCGTCCATTCCGGCCAGCGGGAGCCAGCCTCCTGCCGCACACGCGCCAAGATCGTCATAGGTACTCTGCGCTGCCTCTTTCCAGTACGCGTTCGCGGTGGCACGTAGGCGACCACGACAGGCCCGGCTCGTGCGTCTCGCGGCCGATTGCCGAGGCGGCGGCAACGGCTACAGAATCTTCTTTCCGAAGGCCGAGCAGGCCAGTTCCACGGCTAGATCCGCCGTGCGGTTGTGCTCGTCGATCACCGGGTTCACTTCGACAATCTCGAAGGACTTCATGCCGCCGTTGTCGGCCAGAATCTCCATGGCCAGATGCGCCTCCCGGTAGGTGGCGCCGCCGCGCACCGGAGTGCCAACGCCGGGCGCGTCTTCCGGGTCGATCCAGTCCATGTCGAGCGAAACGTGATAGCCCGCCGTTCCGTTGCCGGCGGCCCGCAGCGCCTCTTCCATCACGGCGCGCATGCCGCGCTCGTCGATGTCGCGCATGGTATAAACGTGCGTCAGGCCCGCGCGGCGGATGTTCTCGCGCTCGGCCGCATCGATGTCGCGAACGCCGATCAGCACGGTGTTCTCCGGAGCCACCTTCGACGCATCTCCGAAGATGTGAGCCAGCGGCTCGGGGCCCAGGCCAAGCAGCGCCGCCAGCGGCATGCCGTGCACGTTGCCGGAAGGAGAAGTTTCCGGCGTGTTGATGTCAGAGTGCGCGTCAAACCAGAGCAGCCCGATGCGCTCGCCGCGGCGGCGATAAAACTCCGCAACGCCGGTGACCGAGCCGGCTGCCTGCGAGTGGTCGCCGCCCAGCAGCAGCGGCGTCAAGCCTTCCTCCATGGCCTTTGCCACCGCCTGCGCCGTACGCGTGCAGGTCTCGGCGATTTCGGCCAGGTACCGCGCATTGTGCTGTCCGGCCCCTCGCGTCTCCGCAATCTCCACGCGAATATTGCCGCCGTCCGTCACCTGATGTCCCAAGGCCTCCAGGCTGGCTTCCAGGCCCGCCACGCGCATCGCCGAGGGTCCCATGTCCACGCCGCGCCGGCTTGCGCCCAGATCGAGCGGCACACCCAACACGCGAATCTTCCTGGGCCGGTTCACTTGAATGCGTTCGTGCGGCTGCACGGCTTCCATCTTCTGCATCGACGGTTCGTTCGGCATCGTATCTCCCAACGGCATTGTAAACAATCGAGATCGATTTCAGGTTTTCTCAGGATCATTCAAATAGAACGCTCTCCGCCGGTGTAACATGGTGTCGAGCGCAGCGGGCCCGCAATTTGCGCGCTTTTTTCAAAGATTCGATCTTCGCAGGATATGACCCGGCTGATCAGCCCATTCTGAAAGTTGTAATGATCGATCGACCTTCACAGCGCCCGTCCCTTGCCAACCAGAGAATCCTGCTCGCAACGATCCTCGTGGCTTGTCCTGCGATGGCGCTCCATGCCACTCAGACCGGTCCGCTCACGGACATCCGCGCAGTTGCGGAGTTGCCGCGCCAGGCCGCCTGCCAGCAGATTCCCGTCTCTGTCGTTGGAACGGTAACGCTGGCTCCCTCGGCGGAGGGCGATCTGTATCTCCAGCAGAACGGCTGGGCGGTTCTTGTTCACGCACCCGCCAAGACACAACTCGCGCCCGGGGACCGTGTTCGTCTGCAAGGGACGACGCAGTGTGGATTCCGTCCCTCTGTGCAGGCAAGCGAGATGACGCTGCTAGGCCACGGCGCACCGCCGAAGCCCGTCGTTGCCACTTACGCTGACCTGGTGCAGGGCAGCAACGACGCAGTTCTTGTAAGCGTTCGGGGAGTGGTGCGAAGCGCCTACCCCAACGAGTCTTCGAGCACGGCTCACCCCGAGGCCGCGTTGCGTCTGCAAACCGGGAGCGGGCCGGTCGACGCGATCGTAAGAGACGCCGACAGCGCGTCGCTGCAGCCGCTGCTGGATGCCGAAGTGGAGATAACCGGCATCGCGGACGCGCTCTACGACGAGAAGATGCAGCGAATTGGAGTGCGTCTCCACGTGGGAGCGCCGCGCGCCATCCGGGTTCTGAAGCGCGCCGGCCGCGATCCGTGGAGTCTTCCTCCAACGCCCATGGACGCCGTGCTTTCCGCCTTTCGCATACGGAACTTCACACGCCGCGTCCGTGTGCATGGCGCCGTCACCTTTGCGGAGCAGGGACAGGGTGTAGTGCTGCAGGATGGAACGCACAGCCTCTGGGTGAAAACGCAAAGCTTTGCTCCCGTGCCTGTCGGAGAAGTGGTGGACGCCATCGGCTTCCCCATCGTCAACGACGGTTTCCTGATGCTGAACGGCGGAGAGGTCCGTGACACGGGCAAGTTTGCGCCGCTGACTCCGCAAGCCCTGGACTGGAAAGAGTTGAACACCGGCAAGCATTTCTTCGACCTGGTATCGGTCGAAGGCGTGGTCGTCATGGAGATGGGCGGCGCTTCGCAGGACAAATACGTTCTGTCCGCCGGCGGCAGCCTCTTCAGCGTCAATCTCCGTCATCGCCCTGCTCAGTATTCCGGTTCCATCAAGCCACTGAACCCGGTGCCCGTCGGCTCCCGCATCCGGGTCACCGGCATCTGCCTTCAGAACAACGCCAGCCTCTTCAACGACAAAGCCGCCTTCAATATCCTGCTGCGCTCCGCGGACGACATTCGGATGCTCAAGGGGCCCTCGCCGTTGAACATGCGGAATCTGGGCATCTCTCTGCTATTCGCGCTCTTCGTCCTCGCAGCCGTGAGCATCCAAAGCTGGAGTCTGGAACGCAAGGTGCGCCATCAGACCGCGGCGCTGGCCTATAGCGAACGCCGCCGCAGCCGCATCCTGGAAGAGATCAATGGCAACATCCCCCTGGCAGAGATCGTCGAGCAGATTGCGGAACTGGTCTCGTTCCGCTTGAAGGGCGCCCCCTGCTGGGTCGAAATCGCCGGCGGAGCGCAACTGGGCAACAAACCTGAAAAGCTCGAGGGCCGCCGCGTGGATTCCAGGGAGATACCGGCGCGCTCTGGACCTTCGCTGGGCACGATCTTCGCCGCCTTCGACCCGCGGGTCCCGCCCACAAGCGACTCGGCTGAAGCCATGGCGATGGCCACGGGCTTGATCGAGTTGGCCATTGAGACGCGCAGGCTCTACACCGACCTGCTGCATCGTTCCGAGTTCGACCTGCTCACCGACGTCCAGAACCGCTTTTCGCTGGAGCGCTGCCTGGATGAACAGATCCGGATCGCGCGCGACTCCGCGGGCATCTTCGGGCTCGTCTACATCGATCTGAACGACTTCAAGCAAGTGAACGATCTCTACGGCCACCATGTGGGCGACCTGTATCTGCAGGAGGTTGCGCTCCGCATGAAACGCCAGTTGCGCCCCAGCGATCTGCTGGCTCGCCTGGGAGGCGACGAGTTCGCCGTGATGGTAACCGAAGTGAGCAACCGCGCGCAGATGAAGGAGATTGCACTGCGGCTCGAGCGCTGCTTCGACGAGCCCTTCCAGAGCGGCAATTGCACCGTGGAAGGATCGGCAGCCATCGGGATCGCGCTCTATCCGGAGGACGGCCGCAGCCGCCACGCTCTTCTCCGCGCGGCCGATTCCGCGATGTACGCAGCCAAGCGCAACAGAACGGGCGTCGCGCAGAGCCAACAGGCAGAAGAGAGCACGACGGCATAGAGCATCCCATCCATTGGGGATGGAGTTCGGACCCCAACGAACAGATCTTCGTCCGCAGCTTAGAGCCTGACGATGCCTCCTTTGCGCTTCGCTACCCCTTCACCTCCAGCCGGTTGAGTAGAGCCCCCCAGCCCAAACTGTCTTTTGTGCGCGGCGCATAAAAAAGAGCGGTGCTGCCAGGCAGCGCCGCTCTTTTTTCCTCTTCGTTGCTTTCCGCTACAAACCCTGCGTTCCCGTGGAGGGCTGCGCGGGTTGGTCTTGGGGCGGGGTTTGGGTGGGTTGCTGCTGGTCGTTGGCGGGGGCTGCGGCGGGCGCGGCCTGCTGCGTGTCGCCTTGCGCCGGTGCGCCAGAGGCTGCGGGTGCTGTGGCGGCGGGTGCCGATGCCGCCGGTGCTGCGGCGGCTGCCGCGGGCTGGTCTGTGGCTGCCGTGTCGTAGCGCTGCAGCTTGTAGAAGATCGGCGTCACTTCAAACGGCATCTTGTCGCGGGCGTTCATCGGCGCGTAGCGCTTGGCGTTCAGCATGTGCACCTTGTCGTCCCACGGGTCGGTCTTCAGCCATGAGCCCAAGGGCAGGGCCGCTGTCTGCGTCAGGTCGTCCCAGTTCAGCTTGGGCGACATCTTGGCTAGGTCCGCCATCCACGGCGTGCCGTCGGTCTTCAGCAGCGAGTCGCCCAGCTTGGGCGTGTTCAACTGCTTCAGCACCTTGGCGCGGTCCACCAACTGCGCGTAGTAGAGCGCCGCCGAGGGCAGCTTGTCCTTGTACATCGAGGCGTTCAGATACTCCATCGCCTTCTTCGCCGCCTCGCCGTTGTCGTGGTCCGAGTGGTACATGTCGATGCGCTGGAAGCTGGACTCGTCGGGGAACAGCAGCCGGTCGTTGAAGGCGTAGCGCGTGTCGATGTGGTGGCCCATGGCGATGTGCGCCAACTCCATCGCCACCACCGAGGCGATGGCCTCTTCGCTGGGCAGCGAGTCGATCAACCCCTTCGAGATCAGGATGGTGTTGCCCACCGTGGTCGTCTCGATGGTGTCGGTCAGCAGGATGCGCGTGTGCAACTGGTCGGTGAAGGCCAAGTTGTTGGGCACCACCAGGTTCACCACGATCTGGTCCAGCACCTTGGTCTCGTAGCCCTGCTGGTTCAGCGGCGCCACCAGCCCGGCTTCCACCAGGCGGTCGATCACGTTGTTCTCGGCCTGCGTGATCCACATACGCGAGGCCTGCAGCGGGCCCACGTCCTGCGAGTCCTCGCTCTTGTCCACCGCATCGTCCACCTTCACGCTCACGTTCTCGCTGTCGCGCGTGGGCAGCTTCAGGCTGTAGCCCCAGAAGTGCGTCTGCGCCTTCAGGCCCACCGACTTCGAGC
>Ga0326727_10009426_pt1 | contig 24050 bp, 15 predicted proteins | sample MB2enrmetagenome_FD_207643 | JGI IMG/M metagenome (GOLD analysis project Ga0326727, IMG submission 207643) | Lab enriched peat soil microbial communities from McLean, Ithaca, NY, United States - MB29MY | ecosystem: Environmental > Terrestrial > Soil > Wetlands > Peat | place: USA: New York... | reverse complement strand
TCGCCCTCAACATGCTCAAGCAAGATAAGACTTCAAAGCGCGGCATCCACGGAAAACGCCTGAAAGCAGGGTGGGACAATGACTCCCTGCTCCACTTGCTGGGAAATTAAGATGCGTTTGCCCTGGGCCGGTTGGCGGACTGTGCGAAAGAATACCCGAATCGTGTTACACTGGCTTCAGCGCTCAGTGATTTGGCCGTGAGCGGCGGTTTGCCCCTTCTTATTAAGGCAAGTTTGCCTGGCACAGATTTCCCCCAAGCCCCTACAGCGTGTACCCATGAGTCTCCCACCCGGAGATTTCGCATTGGACTGTTTGCGATGGTCTGACGCGAGGGTTCGAGCAGGATTGCCCTCCTTGGATGGACCAGGCACCTTGAATCGAACCAATCCGGGGAATGAAAACGAGCAGGGTAGCCCATCGGCAGCGAGCCGATTGGCATGCGAGTAGCGTGTGGCAGCTCCGGGCCCAGGGCATTCAATTTGAATGCCGGTGGCCAGTCTGGAACGACTTTCGGTTCTCCCTTACGCATAGTTTAGAAAGCAGGCCCGCGCCCAGATACTGGGATCGCGCCTCCACGTCCGGTTCCGATTGCAGGCCCCAGGGAAGTCTGGCGGCTCGCGGAGCCCAAACAGGAAAAGAAACAATTTTGACGACTCGGTTTACACAGTTTTCTCTTTCGCCCGCTCTTCTGGCGCGGCTTGACATCAACAAATTTGAAATCCCCACGCCGGTGCAGGCCGGATGCATTCCCCCTGCGCTCGAAGGCCGCGACGTTCTCGCCACGGCTCAGACCGGGACGGGCAAGACGCTCGGATTCCTCATTCCGATCATCGAACTCCTGCAAAAGGTGGAAGCGCGCGGTCCCGCGGCTCACGCCCTCATTCTGCTGCCCACGCGCGAGCTGGCTATGCAGGTGGAACAGGCCTTCCGGGCCATTCGCACCAGTTCCGCGCAGACCGTGGCGCTGGTGGTGGGCGGCCTGAGCGAAGGCTCGCAGCTCGATGCCATTCGCCGCGGCGCAAAGCTCATCGTCGCCACTCCCGGCCGTCTTGAAGATTTCCTCAAGCGCAGGCTGGTGCGGCTGGACCAGGTAAAGGTTCTCGTCCTGGACGAAGTCGACCGGATGCTCGACATGGGATTTCAGCCGGCCATCGCGCGCATTGCGGCAACGCTGCCGGCCGTGCGGCAGACGCTCTGCTACTCGGCCACGCTCGAAGGGACGGTCAAGGAGGTGGCGCGCAAGTACCTCAAAAACCCGGCGCGCATCGAGATCGGCTCGGTGCTCAAGCCGGCCGACAATGTCGAGTTGCGCACCTTCGAGGTCGAGCCGGACAAGAAGCAGGAGCTGCTCGAACACCTGCTGGGCGCCGAGAAGGGCAGCTTTCTCGTCTTTGTGCGCACCAAGCATGGCGCGGACCGCGTGGCGCGCAGGCTGGTCCGCTCCGGACACTCGGCGACACAGATTCACGGCGACCGTTCGCAGGCGCAACGGAACGCGGCGTTGCGCAGCTTCTCCGAGGGCCATCACCGCATACTGGTGGCCACCGACGTGGCTGCCCGCGGCATCGACGTGGCCAACGTGGCGCATGTGATCAACTTCGACCTGCCCAAGGTCGCCGAGGATTTTGTCCATCGCGTCGGCCGCACCGGCCGCGCATCGGCGCATGGCGTGGCTTCGACCTTTGCCGGACCGGCGGAGCGCGGCGACCTGCGCAAGATCGAGCGCACGTTGGCTATCTCGATGAAGCGGTTCCGGGTGCGGTCGATCGGCGCGAAAGCGGCCTGACCACCTGCGCGGGGTGGACGCCGCTTGCGCGGCGCGCAATGGAAGGTGGGTTCGCGCCAATCAGCCTCTGGTTTTCAGTTTCCAGTTACAGGGCCGGAGCGGCGATTTCAACGCACCGGCCCTTTCTTTGCGCGCCGCGACATCCGGCAACTGGATCTCTTGCCCTCGTGCGGCCGCATAAAACCGGCTCATAACCGCTAGGGGCAAAGGGGCGTCCTATAATCGACTGCCAGAAGCGGCCCAAATCCACTTCCTGCGCGCTTGCACCCGGCAAGATCAGTTTGCTGGACCGATCGGACGGGAATCAGGCGGCTAGGCCGAGGGGGCACGATCATGCGGCGAGTTGTCTTTTCCATCCTTCTTCTTTCGGCAATCGGTCTTGTAGAACAGGGTAATGCGCAGCAGGCGGGCGGGTGCTCGCTGCCGGAGCCTCCTCTGAAGATCAAGCGCGCGAACATCTTCAGCGAGCAGCAGGCCCAGTGGTTGGGCGATGCTCTGGCCCAACGTGTGGAGGGGCGGCTGACGATGCTGCCGGCTGCCAAGAGCGAGTACCTGCAAAAGCTGGGAGACAAGCTGCTGGCCGAGCTGCCGCCGGCCGGTCTGCGCTACACGTTTCGGATCTACGAGTCGGACGAGATACGGTCGTTTTCTCTGACCGGCGGCGAAGTGTATGTGAGCCGCAAGCTGATATTGGACGCGCACAGCGAAGATGAGCTGGCGGGGGTGCTGGCGCACGAAATTGGCCGCGTCTACACCGGACATATGGCGACCGCTTTCACGCTGAATCTGGACAAGCTGATGGGCGTGAAATCGCTGGGCGGCGAGGCCGATGTGGTGGACAAGTATCAGCGCCTGCTGAACATTCCCAAGTCGGCTCTGGAGACCAAGTTCAATGCCCGGATCAGCGTGGATGACGAGGAGAAGGACCAGCTTCTGGCCGACAAGGTGGGGCTTTACGCTTTCCTGAAGGCTGGGTATGCGCCCGATGCCTATGTCTCGCTGGTGGACCGCGTGACCCAGAACCAGGGGTACTGGGGGAATTTCCTCACCGACATTTTGGAATTGACGCCGGAAATAAGCCTGCGGGTGCGGGCCGCGCAGAAACTGGCCGACAAGTTGCCGGATGCCTGCCAGAGTGTTAAGCCCGCCGAGCATCTGGAGTTCAAAGACTTCCAGAACTGGCTGACGGTGAAGAGGGTCGATCCGCTGGTGCCCGCGACTCCGGGATTGAAGGGCATGAAGCTGGACCCGCCGATGAGCCCGGCGCTGGTGAACGTGCGCCTGAGCCCGGACGGGAACTATGTGCTGGCGCAGGATGAGTGGCGGGTTCACGTGCTGAGCCGCGCGCCGCTGAAGGTGCTTTTCTCGATCGACGCGCTGGGTGCGCAGATGGCGCAGTTCACTCCCGATTCGAGGCAAATGGTCTTGTACTACAGCGGTTTGCGCTTTGAGCGGTGGAATGTGCCGAGCGGGCGGCTGGCAGGCATTCTCGACTTCACCGACTACGCGGGATGCCTGCAGGCGAGCCTCTCCCCGGATGGCGATACGGTGGCCTGTTTCAGCCGCAATGGCGGGGCGGGCTGGCTGAGGGTGAGCAACCTGCGTACCGGAAGGCTGGTGTACCAGGACATGAATTTCTACCGGGCGAACTTCCAGACGCAGGCTCCCGGCGTGGCCATGCGCGCGATCGATGAGCCGCGGCAGGGGGCCGTGGCGTGGAGCCAGGACGGGCACTACTTTGCAGCCGCAGCGGGGACGGCGAGAGTGGGGCTGGACCTGCAGGAAGGGAAGAAGCTGGGCCTGGGAAACGCCCTGTCGCAGCTGTATGAGAGCCGCATGGCGTTTGTGGATTCGGACAAGCTGGCGTTTGAGTGCGACTGGGGATACAAGCTGGGCGGACCCCAGGACACGTTCAAGATGTGCTACACGGGCTTTCCGGAGGGAAATCCGATCGGTACGTTCACCCTGGGGCGGACGTGGATGGAGCGCATGACCAGCGGGCCGCATGTGCTGACGGGGCCGATGGGCGAGGCGGCGGCAGCGCTGATCGATCCGGCGACCGGGAAAGAAAGCGCGACCTTCAAGCTGGAGACCGTTGACCTGGTTGGCGATTTGGTGGCGGAAGAGGCTGAACGGGGAGGCATCTCGACGGGGAAGCTCGGCGGGAGCATGGAAACGGCTGCTCTGCCGGTGACGCCGCTGGCTTCGCTGGAGGCCGGGTATTTCAGCGCGGACGGAAGATTCCTTGCGGTCTCAGATCGGGCGCGGGGAGCGGTGTGGGATTTGAGCACGGGCAAGCAGGTTTCGCTCGGCGGGCCGTTCCGGGCGGCGAAGTTCGATGCGCAGGACCAGTTGCAGGCGAGGATTGTGGGCCATGGACTGAAGCCGGCGCGGAATGTGGCGCTCGACCGGCGGACCGGCAAGGTGGCGCCCACGCTCAACCTGGCGATGGAAAAGATTCAGTACGGCAGCGTGGTGGTGGCGTACAAGGCGCTGGAGCCGGATCAGCAATTTCTGCACAACGTGGAGATCGACGCCTTTGATGCTGCCAGCGGGGCGCCGCTCTGGTCGAGGCGGTTTCCGCACAATGCGCCGCGGCTCTACGAGACGGACGGCGATGAGCTGCTGCTGGTCTCGGAACGGAGGAGCGAGACGGGCGCGGATGCGGTGGACCACAACAGGAAGGTGGTCGTAAGGACCGCGGATGAGATCAAGGAGTTCAACGAGCACGGACTGGTGGTGGAGGTGATTGCGGCCCGGACCGGGGTGACGGAGCGGGTGGTGGTGGCGCCGGAGATGGGTGTTTGGGACCAGTTGGGCTGGTCGGGCCAGATGGGCGCATGGGGCCGCGATGACCGGACGGCGGCGCTCTATGGCGATCTGCTGGCCGTGCATGGAAACGACGACAATACCGTGGTTTACCGTTTGGGGGATGGCGCGCGCCTCATGGCCTTCTTCGGCCGCGCCATTGCGGGCGACGCCGGCCTGGGTCTGATCGCCGCCACCAACCGCCCCCAGGAGGTAACCGTCTACGACGTTGCCACGGGAAGGGAATTAGAGCGTGTGACCCTGGACCACAATGTGCTGGCCGCGCGGCTTATTCCGGAGAAGAAGCAACTGCTGGTACTCACGGCCACGCAGCATGTGTACGCGCTGGACCTGCCGGTGGCCTTGGGCGTTGCGAAGTAGGTTTGTTCCATTCGCCGGGTGGTCCGGCAACTCAATTTCTCGCCGTACTCCGGCGACGCCTTGCTCCCACCTAGGGCGCGATGACCGTGCTACCTCCAACGGTCCGGATCGACAGTTCCGGAACGTTCAAGCTACTCCTCGGCAAAGGCAATGAAACTGTGCGGCGGAACCTCGATCTGGAACTCGCTGTGCGGGGGCTGCGGCCGGCGTGGCCGGCGTCCCGCTACGGGGACCACGGGCGGCCTGGCGGCTATGACTTCGCCAGTGGCGAGATTGCGCAGTTTCATAGCCGGCCCAAGAGTCGAGACCGTTACCTGTGCAGTCTCGTCGAGGTACGATTCCACCACAAAAGATCGGTTGTCGTAGGCGAAAAGGCTCACCTTGCTGGGCGCATCGAGCTGGACCGGGAAATCGCGGAGCAGGTATTGCTTGATTTGCGTGAGCACCGGCTGCGGCAGTGCATATAGATCGCTGGGATTTTCCGGAACGGTGAGCACGTAGAGGATGCCCTTGGAGTAGCGATCCATAATAAGCAGCGGCGCTCCGCGGCCGTTGGCGGTGCCGCGCACGACCGGCCAGGCGTCGTTGGTCATGAAGGCGATCTCGGGGACCAGGATTTCGTGAGTCGCGCCCAAATTCGCCCCCGCCCCGGCGCCGGATGCCCCCCAATAGTCCGTTACCTTGAGAACGTTGCCGGTGAATTCGAGGTCGGCGATTTGCTCGATTCCCTTGCCCTGAAGCGCGCGCAGCAGCCCGGAGGTGATGACGACGTTTCCGCCCGTCTCAAGATGCTTCCCGATTCTGGCGACAAGGTCGGGATCGACTTTGGCTTCCTCGGTGAGCAGGACTGTTTTTGCCTCGGCGGGGAACTCGGGATGAAGATCGATGGGAATGCCGATCATGCCCAGATAGTTGTGCAGGAAATCCTCACCCGTGGATTGATAAGGCTTGTAGCTGGCGATGCCGATCGGATTGCCGAGCTTGCCCAGAATAGCGTTCACTTTGTCCAGGGAGTAACCGGCGGCGGCGGCGTAATTGGGCGCCGCTGCAAGCGTCACGCCGGAGTCCGCGCGCCACTGGGTCAACTCGGACCACTTGAAGCTGGTGCCCAGCCCGGCCCAGGTCTGGCGATCACCCGCATCGGCAGTCCGCAGCAGGTCGCTGTACTGGAAGAGCGTGATCTCCGGCGCCTTGGCCAGCATGGTGTCCCACAACTGCTCGGCGTAGCGGTCCAGGTACCGCGCATCGTAGGTGTCTACCCAGCCGCCGCCGTTGCCGCGCGGCGAGATGTTGTCGAAGTAGCGGACGATCTGATAGCTCTCGTACTGCTGCAGGTGCTGATCGGTCGTCACCGGATCGCGGCTCTCCGTGCCGGTGTAGATGCCGTCGAAGAGCTTCGGTTCCTGGTCGAGATCGTAGCCGTTCGCCTGGAAGTGCTCATACCAGTTGGGGAATTTGATCACGATCTTCACCTTGGGGTTCACGGCGCGCGCGGGCCCAAGGACAAGCTCGCGCGAGGCTTCGTCCATGAGCTTGAGGCGGAAATCGGCCCAGCTCCGGCTGCCCTTGGCGGCAATGTCTGAATCGCGCTTGGTGTTGTTGAAGAAGAAGTCGTCGAGGATGATCTCGTCGAAGTGGCGCGCGGTGACCTCGGAGACGTTCTTCACATAGGCCCGCTGTTTGGGGTCGGTGTACGAAAACGAGACAAACTGGCCATCTCCGGCATCGGCCGATTCGAAGCCGGCCATGTCTCCGCCCACGGTGAAGGCGATGCCGCCGGCCGCCTGGACGCCGTGAGCGGTGAAGAAGGCCTTCACGGTCTCAAGCAGCGCATCGTCGGCAAGAACGCCGCTGCGATAGCTCTCGATGTAGACTTTGTCGACCTTGACCTGACTGGAGATCGAGTCCCACGAACTCTGGAGCCAGGCCGGATCCTTCATGCGCTCGACCACGCCGACCGGAATGTAGACGGCCACGCGAAACTGATCGTGCGCGGGGGGCGTGGCGGCGCCAAGCCAGAGGCAGGAGAAGGCAAAAAGAGAGAAAATCGGCAGTCGATTGCGCAAAACCACGATGGATCTCCTTTGGGGATGTACCCGCGGATGCATCTTCGCAGGCTGCGGAAAAACTCAATCCGGAGGGAAGCGGGGGTCTTAACCACCGCATAAGGCCAACAGAATCAACCCCGGATGGTAGCGATAGGTTTCAACCCATCCATTGATCCCCGGTGCGACGCTGTCGGGGCGTTTCGCCGGGAAAGTTGCCCCTTTTCAGCGGCTTCTTCAGCCGTACCCGCCCAGGAACTCCGCCCCATCCGGTCCGCGCCAGTATATGCGCGGAGTCTGCTTGAGTAAAACGGTTATTCAGATGCGAGGAATAGTTGCTTCCAAAGCAGGGAATCCGGCGTGAAACAAAAGCCCAGCCGCCAGGGCTGGGTCTTTTGCCGGAAGCGTCTGCTGCGCTACGGTGTTACCGACTGAGTCGCATGATTGCCGTGAGGAACGGAAATCAGCGCGGAGGGATGATTTCCCACCGGGTAAGGCGAGGCCTGGTTGGGGGTTAGTGCGCCGGTATCCGGGTTCAGTTCGAAGCCGGATACGGAGTTGCCCAGGTAGTTTGCGGTAAAGACATAACGGCCCAGCGCGGCATCCACCAGAATGGCGACCGGTTCCGTGTCCGTGCCGTTGATCGGGCTGCCGACCACGTTGACCGAGGCCGCTGGAGTGCCGGTGACCAGGTCGATGGAGTAGGACGAGACTGAGGAACTCAGCGCATTGGCGACATAGATGTATTTCCCGCGCGGGTCGATCACGATCGCGGAGGGCTCGCTGCCGGTGGAGAAGGGGCCGTTGATCAGAAAATCCAGGATGCTGCCGTCTTGGATCGTGTATCCGATCATCTGGTTGGAGGCGAAGTCGGTTACGTAGACAAAGCGGTTGGTCGGGTCGGCTACGATGGCGGTGGGTTTGATGCCCGCCTTCCAGGGACTGCCCGCGGCAGGCGTCAACGCGCCGCCGGAGCCGACGGTGAATCCGAAGACCCAGCCGGGGTTGGCACTGCTGGTCACGGCGCCGCCGGGATTGTAAGCGGACTGGTCGTAGGCCGTAACGTAGACGGCATTGTTGTTGGCCAGAACGGCGACGCCGGTGGGGACGATCGTGTCGGTTGCAAAGCCGGCGGGTAGAGTCAGGGCAGTCTGGGCGGCCACGGAGCCGATCGCGCCGCTGGACAGCGGATAAACCGCCAGCTCGGCGGAGGTGGTCCCGGAAACAACAAAGAGATAGCTGTTGGCGGCGTTGGCCGCGATGGCCACCGGCGTGGCGCCGAGGGTGACGGTGTCCTTGGACGTCAAGACTCCGTCGCCGCCGACGGCAAAATGGGCCACGGAGTTGTTTCCCTGATTGGCGACATAAAGGTTTTGGAAATCCGAGGTCACGGCCATGGAAACCGGAGAACTCCCGCCCGAGGAAACGGCCGGCTGTCCGGGCCGCAGCGCGCCCGTACCCTCGTCCATATCGTAGGTCTCGATCTGCCCGGAGCTGCCCGCTCCCGAACCCTGCGAACTGGCCACAAAGAGATAGTCGATGGTGACAATGTTGCACGACGACAAGAGGGTGGCCGCCACAAGGCCGATTGCAGAGACCAGAAAGAGCTGGCTCAATTTGCTGAACTTCATGCGCTTCCTTCGTCATGGGCCATCGGATTCAAGCCCCAGGAAAACTCGTTTAGGTTGCCCCGTTTTCATTGTAAAAGCCAATCACGGGGTGTTGCTGCCGGCGCCGGTTTTAAGGAGTGCCGGCCCCGGTGCCGTTATGCGGAATGGCGGCGACGGCCGTGGGCTGCGCGTTCGACGTGTAAGGAGAATTCTGCGAATTCACGAGCGTGCCCGCGGCGGTGCTCAACTCGAAGCCGGAAAGTGTTCCGCTGCTGGTGTTGCCAAGAAAGTTCGCGGTGTAAAGGAAATGGTTGGTCGAGGGATCGATCCCGATCGCCACCGGCTGCAAGCCGGTGGCGTAGGAGCCGATGCGTGCGAGCCCGCCGCCGCTGCCGATTGAATAGGCGGCCACCGTCGAGTCCAGCGCATTGGCTACGTAGACATACGGGTATTTGGGATCGACCACTACCGCGGAGGGTTGATCTCCCGCCGCGTACGGGCTGCCTGCGAGGGGGCTCAAAAGACCCGTCCCGGAGCCGACCGAGTAGCCGTGGACCTCGCCGTTCACCTGGTCCGTGACATACACATAGCTGTTAGTCGCATCGCTGGCGATAGCGGCTGGACAGGTCCCCACCATAAAGGGCGCGTTGAGGAATGCGGAGGGACAGCTCCCCGTGGCAAACGCCCCGCCGCCCAAGGGAGCGCCGCCATTGAGCGGAGTAAGCGCGCCGCCCGAGCCTATCGAAAATCCGAGGATGTAGTTCGTGCCTGCGGTCACATCGTAAGCGGTTACATAAAGGTAGGCGCCGGAGGCGAGAACGTTGATTCCGGTGGGCTCAACGATGTCGTTGGGACTGTTGCTCAGGTTCAGCGGCCAGTAGCTCAGGCTTCCATTGGCGATGGGCGTTCCCAGCACGTCGCTGGGAGGCGTGGTCGTCGAGGAAGTGATGGGATAGATGGCAATCGAGCCGGAGCACGGGGCCGCGGTGGAGCAGGAAGGCAGCGGCTGGTAGGTGTCCGCGACGAACAGACTCTTTCCGCTTACCGCCACCGCCATCGGGTAGACTCCCGGCGTGTTCACGGTGTTCTGCGGATAGAGCTTGCCGTCGTTGCCGATGATGAACTGAACGATGGTGTTGTCGTCCTGGTTGATCACGTACAGGTCCGAGTTGTCCGAGGAGACGGCTTCGGCCACCGGGTTGCGCCCGCCGGAAGGGAAGGGCGAAGTGGGAATCTGCCGCATGAAGCCCGACTCCGAGTTTACTTCGAAGACGTCGATCTCGCCGTAGTTGTTGCTTCCCGCGGCCTTGGAACTGGTCACGAAAACAAAATCCACAGTCAGCGTTTCACAGGCGGTCAGGAGCGAAGCCACCAGCAGGCTTGCCGCGGAGACCAGCACGAGCTGGCCGGTTTTGTTGAACTTCATGCGCATCTTTCGTCAGCGGGCCGGCACCCCGGACCCCTAATCAACCAGTTTGGAATCGAACGGCGGGCGCTTGTGGAATAGCCGCGCCCGTCGTTCGGCTGCGTTCTTGAATAGCCCGGAACTCCCGGAAGCCTTGACCAGGGCCGCTCATCTGCTGGCCCCCGCTCAAGCAACATCTTCACATCGGCGCTCGATTAGCTGGTACGCCCGTCCATCAGGCACCAGGTGGCCGGGCCCTGGAGCGTAAAAGTATTGGTCACCCGCAAAGCCGTGAGCGCGCCGGAGTTCGGATCCACCACCCGGCCGGTTACCGTCGAATCGTTGAAGTTGGCCGTGTAAATGAACTGATTTGAAGGATCCTCCACCAGACATTGAGGGCCCGATCCGATGGGGTACGGTTCACCGGGGATGAAGCTGAGCGTGTGCTGGCTGGGATCGATCACATACCCGGCAATCCCGCTTGCTCCATTATTCGTATCGGTGAGGTTTCCCTGGTTCGCCACGTAGAGGACCTTGCCCTTGGATTCCACCAGTAGTTGGATGGGGTTAGACAGCGTCGGGTCATCCTGGACGATCCCGCCGTTCTGGGCCAGAAGGGCGCCGCCGGATCCGATTTGGAAGGGCAGAATCTGGCTCGGTGAAGTGATTCCGTTCACCGTGATCGGTTCATTGTCCAGTACATAGATGTACCCGTTGCCGCTGTCGATGGCCGTGGCCTGCGCGATGTTCAACGGCTGCGAGCTGTTCTGGTTCACGGTCAACTGCCCGCTCGAGCTGCTGTAGGTATACGGAAAGACCGAGTCGCCGCTGCTGGGTGTTCCGCTCAGCGTAAACATAGTATTGCCGCTCATCAGGAAGTCGATCGGATTGGCGGGGACCGGGAAGTAGGAAAGAGGGCAAGTCAACTGGCTGTTCGGGCAGTTCGCCGTCGTCAACTGTTGATTCACAACCAGTTCCAGCCGGCCGGTGGTCTGGTTGATGAGGAAGACCGTGATATCGCCGCAGGAAGTGGCCGAGGACCCCAGCGCAAGGGCGCAGGTTGCGTTCGACGGGGAATCGTGGTCCAGCACAAACAGATAGTTGCCCGAAGCGTCGGCAACCAGGCGGAAAGGGTTGATTCCCTGGGTGTAGAAGGTTTCCTGCGGAGTGAGAATGCCGTTGCCGCCGACCGCGAACTCGGTGATGTTCGAGTTTGCGCACGGGTACGCCGTGGTGCATATGGAAGTGCCCGCGGGGTTGGTGCTGATGCCCCGGTTGAGCACGTAAAGGAACTTGCTGCCCACAATCAGCACGGCCCGCACCGGATTGGCGCCTCCTGAGGAGACCGGCAGGCCATCGATGGTGTTCAGCTTGCCCGTATTGTGATCGACGTTAAAGCCGCTAATAATGCCGTTGCCGGAGGATTGGGCTGTCACCGTGCCCGTCACATACAAATAGCCGACCGTATAACTTTGAACGCAAGACGAAACGCTGAGGACGACCGCAACGGAGAGGGCGGTCATCAGAAGTGCCTTGCCGAATTTCATGAACTTCATGCGATTCCTTCATCCTGGTCAGGCGTGCGCCGCCAAGTTGGCTGGTTCCACAGCAGAGCTGGGTTGGGATGGGTCCCTGCTGCATTGTAAAAGGCCAGGGCTGGTTGTGCCTAGTTTCGAGCAGGGACATGGCAAAACCCGGCATTTTCCGCAGTCCTTCCGTCCAGCCGGCAGCTCGGACGGGCGCCCGGCCGAGCTGCTTTCGAGATTTCAGGCGCGGATGCGGTTTGGACGCGGCGCTGGCGGAAAACGTCAACCGCGCCGGCAGTTGGAAGATTCCTTCCCCGCGGCGGAGCGGGAGCCGGGACTGGGCGCGGCTCCCAGGCGCCCTACCAGACCCGGCAGGATTTCTGGGGGTACATCGGCTGCCCCTTGCTGCACCCGAAGGCCTTGCCGAACTCGTCGAAGTTCTGAACCGAGCCGTTCACGCGCCATCTGCCGGGCGAGTGAGGATCGGTGAGCGCCAACTGGCGGGCCGACTGCTCGGTCTGGTTCTGGCACCACACCTGGGCGAAACCGAGGAAGTAGCGTTGCGCCTCGGTGTATCCGTCGATCTTGTCGTTGATTGACTTGCCTTCGCCCGCCAAAGTGTCCAGCAATGCCATGTAGGCGATGCGCAGGCCGCCGTTGTCGGCCGTGTTCTCGCCCAGGGTCAGGTGCCCGTTCAGCTTTTGCGCGGCAACCTCGCCATGCGCCGGGGCCGCCTCAAAACCGCTGTACTCGTCGGCCACGCACTCGGTCCGCTCGGTAAAGGCCTTCCGGTCCTCCGGGGCCTGCCACTCGCGCAGGTTGCCCTTCCCGTCGTACTTCGAGCCCTCATCGTCGAAGCCGTGGGTCATCTCGTGCCCGATGACCACCCCGATGCCGCCGAAATTCACCGCCGGATCGATGGTGAAGTCGAAGAATGGCGGCTGCAGAATGCCGGCGGGGAAGTTGATGTCGTTGAACGAAGGATCGTAGTCGGCGTTGACCGTGGGCGGCGTCATGTCCCATTCCTTTTCGTCCACCGGTTTGCCCAGGTGCCCGAAGTTCCAGTTGCGCTCGAAGACCGCGCTGCGGTGCAGGTTGCCGATCAGGTCGTCCCGGCTGACCTTGAGCGCCGAGTAGTCCCGCCACTTCTCCGGATACCCGATCTTGTTGCGGATCATGCTCAGCTTCTCTTCCGCCGCCTTCTTGGTGGCGTCGGTCATCCAGGGCAGGGTTCTGATGTCGTCGCCGAGGGACTTCTCCAGGGCCGCGACCAGTCTGTCCATGCTCTCCTTGGCCGCGGGGGGGAAGTTGCGCTTCACCCAATCCTGGCCCACCGCCTCGCCAAGCGCCCGATCGGTCATGCTGGAGCACTGCTTCCAGCGCGCCAGTGGCTCCTTCTGCCCGAGCAGGTTCTTGCCGAAGAACTCGAAGTCCTCATCGAAGAAAGCTTTGGGCAGATTGGCGGCCTGTCCGTGCAGCGCATGCCAGCGCAGATAGCTCTTCCAGGAATCGATCCCCTCGCTCTGGATCAGCCCGTTGAGCGCCTTGAAAAACTCCGGCTGGCCCACATTCAGCGTGTCGAAGTGGCCGATGCCGATGGCGCCAAAGTACGCGCTCCAGTTGAAGCCGGGGGTAAGCTTCTCCAGGTCGGCCACCTGGTAGATGTGGTAGCGGTTCTCGGGCTGGCGCATATCGGTGCGGCTGATAGAGGCCTTGGCCAGCGCGGTTTCGATCTGCATCACCGCAGAGGCCTCCTTCGCGGCTTTCTCGGGCTGGTCGGCGGCCAGCGCGAACATCTTCTTCAGGTGCTCGATGTACTGCCCCCGGATGGCCTTGAAGCGCGGCGAATCCACCAGGTAGTAGTCCCGGTCGGGCAGCGACAGGCCTCCCTGGAAGAGCTGGGCGATCTGCTGCGTCGAGTCCTTGTCGTCCTGGCCCACGCCGAACTCGAAGAAGCCGTCCGGGGTGCCGTGGTTCTCAAGCTGGCTGAGCAGGATGGCAAGCTGCCCCGCGTTGGTGAGCAAGGCGATCTCCTCAAAGGCGGTCCGCAGCGGGGTCAGGCCCCTCTTCTCCACCAGGCCGGTGTCCATGCAGGCTGCATAGTAATCGCCGTACTGCTTCTGCAAGGGAGTCTTGGGGTCCTTGGCGGCTTCGTCCAGCTCCTGCCACAGCAAATAACGGTTCCGTTCCCTGAGCAGCGAAAAGGACCGCGCCCAGCGCACCTGGTCGGCGGGAATGGGGTTGCTCTTCACCCAGTTGCCGCAGGCGTACTGATAAAAATCCGCGCAGGGATCGGCGGTCTTGTCGATGGCCGCCGCATCGAAGCTCTTGGCTATGGTCGGCGGCGTGGGCTTGGCGCTGTCGGCCGAGGGCGTCATGGTCGCTTGCGCCAGGGCGGTTCCGCAAGCCACCAGAAAGATAATAGAGAGACGAATGCAGTTCATCGAAATGTCCTCTGGGAAGTGAATTCAACCGGCCAAGTCCATCGGCGTTGCAAAGCTCTAGATAGGCCGGGATGCAATCGTGCCAGCCAATGCAGTGCGGCTGCGTCGCAGTTCAGGCTATCACGCAGGACGGATGAGCCGCCCGCGCCGGGAAGCCAAGGCCGAGCCCTTTCGACACGCGGCTCTTGCTGACCCGGAAAACCAAAGCTGCCTAGACGTCGAGATCGTCGTCGCTCTCGACGGCCACCGCCGTTCCCCGCCGCTTGGCCAGCAGATAGCCGCGCAGGAAAGGCTCCAGATAACCGTCCAGCACCTTGTCCACATCGCCCACCTCCACCTTCGTCCGGTGGTCCTTGACGATGCGGTAGGGCTGCAGCACGTAGGAGCGGATCTGCGAGCCGAAGTTGATTTCGAGCTTCGAGTCTTCCAGCTTTTTCGAAACCGCCCGCTTCTTTTCCAGTTCGTATTCATACAAGCGCGAGCGCAGCATCTTCATCGCCTTCTCCCGGTTCTTGTGCTGGGAGCGCTCATTCTGGCATTGCACCACGATGCCTGTGGGCAGGTGGGTCATGCGCACCGCGGAGTCGGTGGTGTTCACGTGTTGCCCTCCCTTGCCGCCGGAGCGGTAGGTGTCGATGCGCAGGTCTTCGAGTTTCAAATCGACCTGGATGGTTTCGTCGATCTCCGGCGAAACATACACCGACGCAAACGAAGTGTGCCGCCGCTTGGCTTGGTCGAACGGCGAAATCCGCACCAGCCGATGGACGCCGCTCTCGCCGGCCAGTTGGCCGAAGGCATACTCGCCCAGGATGGTGAAGGTCGCCGACTTGATGCCCGCCTCGTCGCCGTCCTGCAGGTCGTTGATCTCGGTCTTGAAGCCTTGCTGCTCGGCCCAGCGCAGATACATGCGCATGAGCATCTCCGCCCAGTCCTGGCTTTCGGTGCCGCCGGCGCCGGGGTGCACGGTGACGATGGCATTGAGCGGGTCGGCCTCGCCCGAGAGCATGGTGCGCGCTTCCAGTTCCTCGGCAAACCCTCGCAGGGCTTTGATCTCTCGGTCGAGTTCAACGAGGACATCCTCGCCCTCGCGGGCCAGATCGAAGTAGGCCTCGACATCGCTGGTGCGGCGCACTAACTCGTCATCGTCGGCGATGAGCTTTTCCAGCCGCTTGCGGTCGCGCATCAGCGGCTTGCTGCCACCCCCCGCACGAACACCTGTCCGCGGGGACTCCGGCGTGCCGCCTGAATCGTTCCACATGGCCGGATCGGCCAGTTTGCTTTCTATTTGCGCCAGCTCCCGGCGCAGCCGAGCCGGGTCAAAGATACTCCCGCAGGTCGCGCACTTGGTCGCGCACCGGAGCATAAGCGAATTCGAGATCGTTCAACGACATGCTCTTGGGACCTGACTTGGTATTGGACTGTGAGGCTGTGTTCTTGACTGATCTAGAATACCACCGTGCTGGTTGCGGCGGGTTCTGAGGTCATCAACGCGCAAGGGGATTCAAATATATCGCTTTACATATAATGCATTTCGTTATACCCTAGTTGTGGATGATTCAAAGCTTCAAAGACGCCTGGACAAAGGAACTCTATGAGTCGGGTTCCGGCAGGCACTGGGCAAGTATCCGGGCAATAGCCCAGCGCAAACTCGACCAGATTGATACGTCAAGCTCTCTCGACGACCTGCGTACTCCTCCGGGAAATCGACTAGAGGCTTTGAAGGGCAACAGGAGCGGCCAACACAGCATCCGGATCAACGATCAATACCGCATCTGCTTTGTCTGGAAGGACGATGGAGCGCACGATGTGGAGATCGCCGATTACCACTGATTGGAGGATGGAGATGACGATTAAAAGACCGGCAACGGGATGGAAGTTGCAGAGAGTTACGACGCATCCGGGCGAGATGCTGCGCCAGGAGTTTCTTCTCCCTCTCGGCATCACGCAGAATGCGCTGGCGATGAGAATTCGCGTTCCCGCCACGCGCATTGGCGACATCGTTCACGGCCGGCGAGCGGTCACGCCCGACACGGCGCTGCGCCTGGCACAGTTCTTCGGCAACAGCCCGGAGTTCTGGCTCAACCTCCAGCAGATGCACGACCTGTCAAAGGCCCGGCTTGAACTGAGCAAGACGATTGAACGGGACGTTGAGGCCTACGCCGGGGCGTGAGTGGACTGGATTGAAGCGTAAATCCCAGGTCCCAACAGCGGGACCTAGGGCACCCGGCGTTCTATCGACTGTTCCTAGAGTATCGCCGCGCTGGTTTTGACGTTGTTGCTAAGATCAATCACCCCTTTAAGCACGTAATCGTAATAGAACGTCTTTTGGAAGGGGCTGGATACCGAATCCAGGGGGAAGTCAGGCGCGACGGAAAATCTTTGCGAGGGTCGTGTGTTGTCAGCAACGATCAAAAGCCAAGTTTCTTCTGCATATTTTTTGTAGCTGTTGATCTTTTTGGCTTTCTTGTCGATCACCTCCTGGAGGCGCTTGGGGGTTAGGGTAACAACGAATCCAGGTCTTGCGACGGTCCATCGAGCAAACCGGCGTTCAGGTACTCTGTAGGTATGAATGATAGCGACCGACTCAGACAAAGGGTGATCCACGTTCTCATCGTCACTCGACCTCCAGGCGGCTTTCTGCGAATTCTGGAGGCTCATACTCTGAATCTGATGTGCAATCAGCTCGGCGATCCGATCGCCCTTCATCCTGTCGAGTGTGATACGGTCTGAGAACCAGATTGTTGACAGTACGTGAGGGTTGTCGGCATCGAAATAAATCTTCCGCGCCTTGGACACGATCCGATCAGTAATTGATTCTATTTCTTGGAGAAGCAGATCTTTCGTCGGTTGGGGATGCGCCTCCGATTTATTACTCCGAATGAAAAGCTCAGTCAGCTCGATGCCGACCTTACGCCCTTCAAGGTCGATTAGCCCATCGAGAGCTGGCGGGTCTGGTTGTTTGAGGCCTGTGGGCGATATTCCTTGAAGCTCAAAAAACCGGTCCAGAAGGAACTTTTCGTGTTCTTTTTGTTCCTTATCCTTAGCAGAACCCATCAAGCTCTCCTTCAAAGGTCATGACTGGGTGTCCCCGGTCCGGAATTTCGGACCTGGGACTGCGCCTCCGTGCTACACCGCCTATGCGCTGCTATGTCACTGCTATGCCACCTTGATCTCGTCGAGCAGGTCGGGGTGACGATCCAGCACTTTGAGCAGCTTGACCAGGGCCAAAGGCGGCTTGGTCTTGCCGTTCTCGCACCGTGAGAACGCATTGACGCCGCCGCCGAAGATTTCGTCCGCTTCGTGCTGGTCGAGGAGAAAGTTCTTGCGCACCTGGGCGATGAAGCCAACTCCACAGATGCGCAGAGATTGACAGGGTCACTCCACATCGGCCCCGCAGTGCACCGAACCGGTCATGAAACAGCTTCAAGTATTTTTCAAGATCGACCGGCGCGAGGCAGCCGCGCTCCAATCGTGGCTCGCGTTGTGTTTTCAGACGCCTTTTCCGATTTTTCCTCGTTATCCGTCCTTCTTCCGGGCCCGTCTTCAGCCTAGACTCTTCTGATATGGCCACCATCCCCGATCTCACGCGCGAAGCCGGACTACCCGCCGATGAGCATGCCGAGAAGACCATCCTCGGCGCAATCCTGCTCGACAATGCGGCCCATTCCGAGGCCGCCGAGAAGATCGCCGCCGAGGATTTCTCGCTCGAATCCAACCGCCGTATCTTCCTGCGCATGAGCGAGTTGATGGACGCCCAGCGCGCCGTGGACATCGTCACGCTGGCCAACGAGCTGGCCCGCTACAAGGAGGTCGAGGCGATCGGCGGCGTCGCTTACCTGGCCTCGCTCACCGAGGGTTTGCCGCGACAGCCGGTCATCGACGAGTACATCCGCATCGTCAAAGAAAAGAGCTTGGCGCGGAAACTCATGTCCATCTGCTCCATGGCCATAGCCCGCGCCGCCGATCAGTCCGATCCCATCCTCGAAGTTCTCGGATCGGCCGAGACCGAACTGATGAAAGCCACCGAGAAGAGCCTCGCCTACGGCTTCCAGTCGGTCGACGAAATCGTAGAGAACTCCTTCGGGACCATCGACAAGCTATACGAGCAAAGCCGCGAAGTCACCGGCCTGGCCACCGGCTTCACCGAGCTCGACAGGATGACCAGCGGTCTGCAGAAGGGTGAGCTGATCATCGTCGCCGCCCGTCCCTCCATGGGAAAAACCGCCCTGGCCATCAACATCGCCCAGAATGCCGCCATCAACCACGACGCCATCGTGGCCGTCTTCAGCCTGGAAATGAGCAAGGAATCGCTTCTGCGCCGCATGTTGGCCTCCCAGGCGTGGGTTGACCAGCGCAAGCTCCAGACCGGCTTCCTGGGACGCGAAGACCACGGTAAACTGCAGACTGCCTTGAGCCTGCTGGTCGAGTCGCGCATCTTTATCGACGACACGGCGGGCATCTCCCTGGCCGAGATGCGCTCCAAGGCACGGCGGCTCAAGCACAAAGCCGGGGGGTTGGACCTGGTGGTGGTGGACTATCTCCAGCTGATGTCGGCCACGGTGCCGTCCTCCGGCAAGAAGAACTACGAGAACCGGACCCAGGAGGTTTCGGCCATCTCCCGCGGCCTCAAAGCGGTGGCCAAGGAACTGGATGTGCCGGTGATCGCGGCCTCGCAGCTGTCCCGCGCCAGCGAGCGCCGCGGCGAGGACAAGCGCCCCCTGTTGAGCGATCTGCGCGAGTCCGGCTCCATCGAGCAGGACGCCGACGTGGTCGCCTTCATCCACCGCGAGGCCTACTACGACCGCAAGGATGAGTTGTCGGAAGCCGACAAGGCCAAATCGGAGATCATCCTGGCCAAGCAGCGCAACGGCCCCACCGGCACGGTGCATCTGAACTTCATCTCCAAATTCACGCGCTTCGACAATCCGGATACGACCTATCGGGACTGAATAAGAACTGAACCACGGTGAGCCAAAGCCGCCTTTCTTTGGATCGACCTCTTTCGTCGAGCGTGGCCGCATGTTTGCCCCCCAAACCGGTTCATCTTGGCTGCGGATTGTCCGGGATCCGCAAGTTTCGCGGAATAGGTGCGGGCAAAGGCCCGCTTGGAATGGCCGCAACTGTCTGGCTTTCCGTTCTGGTTTTCCGTATCGAATTCGGTCGAAAGAGAGTCATTGCGCCGCTGGTAACACCAAAGATTCGATTTCCTGCTCCGTCGTAATATGAGGATCTTAAGTTTCGCACTTTCGTAATATGTCGAGACCTCATTTGGCTCCGAAAGCCACAATATGCCTGACTGCCGTTATGGGGATTCCATAACACGTCTAAGCGGCGCATGAGGAGAAAGAACGATGCAACGTTATCAAGCCATTAGCACTTTGTCGGGAAGGGGATTTCTGCCGCTTTGTGCATTCGTCCTGGGGGCCAGCCTGGCCTTTGCCGGCACTTCCAAAGTATCCACGGACCTGGCGAAGTCCGACGCTTCGGCCCAGGTCGATGTGATCGTGCAATACAGCCAGATACCGACCGCCGAGTACCATCAGAAGGTGTTAAGCCGCGGGGGCGTGCTCAAAAGAGAACTCGGCTCCTTCAAAGGCGGCGCGTACACGATGCCGGCTTCGGCGGTGAACGACCTGGCTGCCGATCCCGATGTGGTCTTCATCTCGCCCGATCGCCCGCTGAAGGGGGCAAGCGACCCCAAACCGGCCGCCGTCAACGACTACCACACCGGGACCATCAACGCTCCGGCAGCCTGGGCGCTGGGCCTGAGTGGAGCAGGGATCGGCGTGGCCGTCATCGACAGCGGGATTGCCAGTATCCCCGACTTGACCGCCAAGAACATCGTCTACAGCCAGGATTTCACCGGCTTGGGGAGCACCGCCGACCAGTACGGCCACGGCACGCACGTAGCCGGAATCCTCGCTGGAAATGGCTACGAGTCCACCGGATCGAAATATTCCTATACCTTCAAGGGCATCGCCGATGGCGTGAGCATGATCAGCCTTCGCGTCCTCGACTCGAACGGAGAAGGCACCGACAGCGAGGTGATTGCGGCCATTCAAGAGGCCATCCGATTGAAAAGCACCTACAACATCCGCGTGATTAACCTGTCGCTGGGCAGACCGGTGTGGGAGAGCTACACGCTCGACCCGCTCTGCCAGGCAGTGGAACAGGCTTGGAAGGCGGGCATTGTGGTGGTGGTGGCGGCAGGCAATTACGGCCGCGACAACAACGCCGGCACCAACGGCTACGGCACCATCACCGCTCCGGGAAACGACCCGTATGTCATTACCGTGGGCGCGATGAATACCAAGGGCGCCTCGAATCGCGCGGACCACGTGATCGCAAGTTACAGTTCCAAGGGGCCGACGCTCTTCGACAGCGTGGTCAAGCCCGATCTCGTGGCTCCCGGCAACCTTGTCGACTCGCTGTACTTTTCGACGGCGACTCTGAATGCGGCAAACCCCGGATTTGAGATTCCTCAGTCTTTATACGTGACCGATGGCCCAGTCAATCCTTCTGTAACTTACTATGCCCTGAGCGGGACGAGCATGGCCACACCCATGGTAAGTGGGGCCGTGGCTCTAATGCTGCAACAGAGCCCCAGCCTGACGCCCGATCAGGTCAAGGCGCGGCTGATGCAGTCAGCCTTCAAGGGCCTGCAGCCATCCAGCACCGCCACCGATCTGCTCACTGGCCAAACATTCCAGGAACAGGCCGACATCTTCACGGTGGGATCGGGCTATCTCGACATCCAGGCGGCGCTGGCGAACACCAACCTGGCGCCAGCGACAGCCGGCAGCGCCCTGTCACCGCTCGCCGAGATGGGCGCGAATGGAGACGTGGCGGTGGTGGCGAACGGCTCCTCCGTGGTCGGGAGCGACTCTATCTTGTGGGGCAGCTCCATACTGTGGGGAAGTTCGATTCTCTGGGGTAGCAGCTCGGAGGTTGAGGGTAGCAGCATCCTCTGGGGCAGCAGCACCCCTCTCTGCGGCAGCAGCATTCTCTGGGGCAGCAGCATTCTCTGGGGCAGTAAGGTCACAGGCGAGAGCATCCTGTGGGGCTCCAGCGATACGCAGGTAGACGGCGCCAACGCACTTTGGGGCGACACAACGGCAGGACTCGTCGGCGATGTGATGTAATCCGTAACCGCAACAGCGCTGCGATGGTATTTGCCCGGCCATAGCTCCAGGCGGGCAATTACCCATCGGTGCAAGCACGCTGCTTGTCAGGGCGGGTGACAACGAAACGCATCGTGTCGCGGAGAGTGACTCGACATCGAGTGCCCGGAGGGCATTCAGTTAGCTGCGCGAAGGGCTGCCAAGATGGATCAATCCATACCAATGCGGGCAAAGGTATTCGTCGCAATCACCGGGGCATTGGGAACCGCGGCGATGGTGGCGGCCTGCCTTCACTGGCACTCGAACGATCCGTTGAAGTTCTGGTGCTACCTTGCGATTGCGGTCCTGGCCTCCACTCTGAAGGTGAAGTTGCCGGGCATGGATAGCACCATGTCGGTGCACTTCCTCTTCGTCCTTCTCGGCGTTCTGGAACTTTCTCTGGCGGAGACGCTGATCATCGGCTGTTTGCCTGCGTTGCTGCAGAGCGTGTGGAAGAACCGGCGGCGTTCCGATCCGGTGAAGGTAGTGTTCAACGTTTTTGGCTTGATGGCCAACGCCATCTGCCTGACTTACTTCGTCTACCACTCGTCGGCGGGGCTTCTCGGGAACAGCATGCCCCTGTCGCTGCTGGTGGCCGCTATCACGTATTTTCTGGGCGACACCGTGCCCCTGGCCATCGTGATCGCGCTGGCCGAGAAGCTATCCATGCGCAAGATCTGGTCGGAAGCTTACTTCTGGGGCTTGCCCTACAATCTCGCCGGCGCCGCTTTGGTTGGCGTCATCAGCTTTGCCAACCACTATATCGGCTGGCAGGTTGCGCTCTTGTTCATGCCGCTCATGTACATGATTTACAGGTCCTATCAGCTCTACCTGAGCCGCCTGGAGGAGCAGAAGAAGCGCGTCGAGGTCGAGGAGTTGCAAGTAGTAGCCGAAAAGCGCCATGTGGAGCAAGTATGCGCGCTCCACCTGCGCACGATCGATGCCCTGGCCGTGGCCATCGAGGCCAAAGATCACACCACCCATCAGCATCTGCATCGTGTGCGCACCTATGCGGTCGCGATTGCCGAGGAACTCGATTTAGGCGAGGAAGAAATAATGGCTCTTCGCGCCGCCGCCATGCTGCACGACATTGGCAAGCTGGCCGTGCCCGATCACATCATCAACAAGCCGGGGAGCCTGACTCCGGAAGAGTTCGAGAAGATGAAGATTCATCCGACGGTGGGCGCGGATATTCTGGAAAGAGTCGCCTTCCCCTATCCGGTGGCGCCGATCGTCAGGGCGCATCACGAGAAATGGAATGGCAAAGGCTATCCGGACGGGCTCAAAGGAGAAGATATTCCGATCGGCGCGCGCATTCTGGCCGCAGTGGATTGTCTGGATGCGCTGGCTTCGGACCGCCAATATCGCAAGGCCCTGCCCCTGGACGAGGCGATGAAGGTGGTTGCTCAGGAAGCAGGGAAATCGTATGACCCGAAGGTCGTTGCGATTCTTGAGCGCCGTTACAGTGAACTGGAGAGCTGCGCGGTGCTCGGCTTGGAAGAGGCAAGAAAAGACTCCCTGTGTCTTGACTTCAATGTGGAGCGCGGCGAACGGCCGGGCAACGGTTTCCAACACGACCTGAACCGGACCCGCGGCAGCCAAACGGATTTCCTTTCTTCCATCGCATCCGCCCGGCAGGAGGCGCACACTCTCTTCGAACTGAGCCAGGATCTGGGAAATTCGCTCAGCCTGGACGAGACTCTCTCCCTGGTGGCGATCAGGCTTCGCAAGCTGGTCCCTTACGATTCGATTGTCGCTTTCATCCAAAAGGGCGATCTCCTGGTCCCCGAATTCGTCAGCGGAGACAACTACCGGCAACTGTCATCGCTGGAAATCCCGGTTGGGAAAGGTCTGTGCGGCTGGGTCGCGCAAAACTCGATCCCCATCATCAATGGGAACCCCGCGGTCGAGCCCGGCTTTGCGCACGACCCGAGAAACAATACGGAACTCCGCTCCGCTCTGGCCGTGCCCTTGCAGGGCCTCACCGGTCTGGTGGGTGTCTTGGCGCTCTACCAGTCGGAGCTGGATGCATTCACCAGCGACCACCTGCGCATCCTGCAGGCCATTACATCCAAGGTTGCGCTTTTCATTGAAAACGCCTTGAAGTACCGCCAGGCGGAATCCTTCGCCACCACCGACTACCTTACCGGGATGGCGAATGCCCGCGGCCTGTCCTTGCAGTTGGAGCAGGAAGTTGCGCGCTGCAAGCGGGAACATTCGACGATTGCGGTCATGGTCTGCGACCTGGACGGATTCAAGAAGATCAATGATCGCTATGGCCACCTGGCGGGAGACAAAGTGCTCAAACTCTTCGCCAACTTGGTGCGCGAGGTGTGCCGCGAGTACGACTACGCGGCACGCATGGGTGGCGATGAGTTTGTGATCGTGGCGCCCAACATGCCGCCGGAAGCGGTCGGCGAAAAGGCTATCGTACTCAGCGCGCTGGCGCAACAGGCCGGCCGCGAGGTATGCGGCAAAGACATCTTGTCTCTGAGCTTGGGGGCGGCTTTCTACCCCCAGGATGGGCTAGACACGGAGCAACTGCTTGCGGCAGCCGATCGGAAGATGTACGCGGCCAAGCAATTCCATTACGACCACTTGGAGAGGATGCCTCTGCACTTAGCGCAGTATTCCCATGCATTGACTGTGAATTGAGAATTCAGTCCCGATGGGTCGTATCCGGATTGTCGAAGCGCGTGAATTTGGAGATGAAGTTCAGATGCACCGTGCCGGTGGGGCCGTTGCGCTGCTTGGCCAAGATGATCTCCGATTTGGCCTTGTCGGCTTCCGACAACTCATCCTTGCGGTCGTAGTAGGCCTCGCGGTGGATGAAGGCGACCACGTCGGCGTCCTGCTCGATGGAGCCGGACTCGCGCAGATCGCTC
>Ga0326727_10009425_pt1 | contig 24051 bp, 12 predicted proteins | sample MB2enrmetagenome_FD_207643 | JGI IMG/M metagenome (GOLD analysis project Ga0326727, IMG submission 207643) | Lab enriched peat soil microbial communities from McLean, Ithaca, NY, United States - MB29MY | ecosystem: Environmental > Terrestrial > Soil > Wetlands > Peat | place: USA: New York... | reverse complement strand
TGCGCAAGCGACCATAGAGCACCTGTTTGAGTTTTCGCCGGACGGAATCCTCGTCACTGACGGGCAAGGGGTGATTCGCGAGGCGAACCCGCGCGTCGCAGAGCTCTTCGGGTACGGGAGGGACGAACTGATCGGCCAGCCGATCGAGATCCTGGTGCCGCAGCGGTTTCGCGGCCGTCATCCTCAGCACCGGGAGAATTACTCGGCGCACCCGCGCGCCCGTCAGATGGGTGCGGCCATGAATCTCTGGGGGCTGCGCAAGGACGGCAGCGAATTCCCGGTCGACATCATGCTCAAGCCGATCGCCGATGAGGACGGTTCGGCGGTACTGAGCTTTATTCGCGACGCAACCGAGCAGCGCGAGGCGCAGGAGCAGTTGCGCGTGACCGACGCGCGCCTGCGCTCGATTGTTGAGAGCGTGAGCGAATATGCGATTTACCTGCTCGACACCGAGGGCCACATCGTGACCTGGAACCCCGGCGCCGAGCGGATCAAGGGCTACAAGGCCGAGGAGGCGATCGGGCTCCATTTCTCGCGATTCTTTACTCACGAGGACATTGAGAAGGGACACCCGACAGAGCTGCTGCGCCGCGCTGCCCGGCAATGCCGCGTTGAAGAAGAGGGCTGGCGGGTGCGCAAGGATGGCTCGCGCTTCTGGGCCAACGTGGTGCTGACCGCGATCCGCGATTCAACCGGCGCGGTGACCGGCTATGCGAAGGTGACGCGCGACGTGACCGAGAGCAAGCAGGCGCAGGAGAGCGTGGTTGCGGAGTTGAGCAGTTTGCTGCTGGCAAACGTTGACATTCGCAAGCTGCTCTCGGCGTTTTCGGTCAGCATCCACCAGGTGGTTCCGCACGACCTTGCCACACTGGCGCTGTATGACGAGGCAGCCGGCAAGCTGCGGATTCAGTACCTGGCAGCCGAGGGAGAGGAATTGGGGCCGGCACAGGAGGTGCTAGTGGATCCCGATGCTTCGCCGGCAGGCCGCGCCTTTCGGACGCGGCAGCCGCTCATCCTGAACAGGCTCGATCGCTGGCCCTTCGCGCCGGAGTCGGTGAGGCACTTAATTACTGCCGGAATGCAGTCGGCAGTGTGGGTACCGCTGATCCATCGCGAGCGGACGCTGGGAACGATTGCCGCAGCCAGCCGTAAAGAGAATGCGTTCACGCAGCAGGATGCGGAGCGGCTCGCGCAGGTGAGCGGCCACGTGGCCATGGCGGTGAACAACGCACTGGCCTTCAAACAGATTGCCGAACTGCGCGACCGGTTGAACCAGGAGCGCGAGTACCTGAAAGAAGAGATCAACCTGGAGCACAATTTTGACGACATCGTGGGCGAGAGCACGGGGCTGCGCAACGTGTTGCGGGAGATCGAGACGGTCGCGCCCACCAATGCCACGGTGCTGATCCAGGGCGAGACGGGAACCGGCAAGGAGCTGCTGGCCCGGGCGATTCACAACCTGAGCCCGCGCGCCGAGCGCACCTTCATCAAATTGAACTGCGCGGCCATCCCGGCCGGGCTGCTTGAGAGCGAGCTGTTCGGGCATGAGAAGGGAGCATTTACGGGCGCGATCGCGCGCAAGATTGGACGCCTGGAGCTGGCCCACCAGGGCACGCTGTTCCTTGACGAGGTGGGCGAGTTGCCACTAGACCTGCAGCCTAAACTGCTGCGCGCATTGCAGGAGCGGGAGATCGAGCGGCTGGGTGGAACCCGGCCGATACCGGTGGATGTACGGCTGATCGCAGCCACCAACCGCGATCTGGCGAAGATGGTGGCCGAGAAGCAATTCCGCAGCGACCTGTTCTACCGGCTCAAGGTCTTCCCGGTCTCTGCGCCGCCGTTGCGTGAACGCGCCGGCGACATTCCCATCCTGGTGCGGCATTTTGTGGCGCGCCACAGCCGCCGCATGGGAAAAACAATCGAGACCATTCCGCCCGAAGCGATGGAAGCGCTGGTGGCGTGGAAGTGGCCAGGCAACATCCGCGAGCTGGAGAATTTTCTTGAGCGCGCGGTGATTCTCTCGCGTGGGCCCGCGCTGTACGTGCCGCTAGCCGAGCTTGAAGACGTCTACGGCGACGAAGAGGAAGAGGCGGCGGGCGAGACGAATCCAACGTTGCAGGCAGCCGAACGCGAACACATCTTGCGGGCGCTGCGCGAGGCCAAAGGGATGATCGGCGGGTCTGGCGGCGCGGCAGCCAAACTGGGCCTGAAGCGGACCACCCTGAACTCGAAGATCAAGAAGCTGGGCATCGAGCGCAGGGAATACATATAGATATCTGGAATGGCTTCCGACCTGCCGGTCACTCACTGAACGCGACAATCAGCCAGCGATCATCTCGTTTCTCGAGATCGAAGTGATAAGTGTTCGGAAATCCCAGTTCCACGTGTTCCTTTCCTTCGCCTTTCGGAGTGACCTGAAGGTCACCCCCGAAGAAGACAAAATATGGAATATCGCGGACCATCCTGCGTGCGATGTCTTCGCTGGAACAGTATCCGAGAACTGCCTGATAATCCCGTTTTTCCGCGTATTCTATCGCCTTTGCAATTGGCAACAGATCGGGCCGGTTATATTCGCGGGAGCGAAATCTAACGTCGTCGCCAGATAGGTCGTAAGTGTCAACCGCGCACATATCTGGATTGTCATCCTGGTCAATCGCCGACCGCCAGCAGTACCGCAAAGAAATGAGCGGCCCTTCGGTTTGGAACTGGGCGATTTTGGCAAAAGGATTCTCCGGTGACGGTGGATACCCCGCAGATTCTAATTGGTCGAAATCTCCTTGCTGCTTGATAATCTGTTCCAGGCTGCCAGAATTCTTCGGATCCCATTCGTAGGCATCGTAGGACACGGACTGTATAAGGCCTGCGCAAGGGTCGTAAATGAACTTTGAGAGAAACCGGGCGTTACCAGAGGGGCCTCGATGCAGCGGATAAAGATCGATTTTGAACCTGCACCCAATTCGCGTTGGATCAAGAGACTCCTCATCACTACCAACATTCACCCAAAGCCGTTTGGGGTTCCATTTTGGATCCTCATGGATACCGACGACAAAGAATCTTGCGCGTGCGCGGAAACTCACTTCTATGGCAATCACAGGCGAAATGTCGAGCACCTGAAAATGAAAGCGATTTTCCTTAGGCCAGGCGGCATTGATCTTTGCGCTCATCCGCTCCAGATCCTTCAGAGCTTCTGTGGCTCGTTCAACGGGTAGCTTGGGTCCCGCCGGAGTTGCATTCAATTCAGCAATAACAATATCGCTCGCCAGACCAAAGACAGTGGACTCAACTCTGGCCTTGGGGCCCTCGGTATAGTACCCGGAGCAGGCGTCCGGCGAATCAGAAGCAATCAACTGCAGCGTCTGTCTGAAAAGAGGGATGGGGTCCTGAGTCGTTTGTGCGCGGAAGCATGGGTTAGCACCACAAAGAGCAAGAAGACCTGAGGCGATCACTATGGTCGGAATCGAGCGGAAGGTCATCGTGGTTATGCGCCAACTGCGGCGTACCTCGGTATGACGATAAATCATTTTGTCTGAGGACGGTTTTTGCAACTGCTGGCGACGCCCCATCGTCTCGTGACGAAATATCGTCTTCGTCACTTCGTCACCTGGGCCTCATCCCTAGTGGATTTCACGACCCCCTGCGAATATCTATCTCATTTACATCCAGCACACTGCGGCCATCGTCGCTCGCGACGGCGGAGTTTGGCACGCGCCGTGCCATATAGAGGGCATGGCGTTACGAATCACAGTTCAAGAGAACGCAAGAGAGTTGGTCATCAAGCTCGAAGGCAGAATTGCCGGACCATGGACGGCCGAACTTGACCGCCTGTGGGCTGAGACAAGACCAACTCTGGATGCACGCAAGCTGGCTCTCGATCTTCGTGACACTACTTTTGCCGACGCGGGCGGAATTCGTGCGCTGAGAGCGATCTACTCTCAGACGCAAGCCGCAATTCTGACCAGCACACCCTGGACGCAGTATCTCGCCGGAGAGGTCACGCGCGAGAGCCTGCAACCGTTGGACGCGGAGTAAAGACATGCACATCGAAAAGAGCAACGCGACAGTCATAAAGCCCTACATGAAGAGCGAGTTCTTCAGCGCACTTTCCCCAGCGGCCCTGGCCGACTTCGACATGCTTCTGGTTCCCGTTTCGCACCCTGCCAACAACGTCCTCTTCAGCGAGACCCAGGACAACGACGGCGTGATGGTGATTGTGGAGGGCGAAGTAAAGCTCTCGATCAACTCGAGCGATGGACGGCGTCTGAGCCTGCGCATCGCCAAGGCCGGCGAAGTGCTGGGACTTTCTTCAACGCTCTCGGGCAATGGCTACGAGATGACGGCCGACACGCTTTACCCGGCGAAGATCGCGCACCTCTCGCAGCAGGCATTTCTCAACTTCATGGCGCGGCATCCCGAGGTCTACGAAGTAGTGACCCGCGAGATCAGCCGCAGCTTCAACCTGGCCTGCGAGCAACTGCGCATGGTCGGACTCTCCACCTCGGTTCCCGAGCGGCTGGCGCGGCTATTGCTGGGCTGGAGCGAAGCGACTCCGCAGCAGATGACCGATGCGGCTCCGCAGCAGGAGACGGGCGCGCGCTGCCGGGTCTCGCTCACCCACGAGCAGATCGGCGAATTCATCGGCGCTTCGCGCGAGACGGTCACCCGTACGCTTTCGATCTTCAAGAACCGCCGGCTGGTTGCCCAGCACGGCTGCACCATCACGATTCCCAGCCGCATGGCGCTTGAGCACTACGCCCGCGGTTAGAGCTTGTTCCTGGCCTTCACCTCGGGTCGGCGTTGCGAAAGTCAGGAACAGGATGAGTTCTCCTCCAAGGTGCCTCTCTTCGATTGGCCGTTTGCAAGCAATGCGGGATGCGGAAGGCATCTCTCATCGCAGGCAGGCGGCCTTCTTTTTGGGGGGCAGATGGCGCGCCGGCAGCCTACAGCGACATGCGGCCCATATCGGCGGCCATCTCGGCGCCGACGCCGTTAAAGGACGCCGTAATCTCGCGAGCTCGCGCCAGTGCCGACTGAATGTGCGGCAGAATATTCTCGCGACCCAAATGCTCCACAAACTCAGAACCGGCGAGCAGCTCGGCCGGCTGCTGGCGCGCTCCGCACAACAGCAACGTGCGGCCCGATTTGTGGAGGCGGCCGGCGAAAGTCTCAAGCGCGTGCAGGCCGGTTGCGTCGAGCGCCGTCATATTACGCAGCCTCACAATCACCACCGAAGGAAAGGCCCGCAGATCGCGCGTGGCTTCGGCCAGTTTTTCAGTGGCGCCAAAGAGAAACGGCCCGTGAATGCGCAGGATGACGACGTTGGGCGGGATCTCCTTGTCGTGCAGAATGTGCGGCCGGCCGCTGCGCAGATACTCGTCGGTCACTGGCGCCACAGTTGTTGTCTCAGCGATGCGGTAGATGTAGAGCAGTGCAGCCAGCGCCATTCCCACTCCGACGGCAACAGTCAGGTCGGCAACGACCGTTAGCGTGAAGGTGACAAGCCACACCGCGATGTCGGTCTTTGCGAGCCGCAGAACCGAACCGATCTCGCGCCACTCGCCCATATTCCACGCGACCACGAACAGTACCGCCGCCAGCGTTGCCAGCGGCACGAACCGCGCCAGGGGCGCGGCCGCCAGCAGAATCGCCAACAGCGTTACAGCATGGATTATGCCTGACACCGGGGTGCGCGCGCCCGACCGGATATTGGTGGCAGTTCGCGCAATCGCTCCCGTGGCGGGAATGCCCCCGAAGAGCGGTGACGCCAGGTTCGCGATGCCTTGTGCCACCAGCTCGACGTTGGAATTGTGCTTGTCTCCGCTCATGCCATCTGCGACGACGGCAGAGAGCAGGCTTTCAACCGCGGCCAGCATGGCAACCGTGAAGGCCTCGGGCAGCAGCGGCAGAATGTGCTCCGCATGCAGTTGCGGCAGCGTGAATGGCGGAAAGCCCTGCGGAATCCCACCAAAACGGCTGCCCACCGTCTCGACGGGAAGATGAAGCAGCGGGACGGCAATGGTTGCGGCAAACAACGCCACAATCGAGCCGGGGATCCGCTTGTTCCATCGCGGCCACAGCAGAATGATGGCCAGCGAAACGCAGGCGAGCGCAGCCGCCTGCCATTGAGTGGTTGCCAGGTGCGCGGCGAGCACCGCCATGCGCTGGAGGAACTCGCTCGGAACGGGCGGGGTCCGGAGCCCAAGAAAATCCTTGATTTGCGTGGACGCGATGAGCAGCGCGATCCCGTTGGTAAAGCCGATAATCACTGGCCGGGGTATGAATTTGACCGCCGCGCCAAGGCCGGTGACGCCCATGATGACCAGCAGCACGCCAGCCATGAGAGTGACCAGCGCAAGCCCCGGCATGCCGAACCGGGCCACGATTCCGGCCACAATCACAACAAATGCGCCGGTAGGTCCGCCAATCTGCGTGCGCGACCCGCCCAGCGCCGAAATCAGGAACCCGGCCACGACGGCGGTGTACAAACCGGCCTGCGGCGTAACGCCTGAGGCAATGCCAAAGGCCATCGCCAGGGGCAGTGCAACCAAGCCAACGGTAAGACCGGAAACAAGATCGTGGGTGAACTGCAGTGGCGTATAGCTGCGCAAACATTGAATCGAGCGCGGCAGCCACTCTTTCTTGATTTTCATTTCGAGGTTTCGGCCTCCTCAAGCATGGTCATCACCTCGGTCAGGTGCTTGTGAAAGTACTTACGCATGAGATCGAGCACCTCGATGATCAGGGGATCGCGGACCGAGTAAAAGACCTGGTTGCCGGCCTTGCGGTTGGTCACGATGAGCTTGGCGCGCAGAACCGCGAGATGTTGCGAGACGTTGGCCTGCTCCATTCCCAGCCGTTCAATAATGGTCCCGGCGGCCAGCTCGCCGTCGCGAAGCTGCTCGAGGATGGCGATGCGGGTGGGGTGCGCGAGGGCGTGAAACAGCTCAGCCTTGAACTGACGCAGAGTATCGGGCATGAATGTAGTTTAGCATATTCGAATTTTCATATATCTCCCTGTCCCTCCCAGCGGCGGACCGCAGCCGTGTCCCCATTGACACGCCGTGTAAGGCGTGACACGGCCTGCAGAACCAGGGTTCACCATCTTTTGAATGAGTTACAGTATGGTTCATCTCGTGCACATCTCCGGGTGCGCGAATGCGGCGTGGACGGCGCAGCCTTCGCGACACACCGGGTCAGGAATTGGTTCCAGGGAAGTTGATGCTCTCAATTGCCGTTTTCCTTAAGAAAACGGCACCTTGCACGCTTTCAAATTCCTTGCGTGTATTCCTGATCCGGTCTCGGAGGAACGGATGCGAGGCTGGAAGCAAATGAACAAGCAGGCGAGGGTCCGGGCCCTTTGCGCGACGGCGGCAGTTGTTGCCGCAGGACTGTCACTTGCCTTCTACATCCGGCTTCAGCACTCGCTCCGTTCCGCCGCTGCCGAGGCCAGCGCAGCGCAGCAGGTTGCCTTTGATTCGCGCGTGCTTAGCCCGGCCGCAAACGTCGCGGTTGAATGGATCAGCTCGCCGGAGAAGTGGACCTGTGCCGCGGTTTTGAACGGGCGCGTTTACCTGGGCGGACCGACCGGCCTTTTGGAACTCAACGCCGACGGCAGCACGGCAAGAAGCTTCCGCCCGGGCCTGGAGCTGCCTGCCGCGCCGCTCGCGGCTCTTGCGGTGGGAACGCCCCGAGGCGCGGCTCAACCCGAACTACTGATTGCTACGCATGGCGCGGGCCTTCTGCAATTTGACGGCAGCACATTCATGCAGGTTCTACCGCGCGACGCCGCGGCTCGTGACGCGACGGCGCTTCTTCCCCTCTCAACCGGCGACGTGCTGCTGGGGACGCGCAAGCTGGGGGTGCTGGTTTACGGCGGCGGCGCGAGCGGCAACGGGGCAGGCAAGTTGAGTTACCTGCATCCGGAACTTTCGCGTCGCAGCATTACCGCGCTTGCCGGCGACGCCGGCGACTTATGGGTGGGCACGCTGGACGCCGGCCTGATTCACTTTCACGGGGGCACGGCCGATGCTTTTACCTCGGCACAGGGCATGCCCGATGACGACGTAACCTCGCTCGCGGTTCGCGGACCGGCTGTGTACGCGGGCACGCCGCTGGGCGTGGCTGAATTTGAAAGCGGCAAGTTGAAACGGGTGCTGGCGAAGAACTACTTTGCCCAGGCCCTGGCCGTGGAAGATCGAACGCTCACTGTGGGCACCGTCGACGAAGGGATTGTCAGTGTTCCGCTCGATGCCGGACCGATTGAAGGCGGGAGGGTTGACCGGCGCATCCGCGCGGAGAGCGCTGAAGCCGGGAAGATGCAAAATGCCGCAGTAGCGAGCGCCTTCTTCAACACCCGGGATGGGCTGGTAGCAGTCACCAACGAGGGCCTGCTGGAGAAGAGCGGCGGAGAGGACACGTGGCGCCCGGCGGTGAGGGACGCGCGGCCGCTCTTGAGCGACAGCAATATCTCGGCGCTCGCCTTTGCTCCGGATGGCGCGCTGTGGATCGGCTACTTCGATCGCGGGCTCGATGTGGCAATCATGGGCTCAGACGTCAAAAGCGTAACGCATCACGAGGACGAACACATCTTCTGCGTGAATCGCATTCTTGCCGACGATCGCAACGCGCGCATCGATGTGGCGACAGCCAACGGGCTCGCCCTGTTTGACGAGCATGGAAAGCTGGAACGCGTGCTGGGCAAGCATGATGGCATCATCGCCGAGGATGTGACCGATGTTGAGAACTACGGCGAGGGCCTGGCCCTTGCCACGCCCGCCGGCCTCACATTCCTGGACCGCGAGGGCGCTGAGAGCCTGTACGCGTTCGAGGGGCTGGTGAACAACCATGTCTATGCGCTGGGGGTAAGCCGGAATCGCGTGCTGGCCGGAACGCTCGGCGGCATCTCGCTTTTTGAGGGCAAGAATGTCGTACGCAATTTCACCGTCGCGAACTCCAAGCTCAGGCACAACTGGATTACGGCGATTGTTCCGGTAGGCGATGAGTGGTTTGTGGGCACTTACGGCGCAGGCGTGATGCGGCTCGGAACCGACAGTCAGTTCGCGGCATTCGAACATGCGACGCGGGCGATGGAAGTGAATCCCAATGCCATGCTCGTGACGCCTTGGCACGTGCTTGCGGGGACGCTGAGCGATGGCCTCTACATTTACGACCGCGACACGGGGCGGTGGCGCCAGTGGACGGCGGGGCTGCCGTCAACGAACGTAACCGCGCTTACTGAGCACAATGGCGAAATCTACATCGGCACTGACAACGGCCTGGTTCGCATCGCCGAAAGGAGCCTGGCGCAATGAAAAGCGGAGGAATGAAACCTGCGCGCCTGCTTGCGATGCTTGCGGCCGCGGCCCTTTGCGTGGTCACGCGCGTGGGATGCGCCGATGCGGGAGTGCTGATCCCCGGCAACAGCACGCAGCCCGACCCGCGAGTTCTATCGCTCGACGAGATGCAGGTGGACATTGCGATTGAGAATGGCGACGCGCGCGTGTTTGTGCTCGAAATCTTCTCGAACCACACGGGGATGCCGCAGGAGGGGAATTATGTTTTTGCTCTCCCGACGGGCAGCACGGTCTCTGACTTTGCGGTGTGGGACGGCACGGTTCGCATTCCCGCCGTCATCCTTACGCGGCGGAAGGCGCGAGAGATTTATGAGGACGTGCGCGCGCAGCAGCTCGACCCCGGACTGCTGGAGATGGGCGAGCGCACTGAGGATTCCGCGCGGCAGTCGACGCTGTTTTCAGCCCACATCGCGCCTATTCCGGCACACGGAACCAAGCGGCTCGAGCTCGAATATCACCAGAAGATCGACGTCAACAGTTTCAAATCGCAGTTCGCGTTTCCGCTCAGGCCCGACGCATACCAGCAGCAGTCGGCCGGCCATCTGAAGATCAGTTTCACTTTGAGCTCGCCGTTCGCGATTGAGGATTTTCAGGTGCTGTCGAAAACATTGCCGCTCACCATCGCGCAGAACGATGGGCACATGGTGCGGGGATCGCTTGAAGGTTCCAACGTGAACTTTACCGAAGATCTTTCCACGAGCTGGAAGATCGATGCTGCGAACACCGACCAATTGAGCGTGCTCACCTGGCGCAATCCACGGGCCGAAGAGCCGCAGCCCGACGAAATCTCGCCGCAGAAGGCCGCGAGCCAGCCGGGTTTCTTTGAGGCCAGCTTGCTGGTAGGCGAAGGCCGAGGCGCGCAGCAGGCGGGCGCACAGACCGACACCGGCGCGCCGCGCAATATTGTTGTGCTCTTCGATAATTCACTCTCGATGCAGTGGGAGAAGCTGGAGCGCAGCTATGGCGCACTTGAAAAACTGCTGCTGATTCTGCGCCCGCAGGATCACTTTAACGTTCTGCTCTTCAACCAGGACGTGACTGCATTTCAGCCGCATCCCGTGCCCGCCGATCGGGCGGCTGTTCAAAATGCCCTCAGATTTGTGCGCGCAAGCCGTTTGCGTGGCGGAACCGATTTGAGCAAGGGATTGGCAGCGGGCCTCGCGCAATGCACCGAACCCAACAGTTACATTGTCCTGCTGAGCGATGGCGATGCGGATCGCGGAACGCTGACCGACGGCAAAATCGCCGCGGCGTACACGCAGCAATGGAAGCAGACCGCGAATCGTCCCCGCACCGAGGTCTTTGCCGTGGGCGACGACGCCAACCTGACGCTTATGCGTATGCTGGCGAAGAACGACGGCGTGATGGTGAGTGTGCTCTCGACCGAACCGCTCGACGCCAAGCTGGATATTTTTCTTTCGAAGATTGTGCGCAGCCCGGTTTCGCAGCTCGGCCTTGCGCTCACGCCGCCGGCCGCGGCGCAGGAGATCTACCCGCTCGACGACGCGGTGTATACCGGCTCTGAGGCAATCTGGGTGGGCGAGTACCTGCAGCCGGCAAAAAAGGTGGCTTTTGAGGCGCGGGCCCTTCGCGATGGAGCGCCGCTCAACGCGGCGGCTCGCGCGGCATTTCCCGCCGAGGAACTTGACCACCCAGGATTGCCGCGGCTGTGGGCGCAGGCGCGGGTGAATGCGCTGCTCGAAGAGATTGCGCGCAACGGCGAAACCGACGCCGCAGTAAATGAAATCATTCGCCTCTCGCGAAAGTACAAATTCGTTACCCCGTACACGTCGTTTCTGGCGGTTCCAAGAGCGCTGCTGCGGCCGCGCGTGATCCGGCCCGGCGACCCGGTGCTGCGCGTGCACACCGACGCATCGATCGTCTCAGTCATCGCGCTCTTTCCCTTCGGCCTGATCACTCCGCTGCGCTACCTGAGCGACGACGACGTGTGGCAGACGCGCTTCCTTGCGCCAGTTGACATGAAAGACGGCGCCTACAGCGTACGGCTGATCCTGCGCGACAAACGCGGCAACGTCTATCGCGAGTCGAAGACATTCGTGATTGCCAGCACGCCGCCCACCGTCAAGATTTCGCTCGACCGCAGCGAGTTCCACCGCGGCCAGCCAATGAACATCAGGGCAAACGCCTCGGCCAGCACGCGCGACCTGATTGCCCACATCGATGGAGCCGCGCCGGTGAGCCTGCGCTGGAACCCTGCGGCCGGAACCAACACGGGCACGCTCACGATTCCGCCCTCGTTGCCACCCGGCGAGTACAAACTTACCGTTACCGCCGAAGACATTGCGCACAACCTAGGAACCGGGGAGGTGCCCATTGAAGTGCTTCCGTAAATCGTCTGCGCCCCGGCACAAAGCCCAGCGAATTGCCCTGGCAGCCGCGGCGGCCTTGCTGCCGGCGAGTTTTGCAGTGCTGCTGGCGGCGCGCGCCGAGCTACCCAAGTGGATGCAATTCGCCGTGGCCGGCAGCGATATCGAGAATGTGCTCTTTCGCGCGATGGATGCCGCCGGCGTGAAGGTGATGTATCCGAGGCCGCCGGCCGAGACACGCGCCGAGCTCAGCAACTTGTTAAAGCGATCGCCGCAAAAGGCGGACTGGTATGCGCTGCGCGCGCGCGCCGATGAGCAGGCGTTGGACTTTGCAGCGGCTGAGGCCGATTGGAAACAATACGCAACGCATGCCAGCGACCCTGCCGGCGCAAAGCTGGCGCTGGCGGACTACTATCATCGCCGTTTGCGCTGGCGCGAAGAGATTGCGGCGCTGACGGAAGTGGCTGCGGCCCCGGCTGCGAGTGACGAACAGAATTCCGATGTGCAGGAACAGCGTTCGTGGAAAGCCTTCGAACGCATTCTCAGGTTGAAAGGCGACGCTGAGCTCACCGATCGGGAGGTCGCGGACATCTATCAGGCGCGGGTTCGGCGCTATCCCGGCGCTGCTTCGGCATATGGCGACGAATTCAGCTTCCTCGCCGGCGCAAACCGCTTTGACGAAGCTCGCAACGTGGTCGCTGCTTATCAACAGGCCTTCCCTTCTGACTCTGTGTTCCCGGTGAAGGCGACGGCGCATGTCGAGTATCGCAGCGGGTCAGCCGAGAAGGCTCTGGCGGTTTACGACCATGGCTTTCAGCCGTTGTGGCCCGATGAGCTTATCGCGAGCTATACGGAGCTGTTGAAGCAGACGCATACTGAGCGGCAGTTTCTGAAGGATGTGCGGGAGCGGCTTCGGAAGAATCCCGACGATCTGAATGCAGCCGCGCGCATCTTCTGGCTTTACGAACAGGAGGGCCGCCTCGACGCGGCACGCCAGGCGCTTGCAGATTTTCGCCAGAGCAAGGATTCGCGCCACGCTGCGTGGAGTGCGGAGGAAGTCGACACCCTGGCACAGCTCTCGTTGCGCGCGCAGGACCCCATCGAGGCGGCACGCTACTACTTCGCGCTGAACATCGCACCCGGCAGCGTACGTGGAGAGCCTGCGCAGCAGGCTGCGCTGTGCGGAATGATTGAGCTGCTGCTGACCTCTCCCGGTCAGCCCATTCAGTTCGGCGCAGGAAACCTGGCGATGTATCGCGACATTGCCACCATGGACACGGGTCCGGGCTACTTCAACGGCATTCTTTCGCTGTTCTTCAACTCGGCAACTCCCGAGAGAGAGGCACACGACGAGGAGGAGCGTGCGCAACCGTATTTTCATCGCGCCAAGGCGGCCGAGCTGCTTGCGATTCTCGATCAGAAGTTTCCCGCTGCGCCGGAACGGGCCGGCCTGCACGCGCAGCTGATCAACGCCTACGCCAACTACGGATTGAGCGATGCCGTGATTCGCGATGGCAACGCATATCTTGCGCAGTTCCCCATGGGCGCGGACCGCTACGGAGTGGCGATGGAAGTTGCCGATGCGTATGCGCGTGAGAACCGAGCACAGGACGAGTTCGGCATCTACGACCGGATGCTGGGCGAGCTCGCTGTCGCGGCCAAAGGCGTGCCGCTCGAAACCGAATCTCAATCCCGGCAAGCGGTGCACGAGAACACAGACGATTCAGAAGCAGAGAATGACTCCGGCAACTCGCCGGCTTCTTCGCAGTCCCAGGACTTGTCGCGGGGACGCGCATTGCAGGCTGCTCCGGCTACTGCAACCGCGCAGGGTGCGCCGTCGCCGGCAAGCGAATACGCGCAGGTGCTTGAGCGATATCTTGCGCGGCTTACTTCCCGCCGGCAATTGCCGCAGGCGCTGGCCGTTTTGCGGCGCGAGGTCGACCGCGATCCGAACGATCCCGGCATCTACCAACGGCTGGCGCAGTTCCTTGACCAGAACCGCTTCGACCAACAGGAAGAAGAAGTGTACAAGCGGGCGATGGAAAAGTTCCCTGACAAGAGCTGGTACGACAAGCTGGCGCGGTTTTACCTGCGCCAGAGCAAATATATGCAGTACGTGGCTCTCACGCGCCAGGTGGTGGACACGTTCCAGGGCACCGACCTCGAAACCTACTTTGCCCGTGTGAATCGAAGCACGCCGCAGTTTTATCTTCAGGTGAATCTGTACGCTCACCAGCGCTTTCCGCACGATCTGGTCTTTGTCAGGAATCTGTTAAACGCGTACAACACGCGGCTGGCCGCCGACCAGGAAAAACGTTCGGAGTTGCTGCGCCAATGCTGGTTTGAGTCGCCCGATCTTGAAAGGGAGTTCTTTGAGGAGTTGAGCAGGACCGGCCGGCTGAAGACCGAGACGGCGCAACTGGAGCGCGAAGTCGATGCGCGGGACGCAGCGCATCCGGCAGACGCCAGAGACTACGCCGCGATGAACGAGCTGGCCAAAGCGGCGATCTGGTCTTCGAACTTTGAGCGGAGCGCGCCTATCCTTGGCGAGCTTGCGTCGGCCTACCCGGCCGAGCAGGAGATCGGCGAACAGGCTTCGAATGTGTTTCGGTCGCTGGCATACTTCGATCCGCAAAACACAGATCGCGCTGTTACCGTTGAAAAGAATCTGCTGCTCGCTTCGCCTGGCGATACCGAGCGGCTGGCGCACATCGGCGACATCTACGCCGACCGCGGCCGCATGAGCGACGCCGCGGATTTCTGGCAGCAGATGCCAGGCGCGCATCCCGGGTCGCCTGACGGCTACCTGCAGGCGGCCACGGTTTTCTGGGACTACTTCAGGTTTGACGAGGCGCTCAGGGAGATCGACGCCGCGCGCGCGAAATTCCATCAACCCGCTCTGTACGGCTACGAGGCTGGCGCGATTGACGAGAATATGGGCAACCCGGCTGCCGCGGTGCGCGAATATACGCTGGCCGCTCTTGCCGGCGGCAGCTCCGATGCGCACGACCGGCTGCTGATTCTGGCGGCGCGGCCCGCCACGCGCGATGCCGTTGACTCCGCGACGACGCAGGCCCTGGCTGCCGACAGCACATCTCTTGCGGCCCTTAATCTGCGCGTGGATGTGCTATTGGCGCAGCATCGCGGCGACGAGCTGGCCGCGTTGCTCGATCAGGCGATCGCCAGGTCCGGTTCGCCCGATCTGCTCGACGCGATCCGGCAGATCGCCGATGCGCATGGATTGAACGCGCAAAGCAATGCCGCGCTTGAGAAGCAGATTGCGCGGGCCGGCGATCCGGTGCATCGCATGCAGCTTGAGCTCGCGTTGGCCAACGCCCACGAGCAGCAAAAACAGCCCGCGCAGGCGCTGGCGATCGTGGATGAACTCTACCGCCAGAACCCGCTCATCCTGGGCGCAGTGCGAGCGGAGGTGGACTTCAACTGGCGCGATGGACAGCGGCGGCGCGCGGTGGCGGCGCTGATTGACGCAGCGAAGGCGGCGGCGCCGAATCTAGCAACCCGGTTTGCGCTTGAGGCTGCCGACAAGGCCAGCCAGATTGGCGAGACGGAGCAAGCCCGCGAGCTGATTGTTCCGCTGCTCGCTGCTTCGCCGTTCGATCAACAATATGTTGCCGCAATGGCGCAGACGTATTCGCGCGCCGGCGACGACGCCGGTCTGCGGGACTTTTATCTCGCGAAGATAGCGGAACTCAAGTCTGCGCCCATGGACCGCGATGAACGCAAGGCGCGACTGGCTGAGCTTGAGCGCAGCCTGATTCCCGCGCTGACACGCTTGAAGGATTACCAGGGCGCGATGGACCAATACATTGCGCTCTTGAGCGCCTATCCCGAGGACGAGGGCCTGCAGACCGAGACCGCCGCGTACGCGCTGCGCTACCACCGCGAGCAGCAGCTCGTGGCATTCGGAAACAAGACGGTCGCCGACTCGCCCAGCGATTCGCGCTTTGCCATAATCCTGGCGCGGGCCGAGCGTGCTTTCCACAACGATGCAGCTGCTATCGCCGCATACAACAAGGCGATTGCGATTCGCAGAGACCGCAGCGATCTATACAACGAGCGCGTGGAACTCGAGGAGCAGTTGCAGCGCTATGACGATGCGTGCGCCGACTACGAGCGGCTCTACGTGCTTACCTACAAGGATCCGCAGTGGATTCTGGATGAAGCGAAAGTGCGCGTGCGGCAAGGCAAGGTGGATCTCGCAGTGCGGGCGCTCAGGACCATCTGGAGCGACGGGCGCCAGGAGCGCGCAGCCGACGACTTTAGAATTGCAAAACAGCTGGAGGAGTGGGGGCTCGTCGACCCTGCGCGGCAGTTTGCCGAGCAGGGCGTGAAGCTCGCGGGAAACGATCTGTTGCAGCCTGACGATGCATGGGGCGTGGCGTTGTACGCGCGCATTGAGACTCGCTTGCGGCATCAGCAGCAGGCTTACCAGACGCTGGTTGCGGTTCGCGATGCAACTGAAGCGCTATCGGACACTTCGCCCACCATCATGGCTGAGCAGGTTGAAAAGCGCGGCCTGGCCTCAGTGACCGACGCCGAGTGGCGCGCGCGTACGGTTGCAAATCGAAAGCTTGCGGCGCGGAGCAGTTTCCGCGCAGCGGTCATCGAGATGGGCCGCAGCGCGGGCCAGTATTTCACGCCGGAAGAAAAGGTGGAATTCGCACAATTTCTCTCCGTCGGGCGCGCGAGTGCGTCGCCGGAGCAGTTGGCCGAGATCTGGATTCCCGCGGCGCACGAGGCAGGGCTGCTCGACGTGGAAGAACAGTGGCGCACCGAACTGATGCGCGGCGGCGGCGCAATCGCCGAACACCAGGTTGAACCGTTGATCGCGCTTGAGACCGGCCGCCTGCGCTTTGATGAATTGGGGCGCACGCTGGAGGCATATTCCGGCACGCTGCACGGTGCGCGCCGGACAAACATGCTGATGCGCGCTGCGAACGTGTATCTCCAGGGCGGCGATGAAACGCGTGCGCTGGCCGTGATGGAAGACATCGGCGCCGATTCGCAGGCAATGAACGCGCTGCGTGACGATTACTTCAAACTGTTGCTGAAGCACGCGCCGGAGCGGATGGAGGCGCTTGCCGGTGCGTCTTCAAACGGCGCGAGCAACGCGGCTGCGAACTATCTGTTGGCGAATTCCGACCAGGCCCACAACACTGCCGCGATCGCGGCCCGGGTGCAGCCGGCGATTTGGAAGACCGCGAATACCGCGCTGGTGGAACTCTACTTCGGCGACAAGTCGGATGCGACTAACGCGGCGTTTGCGGCGACGGTGAGCAATCGAACCATCGGCGAACGGGTGACGCAGAAATTCGATTCCACGAGCCAGTTGGCCGGGCACACATGGTTCTATTACGGCATGCGCTACGGTGTGTATCGCAGCTTTGCGGGCCGCGGCGACGAAGAGGATTACATTGCCGCAGGACTTGAAGACGACCCGGCGAATCTGGCCAGTTACGAAGCGCTGGCGCAGACTTATGCAGATGCGGGCGAGCGGGACAAGGCGCTGAATGAGTATCGCGAGGCGTTGCAACTCTCTCCGCACACGGCCGGGATCTACGACGCCATGGCTGAGATCGAGTGGGCAGGCGGCAACCATGATGGCGCGGTCGCCGACTGGAGAACAGCGCTTGGAATCCTGCGCCGGCAAGTGGATGTGCGCGCGGTTCCGGAGAGTTTCTGGACCAATTTCTCAACCATTGCCGGTCACCTTGGGGAGAAGAAGCTGGCGCTGACGCTCAAGCCCGAGATGGATTCGGTGGTGCGCTCGTACATTGCCAAGAACGGCTCCTGGGAGACTGACAGTTTGCTTGAAGCTGCATTCTTGTCGCTCGGCGATCCGAAGCTGGGCATCGAGTGGGTCATCGATCTGGTGATGGCGGCCAAGGATCCCTCAGAGGTTGTTGCGCAACTTCGGAATGTCGCGTGGATCCCCGACGCGCAGCGCCAGTCCATCTTCGAGATTGAAGTGGCGCTCGAACGCCGGCCGCTTACTGACGAAGATCGCAAGAGCGGGCTCACCCCTGACACCCGGGCTAGCGAACTGGGCGAAGCCCAGGATGACCTTATCAACTACTTCATCCAAAACAAAGAATATTCGCAGGCAAAAGCTGTCCTCGACTCGATGACGCCACAGGCGCGCGCGGACCGCGCTGACGAGTTGATTCAATTCGAAATCGAAATCGCCGCGCATGCGGGCACGCTTGACGAATGGCTAACATCGTACGAAAAGAAACAGGATTCTCAAGGCTATGACGCGAATAACTATGGCTATCGCGACGACCTCGACATGTTTTCGGAGGTTGCGCAAAAGGTCCTGGAACAAAGTGACAGTAAATCTGCGCGGACGCTGCTCGAATATGTGCTTCGCCGCCGGCAGGAATCGGGCGCTGCGAGACCGGGCGATTACCTGGCGCTCGCTGACGCCGACCTGGCCGCAGCGGATATGCCGGATGCGTTGGAGCAATTGCGCTCGCTTGCGCTCTCGGCAGAGCTTTACAGCAGTCTCGACTCATCCGCATCGCTGCTGGAGCGGACGGGGCACGACGCTGAGGCACTCGAGTTTCTGGCGCCGCTTGCAAACGGCGTGCCGTGGGAGCCGGAATACAAACTGCGGCTGGCGCGCGCAGAGTTAAAGGCCCGAGTGAAGGTTACCGATGCGCAGGCAATGCTGGCGCAGCTTGCGCAGGATAACTCGGTTGCCTACAGCGTGCGCGTGGAGGCGGCGACGGCGCTGAATGGCGCTCCAGTGCCGGTGAATTCCGGAAGTGGCGAGCTCAAGCTGCTCGCATCCGGCGTGCCGGTCACGCCAGAGCAGGCGAACCGGCCATACTATCTGGCGGCGCGCGTTTCCGCGGCGCGCACAGCGGCTGATGCCGAGCCGATTCTGCTAGGTGCTCTTGCCTGCGGGCCCAGCGATGAGGCGCGCCTGATGCTGTTTGAAAAGGAGTTTGCGCTCGGCCACAATGCCATGGCTCTTGCCGCAATCGACCCGCTGGTGAACAACAGCGGCAACACGTATCCGGTACCGCGGTGGGCGCAGAATCGCGTCAACGATGGCGAGACGCCGGCGGCTGAAACGGCGCTTCCGCAGATTCCGCGGGACGAGAGGTTCAAAGTGGCAAGCGAACTGGCGGCGATCTACGAAGGGTACGGAAACTTACCTTCCGCGGTGAGTTGGATTGCAACTGCCGTCTCGCTGGGTGGGGACTCGAATGAGGCCAGGCGGCTTAAAGGCCACAAGGCCGCGCTTGAAGCGAGGATAGCCGTGGACGTTGAGAATGCGAGCCGCAGACCGGTCATCCAGGCGCCGCTCGATCAGCCCAATGTTGTGCGGCCACGCATTGCGGCATCGGACCACAGCAAAGGAGCGGAGCAATGACGAAACTCGACAATATCTTGCGCCGGATTGCACCGACTGGAAATGCGCGGGGAATTGCGATTGGCGGCGTTGTGCTCGCAGCCGCGCTGGCGGCGTGGGCAGCGCTCCAATCCGCGTCACTGCCGGGAAGGTCCATGGCTGCATGGATGCCGTCGGGCGCGCAACTCTACATCGAGTCACCTGACTTTGCCGGTTTGCTGCACGACTGGAATACATCGCCTGAGAAACAGCTTTGGCTGAAGAGCGATAACTACGAGGTATTTTCGCGCTCCCGGCTGTTCGGGCGGCTCGCCGACGCGCAGAATGAGTTTGTCGGCGCAGCCGGACAGAAGCCTGACATGGCGTTCCTCGATCAGATTGCAGGTAAAGAGAGCGCGCTGGCGCTTTACGACATCGGCAAGCTCGAGTTTTTGTACATCGCGCACATGCCCAACGCGCAGGCCATGCAAACCGCTTTAATGCAGTCGCGAAATGACTTTGAAGCACGCAAGGTGGGCGAGGCCGTGTTCTATTCGCGCACTACGGCCAAGAACGACGAGGGCAGCTCTCCGCGCACCGTTGCCTTTGCCGCCTGGGGCGATTATCTGCTGCTGGCCACTCGTGAAGATCTGCTGGCGGGCGCGCTGGCATTAATGCAGAACCAGGACCAGCAGGCGCTCGAGAAGGACGGGTGGTTTGCCGAAGTTACGCAAACGCCCCAAAAGCCCGGGGATCTGCGCATGGTGCTCGATCTCTCGCGGCTGGTTCCTTCGCCGTACTTCCGCAGCTACTGGGTTCAGCAGAACATCACCGATATGGGCCACTACCGCGCCGCGGTCAGCGATCTTTACCGCACGCGCGGAGAGTTTCATGAGGAGCGCGTGCTGTTGCCGAAGTCACCGGAGAGCGCCAGCGTTGAGCAGGCCGACCTGGCTCAATTAACAACCATCGTGCCTGAAGGCGCGGGATTCTTCCGCGCAGAATCAGCGCCTGGGGTTGAACGTGTGCTTGAGACGATTGACGCGCGGCTGCTCTCGCGCAAAGTGACCGATTACAGGGATCGCACCGTGGCGCCGTCTGAGGTGGCGGCTGCGACGCAGGCCGACGGAGAAGACGATCTTGAGACGCGCATCGACGCGCCGCCTGCGGCCGTTCTGCCAAAGGGCGTGGAGCTGGCTGGATTGCGCATCCTGCTTGAAGCCGAGCAACCGGAGACAATGCTGGTGGTCGACAAAAGCATCTCCCAATCCGACGGCGTCTTTGTCGGCTATCGCTCGGCCATTGTTCTGGCATCTCAAAAGCCGTGGAGCGCGATCGATGTGGAGGCAGCGATCGGCCAGGCGCTGGCGCCGCATCTGACGGCCGGCGCATTGGGAATCGAGTGGAAGCAGGAAGGCAGGAAGCAGGTTTACTTTGCGCTCGATGGCATTGCGCCGCTGGCTTTTGCAATCGACGGCCGTTACTGCATGATCAGCGACGACGCCGAAATGCTGGGCGCCATGTTGCAAAAGGCGAGTGCGGCGAAATCGGCGCCGGGCCAGGCGCTGGTGATGCTCAGCGGCTTCAATCACGAGATCGAGAGAGTGAATTTTGCGCGTGCAACGCATCTAATGGACGGGACAAACGCGGGCGCAGGCACAGATATAAATGATGACGGTTCGGGCCAGGCGCCGCAGTTTTTCTCGCGCGACGTTGTCAGCCTGAGCCATGCGTTTGCACGGATGCAGAGAGAAGAGGTGAGCGCGTACTGGAAAGATGGAGCACTGCACCAGACAGTGCGGTACGAGTGGAAGACGGGAGCGATGTAGCGCGGATGTTGCGACGGCCGCAGGCGTCAGCTTTGGGATTGGCGCTCTGCTCAGTGTTGCGCACAGGCTGCCCTCAGTGGCTTATATCCTCGCGTACAAGCACCTTTGCGACGGTCATGGCCAAAATGCGGAGGTCAAACCAGAACGATTGCTTTTGCAGATACTCGGCGTCAAACCGCACCTTTCCTTCGACGGTGAGGCGATCACGGCCGTTCACCTGCGCCCATCCGGTGAGCCCGGGCGCGAGTTTATGAATGCCAAGCCCGGTACGCAGGTTTACCAGGTCATCCTGATTGAAGAGCGCCGGCCGGGGACCGACGAAACTAAGATCACCGGCGAGGATGCTGAAGAGCTGGGGCAGCTCATCGAGGCTGGTGCGGCGAAGGAAGTCGCCGAGAGGCGTCAGATACCGCTGGGCGCCGCCGAATAGATGCGTCGCGAGCTCGGGAGCGCCGTCGCGCATGGTGCGCAGCTTGGGCATTTCGAAGATTCGATTGTCTCGGCCGACGCGGAGCGACCAGTAGATTGCCGGCCCCCTGGATGTGACACGCACCAGGATGCCAAGCGCGATGAGCAGCGGCAGCGCGAGCACAAACAGGGGAAGCGCGAGCGCAATATCGAAGAGGCGCTTGCCGGTGTGGCGCCAATGGTTCGGTACCGCGTCTTCGCGCTCGACGCGGATTGCAGCCGCATCGAGCCCGCGATCAACGTCAATGAATGCCAGGTTCCTCATGGCGATCGTTCCGCTTTCAATGGCGCGTCCCCGTTGGCGCTGACGCAGGGCCAGGGATGGCTCGCAGCGGTTCAGGCGGTCAAGTTCATTGCCAGCGTGAATTTAGGGACAAATGCACTTTTCCGGCGATGATCTCACTTTCTGCCTGGAGCGCGGTTCTTATCTGTGTTACGGATCACGCGCGCAAAGGAAGGATTTTGAACGCACCGTTGCCTGGTCGAAGTAGCTTCATTCGTGTTCAGGCTTGGGAACCGGCCAACTGAAAGAGAACCCTGTGTCGCAGCGGCGACGAAGGATCGTTCAGTCGCAAAGATGACGGGAAGAATTGGAGGCGCGGGCCGGGAACGGCGCCGAGCGCAAGTACATCGCGGCCAATTGCAGGCTCGATGATGGCGTCAAGCAGATAGGCACGCCATCGCACCGGATTCTTCTCGAGTTCCAATGCGCCGGGATACGAACCGAAACGCACAACGCTCTGAACGGCCTCTTCGCGGGAGCGATGAAATGTGTCAGCCAGCGATGCAGCAGGCCAGTGGCTGAGCGTGAGACGCTCGAATCGTCCTGCCAGGCTTTGGCGCGATCCGGTCGCAACATGCAATGCCGAAGAACCTGTGGCAACCACGTGAATCTGAATTCGTTTGCGACGGATGCGATCCCAATGACCTTTGAGCTTCGCGGCCCAATCGGCATAGCGATGGATCTCATCCAGAAATAGAACGGTCACTCCGCGCCGGGCCCGCTCTCTGGGTCGACCCAGCATCTTTCCCAAAAACCGGAAAGCGCGGCACTTGGATCATCACGGGCGGCATAAACTGCCCGATTGCCGAACTGCTCGGCAAGTTCCAGAAGAAGCGTGGTCTTGCCAACTTGGCGCGGCCCGGTAAGGATCTGAATCCGGCCGGGAGCAGCTTCGCGGAGCCGGTCCATCAGTACTTGAAGGCAGTGACCGTAGCTGCTCTCGAGTGCGAGCATGGTCGAATAATTAGTCGACTATAGTCATATAGTGATCAAGGACGATTCTGAGCCTCCTGCTTCGAGCAATGCGATCTTCCCTCGCCTTCATTGCGACTTGGTCCGCTTCATCGATAGATCAAACATTCCCGGCCTTGGGATAATGCGGCGCGACGATCGCCTCTAACTCGCCCCAGGGAACGACGCTCTCCATGGTCTCAAAAAGCAGCTCCTGCTTACTCTTTCACGCGTACTTCTCGGTATTTCCCTGACTCGCCAAGTTATCTGTCGCATCGTGCTCCCTATCTACTAATCAAGCTGGCTAGCGCGCGTAAACGGCAAGCTTCAGCACATAGGCATAGTTCCCGGGCAGATGCTCCGGCAGTAACACCTGCAGATTGCCGTCGGCTGCCTTCGTTTCCAGCGGCCTGGGATCGCCTAGTATTGTCACCTGCGCACCGGGACGAGCGGCCACGCCCTCAAGCGTCGCCGTGCGCGCCTTCGGAGTCCCCAGAATTGTCGCGTACAGATCACTTCCCTTGCGCGTGAAGCGCAGATCGTCGCCTTCGGCAGTCTTGCCCACGGCGCGCTCCCACGGAACGGTGTCGTAAATAGCCTCACCGTTCTGACTGAGCCAGGCACCAAGCGCTTTCAACCGCTCCATCTGCACAGGAGGAATGGTTCCGTCGTCTTCCGGCCCCACGTCCAGCAGCAGGTTGCCGTTCTTACTCACGATGTCAACCAACAGTGTAATGAGATCGGCGGGAGCAATGGTTTCAGCTTCGCCCTCGGCGCGGTTATAGCCAAACGACCGTCCCAGACCGCGGCACTCCTCCCATTTTTTCGGGCTGATCTTGTCCAGCTTCTGATACTCCGGCGAAATAAAATCTGCGTGCTTGATTCCGAATCGATCGTCGACTACTCCGTCCGGCACAGCGTTGTAATAATCCGCTTCGACCTGCATGGGCCGGCCCGTCTTCGGCCAGTCGATGTCGTTCCACAGAACCGCCGGTTGATAACGATCGATCAACTCATGAATCTGTGCGAAGGCGTAGTCCCCGTAGGCCTGTGTTTCCGGCTTTACCGTCTCGTAGTCATGGGGCGTCTCGATGGGGCCAGAGTTGAACGTCCAGTCGTATCCGCCGGAGTAATAGAGCCCCATCTTCATTCCCTCATTGCGTACGGCCGCTGTCAATTCGCCCACAATGTCACGCTCCGCGTGCCGCTCGTTCTGTGGAATCGAAGGATTGGGATTCACGGTCGTGCTCGGCCATAGAGTGAAGCCTTCATGGTGCTTCGTCGTCAGCACCACGTAACGCGCACCCGCATCGTGGAAGACCTTTGCCCACTCGTCGGGATTCCACTTCTTCGAATCGCGGTTGAAGATGGGAGCAAAGTCGTAGTAGCTGAAATTCGCCCCGTAGTGTTCGTTGTGATAAGCCTGTGTCGGCGATCCCGGAATCCGCAAAACGTTCAGGTACCACTCCGCGTAGGGGTTGTT
>Ga0326727_10009423_pt1 | contig 24053 bp, 14 predicted proteins | sample MB2enrmetagenome_FD_207643 | JGI IMG/M metagenome (GOLD analysis project Ga0326727, IMG submission 207643) | Lab enriched peat soil microbial communities from McLean, Ithaca, NY, United States - MB29MY | ecosystem: Environmental > Terrestrial > Soil > Wetlands > Peat | place: USA: New York... | reverse complement strand
CATCCCCGCTCCTGGAAGGCTTACTATCTCCTGGGCTATGTGCAATTCCGGGAGCGCAAAGTGGGGGAGTCCATCAAGAGCCTGGCGAAATCGCTCGAAATCAATCCCGATAGCGCCGAGGCGCACAGGATCCTGGGAAACGACCTGGCCATCATTGGGAGATACGACTACGCCTTGCGCGAATACGATGCTGCCCTGCGCTTGGACCCGGCCTCCGCCGAGGTTCACTACAACCTTGGCAAAATCTGTGCCATCCAGGATGACTGGACCAAGGCCCGGGCCGAATTTGAAAAGGCCATCCAAGTAGACGCGAACTACATGGAGGCATACAACGCCCTGGGGTTTGCCGTGGAGGCTCTGGGTGACAATGCCCGAGCGGAGGGATACTACCTGACAGCTATACGCCTCAACGAAGAGCGGCACGCCAAGTTTGATTCGCCCTATATCAATTTGAGTGGCTACTACAATTACCAGGGGAAATTGGACCTGTCCCTGGAATACGCACATAAAGCGCTTGCATTGAATCCCCAATCGGATTTGGCCTATTTCCAGGTCGCCAAGACTTGCCGGGCGAAGCAGGACTGGAAAGGGGTGGTCGAGGCCTTGGAGAAAGCGACCGCCATCAGTTCCTGGAGACCCCAGTACTTTTACGTTTTGGGAATTGCCTATGGAAAGCTGGGGAAAACCGAGGAAAGCAAACGCGCCCTCCAGACTTTCCAGGATCTGGAGAAGCGCGATGCCGACTTTGAAAGGCAGCGCCGCGAGATTCATCGAGAACGTCAGGGCCTCGAGCTCCGGCCAGACGAATAACGCTTGGCATTCTCGACCCTAGCCGTGTACGTCAATAAACGATCGTCCGAAAAATGGAAGCTGGGATGGGGCTCGAACCAGATCAAGCGCTTTAGCACCTCAAGCCGAAAATTCCTCTTGTCCTGCAATTTGGTTTGTGGCATAAGTACAATTTAGATTCTGCAATGCGCTCGGTACTGAGAACCTGCCGTCCGCGTAAGACACGAGTTACTCTCGAGGATCTAGGATGTCCGTGACCATCGCCGATGTGGCTCGGTGTGCCGGAACTTCTACTGCGACTGTTTCTCACGTCCTTAATTCTGTAGGCCGAATCGGGAAAGAGACACGAGGCCGGGTTCTGGCTGCGGTCAAAGAGCTCAAGTACTACCCCAACTTCCATGCGCGAAATCTGGCGCGGCGCGGCAGCCGGACGATGGGCATCATCGTGTCGGACATCGAGAACCCTTTTTTCCCGACGGTGATTCGCGCCTTCGAGACGGAAGCGTACAAGCACAGGTACGACGTGCTGGTTAGTGATACGAACTATCTGCCCCGGCTCACGCGGCGGGCGGCGGAACGCATGATGGAAATGAAAGTGAGCGGGGTGGCCATCATGACGTCGGAGATGAGCCCGGCGCTCATCGACGAGATCATTAGCCAGAACATATTCGTGACCTTCTTTGATTTTGGCATGGTCAGCAAAGGAACCAGCAACCTCAAGCTGGATTACCTGTCGGGCATCCGGGAAGCGATCGATCATCTTTATAATTACGGACACCGGCGGATAGCTTTTGTGGGCGGGCGTTCCAGCCTGAGGAACGTCAAAGCCCGTCAGGTGGCTTACGTGGCCTGCATGCTTCACAATGGACTCGATCCGGGGCCCATCGTGATCGGAAACCAACGCCTCGACGGCGGCATCGCGGCCGGTGAAACCCTCCTGCAGATGACGCCACGGCCCACGGCGGTCGTGGCCATGAACGATCTCACGGCGGTTGGAGTAATGCGAGCTTTTCGCCAGCATGGATTGCGCGTCCCGGAGGACATTTCGGTCGTGGGGTTTGACCGCACCTACCTGGCGGAATTCTACCAGCCTTCGCTGACGACGGTGGATATGCAACCCGCGTATTTGGGCCGCGTCGCAGCAGAGTCCCTCTTCGCACTGGCCACCGCCACCAAACCTCAGGGCCGGGATTACTTGGTTCCCCTTCACTTGGTAATCGGTGAATCGACCGGGCCGGTCGCTCCCGCGGCGCAATGATCATCCTGCCCGCTTCCCGCTTTGAACTCACTTCTTCAGCGCTTCAATCTGCTGATCGGCATATTGCTTCAGGACGGTGCCCTGACCGAATTGCGACGCTTTCTTGAAAGCCGCGATGGCCTCCGCTTTCTTTCCGTTGTTCGCGTAGATTTCGCCCAGGCGGAAATAAAGCATGGGATTCGGCTTGGGCGCCGAGGCGATGGCCGTTTGAAATTCGGGTATGGCCTTATCGGTGTCGTCCCGCTGGAGATAGACCATGCCGAGAGCGGCATGGCCGTCGGAAACGAGGCCCGCCTTGCGCTTCTGATATTGTTCGTCCGTTTCGTCTGCCTTTTTCGGGACTTTGTCCGTCAACGCCAACGCGCGCCTGGCGTAGTCCTCCGCTTCGGCGAGCCGCCGGTTCGTCTCCGACGCGGACAAACTCTCCACGAACTTGGGCTGAGGCAAGGTGAGCGCGACCAGGATTAAACTGAGAACGTTTTCCGGATCGAGCTTCACGCTTTTCTCGCCCAAGTCGACAACCTCTTTAAGATCGCCTTTTTGCTGAGCCGCGTTCGCCCCGTGTGTGTACGCATGGGAGAGAAGTTGACTGGTGGGGAAGCGCTTTTCAAAGTCGGCCACCATTCTCAGGCACTTGTCGGGGTCGAGCTCATTTTGCAACGCTTGGTACGCCATCGCCTCTTCATACGTCGCTTCGAGTTGCTTGCCCGTGGCGCTGGTCAACAGCGAGCTCTTGGCGGTGCGGCAGGTGGGGCCGGCCTTCCAGATGGCTTGCAGGATCTCATCCGTGGCGCCCACGGGCCGAAATTTCCCCTCGATTTTCTTGTTTAAATCGAAGTCAACCGTCCGTTCGGTGATGGTCTTGATGATAAGGGCGGGATCGCTCTTGTTGTTCTTGATCAGGTCATGAACTTCTTTCTGGGTGAGCGGTGGTTGTTGGTCCGCGGCCATCAGAGGAAGAATGCCCGCGAAAATGAGGATTATAACCCGGCCCAATAGTCTGCACACGACTGCCTCCTGTTCTCACATGGGATGATGCTGAGCGTCTGGCTCCCTCTACGCCAACGAAAGGCTGAGGAGCGAATACGAGCGCGCGGGAACCTGAATCACCATCTTCGACCCGGCCTTGGGGGCCTCGAGGCTTTGCGGCACCACTTGCTTGGGCGCCGCGAAAGTATTGATCGCCTTGAGATCCTTCCCGGTCAGCACCAGAGAGGCATTCACCTTGCTAGGGGTAAGATCGTGCCAGTTCACTTCCACTTCGCGCGCATTGACCAAATCACGGTTCAAGATGAACAGCGTGGCCGTCTTGTTGGCATCGTCCAGGGTGGCGGCCACATCCAGGAAGGGCACTTGCCCGAAGCCGGGAATGCTGCGCCCGCCCGCTTCGATCGGCCGCCCGAGGTGAGCCACATCGTAACTCGGCCCCGAGGCTGCCAGGTTGAGGGCGCTTCCCCTCGCATATTGCAGTGCCCAGGCGTAGGGATAGTAAATGGTTTGCCGCAGCAATCCATCCTCATTCGTCATGATCGGAGCGATCACATTCACTAACTGCGCCAGACAGGCCACGCGAACGCGGTCCGAATGGCGAATCAGGGTGTTCAGCAGTCCCCCGACCAGGAGCGCATCCTCGAGGTTGTAGACCTCTTCCAGCAAGTGGGGAGCCGGTTGCCGCTGCCCATCCACATCCTTGCCATCCCGCGCCCGGTACCAGACGTTCCACTCGTCGAACGACAACCACAAAGTCTTCTCGGACCGTCTGCGGCCCCGCACCAGGTCGCACACGTCCATGATCTCTTCGATCTGCCGGTCCATCGACAGGTTCATGGCCAGGTATTTGGCCGAATCGCCGCCCGTCTCGTCAGTGTTGCCGAAATAGCGGTGCAAGGAGATGCCGTCCACTTCCTCGAAGCACTCTTCCAACACTGCCTGGTCCCATTCGAGATAGGTTGACATGAAGGGCCCGCTCGACCCGCAAGCGATCAACTTCAGCGTGGGGTCGATCACGCGCATCTGCCGGGCCGCATCGCGCGCCTTCGATCCGTATTCCCGCGCCGGGATGTGGCCGATCTGCCAGGGACCGTCCATCTCATTACCCAAGCACCAGAATTTCACATTGTGAGGCTTCTCATAGCCATGCTGGCGCCGCAGTTCGCTCCACTTCGTCCCCTTGTCGACATTGCAGTACTCCACCAAGGCTACCGTCGATTCCACCGTGCCGGTGCCGAAATTCGTGCCGAACAGAGGCTCCGTGCCCACGGCCCGCGCCCAGGTGATAAACTGATCGGTTCCGAACTGATTGGTCTCCAATGTATTCCACGCGCGGTCCAGCACCCGCGGGCGCTGCTCCTTGGGGCCGACTCCATCCAGCCAATTGTAGCCGGAAACAAAGTTACCCCCCGGGTAGCGCACGATGGGCACGCCCATCTGCCGGATCTCTTCCAGCACGTCTTTGCGGAATCCTTGCGCGTCAGCAAATTTCGACCCGGGCTCGTAAATGCCCTCATAAACCGCCCGCCCCAGTTGCTCGATGAACGACCCGAACAGATTGCGATCAATTTGCGAAATACGCCGACTCGAATCCACCACCAACGCCGTGCGTGGAGGGCTCTGAGCCAGAATCTGCGGGCCTGTGCCCAGCCAGGAACTCACTCCCACCATAGCGCCGCCTGTCACTGCACCTTTAAGAAACCGCCGTCTGGATACAGTTTTCATCGATGCTTCCTCCCCTGTGTACATGATCTACTCGGGGTGCCACTCTGTCGAACCCCGATGTAAGTTAAGCGCTTATACCACGAAGGTCTCTTCACAGCAACGTCCCTCTTTGCCCTTCTCGGTCACGCGCCATATTTTCACGCTGCGCCAAACCCGTAACCCAAGTAGGCTTTCCTCAGCAATTATGGCCCCGGCCCGGTTGCATCACCATGCCACTTCCAGGAGCGAAACCGCATGTCGGGGCAACGACAGAGTCATCCTCCATTCTTCACTTGAAGTATTGAGCGGTTTGGGTGGAGCCATTTCCTCGAGTTGCCCCGCGCTCTCCAACCGGCGGTATTGCTCGGGACCGGGTTGTTGCGGCGATCCCATTTCTTTCCAAGCTGAAAAGGCGTTGCTGTGATTTGCGTCAATGCGATAATGATGTACTCGTAAGCCCGGCGCGTGGCCGGGAAGGTTTTGAAGGATCAGCTCTACCGAAGTTGCCGGCGCAGCGGCCTCGTCGTCATGATAATTCCAGAGCATCACCGTGAGTTTGTCGTTGCCCAAGGTGGCGAGCGCTTGAACGTCGGCCTGGTCCGAAACACCTGATCGAAGGATGGAGTCCAGGGGAAGCGCGGCGTCTGCGACGACCGGCAATTGCCGCCCGTCCATTTTGCCGAACATGCGGAACACATTTAATACGGGCTTGTCGATGCCGTTCGTGGCCAGTGACCGGAATCCCGCGAAGTACGGCTGCCCTTCGAATTCAAAGGCCCAAGTCACCACGCCGGCGAGATGGACCGCATACTTCGCGGCGAGTTCTTCCAGTCGCGCGAAAACTTCCGCTGTATAACAGGGATAGAGCGAGCCATTCCGATAGGCATTTTGAGGATACTGGCGGGCGGAGCAGGCCGCACAGCCCTCGGGATCCGATTCGCCCAGAATGATGGGCAGGGTGTTAAACTCCGGGAAGGCGCTCACAATACGGAACCCTTCCGCCACCGATTCCAGGTGGCGGCGGATGCCCATGCGGACCAGGCCATTAACCAAAGACGGATTCCCTTTAGCGTGAAAGGAGACGAAATCCAGCGGAGCGCCCCTGCTTCCCGTGGCGAAGTTTGTGCCCCGCGCGCAGTGCTCGAGGAACTGCCGCAAGAAATCCGCCGCCTTCGCATCGGCGGGTCCCGTCGAGTCCGGACCCCCGACGCGCGCTTCGGGAAAAGCCCGTTTGACGGCGTGAGCGGCATGGTCGTAAAGCTGGTCATACTCTTCCCATGTCCCCTGCCAGTAGCCAATGTCGGGCTCATTCCACACTTCCCAATTCCAGGTTCGGACCTCGGCTTCGCCATAGCGGTCGAGCGCGTGGCGCACCCAATGATAAACGAGGTCTTCCCACTTCTGATAGTCCTTGGGCGGATAGGCCCAGCCGGTCCAAAGGGTACCGTTCGGCCAGTCGTGGCGGTAAGGTTGAGGATGCGTAGAGAGCGCCTCGGGCATGAAACCGATTTCCACCAAGGGCCGGGCCTTGGTTTGAATGATGGCATCGAAGATTCTGTCAAGAATCGACCAATCGTATAGGGGATAGCCACCCGCGTCTTCGGTGTAGGCGTTGGTGGATCCCCACTTGAGGGCGCCTTCACCGTTTCCGGAGGTCAGCAGATTGTGCGTACGGATGTATACGGGAACAGGACTCAAACGGGCGAACTCAGAAAGGAGCTTCTGGCCATTGGCCGCATAAGTGTAGTTGGGTTCGTCGTTCCCGAAATAGGCCCAGGAATGGGGGAACGGACGCCCCGGGGCGGCGGCGTCCACTTTGATGACGAGCTTTGACTCGCCCAGCAACGGGGCCGTTGCTGCCAGCACGCTGAGAGCAATCGCCAGGGCCCGCAGCCTCATCACACCATCCAGTCTTCCCTTCCAGCCGAACCCTGTTCCCGCTTTGGGCGGCCGCACGCCGCCGCGCGCCAAACCCCTACCTTAGGGGGTCGGCGCACAATGGTGCGGTCCGAAAAAACCATCCGCCCGCCGGGCAGAACGCCGTGATTCTCCCCCGGCCTACCTGCGGCCGCGCGGGACGGTCACCTCTCGGTCCCGCTGGGGGATTAATCCCCTCAGCATCCCGTGTGAACGCCGTGGTGATAGACTTCCCAGCCCTGGTAGTTCCCCAAGGCCTCGGCAACGGCATGGCCGTAGTGGCTGCGGTTCACCGCCACATGATGCTCGTAGCCGTTCTTGCAAATATGCTGGAGCAGCGTCTGCATGTGCGGGATTCTCACCACCCCGTACCCGCCGAAGCTCTCCAGCTTGTCGCTGGTAATCTCGCCTTCGCCGCAGTAGGTGCGTATTTTCCCCTTCAGGTCGTCAGTCGAAACCCGGCAATAGCTCAGCGGCCCCGCCTTCAGTTTCCCCACCACCGTCCCAAAGGTGTTGGCTTTGCCCACCGACCCGGCGATGATTTCCTGAAAATCCATCTTCAGGTCTTCAAAGAAGTGCTTGGGCAAGTTCGAGCAGTGGAAAATGACCGCCTTGTCAGGATCCTCGCCGTAATTATTGTTCCAATCGACGATGGCGCTCGGCTCGCCGGCGGCGAGTTGCAGCACATACATGCCGATCATGCCCACCATGTCGGTCTCACAGGCGCTGGGCAGCAGGTTGTTGGACATCATGCTCATCAGCGTGCAGGGCACGACGCCAAAGAACTCTTGCATCGCCGTCCAGCATTGCACAGACGTGCCGACCAGGGCATTGTCAGTCATCCATTCGTCCACGACCACCCCGAACTTGGTCATCTTCATGAGGGCCGGCGCCGGCACGCCTTGCGTCGGCACGTAGCCCTGGATGGTCGCCAGCTTGGCTTGCACCTTCGGGTCGTCGTCCTTCACCCGTCCGATGCGACCGAAGACCTCCGACAGGTCGAGCGTTTCGACCGAGATGCCGTGCCGCTCCAGCAGCTTCTCGCTGAAGCGCACAGTGTTAAAGTTCGTCGGCCGTGCCCCGAGCACCCCCACCCGCAGGTTTTTCAACCCACGCACAATGCGGCAGGTGGCAGCAAAGCTCTTCAGGTCCGCTGCGAACTTCTCGGACGCCGGCGCCACGCAGTGCTGGGCTGTAAGCGAGTACTTGATCCCGTACTGCCAAAGATTGTTGCAGGCCGACATCTTTCCGCAGAAGCTGTCGCGCCGTTGGCCCATGAGCATTTTGCCGGGCTCGTCGGGATACGCTTGCACCAACACCGGCACGTCCAGCCCGGAGAGGCGAATGGAGTTGGCTACGGCCCGCTCGTCGCCGAAGTTCGGGAGACTGACCAGAATTCCGTCAATGGCCTCCCGATGTTGGCGGAACAGGTCGGCGCAGCGGCGCGACTCCTGAAGCGTTTCCACGGCGCCGAACTTGGTGTCTTGCGGAGTCAAGCAGACGGTCTCATAGCCTTGTTGGGCGAGGACGCGCAGGACCTCTTCCCGTCCGTCCCGCGCCAGAATAGCGGGGAAAAAACCGCGGTTTCCAATAATTACGCCGAAAGTTGTTTTAGCCATGATTATACCCCTCAGAAGTAATGTTTAAGAGACAGCAGAACGGCCAGCGCCACGCCGCGAATAGCGTTGGCGGGATCTTGGGACAGGAATTGAGGCTCGTCCCCGAACCCGGATGTATGACCCCGGAGCATTGCGTCGGGCCTGGCTCGGTGGAGCACCAGCGATCGGTCTTTATTAAAGTTCTCATCCTTGCTTATGCGATCTTTCCGCACCAACAAAGGTTGAGGATACTATCGCACATACCACCTCAGGTTAAGCGCTTATATCACAAAGCGCCTTTCGCCGCAAGGTTTCTGTTTGTCCCTGAAATCAGGCGAGCCGGTCACTCTCAAAAAGCTTGGCGTGACGATTGGTGCTGTGGGTCAGGAATTGCAGATCCCCAGGCGCAAAATGGCCTCTGTGGGGGGTATGACCGGCCCTAATGCGGCACGCTGAAGCGCCGAGCTGTACTCTGGGCCAGCCAGGCTTTTTTCAACTTGACAAGGAATATATCCGTGCTATACTAGCTTAGAAGGCTGGTGCCCGCTGGCGGGAGTAAGACAGTAGAGGGTAGACGGTAGAAAGCATACGGTAGACAGCGCGCTGACTCCTGACTCCTGACTCCTGATTCCTGATCCCCATGTCCCGGGTCATCGAGGCCAGAATGTTATTCAAAATAAAGGGCGCTAGGCGCGATTTAGGGAAATCCTCCAGTCCCCACCCTATTTCTCATCCTCTTGAATTTAAATAAGTTGTCAGTTTGTGGCGGCGAGCGGGGAGCACGCACGCATTCTTTCATTCGTTCGAAGCCGCAATGCTACTGAAAACAAACGAGGCATGGGACGATTACCCAGAAAGCTTCTGAAAATAAATGACTTATCAATAAATGCCAGAATGTTATTGAAAATGAATGAGATAGAATCCAGAAAGGAGTGCCGAGTGACCAGATACGGGCAAAGTCCGAGGGGTGAAAAACGGGGAACGCCGACGGCCAAACCTCCGCGTGAGACACTACCCCCGCATCGGTTATCGACAGCGCTGGGTGAGAGGATGAATAAATCTGCTGACTTCGCCAATCGCAATTCGCCAATTGCCCGATGGCCCGAACCGAAGAACCGTGGCGAGTGACGAGAAACCGATAAGGGCCAAAGGCGGAAGGGATGGGAGAGCCGGCGGCCAAACCCCTTCGTGAGACACCTCCCCTTATCGGCCATCGGCAGTATCAGGCGAGAAGATGAATCAATTTGCTGGCTGCGAAAATCCCAATGCACAAATCACCCAATCGCCCGATCACCCGATCTCCCGATTACTCTTTCACGCGCCCTGGATGGAGATCTCGATCCATTCGACAAGGGAGCCGTCCTCGGCGCGTTCGCGCAGCGGGACTCGCAGGTAACCCTTCTCGAAGGCGAGCGGTTTGGTCTGATGGCTTCCGCCGAAGTAATGTTCGGTGGCTTGAGCGGAAACTGTGGCGGCGGCTTCGCGATTCAACGTAAGCTCGCCGTCTCCATAGGGCACCACGCCCAGTTGCGGGGCTCGCCCGATGCTTTCCTTCGACCGGGCGGCCACGACCACAGACGCGGTCGTCGAAACGAGGTCGCGGAATTTCCCCGATCCCGCGCTCCCATCCAGGCGCTGCTTCCGCAGGGCGACCAGCACGATTTGGCCATTTTCCCACCGCGCCCAGGAGGAAGCGTGCGCGCCGCGCGTGGGCGCCTCAAAATCTGCGTCCAACGGAACGATGCTGAACTGATTGGAGGGTCGCACCAGATGGGTCAGGCCGTTGTATTTGGCCACGCGCTCCGGGGTGGCTCCGTCACCGGGCGCGGCGTTTCCGTAAAAGCTCGCCAAGCTACCGATGGTTCCCACGACGACCGAGTCAAACCAGATCGAAGGACCGGTGATCCAGTCGTACCCCGACGAGCCGTACGTCGGCATGCCGAATTCCCCGCACAGACTGCTGAAGAAAAACCTGCGATTGGCTTCCAGGTCAAATTCCCCCGTCGCCATAAACAGGTCATCAGGACTGTGCAGATCCAAATGCTCGGTGAAGAGCGGCGACAATTCGTAATACATCACCACGATGTCAGCATTCTCCTCGCGCAACGCTTTCACCACCACGTCCAGGCCTTTCCACAGCAGCCGTTCGCCCGCCCAACTCATGTCGTGCGGGGCCACGGTATCGAGCGCCGGGATTTCGTAACCAAAATCGAATTTCACCAAATCCGGCTTGTAGCGCCGCACGAATTCTTTCGCCCGGTCGCGCAGCACGCTGGCAACTTCCGGGCGGGTGAAGTCGAGAAGGTAGTACTTTCCCGTTTTGTAGGGCTGGCCGTCGGTACAGCGCAACATGTGAGCGGGGGTCAGGCCGAGGGCCGCAGGATCTTCACAGCGCATGAAGGCAGCCCAGAAGCCCAGGCGATGGCCGTCGGCACGCACGCGGTCGAGAAATTGTTCAAAGTGCGGGAAGCGCTCAGCGTCATGTTCAAGGCTGCCGTAGGCGCCTTCCCATTTATCGTCGATGGAAAACATACCGGCCTGCAAGCCGGAGGCCTTCAGCTCATCGTACATGGCCGTCAAGGCGGCTTCATCGAGCTGCCCGGAATCCTTGTGCCGCGTCACTTGTTCACCCCAGGTGCACCACTGCGGCGCCAGCGCTGCCGCATTCTTGCGGGCGGAATTCGTCTTCCTCTGAATGATCCCCGCGTTCAGGAGGCCCAGATAATATTGCCGGATCGCTTCGTAGAAGTTGGGGCCGAAGGCCCAGAACAAGGTGGCGCCCAAAGTAAAACGGCCGGGACCGCGCAAGTGCTCCCACAAGTCGCCGCGCAACTCGAGCGCCAGACTGCCTCGGCCGCGCTGCTGGGTCAGGAAGAAATCCCCGTTGGGAAGGTCCGCGAGCCCGCAGCAGAAAGCCTCGGAGGGGTTGCCGGCGGAAACCTCCGCACCGCCCGCCACCCCGTGGCCGCGGCAGCCGCAAAAGTAGTGGGCGGGCAAGCCCCACTGCTGCACCAGGCCCGGAGCGCTGGTGGCTCCTCGGCCCAGCCAACTGGTGAGGTCCCGGCCCATGCCCTGGTTGGCGAGAGGGCTAATCGCAGGAGACTCGCTGATTCCCGGCAGCACCAGGTTATTCACTTCCAAAGAGGGTTTCACTCGGTCGCCGTCGGGTTCAGCAAAATAGTGCAGGCTCACCACGTCTTCAGCGGCGGTGGTCTGGTAGGTCACCGGGTCCACCCAAGGTCCATGCTCGTCAAATCGCCATGCCAAAGACGAGGTGGCGGAATTGTTCACACCCTCGTAGGTCCAGCTTACGCTGTTGCCCTGAACCTCATGGCTCGCCAGGCGGCCCGCGATCGAGCGCCGGGCCTCTTTCTGCCCCACCGGCTGCACGACGACGACCGGCTGGAGCGCCCCCGACGCCACCACATTCCCTTGCTTGTCCAATACGCGGAAGTGATCGGTCTCCTGCGACCATTCCCACACGTAATTCGCCCCTTCCGCGCGCACCGTTTTGCCGGAATCGCTAATACGCGCAGGAGGGCCAGACGCGCCTTCCATGCGGAGCTTGTTCAGAAAGAACGTGGCCGCTGAGACTTGTATGAACTTACGACGATTCAAGGCTGTCATGATGGGCTCCTATGCGATTTCAGCATCTCTCGCCGGGGAGAACGGTATTGAGAAGCAGCGCACACATGCCGCCCGTGGCGATTCCGGAGGAGAGGGTGTGGCGCAGCAGTTCCGGCAGGAAGCGGAGAATGTCCGGGACAAACGTGACGCCCAGGCCCAAACCAATCGAAACGGCGATGATGATGGAAGCCCTGCGGTTCATGCGCACGCCCGCCAGAATCCGGATGCCAGCCACCGCCACGGTGCCGAACATGACAATGGTCGCGCCTCCCAGGACCGCTTGCGGAAGCGCTTGGACAAGCCCGCCCACGGCGGGAAACAGGCCGAGCGCCATCAGCATCACGGCAATGAACGTGCCCACGTAACGGCTGCCCACGCCGGTCAACTGGATGACTCCGTTGTTTTGGGCAAAGGTGGTGCTGGGAAAGGAATTGAAAATGGCGGCGAGCAGAGAGTTGATGCCGTCGGCCAGAATGCCGCAGCGCAGCCGCCGGAAGTAGAGGTCGCCGGTGATCGGCTGGTTGGTTAGAGAGGAGGTCGCGGTCAGGTCGCCGACCGATTCAATCACCGTGATGAGGTATAGAAACGCGAAGGGAATGAAGGCGCCGGCGTTGAAGCCCAGACCGTAATGCAGGGGAAAGGGAATCGTGACCAGCGGCAGCTCGCGCAGCCCGCGGAGATCGACCTTCCCGAGGAGAAAGGCTGCCAGGTAGCCCACCGCCAGTCCCACGACCACCGAGGTCATCCGTAACTGCGCGATGCGGCTACAGTTCAGTATAACAATAGTGGTTAGCACTATCCCTGATAAGGCCAGATTGAGGGGGCTGCCAAAGGAGCCGTCGCGCTTGGCGTCAAACCCGCCCCCCATGGTGGTGATTCCAACCTCGATCAGCGTGAGACCGATCAGCGTGACCACGGTGCCGGTGACCAGGGGCGTAATGATTCGGCTGGCGAGCCGGATGCATTGGCTGATTGTGATCGCCACCGACGACCCCGCGAGACACAAGCCGAAGATAATCCCGAGCGCGGTCCGGGGCGAAGCTCCTGACGAAATGCTTAGGCCGGCCGTGGAAATAATGGGCCCCAGGAATACGAAGCTGGTGCCTTGGATGCTCAGGAGCCGCGACCCGATGGGACCAATCCCTCGCGATTGGAGCAGCGTGGCCAGGCCGGAAACAAACAGCGACATGCTCACCAGGAAAACTGTGTCCGGCCGGTCCAGCTTCAGAGCATTACAGATGATCAGGGGCGGGGTAATGATCCCTACGAATACCGCAAACACATGCTGGAGGGCCACGAAGAGTGTTTCGCGGAAAGGAGGCTTGTCGTCCAGGCCGTAGATGAGCTCGGTCCCACTCGTGCCGGAAGTTTCCAGGGCTGGGGTTTCAGCCATGCCGTCTCCAAATTCTGTAAAGTGCCCCGGACATCAACTCACGTTATGTCAGGTTTGCGGGATTATACTCCCAGCCGGTGCGGCGCGCCCCAAGATATCCCTTATAGGTTGCTAACGGTGGGTCTTATGGAGAAAACGGAAAGCGTAGGTCCCGGTTCCGAGAGACCCTGCGCGCTACCCTCACACCGAAACCGGCACCTTCTGAGTATCGCGTGGGGATTCCTGAAGGTCGGGATCGTAGTTCAGGATGGGGCGGAGCCAGCGCTCGACGCTGCGCACGTCCATGCCTTTCCGGCGATGGTAATCGTCCACTTGATCGCGGTCGATCTTTCCGACGGCGAAATACTTGGCTTCCGGGTGGGAGAAATAGAACCCACACACCGAAGCGGCCGGCGACATGGCAAAATTCTCGGTAAGATAAATTCCGGCATTTTTCTCCACCTGCAAGAGGTCGAAGAGGTCGCGCTTCTCGGTGTGGTCGGGGCAAGCGGGATAGCCGGGGGCCGGACGGATGCCGCGGTAGCGCTCGTGAATCAAATCGTCGAACGTTAGCTTTTCATCCTGGCCATAACCCCAAGACACTCGTGCGCGTTTGTGCATCAATTCCGCCAATGCTTCTGCCAGACGGTCGGCAAGGGCTTTGGCCATGATGGAATGGTAGTCGTCGTGATCCTGCTGGAACCGCGCCAGCAGCGGTTCGATGTCGGCGCCGGCGGTGACGGCGAAAGCGCCCAGATAATCTTCCACACCCGCTTGCTTGGGCGCGACCAAGTCCGCGAGGGCCCAGTTGTAATGGCCGGGAGCCTTTTCCATCTGCTGCCGCAGGGTGTGGAAGACGGTCAGCACGGAGGAGCGGGAGGCGTTTGCATACACTTCGATGTCGTCGCCCACGCTGTTGGCGGGGAAAAAGCCCATGACGGCGTTGGCGGTGAGGAGTTTTTCCGCCACGATGCGGCTCAATAGCTTTTGCGCGTCTTCCAGCAGCTCGCGCGCCTTGCTGCCCACGATCGCGTCGTCGAGAATCTTCGGATACGTTCCGCGCAGCTCCCAGGCTTGAAAGAAAGGCGTCCAATCGATGTAGGGAACAATCTCCCCCAGGGGCACGGCGGGAAATGCGCGCACTCCCGTGAAGGCGGGGCGGGCGGGGCGAGCTGCGCTCCAATCGATGGGCGGCTTGCGCCGGCGCGCCTCCTCCAGGGTCAGTAACTTCTGCGCCGCGGGCTTGTGCGAGGCGCGAAGCTTTTCCTGTTCCCGCAGGTTATCTTCCTGGAAGGCCGGCCGCGTCTCAGGATTCTTGAGCTGGCTCACGATGCCCACGGCACGGGAAGCGTCCACAACGTGCACCACCGGCTGGCGGAAGTGCGGAGCGATCTTCACCGCCGTGTGCACGCGGCTGGTGGTGGCGCCGCCGATCAGCAGCGGGATAGTGAAGCCCTCGCGTTCCATTTCCTTGGCCACGTGGACCATCTCGTCGAGCGAGGGAGTGATCAGTCCGCTCAAGCCGATCATGTCGGCGTGAGTGTCCCTCGCGGTTTGCAGAATCTTCTCACACGGAACCATAACGCCCAGGTCGATAATCTCATAGTTGTTGCAGCCCAGCACCACGCCCACGATGTTCTTGCCGATATCGTGCACGTCGCCCTTCACCGTGGCCATCACAATCCGGCCTTCGGCGCGAGCTTTGCCCCCCGCTTCCTTCTCGGCCTCCATGAAGGGAAGCAAATAGGCGACGGCTTTCTTCATGACGCGGGCGCTCTTGACCACCTGGGGCAGAAACATTTTCCCGGAGCCGAACAGGTCACCCACTACGCTCATCCCGGCCATCAGCGGACCTTCGATAACGCTCAGCGGCCTGCCCAGCTTCTGCCGGGCTTCCTCGGTGTCGCTCTCGACATAGTCGGCCACGCCTTTTACCAGCGCGTGCTTCAGGCGCTCCTCGACGGTACCCTGCCGCCAGGCGTCTTCCTGAACTTGCGCCCGCCCGCCCTGCTTCACCGATTCGGAGAATGCGAGCAGGCGTTCTGTGGCGTCCGCGCGGCGATTCAGCAGCACGTCTTCCACCAGCTCCAGCAGGTCGCGAGGCAGTTCCTCGTAAACGGCGAGCTGCCCGGCGTTCACAATCCCCATGTCCATGCCGGCGCGGATGGCGTGATACAGGAACGCGGAGTGGATCGCCTCACGGATGGTGTTGTTGCCGCGAAACGAGAAGGAAATATTACTGATCCCACCGCTTACTTTGCAGTGGGGGAGCGTGGCTTTGATCAGGCGCGTGGCTTCGATGTAGCTTACGGCGTAATTCCGGTGCTCTTCCATCCCCGTGGCCACGGTGAGGACGTTGGGGTCAAAGATGATGTCGCACGGATCCACGCCCACTTCTTCGGTGAGGATGCGGTAGGAGCGCGTGCAGATCTCGACGCGGCGCTCCGTCGAGTCTGCCTGCCCGGCCTCGTCGAAGGCCATCACCACCATTCCGGCGCCGTAACGCTTGATCAGGCGAGCGCGCTGCTTGAAAACCTCTTCGCCCTCCTTGAGGCTGATGGAATTCACGATGCCCTTGCCTTGAATGCACTTCAGCCCCGCCTCAATGACGCTCCACTTCGAGCTGTCAATCATGATGGGGACGCGGGCGATGTCGGGTTCGGAAGCGATGAAGTTTAAGAAGGTGGTCATCGCCTGCTCGGAATCGAGCATGGCTTCGTCCATGTTGACGTCGATGATCTGCGCGCCACCCTCCACCTGCTGCCTGGCGACGCTCAAGCCCTCCTCGAATTGGCCGCTCAGAATCAGCTTGGCGAATTTGGGCGAGCCGGTCACGTTGGTGCGTTCGCCAATATTGACGAAGTTGGTTGCCGGCCGAATCACCAGCGGCTCCAGGCCGCTGAAGCGGGAGTAGCGTTCCACCTGGGGAGGCACGCGCGGCGGGAAATCCTTCACCGCCTCGCGGATGGCGCGAATGTGCGCGGGCGTGGACCCGCAGCATCCGCCGACGATATTCACCCAGCCGTTCGCAGCAAACTCGCGTAAATCCGCCGCCATGATTTCCGGAGTTTCGTCGAACCCGCCGAAGGAATTGGGCAGGCCGGCGTTGGGATAGCAGCTTGTAAAAATCGGCGCGAGGCGCGAAAGCTCCTCAATATGCGGCCGCATTTGTTTCGCGCCCAGTGCGCAGTTGATGCCCACGCTCAGGAGCGGCGCGTGGGAGACGGAAATCCAGAACGCTTCGATGGTCTGGCCCGAGAGCGTCCGCCCGCTCAGATCAACGATGGTCACGGACGCCAGCAGGGGAAGGCGCTTTCCCGTGTCCTCGAAATACTGCTGGGCGGCAAACAGCGCCGCTTTGCCGTTGAGCGTGTCGAAGATAGTTTCCACCAGCAACAGGTCAACGCCGCCGTCCACGAGGCCGCGGATTTGCTCGGAGTAGGCGTCCAGCAATTGATCGAAGGTCACGGCGCGCGCGGCCGGGCTGGAGATTTCTTGCGAAGCCGAGGCCGTGCGGCTGGTGGGTCCGAGGGATCCCGCCACCCAGCACCGGCGCGCGGGATTCTCGCTCATGAACTTGTCGGCCGCGCGGCGCGCCACTTGCGCTCCGGCGCGGTTGAGGTCGTAAATGAAACCATCCAGCTTGTAATCCGCCATTGAAATGGCGGTGGAGTTGAAGGTATTGGTCTCAATGATGTCCGCGCCCGCGTCGAGATATTGCCGATGGATGTCCTCAATGATCGCGGGCTGAGTGATATTCAGGACATCGTTGCACTGGCGCAGGTCCCGCCCATGATGCGCGAATTCCTTGCCGCGATAGTCGGCTTCCTCCAACTTATGGGCCTGAATCATCGTGCCCATGGCGCCGTCGATAATGACCATGCGGCGTTTCAGCGTCTCCACCAGCGAGTTTATGTTGGGACTGGCATCATTCATGCTGAAGAAGGGTTCCTCCTGAGTTTCGGCTCGGCTAGGCCCGCCAAGCACGCCTGTATTTTGGCGGCGCTGTTTCGCGGTTTACTCCACCGCGCTGCATTTTTAGCCCTCTTTATAGGATACCACGCATTTTCGGTTTGCTGGAATGCAGCGAATCGTAGGGGGTGCGCGTAAAAGTGAAAAGCGGAGGGAGCGCGGGCATCCTGCCCGCTGTGAGGCTGTGAAAAAATCGGCGCCGCTACAGCGGTTTTTTCACAGCTTCACAGCGGGCGAGACCCCGATGAATCAGAGCGGGCAAGATGCCCGCGCTCCGTCCCAGGGATCGGCTTTCACTTCTATGTCACGCACCCAATTGTAGGGGCGGTTCGCGAACCGCCCCTACTGGTTGGTGCGGGCTAATCGACCTTCAAAACCCAAAGCGCGGCTTTGCTGAACAGCCGCCGGGTGGCCGGCCGCAAGAAAAGCCAGGCGAGCGCCTTGTTGATGCCGTGGGTAGCGGGCAGAAAGTGAGGAAGCGCTTCCAAGGGCTTCTCCCGCACATAATCAGCCATGGCGGTTTGATGGACGCAAGAGACGGTGCAAAAGGGCGCGCAGGATTTAACCGTGTGGTACTCGCGCTCCAGGTGTTCGGGAGTGTAATCGGCCAGTGGGATCCCTGGCCGGCCGCGCTGCTGCGAACAGTAATGGACCAAGCCGTCCTCGCAGATGTAAAGATAGCGGCTGCCGGCGTGACAATGCCAGTCATTGGGGAGGCCGCGCACCAGGTTTGGTTGAAACTGGTTGTAGCGCGAAAACAAGCGCTTTTCCATCCGAGTCAGTTCGCCATAGATGTGCTGTTGCTCGGCGTCGAGGGGATAGAGCTGCCCGGCATGATCGTGAACAAGGCCCACGGTACTCGAGAAACCCAGTTCCCGGGCACGCCGCGCAGTGGCGAGAGCATCGGAAGGATTGCGGACGCCGGTGCCCAGCACGGTGTTGATGTTCACATCGAACTGGGCATGGTGGCAGAGCAGCACCAGCTTTTGATCCAGGACCTTCAGGCTTTTCTTCGAAACATTGTCAGGCAGCACGTTATCAATGCTCATCTCAACATGCTCCAGCCCCGCCCGGTTGAGCTGTTGGATGCGGGCGGCGGTGAGCAGGTACCCGTTGGTGATGAGCGTGGCGATGATGCCTTGCTTGCGAATGGCGCGGATGATCTCATCGAGGTCGGGGTGCAGGAGCGGCTCGCCTCCGCTGATGGTGATGATGGTGGTCCCCAGGCGCGCCAGGTGGTCGATCCGGCAGAGCATTTCCGGCGTGGGGACCGGTGCGGAGTGGTCGTCAAACTCGTTGCAATAGGTGCAGGAGAGATTGCAACGCCGGGTCGGAACAATGTGCGCCTGGATGGGATGGCGCGGCGAGCGCATGGCCTTCGCAAACATGCGCGCCTCGCGAAAACGCCGGCCCATCCCCAGAACCTTGCGCTTGGTTGCCGCACCCAACACAGAGCTATCCTCCCTTCTTCGGGTAGTGGGCCAACTCGCTGTAGAGGCGACTTTACGCCGCCATGTGGCGAGGTAAACTCGCCGCTACCGGCCGAGTGGCGAGATAAACTCGCCGCTACGCCCCCTGTTTGGAAGGCGAAAAGAGATAAGAGGTTGGCTGAAGAGTCAGCCGGGGTGCCCGCGCCATACGCTGGCGTTGCTTGGGGTGGGTGACGGGATTCGAACCCGCGACGTCCAGATCCACAGTCTGGCGCTCTACCAGCTGAGCTACACCCACCGTATCGGCGTGCTAGGCTGAAAACAGCGGTACTTCTTTTGTAACATCGGGCGGCGGAGGGTGTCAACTGAGGACAGTCCCGGGTCGTGGCCCGGTCTCGAGCCGCTGCGCCCAGGCAACGAACCAATGGGGCGCTGGAGCTCCGCGAAAAGTGTATGTTGCCGGGCGGATGGAAGCGGGCGACAATAACCCTCGCTCCCTGCCTGCAGGGAAGGGCGTTTCGAAGTGCCGCAGAGGAATCCCGCTCGGGGCCTGCTAGCTGTCCGCTAGCCGCCTTCCTATTACTGCAGCAAGATTCGCGTCTCCCCGCCGTCCCTGCAACAGATGACAATGACTTATATGAGCAGCACCGAGGCGCGTTACATCAATTTCTGGACAATAAATATCATTAGAGAAGCGTTATTATCACCTCCTTAGTTGGAGGCAAAAACTCTTGCTAACTATCCGCTACAAGGTATAACAGGTGAGGGGAGCTGAACATGTTTATTATCGCGCTCATCGCCACCGTGCTTGTCTTCATACAGAACCTGGTCATGTTCGGTTTCGGTATGAAGGAAAGTGCAATCTTTTCCTCCCCGCTATTCTTTACCGGGATTTTCCTGGGCGAAATCGCGGCGATATGGGCGGGATATATCTGCGCCCGCAGGTTTCTGCGCCGCCGGCGCCTGCTGGCGCTGGGGGCGTGGGTGATTGTAGTCCTGGGATTGGCAGAAGTGGCGCTGTCGGCGAGCTTTTTCAGAATCTGGGTTCAGCACGCGGGGCGGCAGCGCATGCTGAACCGGATCGAGTTGGCGGGCACTTCTTTCGAAGCGCTGGCCTCGGACCGGGGTGGCAGCCGGTTCGCGCTGACTTACACCCTGAAATTCCCCAAAACCGGGCATTACCTGACCTACCCGGCCTCGATAGGGCCGTGGGAAAACCAGGTGTCCGGCCACTACTTCACCAAGGTGCATCCCGAATACCATGACGAAAACTATGTTTTCGGGCCCGGAAGGCCCTACAGCTTCACCGTGGTGTTCGACACGGAAGGCAAAAAGTTCGACTTCACGAGGGAAAAAGCGAACATCAGTATATGCACCAGCAAGGATTACTTCATGGCCTGCCGGCTGATCGCCATCGGGCTGGAGGGCGTTCCCGCCGCGCTGGCCGCGAATCCCGCGCCGGTCCTGCGCGAGCCTGCCGTGGCGGCGGACAATGTGCGGGATATCACCGAGAAAAGCATCCGGCTGGACGAGCTGAGCCTCAAATCAACGGCGTACCCAACGGGCGCGCCGGTGGAGTTTTCTTTTGTCATCACCAATGCCGGGAGAATAACGGTCGCCATCCCCGGCGGAAATTTCGACAACGTCATCCAAATAAACTATGGGTGGGAGGCGATGTCCGACACTGCAAAAACCACCAAGGTCCCGCTGGGCTTTTGGCACTTCGGAAAGGCGGTGTCCGCCGGCTCCACACAGTTCATCAAAGTGTGCAAGGACAGCCTGGCGCCGGGCGAAAAAATGCCTATTAACGACAAGCTCGGCCTCCCCTGGGGACCGTTGGCCCCCGGCGCATACAAGCTGCACGTATATCTATTCAGCCGCTATTCCACCGAATCCAACCGGCCGGTGCAGGAATTGGTTCAGGATTTCTCGATCATTCCTTGAGGGGCAAATTCTGCCGCGACCCAACCCCAGTGCCGAGTTATCCCGCGCCCAGCGGGATCACCCTGCGGCTCGTTGCCTTGCGGTGCAATTCCCGAGAAGGGCCGCAGAGTAATCCGGCTCGGGGCCGGATGACTCTGCGCTAGCGGCTTTTAACGAGTCCCGGCGCTCAGCCCGTGCAGAAACGTCATCACCCAAAGCACTTCACCGAGAGCAAAGAGGGGCCAAGGGAAGGGCTTCGGCATCCCGCCCGCCATGACGTTGCGGTAGTCCCAAGTAAAGGCGGCCACGACAAACAACGCGCCCGCGTAAGCACCGAGCCAATGAACTACCCTCAGCGGAATTGCATGACCGTTTGATTCCCGCCACAGATAGACGAGCCCCGTTCCGATCATCGTCAATGCCACCAACGCCGGCGCGAGCACGGGTGCAGACCACTGCACGGGGATAAGGAATAAAACGTCCCAGGTCAGCAGCGACTTCGGCCAATCGATCAAAACCTTCAAAAAGGCATAATAGGAAATATCCCAGGCTCCGAAAGCCAGCAGAAAGAACGCCAAGCACTGCCGAAAACTACCGCCGACCGCCGCGGCCACTGCGCCCAACATGAGCAAGGTTGCAGCCTCGCGGGCAACCTCCGTGCCCACCAACCTGACCATGTCCGGTCCGGCTGCCCTGACCTGCTGGGGGGAAGGCACTGGAAACAGATCGCGGCTTTGGGGGGTGAACGTCGCCCGTACGGCATCAAACTGCGGCCGTAAATAGGTGACCACAGCCGCCTCCACATAGCCGAAAGATATCCCGAAGAGCAGGATCGTAAGGGTCTGGCGCTTCCAACGAACCGGGCTGGCGGAATCCATGTCTCTCTCCATATCATTGCCTTCTGCTGCAATTCCCGAGCCCTTTTCTCCTGGCGTCATGGATGCATCCACTGATCAGGGGCGATTATAACCCTTGCCCTGACTACCAGGGAGGGCGTTTAGAAGTGCCGCAGAGTTATCCGGCTCGGGGCCGGATGACTATGCATTGCAAGCTCGTAATTTCTTTTTTTTAGCAAACATTTTGGGGCGAGTGTTGAAAGTCGCGGCTTCAATCCAAGAGACCCCTCATCCGCTTCGTATCAGAACGAACGCGGGCCGAAACTCCAGGTGGTAAGTTTACTTTGGGTTGTGTGCCTTTCCCGAATCCTTCTTCACGTTATCTGAATCCTGTGAATCCAGTACAAGTTTTTGATATTCCTGAAGGTGAGAAGCAGCATCAACTGAGTCGTGTTTTGCTTCGTAAATCCGTGCAAGTAAGAACTGTATCAGTGGCTCGCAGTGATCCTTGTCAATCCCTTCGGCTTTCAATGCTCTGGATTCCGCTTCGGGCAACCGGTTAAGATTGAAATAGGCGACCGCACTGTAGAAATAGGCATAGGCATCATTCACCGGGTCCAGCTCAAGCGCACGGCTAGCCAGGTTCAAAACCTCATTCCATTTCTTCTCATGTCCGGCTATCTCCGCCAGGCAAAGATACGCGGGCAAGTAATTTGGATCAGCGCTTGACGCTCGCGAACAAGCATCACGGGCCTTTGCTGTTTGCTGCCTTGTGTTGAGGATCTCACCCAGCATAACCCATCCAGCAACGTAATGCGGGTAGATTTCGGTCGCCTTGTGCAAGTGCTTCTCAGTTTCAGGCAGTTTATTGTTCTTCAGGGCGAAGCAGGCTTCTTCATACTCTTTTTGAGCCTTGGAGGGAATCTGCAAGCTCGCAACGCTAACCGTGCCGGGCATTCCTGGAAACGGCCGGAATGAGCACACTTTCTTCTTGCCGGCGCCCGCTCGTGAATCACCTTTATCAACAACCACGCGGTCATCCGGCATGGTGGGGACGAGTACCGCTGGCGTCGTGGTACTCGGGGGTCGTGTTTCTGCGAACCGAGGCGCGGGTAACAGAGCCATTATCAAGGCGCAGAGCACCACCTGTTTCGAGCCCAGCATGGCCGGCAGCCGGAATCCATATTGCTCGCGGTGTGTTATCTCCATACCCCACCTTGGGCCGGCGACTTGGATGATTCTGCGCCTTGAGCGCTCCAAAAACAAGTCGCGACAGTTTGTGGTGGGCCTTCTCGAGGCGGCTCTGCAGGATTCGATTTGAGGGGGGGCGCGCCCCAATGTCAAGACCGTTTTGCGTCGGCAACAAGTTAATGTCGGCTTAAACCATATTCCTCGGCCGGTAGCCACGCTCAGCGCATTTCTAACCTTGGGCTTTTCTCATGCCCGAGACCCCAGCAGCAACCGCACGTCGAAAATGTGGATGGGGCTTGGCGGCCCGCAGAGCCGCTGGGAGCGTGGGTGGCAGTAACAGGGCGGGGGTATCGCGTGGGACGCGGTACGAGAAACACTGCCGCAACCTCTTGCTCCCGGTACTTCTGTACCATTGACGCCCTACTACAACCTATTTTATGTTGGGCGCGTAAGCTAAGACCCCCTCCAAGCACAAGACCCGGGGTTGCTCGAAAGAGTAACCCCCTTTTTTCTGGCCCGGCTTTTTCCCAGTATAGAGAATGCTTGTGAAATCCGGCGGTCGGAATCGCAGAGATCAGTTGGGAGCGCGGAGTTATCCTGCCCCGAGCGGGATTACTCCGCGGCTCTTCGTTGTGCAGATTAACAAACGTGTGGACATTTTTCGGATTCAGAACCGCGGAGTAGTCCCTCAGCCGACGGACAACTCGCGCTACCAACTCGACTATCTCACCCTCCGCCGGCGATTATACCGGCGGACTGAAGCTCACCGTCTAAAGACGGTGGGGTTAAACCAGGCCGAGGGGACTAAAAGCGCGAGACCATGATCTTGGCCAGCTCGCGTAACTTATCCTGAGACAAGTAGAACTGAGGATGGCGGCTGTCCGCATAAGTCCCCAGGCAGACGCTGGTACTGCCCTTAAGGAACCACAGTAAGTATGGCTGCTTTTTTCCGTCCGCAGAGCTCACCCCCATATTGATACTGTCGGAGGGGCCATCAAACGCATCGTCGCCAATGCCGCTCACACTGGCATGGACGTTAAGACTCGTAGCCTTGTCTGCTTGTAGAGGCGGTCGCCAAAGTGGCTGTGGACCTGAACTTTCAGCACCATTTTGTTGTCCTGGGTGGTGAAGTTCACGTTATCGCTCTGGAGGACCTGCTTGATTCCCGTGAGTCCGCTGACCTTCTCGACATCGGCCACGGTGATCAAGCTCTGGGGGGTCGGATTGCCTTGCGCAAGCGCACTGCCCGGCTTGGCCTGCGGGGTAGCCGGCTGCGCCACTGTCTGAGTGCTCAACGTGATCGACACTGCCGCCAGCAGTAGAACCGTATGCAAAATCGTTTTCATCACTACCTCCTTCAATTGCTACTGCAACGGACATATCCGATTTGGCCACCCAAGATCGGCAACATCTCTAATAAGCCGGAATGAGTTTTTTTGGCTTCTC
>Ga0326727_10009421_pt1 | contig 24055 bp, 23 predicted proteins | sample MB2enrmetagenome_FD_207643 | JGI IMG/M metagenome (GOLD analysis project Ga0326727, IMG submission 207643) | Lab enriched peat soil microbial communities from McLean, Ithaca, NY, United States - MB29MY | ecosystem: Environmental > Terrestrial > Soil > Wetlands > Peat | place: USA: New York... | reverse complement strand
CATTTTGCCCATATCGCCGTCTTGCGCTGCCTCATGCTTCAAGAGTGCGGCAACCTTCCCCGCAAAACAAGATGCGGTTCACATACCGCTCACGATCAGCATCATCTTCGCTTGTGAAGTGAAATACGGTTACATCGCGTGCCTGACCGTGACGGTCGAGCCTTCCGTTGCGCTGTTCGAGGCGCGAAGGGTTCCACGGAATATCAAAGTGAAAGACCAGTCGAGCGGTCTCCTGAAGGTTCAACCCCTCCGAAGCAACATCGGTAGCAATCAAAATGCGAATAGGGTCGCGGGGATCGTTGAACGCATCAATCACCTCTCCCCGATTGAGCTGACCTGCCAGAGTTCTGCCGCCATAGAGTACACGAACACGCGATACATTATCCTCAGCGAATTCTCGCTTGAGGCGGCGGTGGAGGTAGTCGAGCGTGGTTTTGTACTCAGTAAAGATGATGAGACGCTCATCGTCGCGCCAGTTCCCTGCATCCCGCCGTTCCTTCTTGACGAGCAGATGCTGGCTGACCACCTCCATGAGGCGATCAAATCGCGAATCTTCCTTGGGAACGCTCAGTTCTCCATCAGTACGAGTCAGCCCATGACGATCGAGCGCCCGATCAATGTCACCCACTTCCACCTGTAGATGCGGCAGCATGGGCTTTAGCCAAGCCCCCACGGTCCTCGCCGCGTGATGGGTCCGGCTCTCGATCTCGCCGTCGTCGTCGAGGTCTTCCTCCAGAGATCGTTGAGCAGCTCGAACAGCAGCAGCATCGGACGGTTCACCCTCTGCGCCGTCGCGGAAGCGGTACCAGGACTCCGCAAACGTGAAGGGCGAGGATAGCAAACGCTTCGACAGAATCTCGATGGCAAAACTGCCGGCCAACTGCTCCGCCCTCTGCGACAACGCGATGATTGACTTGACCCTCTTGCGAAACTCTTCTACAGCTTGGGAAAGAGCACGCTCTTCCTTGGACAAAAAGAGGGGCTTTGAATCCAGGAAACGTTGCGGAAAGCGACTCGGCCTATGGCACTCCGCATCGAGTGCGTTGATCTCGCTCTTTAGCCGGCGAACGAGCACCTGCTCAACCCGCTCCCGTTCTGCATCCTTAAACTCGCTGGTCTGTGTAAAGCGAATGGGGTCAAGAATTTCCAGAAGCCCAGAGAAGCTTCGAGTATGGCCATTGTGTGGCGTCGCGGTCAGGAACAGTTTGTGCTCGAATAGTGGACTGATTGTCCGGAGCGCCTCAACAAGTTGGTTGTCATCGCCAAATGGCGAGGGCAGCAGGTTGTGCGCTTCATCGACAATGAGCAGGTCCCATGGGAGCTGTGCTTTTGGCCCCCCGCTCGCCTGATCTGGCGTGCCGCACGTTGCCAGGAATTGCTGCAAAATGTCCGGCTGCCGGAGGTAATAGTAGGAGGCGATAATGCGCGGGTATGTACGCCAAGGATTTGCGTCGAGGCCGATTCGCCGCTGAAGAGCGTGAGTCTCTGCGCGGTCAATGAGATCGAAGTTCAACGCGAACTTGGTTTTCATTTCGAGTTGCCACTGCTGACTAAGAGAAGCGGGGGTCAGGATCATGACTCGCCGCACGCGCCGCCGGATAAGGAGTTCAGTCAGGATCAGTCCAGCTTCGATCGTCTTTCCGAGCCCGACATCGTCGGCGAGCAGCAATGAGACGCGGGGCATCTGCAACGCCTTGAGCAGTGGCACGAGTTGGAAGTCGTCCACCTGGACCGCACCGAAAAATGGCGCAGAAACTGGCATTTTGGTGGACCGCCCAGAGCCGTCTGGATGCAAAAACGGCGTGAGTGCCGACCATCGAGCTGCCCTGACAACCGCATCGAATTCACGTGGTTCCATGGCAGGATCTGCCTCCACGCGGGGCAAGGCATTCGGTTTCAAAAGACCCCGCCCGTGCTCGCGTTCCCACAGAACGGTATCCTCAGGCAAACCGTCAGCGTCGGTGTATTCAATTCTGACCAGATTCAGTTGGCCTTCGGGGGAATCCGGGGAAAAGTGGTCAACTGACGCGATGACGCCACGTCGGTTACGGATCGTGGCTAGCATGCCAGGTCGTGGGTATTCGAATTCTGGGTTTGACATGATCTCAGCAGTACTTGTTTGGCAACCCTCTATTCTCCTCTAATCAGGCGACTTGGTCGACGATTTTGCGCATTACGACACAAACTAGCCCAAAGCGCCCACTGGGAACGGACATTAGCAACGGGAATTCGGGTCGTGATCACGAAAGTCGCTCACGCGCGATCTCGGCTAATGGGACCGAGGCATTCATCAAGAAATTCAAGAACCGCCCAAGGTGATATAGATCACACGACACCGGTTCCATGCGACATCGGCGTTTGTACTAAGCCGCTGGCGCGGCGGACGCTGCGCGTGCAATATTTCCGACATCATGGGCTTCCACACGATTCTGAATCGCCTTTCGCATGTTGCTTATATCTCTTTATTACTCTATCGCTTGCAGGCGACAGCCGATTCAATTCCCATAGCCTGACCGCATCCGCCGCAAACGCCAGCGGCCCACTTCAAACGACCCTATCGAAACTGCCCCGGTCGAGAAAAAGGGGCTCAATCTTGCTTTGTCTGCCGGGGCAGTCCCGATAGGGACCTAACGTTTTTCGTGACCAATCCTATCAAGGGGCTTCTTGCGGCGCTGGAAACGTGCTTCGGCGATTATGCGCGAATGCAGAATCCCTCCGGACCCTTTGGCTTTATCGAGATTTGGCCGCGAGGTTTGTAGGCGAAATCCTGGCGGCTGGATCCGAGTTTCCCCAGGTCTCAAAATCGAGACCTGGGGCACTAGCTTCTCGCTTGGCGGACCTTCCCTAGATGGACGACCTGCCGCATAATATAAATGCTATGGACGGCCTTTCCAATAGTGAGTTCAAGCTCGCGATTCTCCGGCTTCTTTCGAAGTACGGACAAAAACCGAGAGCCAAATATGACATCGTAGGGAAGCCTTACACCCCAGGCTTTCTTGAACAGGAGTTGCATATCGAATTCACCTGGGATGAGCGCAATCGCGCGCGGGTCGCGGTCGAGGAACTTGTGCACGATGACCTTCTGCGGCTACCCATGTCGGATCTCGTCTATCCGGACGATTTCCTGCAGATGACCGAAAAGGGGCTTTCGGCTCTTTCCCGCAACGCGCTGGACGAACTCGATGAAGTGCTATTGAAACTCGATCCTCACCTAGTCGAGATTCGACGCGGTGCATGGTCTGCGCTTTTTTCGCATCATCCCGACGCCCTACGGCAGGCCGCACATTCCGGGCGCGAACTCATCGACCAGGCGCTTAAGACAGGGGCGCCGAACCACGAAATCACGGCGCAGCCCGGCTTCGTGCCTGACAAGTCCAGCCGTGACGGAGTGACCCGCAGAATGCGAATCAAGCACCTCATGGCAAAGCAAAGGGGCGCCATATCAGAGCGAGATGTTGAAGTCGCCGAGACGGCAGGTGACCTTGTAGCAGCGATTGACAACAAGCTCATGGCCGCATCGCATGCCAGATCTGCACCACTGGATCGTCAAGTGCAAGATGCGATTACAGCTGCTGAGATAGCCCTACGGAGCGTACTTGTCGGCTCGTAACTATGCGCCGAGAGAACGAGCGAAGCTGCCCATCTATACGAAATCTCTCATAGACCCAAATAGCGGATCGAAGAGCCTCCGATAGGTTCTGACTGCAAAATCATCTGACATTCCAGACAGATGGTCGCAGATGAATCGCGCTTTCCCCGCTCCTTCGTCAGCGGAGATTACCTCTGCATGCGCTTCATGAGGTAAGAGTGCCTTGGGATCATCTCCAATATAGTTGCTCAGAAGAAGCTGGAATAGATTCTTCATCATTACGTGTGTCTTCATCTCGAGTTGCTGCACTACAGCAGACTGGATCACAATCCCAGTCGCGATTCTTTTCATGAGGTTGCAGCGCTTCCTGACATCGGGTCGGACTTCAATGCCGTAGCCATACCGCAGCGTCTGAGAGGCCAACGGCCCCGTACGAGCGGCTATGGAGGTCGCTTCGATAGAATTCCCGATTCCTATCGACCGAAACCTTTCGGTGTCTTCCTTTCGAATGCTATCGATCAAGCTCCCTACGCCCGCGGTATCATCAGAATCGAGGGTTTGGGAAGTCGCCCATTGTTCTAATGCAGATACATTTATAAGCCGCGCTTTGACGCCGTCGTTAATATCCGCATATGCGTTGGCTATATCATCGGACCAGTCCATTATCTGGCATTCGATACTCTGATCGATTACATCAAGACCGTCATGGATGAACCGCAAGCACTCCATCTGGTCACTATAAAGGAAGTGGCGCTTCATTCCCTGTTTCCAGAGCTCCTTGTACTTGCATACGGCATCCATCAAAGCGCGAGTTGGCTTTAGGCCGACTCGCCCAGTCTTCTCGGTAAAAATGCGCTTTGTAATAAGGCGCATGGTCTGCGCGTTACCTTCAAATCCTCCATAGTCTTCCATACAACTGTTCAGAGTTCGTTCTCCTGAATGGCCAAAAGGGGGATTGCCGAGATCATGGGAGAGGCACGCTGCCTCTACCAACTCGGTATCGATCTTCGGCGCTCCAGGAAACGAATAGGCAAGAAAAGCACATATCGACCGACCAATTTGCCCAACTTCGACGCTGTGAGTAAGGCGAGTTCGGTAGAAATCATACTCGCCTGTGCTGAAAACCTGCGTCTTAGCCTGAAGGCGGCGGAATGCGCGGCTATGAATGACTCGATCTCGGTCGATCGCAAATGGGCTACGGTAGCCCTTTGTTTCCCGCGAAACGGGGAAGCAGCTTTTGTCGAAGTCGTTGTACATGTCCAAAATGATAGCGCGGTTGGCCACCCAGCCAATCGATATTTCAATGTCGGCAGGGGTCGCCTGTCCGTTTTCCCAGACTTCTCGGTTGACGAGAGCACGAAGGGTGTTTCTGAAGCTTGGGGTCTGCCTGGAAGTGATCTGAATCACTTCGGCTCTCTACCTGTAGGATCGGCGTTTGCGGGGATGAATCCGTGGCTTCCACGTAACCGAAGCTCAATAAGTGGTTAGCCTTGAATCCGCGAGTTGACATCCCAGCCTGGCGGCAGTTTACTGGACAGTAGCCAACATCCCTGCGGATAAGGTCATTTCCGGGGAGGGGGCGTCAATCCCAGGTCCCGGAATAAAGACCTCGGGCGCGCAAGGCTGTCGGCCGGCGCTCATTCTCGAGATGCGGGCCGCCCGCGCGCGGTGACCGCGGAATACGAGCCAGTATGTCACGATCTGCCGAGTACACAATACGAGGCTTCGTCTACCAGTTCAACAAGTCACTGCTTGCAATTCTCCAATCCGGAAAGGACGAAGAGATCACCCTGGAGGGCATTGTTGAGGATGTGGAGGTACGTTCGCCCGGTGGCCTCACCGCGATTCAATGCAAGTACCACGGGTCAGTCCATTCGTTCGTTCCGAGCAAGATTTATGAGCCGCTCCTCCAGATGATGCGGCATTTCCACCAGAACCGAGGGGCATCGGTGCGCTACATACTCTTCGGACATTTCCGCGGCATGGAGGACGCTCCGCAGCGATCCGAGCTAAAGCGTTATGTCCAGTCAGCGCTGAGATCCCAAAGCCTCGCTCTCAAAGTACTGATTTCCGAGTTCTCCGAACGATTCGACGTTGACGGATTCTTGCGTAAGTTTTCGATGGAGCTCGGCCCGGACCTTGACACGCTAACTTCGCAAGTTTACGGCGCCCTTAGGGAAAGCGGGATTCCGGGGGAAGACATAGACACGCTCGCCTACCCCAACGCAGTAAACATGGTTGCGACACTCAGCACGAAGGCAGACGTCTTAGAGCGAACGATAACCAAGGCGAGCCTCCTTGCGCATTTGATGGCCGTTCGCAGGACAGCAATTTCCCGCTGGACAATGGCCCTCGGGACTCGAAAGAAACTGCTCGATGCGAGAAGAAGGCAGCTGAAGCCACATTTGTCAATAAACTCGCGTCTCAGATGCTTTCTGATCAATTTCGACCAACTTGGGGCTCAAGTAGACCAATTCGTCTCGTTTGTCAGGGACTACCTGAACAGGTACCACTTTAAGCCCGCGCACAACCTGACGCCCATATTCTGTCTTAGTTCGAAGGAGGCCGTCCTCCCCGAAATCGCCCACCTCCTTTTTGAAAAGGGCGTTAAGGCGGCTGACGGCTACGTCGCTGGCCACTTCGAGCAATCGGACCTATTTCGCGAACCATTGTGCGCAAGGAAAAACAGCGAGTTTAGGCGCGAGTTCCAACTAAGACTCGTTCGGTGGCAGGATCATGGCTCCCTCCTGGGGAGTCAGAAATGTGACGACCTCTTCGTTATAGGAGACTTGGATTTGAATTCTCTAAAGACGTCCGGCTGGGAAATCGAGCAAATCTCCACTAGCTCGCTGGCTGAACTGAAATTCATCTTGGGGGTGAGCGATGTCATTGATTAGGATTGGCCAAGTATTGTCGTGTGCTCCGGAATCCATAATCGTCGCGGTTGATGGCCTGAAGGTCTTTGAGGAGAATAAGGCCAGCCTACAGGTCGGCCGCTACCTTCGGATCGCACAGGGGAACCAGGATTTCACGATTGCCACGATCCGCAACCTCAAGGGGGTGAGCTCACCAGACAGCGAAGGAGTTCCGGAGTGGCAGTTCCAAGTGGAGTGTCAAGCGGTCGGAACCCTTCTGGATGGGAAAAAGTTTGAGAGAGCCAGTCTCTTACTCCCAGTCCCCACGGAGCCGGTGTTTGTGGCGGACTCCTCGACAATAGACGCCATGTTCGCGGAAGACAAAGACCATCAGTTCCCCCTCGGCCAACTCGCGTTTAACAAGTCAATACCCCTGAAACTCGATGGGAACAGATTCTTCAGCAAGCATATCGCGGTCGTCGGCTCGACCGGCTCCGGCAAATCATGCGCCGTATCTCGCATCCTGCAAGACGTGGTCGGCGTTGCCGACGCGAAAAACAGCAACAAGGGAAAGCAAAACAATTCTCACATCGTTATATTTGACATCCACGACGAATATACCGCTGCCTTTACGTTGCCGCCAGGACAGACCTTCACACTGAATAGACTAGATGTGGCAAGCCTTAGCCTTCCCTATTGGTTGATGAACTCCGAAGAGCTTGAGAGCATGTTCATCGAGAGCAACGAGGAGGGCTCGCATAACCAAATTAGCCAGTTTAAACACGCCGTGATACTCAACAAGGAGCGCCATAACCGGACCGTGAAGGAGATGACGTACGACACCCCGGTCTATTTCTCGATCTCGGAGGTTTACCAATATATTGACAACGTAAACAGAGAGATAATCGGCCGGCTCGACGGGGAAAACAAACCAAAACTCGCGGATGGTACGCTGGTCGCAAGCCGAAAGGACTTCTACTTCGACGGACCTTGCAATTTCGTGCAGCAATCGACGGCAGCCGCTACGAAGGCAACAAATGGTCCATTCTTTGGGGATTTCAATCGGCTCCTAACCCGGTTGGAGACCAAGTTGGCAGATAAGCGGCTTGCATTCCTACTTCAGCCGAAGAAGGCCGGTGGAGCGCCTTTCAAGACCGAGGATTTTGCCGAAATAATGAAGCAGTTCCTCGGCTATCTGAACAAGGCGAACATCTCGATCATAGACCTCAGTGGGATTCCGTTCGAGGTTCTTAGCATCACCGTTAGCCTCGTTGCTCGTCTGATCTTTGATTTCTGTTTTCATTACTCGAAACTTAGGCATGACAATGGATTGCTCAACGACGTGCCAGTGCTGATTGTATGCGAAGAGGCACATAATTACATTCCGCAGCGCGACGACGCGGCTTATCGTTCGTCGAGAAAATCGCTTGAGCGAGTTGCCAAGGAGGGACGCAAGTACGGCCTAAGCCTCATGGTCGTAAGCCAGAGACCGTCGGAAGTGTCGCAAACGATATTTGCGCAGTGCTGTAATTTCCTCGCGCTTCGGTTGACGAACGATGACGACCAGAATTATGTGAGGAAACTTCTACCAGACAATACAAGCGGGATTGTCGACGCGCTGCCAAGCCTGGGCCTTGGCGAGTGTGTCGTGGTCGGTGATGCTGTCTTGCTCCCAGCGCTTGTTCAGCTGCCAATGCCAAACCCGGAGCCGCACTCCCAAAGTGTTCATGTAATCGAGGAGTGGCGGAAGCCTTGGAAGGACCTCACCTTCGGCGACATAATAAGCCGCTGGAGAAAAGAGTGAGAAAGGCCCGTCAAACGTCGCCCTGTTGTTAGACGCCCCTGGTCGGCCGAGATCTCGTATACTCAAGCAATTGGCAACGGCAACTGTTCAGGTGTCCGGCGGGCTTGGTATCGTGTCACAAATGTCCGGACATACTCGCTGACGAGTTGCGATTTGTTGGTGGCCAGCGTGGCAAGATGGGTTTCCAGTCGGATGTTCTCATCCTGCAACGGAATCGACCGCAGCCCGGAACGCGCGAGTTTCAGCGCGCCGGGCGGGCTGAGCCAGGCAAGGAACCTATCATCTGTAAGGAGTGCCGGAACCTGATCCGCCAGGCTGACATGGTGAATGACATTTACGTGCCGATGCTCAGCCTCCACACGATGCAGTATCAGGTCGTATAACGGCGGATGCACGTTGCGGCTGAAGAACAACCAGGGATAATCTGCAACTTCGGAAAGCGTGACGGATCTCTTCCCTGCGAGCGGATGTCCTTCGCGAAAGCCAATCATCAACGGATTTGTAGCGATGAGAAGCGTGGTGATCGCCGCCGATGGTGGCGGCGAAGTCACAAGCGCAAGGTCAATCTGATGGCGCTGAAGTTTCGCCATCAACTCGGCAAAGTACTCGGTGGCCAGTTCGATGACGAGATCCCGGTAAAGACGCAACTCGATTGACCGCACTAGCTCGATCATCTCGGATGGCAGGTACGGCGACGCCCCGATACGGAGCTTATGATGCTCACCCCGCTTAGCTTCCCGCGCCTCATGAACGGCGCGATGGAAGGAATGGACGCTTTCCAGAACATGCTCGACGAAGTGGCGTCCAGCTCCTGTGATCGTAGCGCCGTCATGGCCCCTGTCAAAAAGCCTGGCCTGCACCATTCGCTCAATCAGCAGCAGTCGCTTGCTCAGAGCTGGTTCCGTGACTCCGACACGCTTTGCGGCTTGTGTAAAGGTGCCCTCCTCGTGCAGGGCGACGATCAGTTCGAGATCGCGAATCTTCAGACGAGATGTCAATCACGCACCTCCGCTTACACGTACTCCTGTGCTTCGCCAAAGCAAGTCGTGCGATCATGACTTCAATTCCTCCGGCTGAAGACTCCCCCCTTCTCTGAGTGGCCAACCAAAAACGCAATGACTGCGGATTGTGATATAGACGCAAATGCTGTAGAAAGGTTAGTTTGCGGCAACCTGTCGTCAGTCCGGAGCCCCATTCTTCAACCGAAGCCCGACAACATCGACGCAATCGCCGGCTCCAAATCCAAAAAGTTATAGCCCACTTCCAAAAAGTTATTGGACAAATCGCAGTGCGCTGTTGCACGGTTGGCAAATGGAGAGCAATGGCGCTGTGCCATGAACAGCTATGGGAACCAGAGGATTGAGAGGGAGGTGACAGTCGTTATGAAGGAACGATACCTGACGGAGATTCAAGTCGCGGAACGTACCCACATCAGCCTTGCCACCCTACGCCGGTGGCGCCTTGAGGACCGTGGACCGAAATACCGGAAGTTTGGATCGCTGGTTCGCTACGACGAGGACGAATTGAACCGCTGGGAGGAGGCTCAACCCTTCGGCGGCGACGCTCCCGACCAGAGGATTGCACCGCGATCCGTGAATGGAGCGGCTCTATTAAGACGCGCAGGATGAAGTACATAAGAAGAGCGATCAGGAGGACCATCGCACCGCGGGAATCGTAGGCAGCAAAAGGGAGGCAGAATATGGATCGAAAGACACTCGAATTCATGCCGCAACAAGAGTATACTGTATTCAGGAGTACTCCGATGCCTCCAGCGGTCAAAGAGAAATCAAGGCAAGCGGCTCATGCCAAGCCCCCGGCTTTGCCGAAGAGAACGCACAAGACGAAGTTCCAGGCCGATCTTGCGCCCTCGGAAGATCACATGATCCGCGCACTCAAGGCGGAGCTGCAAATGAGCAGCAACTCGGATTTTCTATCCGACGCGTTGACGCTCTTCCGCTGGGCGGTCTCGGAACGTAAACGCGGTCATCGCATTGTCAGCGAAAGCGCCACCGGGGAACGGAAGATCCTGCTGTTCCCCCGGCTGGAGCGCGTTGCGCCTGAGGTAACTCTGCCGCACGTCGACATTCGCTGGACGGACAGAGAACTGGGCAGCCTCGCAGAGCTTGTCTCCCGCCAGCCGGCCGAACCCACCGAAGCCCTCATTCGGGCGATGAGGCGCTAGCGTGGCAGTCACGATTCGTCGTCTCGAAGAATTAGATGAGGTTGCGGGCTTCGATTGCGGAGACGAGCCGCTCAACAATTATCTGAAGCGCCATGCGTGGACGAATCAGCAGAAGGTGTCTATCGGCGTAACCTACGTCGCTGTGGATGAATCCGCGCCGCGCACCGTGCTGGGCTACTTCACGCTGACCACATCGAGCGTGCCCCGCGACCGGTTTCCCCAGAAGTATGTGCGAGGCCTGCCTCCCTACGATCTGCCTTTGGTTCTGCTGGCTCGCCTGGCCGTGGACAGGCGTTTCAGCGGCAGGGGATTGGGCCACGCATTGATTTCTGAGGCGCTCAGAATCACCCTGCGCGTGGCCGACGAAGTCGGCTGTCGTTGCATTGTCACCGACGCCTATCCCGATAAAGCAGGATGGTACGCACGCTACGGCTTCATTCCACTGGAAGGAGCCACGGCCACTGGCCCGCAAAAAATGTTTCTGGATGTGCGTACGATCCGGCGCGCATCCTCGTTCGAATCGTCCCCTGCGGAAAGATAGCAGGCGGGAGAACAGGAGCCATTCTCATGAGTCTCTTTCGCCGTGGCGATGTTTGGTGGTACGAGTTCTGGTTTTCCGGACGGCGCATCCGCGAATCCTCAAAGTCTCCCTTGAAGACTGTTGCCAAAGGGGCCGAGCAGAAGCGCAAACGCGAACTGCAAGAGGGCTTCAACAGTTTCACCGATCAGCGCCATGAGCGAATCCGCACATTCGCCGACATGGCGGAAGAGTATTTTGCAGCCTATAGGTTGCGACTGCCTCAGTCGGCGGTATTTGCCGAGTATGCAATCGATCATCTGAAGCGCCTTCTTGGCAGCAAGATATTGGTCGATTTCAACGAGGCTGCCGTCATTCAATACCAGAATGCGCGTCTCAGTGAAGGCGCCGCTCCGAAAAGCGTCAATGAAGAAGTAGGCTTTCTGCTTCGCATCCTCGGCGATCCGGGCGACTTGCTCCGAATCCGGCTCCGAAAAAGGAAGATGCTCAAGCTGAAGGTTCGCCAGACAGTCGGAAAAGCCTATACGCCCGCGGAAAAGGACAGAATGCTGGAGGAGGCCCGCAAGGCCCGGTCCCCGCACATCTATCTTGCCTTGAATCTGGCGCTAAACGCCGGTATGCGCGACGCCGAGATCAAGACTTTGACGTGGGGACAGGTCGACTTCACCAAGGGGTATCTGGCAGTAGGCCAGAGCAAGACTGAAGCGGGCGAGGGACGGACAATCCCTTTGAATTCGACGCTCTTCGATGTCTTCGCCAAATATGCGGTCTGGTACCGGAAGAAGTTCGGGGAGACCCGAGCCGAGTGGTACGTTTTCCCCTTTGGAGGGCCGAGTCCAAGCGACCCCACTCGCCCCGTTACCACCCTGAAGACGGCATGGAACAACGTCCGCAAGAACGCCCAGGTGAAAGGCCGTTGGCACGACAACCGGCACACGCTCATCACCGACCTTGCGGAAAGCGGCGCGGGCGATCAGACTATCATGGATATCGCCGGACACGTCTCCAAGCAGATGCTCAAGCACTACAGCCACATCCGCATGGAAGCGAAGGGTCGTGCCCTGGAGTCAATTGTTTCGGGGCGGCCAGCCACGAAGGAATCCGTCCTGGAGACAGGACCGGCCGAGGGGTACCCACAGTAGTCCCCACAGGGGTTGTAAAACGGCAGAAAACGGGCAGACAAGAGGCGGGTATCGGCAGGGGACGAAAGCACTCCCGCAACCAACGATGCTATGTGTCTTTACTCAGCAATACCCACAAATATGCAGCATTTTGATATGGAGTACCCACAAAAGTCCCCACATTCGTCGATTTCTTGGGTTTGTCGGGGAGTGGAAAATGCTCGTAAGTCTAAGATTCTATTTGGCTCCTCAGGTAGGACTCGAACCTACAACCCTTCGGTTAACAGCCGAATGCTCTGCCATTGAGCTACTGAGGAGTATCGCCCATCAAATGGCCCACTACCAAGGTAGCAGAGAGTGTGGGGCGCGTCAAAAAAAACCGATAGGAGGAAGAGGGGCGAAGGGGTCTGCCGTGAGATTCTTGTGAGGACGCGTGTCGCGGAAGCTGAATGCCGATGCCGGTGCAGGCCGCGAATGCGGGTGCGGAGAACCTGGGCTGGCGATACGATAGGTTGAGCCATAGAGGAGGCCCAATGTCCCGGATTTCCCGGCTTGACCGCAGCCAAGTGACTCCGGAGATCGTCACCCGCGACGCGCACTCGGTCAGCGACGAACAGTTTGCCGAGTTGCGCGGCTTCTACTCCGAAGGCGAGATTGTGGAACTGCTGTGCTCCATCGGCCTCTTCAACTACTTCAACCGCTTCAACGACGCTCTGCGGATGGAGCCGACCAAGCCCGGCGAGGGCGGCTGCGCGGCGGCGGCGGCGGAAACGGCGGCGCCCCGGTAACTTCGCTTGCTTCTTTCGGTTGCTTTGCATGACTATGCCACCCGGGATGAGGACCCGATTCGCGCCGGCCGGCGCTCGGATCGCCAGAGAGCGCTTTCGCATTTGCTAGGAACGGTTGATACAGCATCGGAACCACCTGGGGCGCGCCGCGCGTCCACGGAGAGTCGAGGACGCTGGGCTTCGAGATTGCGGAACGGCCGGTGCTGCGCCGGATGCGGCAAGCTCCCGGGAGTCACGGGCCGGCAAGGAGATGGGCGGCCTGTCTGAACAACCATCGTGAAGCGATTGCCGCGGTGGACCTCTTCACCGTGCCGACGTTCACCTTCGGCGTTCTCTGCTGCTTCTTCGTCATAGCGCATGATCGGCGGCGTACGCGGCGTAAGCCGCCCGCTCTCGATGGTTACTCTGCGGCAACCCAAGGTTGCCGCGCAGCTCGCGGCTGACGGTGGCATTCTCCAGTCATAGGCTATCCATGTACCCGCGGTAACCGCCGCCAGGTTCGTGATCCCCCGGAAGACGAAGTGGGTAGCAGCCAGCGCCATCCCTATGGATCTCGCCGCCTTTCTCGTGCGCCGACGGCATGGGGCGATGGGGCGCCGCCGCTCGGCTATGGCCACTCTGCTTTTGTGGTTGACAGGAATTCCAATCTCCGCTAGGGTGAGAGAAGAAGGTTGCCTTCGAGATGAAGACTTGCTTCATCCAAATCGCGTGTTGTTGTCCCCGCTAGCGCCCGCTGGCCACGCCGCGATTCTTGTCTTTTCCAGCAAACACATCCATCGATCCACCGAGTACAGCATGCCCGTGTCCGCACTCATCTCCGCGATACTGCTTGAGGCCGCCGGCCGCTCACTGAGCGGGCTGGGAACGGCGCTGTGCTCGTGCTGTTGTTGTCTTCTCACCTGTCGATGAGGTTCTGCCGCCCCATGCGGCCCAGGGGCCTAAGGTCCTGAGCCATCGAGCTTCCCCAGATTCCATGGAGATTCCAAAGTGCAAAATGTTTTTAATGCTTCCCCGTCTGGCCCTCTGCGCCGGTTGCCGCTATCCATCACCGCGGTGCTTTTTCTGTCTGCTATAGCGGCCGGCCTGCCCCTGGCCGCGCAGGACGACATCACCACACAAAACGCGACGTCCGGGTTCAATGGCGCATTCCTCACCGGGCCGGCCTCGAACCCCTTGAGCTTCTTGAACGGCGCGGCCTGGCGCACTACCGGCAACCCGGCTCCCTACGACTTCCACGACTTTGCCCCGGCGGCCGATCTTGACCGAAAGCTGCCCCATTGGATCGATGTGCAGGCCGAGGAGCGGTTCCGGTACGAGGCGTACGACAATAATAGCCTCAAGGTGGGCGCCAACGACTCGTACCTGTTGAATCGCTTCCGGTTCCAGGTGGATCTGCGTACGCCCAGTTGGTTCCGGGTTACGGCGCAGGTGCAGGACGCCCGTGCGGGCTTCCAAAACCCGCCGATTGGCCCGCCGAACACGGTTCGATGGGATCTGAAGCTGGCTTACATCGAGATCGGCGCGCCTGACAAGCACTGGTTCAGCTTGCGCGTGGGCCGGCAGCTTATTAACTACAACAACACGATCGTCGCCAACTCCGAGTGGCGCAACCAGGCCCGTTCCTACGATGCGGCGGTGATGAACCTGAATGCGAAGCGCGAGCACCTGGGCATCTTTGCCGCCTCGGCTGTGGTGCCGCAGGCCTATGGTGTAAGCCCGCATCAGGAAGGCAACAACATCTACGGAGCCTACGGCCGCATCGATGACCTGGTGGGGCCGCACTCGAACCTTGAGCCGTTCGTCCTGTGGCGCGTGCAGCCAAAGGAGGTTGTGGAACCGGCCGCCGCCAAGACCACCGGCCACGAGAACGAAAAGGCTATTGGTTTGCGCCTCAAGGAGCAGCCCCACGCGGCGTTCGATTACGGGGGCCAGTTTATCTACGAAACCGGCAAGGTGGGAGCGCAAAGCATCAATGCCTTTGCGACGCAGGAGGGCGCGGCATACCAGTTCCTCGAAGTCGCGGCCAAGCCGCGCGTCTTTACCCAGTACGACTACGCCTCGGGCAACGGCAATCCGGCGCAAAACGCAACGCACACCACCTTCGACACGATCTACCCGACAGCCCACGACCGCTTTGGAATCACCGACCTGTTCGGCTGGCAGAATATTGAGGCGGTGCGCGCGGGAACCACCGTTGAGCCCCACCGGCGGCTCACCTTCACGGCGCAGGGGCTGGATTTTTGGGTGGCTGACGCGCTGGACTCGATTTACAACACCTCGGGCAGCGCGATCGTGAACAACAAGACCGACCACGGCCGCCATGTGGGCGCGGAAATCGATGGCTACTCCTGGTATGAACTCAACAAGCACTTCAACCTCGGCGGCGGCGTTGGCTACTTCGGCGGCGGTCAGTTCCTGACGAATGTGACAACCAGCCATTCGTACACGTACTACTACTTTGCGCTGAACTTCAAAGACAACGGAAAGGGGTAGCCAACTGGGTGATCAAATTGAATAGCGCCGGTGGCGAAGCGGTTAACGCGCAGGTCTGCAAAACCTGCATTCGCGGGTTCAACTCCCGCCCGGCGCTCCAGTTCTTCTCGATCGGCCTCGGCTTCAGGCGCGTCCCGTATCGGAAAACTTCCGATTGTGATCGTTCCCGCGAAATGCTACTATGAATTCAGACATGGTCCGCGCCTCCCAACGCCGCTCCTGTTGTCGCCCGCCGATGATCTTCGACGGGTGCATGAACTAGTCTCCGACTCCCCATTCGCAATTTATCGGAAGACGCACCCCTCGCTGAAAAGCCGGTGTGCGGACCGCGGCATCGGCCTTCAGCGATTCAATCACTGAATGAGGTCACGCATGCCGGCCGCCGAAACTCTATCTCTCTCTTCGCCGCCATCGGGCGCAGCCGCCCCACGGCGTCTCACTCATCTGCGTTTGCTCGAGGCCGAGAGCATCCACATCCTGCGCGAGGTAGCCTCCGAGTTCGAGCGGCCGGTCATGCTTTACTCCATCGGCAAGGACTCGTCGGTCATGCTGCGGCTGGCGCAGAAGGCCTTCTATCCCGCGCCGATTCCCTTTCCTCTGCTGCATGTGGACACTGGCTTCAAGTTTGCGGAGATGCTCACTTTCCGAGACGCGATGGCTCGCTCGGCGGGCGCGGAGCTGCTGGTCTGGCGCAACGAGGCCGCTATCGCCGCCGGCGCGAATCCCATCGCGCTCGACACCAAACGCTGCTGCGGATTGCTGAAGACGCAGGCGCTGCTCGACGCGCTCCGCCATTACAACTTCGACGCGGCCTTCGGCGGGGCGCGGCGCGATGAAGAGAAGTCGCGCGCCAAGGAGCGCATCTATTCCTTCCGCGACAGCGCCGGCCAATGGGATCCCAAGAACCAGCGCCCCGAACTGTGGAATCTTTACAACGCGCGCATTCATCCTGGCGAGAGCATTCGCGTTTTTCCGCTCTCCAACTGGACGGAGATGGACGTCTGGCAATACATCCACGAAGAAAAGATCCCCGTGGTTGACCTTTACTTTGCCAAAGAGCGGCCGATGTACGTGCGCGGCGATGCGTTGCTGCCCGTTGAACAGAGTTTTGTTGCGCGGCCCGGCGAGCAGCCGCGGATGGTCAAGTCGCGGCTGCGTTCCCTGGGATGCAGTCCCTGCACCGGCGCAATTCGCTCGGATGCCGATACCATCCCCGCGATCATCGCGGAGCTGCTCTCCTTCCGCTCTTCGGAGCGCGCCAATCGCGTCATCGATCACGACCAGGAGGGTTCGATGGAGATCAAGAAGCGGGAGGGATACTTCTAATGGCCACGCTCACGGCGCTTCCTTTCGCTATTGGAGATTTCCTCGCCGAAGAACGCGAAAAGGATCTGCTGCGCTTCTCCACCGCGGGCAGCGTGGACGACGGAAAATCCACGCTCATCGGCCGTCTGCTTTACGATACGCAATCGGTTTATGAAGATCAGGTGCGCTCCATCGAAGGCAAGGGAACCACCGCTCCCGGACAGATCGATTTCGCATTGCTTACCGACGGCCTGCGCGCCGAGCGGGAGCAAGGCATCACCATCGATGTAGCCTATCGCTACTTCTCCACGCCGCGCCGCAAGTTCATCATCGCGGATACCCCCGGCCATGAGCAGTACACGCGCAACATGGCCACCGGCGCATCGACGGCCGATGCGGCGGTGGTGCTGATCGACGCCGGCAAGGGCGTGCTGATTCAGTCGCGCCGCCACGCGTACATTGCATCGCTATTGCGCGTGCGCCATGTGATCGTCGCGGTCAACAAGATGGATTTGATCGGCTACGATGAGGCGGTCTTTCGCGCCATCGAGCGGGAGTTCACATCGGTTCTCAGTCAGATTGCAGCCGATACCGGCAGTCCGGTCGAGTCGATCTGCGTTCCGGTCAGCGCGCTCGCCGGAGATAACATCGTTCACCGGTCGAACGCAATGCAGTGGTACAAAGGACCATCGCTGCTGGAGCTGCTGGAGTCGCTGCCCTCGTCGCTGGAGACGCGCACCGCGCCCTTTCGCCTTCCCGTGCAGCGGGTTCTTCGTCCCGATCGCACCTTTCGCGGATTTGCCGGACAAATTGCTTCGGGGACCGTTCGTCCCGGCGACAAGATCGCTGTGCTTCCCTCCGGAGGGAGCGCCCAGGTCGCACGTATCGTCACCTTCGACGGCGACCTCGATGAGGCCATCGCGCCGCAATCCGTCACGCTGGTTCTGGATCGCGAACTCGACATCAGCCGCGGCGATCTGATCGTGTCCGCGCACGCGCAGGCCAGGGTCGCCAAGCACCTTCGGGCCGCGCTCGTCTGGATGGATGCGCGGCCGCTCGAGCGCAGCCGCCGCTATCTGCTCAAGCACACCAGCCAGACTGTGCCGGCATTCGTCTCCGCAATCGAGCATCGCACCAACATCGGCACACTGGCGCACGAACCCGCCGATACGTTGGAGATGAATGGCATCGGCGTTGTGAACATCGATTTGCTGCGTTCGATTGCGCTCGATCTCTACAACGAAAACCGCTCGACGGGCGCATTCATTCTCATCGACGCGGAGACCAACGGCACCGTTGCCGCGGGCATGATCATAGCGGCCTCCGGTTCCAGTGCGTCAACATCGGGTCCGGTGACGGCGCGGGAGAGAGCCGCGCGCTGGGGTCATCGCGGCGGTGTTCTCGAGTTGACCGGGCCGGTTGAGTTGATCGATCGCATTGAGCGGTCGCTGTTTGCTCTGGGCGCCATCACGGCGCGCATTGAAGTTGACTCCGCGCAGGGGATTGACGCTGCCATGGTCAAGGTTCTTATCGCGTCGAAGGTTCTATCCGGCATGATCGCCCTGATTGTCAACCTGACCGAAGGCGAGACGCTGTCCGCGCGAATGGAGGGCGAACAGATCGCTCTCGACGGCAGCGACGCGGGCGCGGCAATCGCGGCCGTGAATGATCTGCTGCGGCGAAGCGGCATTCTTGTCGCATCGGGAAACGCGGACTGGGAAATCTAATGCGGACGGAGAGGGAGGGGAGACAGGCAGTGAACACAGTTGAAATACAAGCGCAGTTGCAGACGAAACTGAAGCAAGTGCGCGCGATGCTGGCGCGCGAAATCTCCGCCAGGCACGACGCGTGCCTGACGTGCAGCTTTCAGGCAGAGGACGTATTGCTTGCCAAACTGGCGGTCGAATTCGATGCGCGCATTCCAGTTCTTTTTCTCGATACCGGCTATCACTTTCGCGAGACTTATGCCTATCGCGACCGCATCGCGAGGGAGTGGCAATTGAATCTCATCAACCTGCTGCCCGCGCATACTGTTGGCGAGCAGGAGACCGAGCACGGCCTGCTCTATCGGTCCGCGCCGGACGAGTGTTGCAAACTGCGCAAGGTTGAGCCGCTTTTCAAGGCAGTCGCCGGTTATCGCGTTTGGATTACCGGCTTGCGCCGCGAGCAGGCAAAGAGCCGGACGGCTCTCGAGGAGTCGGCGCTCTTCACCCTTCCCGGCGGCAGGCAGGTGCTCAAGCTGGCGCCACTGGCTGCGTGGACGACGCGCGACGTATGGTATGCCTGCGAATCCCTTGCAATTCCGCTGCTGCCGCTCTATGAGCGCGGCTACTCCTCCATCGGTTGCGAACCTTGCACCACGCTTCCACTTGATCCCGGCGACCCGCGCTCCGGCCGCTGGGCGGGCCGCAAAGTTGAATGCGGCATTCACATTGAGGCAGCGCCGCTCAAATAGAACAGGCGCGGGACTTGAGGATTCGAAATGCAATATCTCATAGGGTTCATCATCGCTCTGTTTATCGCGTTCACCGGAGTTGGCGCAGGCACCGTCACTGTGCCGGTGCTGGTTCTGTTTCTCGGAGTGCCCGCGCCGGTTGCCGTCGGAATCGGTCTGATGTTCGCCACGGCGGTCAAACTGATCCTTGTGCCGGCCCAGATACTGCGCCGCAACGTGGTCTGGCGGACGCTTGGATTCATGCTTCTGGGAGGCGCTCCCGGCGTCATCGTCGGCTCGCTGTTTCTCAGGCATCTGGTGAACGCCGGCTCGCAGAACCTGCTCAACGCGATCCTTGGATTGATTCTGGTGAGTACCGCGGGCTGGCAGATACTCTTCTTCTTCCGACCGATGAGGGAGAATCCGGAGGCTCGGGATCGCAGCCGCCTGCTCGCATGGTTGATGCTTCCAGTGGGGGCCGAGGTCGGCTTTTCCTCCGCCGGAGCCGGCGCTCTGGGCTCGGCGGCGCTGCTCAGCCTCACTCCTCTGGCGCCCGCGCAGGTGGTCGGCACGGACATCGCCTTTGGCTTTGTCGTCTCGCTCATCGGCAGCGGCGCGCATTGGTTCTCGCACGCTTCAGACCCGGATTTGCTGATGCGCTTGATCGTCGGCGGCGTCGGCGGGGCCATTGCGGGAACCATCTTCAGCACCCGCGTTCCGCGCCGTCAGTTGCGCTTTGCGCTCTGGGTTTGGCTGCTCGTGCTTGGCGGTCAGCTCGTCTTCAACAGTTATGAGGCTTGGGCAGCCCCGCACAGGCAGACCGTCAGCCAGTCACAACCGCTGCATCGCAATCGGTAACATGTCCCCTAGCGACCTGTCTCTAAAGTTCGCACACAAATGCGAGCGATGGAGTCGAGGATATGGTCGGCGGTTTTGTGCCAATCGAATGGCTTCGGATTATAGTTGTGGTTGTCGATGAAAGCTGTGATCGCATTCTTCAGTTCTTTGGTTGAGCGATGGACTCCCCGCCGGAATCGTTTTTCGGTGAGGTCTGCAAACCATCGTTCGACCAGATTGAGCCAGCTGGCGGAAGTGGGCGTGAAGTGCAGGTGGTAGCGCGGTCTCTTGACCGGCCAGTTTCGAATCAGCGCCGTTTTATGGGTTCCGCAGCTGTCCAGAATCAGGTGTACGTCGAGGTTGGCGGGGACATTGGTTTCGATGGTGTCGAGAGAATTGCGGAATTCTTCTGAGCGATGGCGCTGTTGCGTCTGTCCGATCATCCTCGGCGTCAGTGGAACCTTCGTTGGGGCCTCGCGCCGGTTGAAGGCGCTGAATCCGGCGATTCGTTGCATCTCGCTACAGCCCGACCCGCCCTTTTACGGCATCGAGGGGACAAGGCACATGGAGATCTCGATCGTTCCAAGAATCTACGATGCCGGCATCGCAAACGCGGAGTTGGGCATCGAAACAGAAGCGGCCTACGCGATGGGCAAAAGAATGGCCCGGGACGAAGGCTTGCTGATCGGCGTTTCCGCGGCCGCGGCGCTGGCTGGAACAATGCGGGTTGCGAAGGATGCGGACGCGGGTTCCGTGATCGTCATTATCTTTCCCGACTCGGGCGACAAGTATCTGAGCGAACACTTCTGGGATGAGACCCCGTAAGGCAAAGGGCGAATTGTTATGGCGTTGAAGATACCGAATGCACTCTACAGTCAGCTGCGCCTGCACGGCGAGGCGAGTTATCCGCACGAGTGCTGCGGTGTGCTGATGGGTGAGTTCGATGAAGCGGGCGAAAAGGTCGTCAGGGCCGAAGTGCAGTGCGGAAACACGCGCACAGACTCGCTTGCCAATCGCTATCGGATCAGTCCGGCGGAGTTGGTACGCGTTCAGCGTGAAGCTCTCCTGGCCGGTCATGACATTGTGGGCTTTTATCACTCGCATCCCGACCATCCCGCCAGGTGGTCGGCGACCGACCTTGCCGAAGCGCACTGGACCGGCTGCTCGTATGTGATTACCAGCGTCGAAAACGGGCGCGCCGCGCAGACTAACTCATTTCTGTTGTTGAACCAGGAAGAGGCCAAGTACTTTGAAGACGAAGAACTCGATATGATAGAGGGGTAAACAATGCGAGCCGGAAGCTTTCACGAAGGAACAATATGCCGATCAAAGTTTTGATTCCCACGCCGCTCCGGCCATATGCCGGAAAGCAATCCATCATTGAAGTTACAGCCCAAACTGTTGGCCAGGCATTGAGCGACCTTATCACCAAGCATCCCGATCTGCGCAGGCATCTGTTTTCCGAAGACGGCAAGCTGCGATCCTTTGTAGATGTCTATTTGAACGACGAAGACGTTAGCTACCTGAGCAGGAAAGCTACGCCGGTCAAGGAGGCGGACACTGTCACTATCGTTCCCTCGGTAGCCGGCGGAATCTAGCCGGCAGCGCAAAGCTTCATTCAACAAGTCTTGTACAGGAGAGAATCGGTGGCGGCATTGAACAGCGGAGGTCAAGCGACACTGAGCAGCGAAGAGATTCTGCGTTACTCGCGGCACCTTATCATGCCGGAGGTGACCCTCGAAGGCCAGAAGAAGCTGAAGGCCGCGCGCGTGCTGTGCGTTGGAACGGGCGGGCTCGGCTCGCCATTGGCTCTGTATCTGGCCGCGGCGGGCGTGGGCACGCTCGGCCTGGTCGATTTCGACGTTGTCGATTACACCAATCTGCAGCGGCAGATACTCCATTACACCAGCGATGTGGGACGGCTCAAGCTCGATTCGGCCATCGACAAGCTGAGCGCGATCAATTCATTTGTAGAGATCAAGCGTTTCGATACGTATCTCAACAGCCGGAATGCACTGGAAATCTTCGCCGGTTTCGACATTATCGCGGACGGAACCGATAACTTCGCCACGCGCTACCTGGTCAGCGATGCCTGCGTGCTAAGTAGCAAGCCGAATGTCTATGCGTCGATCTTCCGCTTCGAAGGCCAGGCCAGCGTCTTTGCCACCGAGGCAGGCCCGTGTTATCGCTGCCTCTATCCCGAACCGCCGCCGCCGGGACTTGTTCCCTCCTGCGCGGAAGGCGGAGTTCTGGGCGTGCTTCCCGGATTGCTCGGGGTTATACAGGCTACCGAAGTTATCAAGCTGATTCTTGGCGTTGGCGAGCCGCTGATTGGCCGCCTGTTGCTGGTGGATGCGCTGGCCATGCGCTTTCGCGAGTTGCGCGTGCGCAAGAATCCGGAGTGCCCGGTCTGCGGCGCGAATCCAACGGTCAATGAACTGATCGATTACAACCAGTTCTGCGGCATTCGCGGCGAGGAGTCCGAGTCATCCACGAGCATAGGAGTTCCCGAGATTCAGCCCGAGGAACTCAAGCGTCGGCTCGATGCGCATGAAGATATTCTTGTGCTCGACGTTCGCGAGCCGCATGAGTATCAAATCTGCAATATCCACGGGCACTTGATCCCGCTCGGCGATCTGCCGACACGAGTGCATGAACTCGATTCAAGCCGCGAGATCGTGGTGTACTGTAAGAGTGGCGCGCGCAGCGCCAAGGCCGTCGGCTTCCTGCGCAAGTCCGGCTTCAAACACGCGACCAATCTGACCGGCGGCATCCTGGCCTGGGCGGACCGCATCGATCCCTCGCTTCCCAAGTACTGACCGGACGCGTCGTGGCTCCCGATTGTGATCGATGAGTCAAGATGAAGATATGACGTGATTTACAACACAGAAACGGGCCGGACCTCCGGGTAGATTTCTCCCGGCGGACAATTCCCCTGACTCGCAGTACATTCATGGGTCAGTGGCGCTCAGGTAGTCGCCGCAGATTTCTGCGCGCTGCTCCACCATCCTGGCGGGGTTGCTGGCCACCTTGCCGTCGGCCAGCGCGATCTTGAACGTCTTCCCAAAGACATTCTTGTACCGGTTCTTGGTTGCCGGAGCCCATTCGTGAGCGCCAATCCAGGTATCGATCTCGGATGGCTTGATCTCATCGGCAATCCTCTCCCCGAAGGCCTCCAGGATGAACTTCATCCTGCTCTTGAAATTCCGCACGTCCCTGCGTTCGTGGCTGATGTACCAGTCGATGGCTTCCTGGGCGATCACGCCGAACTTGACGCCCTTGTGCTTCATGTTCGCCGGCAGCTTCACGCCTCGAACCAAGTCGGCCTTCCGCAGAGCATACAGCTTCACGGCTTCGCCGCGCCGGCCGACTTTCTCACGATGCCCGACGCCATCCACCTTGAAGCGAATCCATTGAATGCCAGAGCCTGGCACCTTCTCAAAGACTCCCCGCGCCTTGCGAACCGCCTTTCTCGGCATGGAAACTGTCCTTTTGATTCGACGCTAGCATCGTCGGAACAAAGCGGCGCCATGAGTGGCACCAGCACTGTTTTGACGTATCGGCAGGAGAAATGCAATCGCTATATAGTATTGATTCCATTGGTGCCCGGAGGGGGATTTGAACCCCCACGGCCTTGCGGCCTGCGGATTTTAAGTCCGCTGCGTCTGCCAGTTTCGCCATCCGGGCTGCCGAGCTTTGGCCCCCACGCCTTATCGTACCTGAGGTGGCAGACTCTTTTCACCGCCAGCCCGCAACTGAGAGTCCGCCTCCCGACCCCGCCAAACGAACAACGCGTCGTCGCACCCAGCGCGCATGGCTGGATGCTTCCCACGCTGCGAGCAACGAGGGCTGGAATAGCCGGAACCCGGCCAAATCCGCGCGCCTGCCGGGCCGATTGACCAACTGGCATCGCGGCGCGCCCCTACTGAGCTTTTCGGAAGCGAATACTCTCGCCGTCCAGCCGGTACTCGGCCGAGCAGAGGTCGCCGCCGCAGATCATCGTCTCTCCGCCGCACAGTTGACGGCGCGTGATCAACCCCAGGGTTCCGCAGCGGGGACAGGACATGACCGCGGCGAACGGGTTCTGCGCATGACCCAGCTTGGCCTGG
>Ga0326727_10009419_pt1 | contig 24056 bp, 14 predicted proteins | sample MB2enrmetagenome_FD_207643 | JGI IMG/M metagenome (GOLD analysis project Ga0326727, IMG submission 207643) | Lab enriched peat soil microbial communities from McLean, Ithaca, NY, United States - MB29MY | ecosystem: Environmental > Terrestrial > Soil > Wetlands > Peat | place: USA: New York... | reverse complement strand
GAACCTCTCGGCAGACACCGTCATGCGGTCTGAACTTGCCCCCTTCACTCAGTTTGCGGACCCGGAGCACACTATCCCGCGCGCGGTGTGGGAACATGCCCGCACAGGCTCAGCTCCATGCAAGTGGGTGGATGGCCCACCCTTCCAGAATCTCAGAACTGCGGGCGGGGGTCAACTGGCGAAAGATCTGGCGAAGGCTCCGCCGGCGCCGCACCTACCGTAATGCAGGGGAGTGCGGCGCCCCAGGATTAATGCGGCCGCGCGCCGGCCGACATCGCGTGGTTCTGCCAGACGGCAAGCACTACGATCCAGATCAATCCGACAATTAAGGCGCTGACAAAAGTCTTCCCAAAAAACTTCTCGGTAATTTGTTTCCGCCATGCACGGGCGCAAGCAATTACCAGCGCCACGCCCGAGAGGATGGCGAAGCCGTGCAGCGGCGTTTCCAGCGGAGCCAACGGTTTACCGCTCAGGAATCGGAACATCGCTCCCAGGTCACTTATGAAACCCCCGGTCAACAAGGCGTAAATAAACCAGAGGATGGGAGCAATCATGCCCAACATGTAGGGAAATTTGTCTTCGCCGAAATACACCATCACGGCAATGACCACGAAGATGGTCGACGCGATTAACTCGGAAACGAAAAACTCAGGAAGGCCAAAAATACAGGCAACCACAAGAACCAAGGTCAGGAAAGCAGCAAGAAAAACCCCTCGGTCAGACATAGTCGCACTCCTTAAGTCAGCACTGGGATCGAACCTCACGCTGCCCAGGCGCCGGGCCCATCCCCACCGCAATGAGAGGAGGATTTCTCCCGGCGTTATGGCGTCGCAGATATTCGTGACCGCAGTTTGAATCAGACTACCGTAAACCGGCGCCATTATACCACACGCGGGCATACGGGGAGGGGGAAAGGAGAGCGAGGAAAGGAGGACGCAGATTCCCCATTGGAGCTTTTCGAGAGCTCCCGGGTCAGTAGCTAAGCTCGCGATAGGACAGAATCTGTAGGGGTGTGAAGCCTCCTCCGCCCGGTGGTTCTGCGACCTCCACCTGCAAGATTTTCATGATCTTGGTCGAATCCACTGCCAAGGCTGTAAGGACAAAAACGAGCGTGCCCCCGGCGGGGGAAAGGGTTTGGTGCATCCCGTCCCAATAAATCGGCGCCGTGCTGTTGAGGATTCCGTCCTGATTGATGTCCGTATGCGCCGAGGCTTCGGTCATCAGGGTAATCCGGACCCATTTATAGGGGATGGCGGTGGAGGTCCCGGCCCCTGGCTGATCGCTGTGGATTCTGGGAAGAACGGTGGCAGAAGCGAAGCCTCCCGGGAATTCCCTGGAGTATTCGGAATCGTAGTATCGCGACCTGGGGTTCGTGGGATGAACGGGATCCGCGAAGCTGCTATTCACGATGTAGAGCACCTGGGAGATCGAGTTGGGCAGCGAAGGGCTGATGGTATCCGGCGCTGAGCCGTTCATCCGTCCGCGGGCTTCCTCGAGCCCTGCCAAGGCAGCATAAAACACACGCCCCTGCGCCTGGGCGGTCTGCCCCAGACGAACCTGACTATCCGTCAAGAGGACCATCGAGGCCGCCAGGCCGCTGAGCATGAGGATGATGATAATTGCGAGCAGCAGGGCAATTCCCCGCTCGCGAGAATCTGGACGGGTCCGCCAGGGATAGTTCACCTCACAAACTGCGTCCATCTGACGCCCTTGGGAATCGGGTATGCGGCTCTCAGCCTTTCTTGTCTGGTGCTGCATAGCTCAAAAATTCATCCTTGGACAGGTCGCGGTCAGGGTCACCGACGCGGGAGAACCACTCTCGTTGCCGCTGGACTGAAGAACCAGGTTAATGTAGATGGTCTGCACATTCAGAGGGAACGATTGAGCGTCGGAGGGATTGATATTCCAAGCAAACAAGGGCGTCCCGCTAATCTGGTTCTGGACGTTATTCAGCAACAGAGTTGTCACCGTCGATGACGCCAGCGTTCCGTTCAAGTTTATTAAGGTACTATTCCGATACAAATTCTGTGACCCGGAAGCAAGGACGTATTCGATTTGTTCCACGGTGCCGTCTTGATCGGTATCAGCTTGAAAGACCACGTCGTAGGGCGTGACCGTAACGAACGGCGTGGCGACAAGTCCCGGAGAACCCTCCACCGCGGACGCTGTGAAGAGTTTGGCCGAGGGATAGCCGGCCATCCGGAGTTCCCTGGTCATTTGGTTGAGGGCCGTCGTCCCGCTGTCAAACAAGGTCGACGTACCTAACCGAAGCTGTACACCTCTATAGCTTTGAAGCACCAGGGCCAGCGCTATGGCCGTGAGGGTTCCGAACAAGGAAAGCACCAGGACAAGTTCGGGGAGAGTTCCGCCCGCGTCCGAGAGGTTTAGCTCGCCGGGAATGGAGAGGGTTCCTTTCCCCGGCGCTGCTTTGCCCCGTTGATCTTTTCTCACCCACATAAATCAAGGTCCCTATGGCGCTGTCAAGGTCTGGAACTGCACGACTGGCGCCAGCCCCCCGGTCAGATTCACAGGCTTGCCCGCGAGGATGATTTTCCTGCCATTGCTGGCCGTCACCGAGATGTTCCATCGAATCGAGTACAGTTGCCCGGAGGGATCAGCCAATTGTGTCGAGAACCCCACCGGAGCCGCCTGCGAGAAGTCGATGAGCCCCGATGCGGTCAGCGGATTCCCACAACTTGTTCCCGGCGATCCCGGGCACGCCACTTCCACGGTATTGCCGTCCTTATCCGTAAAGCTTCCCGGCGGGGCGGAGATGTTCTCGCGAATCTGGTCCAGTTCCTTCTGCGCCAGCCTGGCGGTTTCGCTGGTTACACTGGTCAGTTGGGCCAAGCGTTCCTCGAAGGGGAACAACATGGCCAATCCCAGGAGGGCGAACGCCAGGAGCGTCTGCGCCACGAGTGTCTCGACCAGGGAGAATCCCGCCCCCCAGCGGGCCAGTGGTCCGGCGGGCGAGGGAGCCTCCACCGCCGAACAAGGTTGTCTGGTATGGCCGGAATGGTTAGAATGGAGCCGACTCTGACCCTCAAGGGCGGGAGAAAGGTCGCGATTCCAATTCCTATGACCCAAGATTCCTCTCCCGTAGGAGGCTCCGTCGTATGTCCTTCCTGCGGCCACGTTCAGGATCCAACCCGCCTTGAGTGCAGCATCTGCGGCTTCGCTCTTAACGCCCCGGGCATGATTTACAGGCGGCAGGCTAACGGCACTTGGACCATCCTCAAGGACATTGACCTCTCGTCGCTTGCGCCCCGACCCATAAAACCTCCCCGGCAATATTTCTCGCGCCAGGGCCTGGGATTGATTGCCTTGCTCATTCTGTTCCTCGCCGTCTCCTCGATCTGGGCGTGGCGCGAGCGCGGGAGTGGCATAACGGCTGAGGCTTTGGAAATTTCGCAGTACCTTTCCCACCCGCAGGGCACAATCGTACCTCAGTTTCAATTGCAGTTCCAACGCAGTGATGCGGGATACTTGCGGGTAACCGGCCTGTGCAACCTGCCTACGGCCACGCAGTTGGAAGTTCGCATCTTTGCCGATGACACGGTGGTCGCCATCGATTACCCGGTCACCGTTTCTGACGGGCGCTTCGAAACTCGCACGTTGCTCGACCAAGGCCGGCCCTTCACGCCGGGCACTTTCCGGATCCGGGTCAAGGCCGACTTTGCCGACCGTTGGCAGCCCCCACCGGTTCTGCTTGTGGTCGGGAGCCTGGGGCAGAGACTGCAAGGACCGCTCGTGCAGAAGCAAGAGGACACGGCGGGTGCCACCCTCGCCTACACGGAAGCTTTCACGGTGAATTGAAAACTGGAAAATGCTGGGTGCTGCCGGGCCGGAGATGGACGAGGCGTACCGGGCAACCTTGGCAATAACGTCTCGAGAGATCAAAGGATTTCTTACTGGAGTGTCCCCGAAGACTTCCAGGGTTTGCCGAGTCGGCTCCTCCCCCATTTCCCCTTGGCAGGAAGTTCCTGATCCGGGAGAAGTACGGGCGAAGAGCAATGGGGGCACATCTGCCAGGCCGGATCCATTGTCTCGCCGCAAGAGGTGCAAACGATCTTCGGCTTGGCTTTGCAGTGTTGACATTCTTTGGTCTTATTGGAGAGCGGTTTCCCACATCGGGGGCAGGAAGCCTGACCCTCATCCACCCACTGAATGACGCGCATTACTTCCTCGGGCGTCGTCTTGCCCTGTCGGATTTGGTTGCGGGCTGCTTCCACCAATGGGACCATGCCGCTTTTTACTGCCGCTTTTCGGATTACCGGTTCGGGAGATCGCGCGTTAATGGCCTCGCGTACCGGGGGAGTCATCCGCAGCAATTCGTAAATACCTATCCTCCCTTTGAAACCCGTGCCGTGGCAGGCCCGGCATCCTTTCCCGTGGGTGAAGCTGAATGTGGGATCGTCCCAACCCAACCGCTCCAGGATCCGGGGGTCCGGGTTGTACCGCTCCCGGCAAGCGTCGCAGGTTACGCGCACCAACCGTTGAGCGATCACCAGGGTTACGGAAGAAGTGAGCACAAAGGGATCGATTCCAAGGTCCAACAACCGCAGGACCGTCGCCACCGAATTGTTCGTATGCAGCGTCGTCAAGACTAGGTGGCCGGTCATAGCCGCATGGAAGGCGATCTCCGCGGTCTCATGGTCTCGAATCTCCCCCACCAGGATCGTGTCCGGGTCCTGGCGCAGGATCGAGCGTAAACAAGCTGCAAACGTGAGCCCGGCCTTGGGGTTAATCTGGACTTGGTTCGCGCCCTGCAATTGATACTCGATGGGGTCCTCAACGGTCACGATGTTGACTTCGCTGGACCGCTTGTAGTTAAGGAGCGAATACAGGCTCGTGGTTTTACCGCTTCCCGTCGGGCCGGTGACAACGATCATGCCCTGCGGCTGCTTTACTGCTTCCAGGACAGCCGGCAATTCCTCGCCAGGAACGCCCAACTGGTCGGGCGCAGGAATACCTTCCGAGGACCCCAGGAGGCGGATCACGACCTTTTCGCCAAATTGCGTGGGCAATGTCGAAATCCGCAAATCCGTGATCCGGTTGTGGGAGCGTACCTTGAAGCGCCCATCCTGCGGCATCCGCCTTTCCGTGATGTCGAGCTTACTCAGCACCTTCAAGCGCGAGCTCAGTCCGGATTGCAGCCAGGCGGGAGCTTTCAGATAGTCCCGGAGCACACCATCCACTCGCAGGCGAATTTGAATTTCATGCTCGGCGGGTTCAATGTGGATGTCGCTCGCATGCTCACGCAGGGCTTCCGCCATGATCATGTTTACGAGCTTAATGATGGGCGGGATTTGCGCACTCTTCACAGAGGCCGTCTCGTCCAGGTCGAGGTCCTCGCGCAAGGGCAAGATCTGAACTTCCGACAGGTCTCCGGCCCGATCGATAACGTCTAGAGCCTCTTCTCGGGAATAATACCTTTCAACGGCTTCCAGAACCTGGGACCGTAACCCCACCAGAGGTTGAACTTTGTTCCCGGTAAAGAACTCGATCGCCTGCACCGAGGTGAGGTTCGAAGGGTCAACGAAGGCCACTTGCAGGTGTCGCCCTTTCACCGCCACGGGGACACACTCGTGCTGGCGGGCGAGGTTCTCAGTAATCCGATGCGCCACTTCCTCATCGATGGCGAGGGGGCCTACCCCCGCGAAGGGAACATGCAGGCGCTGCGAAAACCAATCCGCTAACCATGTCTCCGTAATCTTGTTTTCCGCCAGCAGTATCTTCCAGAGCGACTCACCCCGAGTTCGAGCGAGCTCGGAATAGTTCTCCACTTCCTCAGCCGTCAATATTCCGGATTTGATTAATGCGGTTCGAATGGAAAATACCCCGTCGCGACCCTTTAGTTCAACTCTCGAAGAACTCTGCCTTATACGATGTTATGCGAAGATCCGTTCTGGGAGGGTCCCCAGACCCACTGCGACTCCCCTCACCTAATGATTTCGATGCTCAATCTAAGCTCACTCTAATGCACGAGCCACAATGTGTAAATATTACGAAAGTACTAGTACGAAGGCAATGGATTCGTTAGAATATGGGACAAAAATGCCTAGTAGAATACTTTGTGTTTTATAAATGGCTATACCCCAACATTTAGGGCCGGAAGTCGCACAAGCGCCCCCCTCACGGCCGATCAGATAAGAATGTGGTAATGTTTTCACGAAGCGAGAATTGCCAGTAGCGGGCGTGTGCTTTACGGCGCGCCGGGAAGCAACTCCATTCGCTCCACGGCCCTCGCTGTTCCCTTGTAGATCGCACTTAACATCCCTTGCGGCGATTCTACATCGCCACCCGTGCGCCGTAGCCGAAGAAACAAATGCTATTGCGCCCTTACCTTTGGTCGTGATCTCTTTCGCCCCTTGCGGGGCTCGGGCGGCGTGGAGAGCGGGCGCGAAATGCCAGGGACCTACAAGACGGGTGGCGCTACGATTGCTTGACCACTTCGGCAAACACCCAAAGCATCCAAAGGCCCGTAGATTATCACCCGTTCCTGGGGGGTTGCGCCGGGAACACTTTTGGACCAGAATAGTGGCCTCAGGTGGAAAAAACGATCATTAGGAGCTGACCATGACAAGCTATCGATGGTGTGGGCTGTTGCTCGGCGGATTGCTGATGGCGACGCAACTTGTGCGGGCAGATCAGCCGCAGCTACCGCGTGTGGAATTCACCGATCAGAAACTGGATAACGGCCTGCGCGTGATCATCGCGGTGGACCGCACGGCGCCGGTCTATGGCATTTCGGTCACCTACAACGTAGGATCGCGGAACGAGCGGCCCGGCCGCACGGGCTTTGCTCACCTTTTCGAGCACATGATGTTTGAGGGCTCGGAAAATGTGGGCAAGGGCGAGCATTTCATCCTCGTCTTCAACAATGGCGGCAACATGAACGGCACCACCAACGAGGATCGCACCAATTACTTCGAGGCGCTGCCCAAGAACCAGTTGGATCTGGGCCTCTTCCTGGAAAGCGATCGCATGCGCTCGCTCGCCGTGAATCAATCCAATCTCGACAACCAGCGCAACGCCGTGCAGGAAGAGCGCCGGCTGGGCGAGGACAATCAGCCTTACGGCCACGCCTACTTGGACATCGACAATCTCGCTTACGATAACTTCGCTTACAAGCATTCCACCATCGGCGAGATGTCGGACCTGAACGCGGCTTCAGTGGACGACGTGAAAGACTTTTTCCGCATTTACTACGCGCCCAACAACGCGGTGCTGACGCTCGTGGGCGATCTTGACCCCGCTGAAGCCCTGGCCAAAGTGAAGAAGTACTTTGGCGACATTCCCTCGCAACCGGTGCCTCCGCCCGTCGACATGACCGAGCCCCCCCACTATGGGGAGAGGCGCGAAGTCATCCATGATCCGCTGGCGCGGACTCCGCTGGTGCTCATGGCGTATCACATTCCCACCGGCAATACTCCCGATAACGAAGCCATGCACGTGCTGGCCAATGTGCTCGGCCAGGGCCAAAGTTCCCGCCTCTATTTGCTCCTGGTGAAGGAGAAGCAATTCGCGACCCAGGTCTTTGTCCAAGCCGACGAGCGCCGTGGTCCAAGCCTGCTCTATCTCTACGCCTTCCTGCGGCCGGGGGTGAAACCGGAGGATTGCGAAAAGGCCATACGGGATGCGGTCGCCGCGGTGCAAAAGGACGGCATTACGGCAGAAGAGTTGGATAAGGCGCGCGTCCAGTACTTGCGCGGGCAGATTCAAACCCGGCAGTCTGACCTCTATACCGCCATTCGGATCGGCCAGTACGCGGTCTATTTTGGGGATCCCAATTTAATCAACACCGCCGTGGACAAGTTCGATGCGGTAACGGCGGACCAGGTCAAGGAAGCGGCGCAAAAGTACCTGATTCCCGAGCAACTCTCGGTGGTGACGGACTTGCCTGCGGCCGGCGGCAAAGGCGCGAAGGCGCAGAAGGAGGGAAAATAACCATGACGGCAAAACGCAGATCCTCGATCTCCTTTCTCGTGGTGCTCGCTGTCGCGATGGCCGCGGCTGTGCCTGCCTTTGCGCAGGAGCAGCACAACGCCGAACTCTCGAAGGTGGTCCGCCTCAACCGCGCCCCGGTGAGCAATGAAACCCTCCAGGTGACGTTGCCGAGGCCGGTGGTGACCAAGCTCCCCAACGGCCTCACCGTGTTGGTGCTCGAACGGCATAAGCTGCCGACGGTCAACTTCATCCTTAAGATCGGAACCGGCGACATGTCAGACCCCAAAGATATGCCGGGGCTGGCCAGCTTCGCGGCCGCCATGCTGCGTGAGGGCACCTCGCACCGCACCAGCGCGCAGCTTGCCGCGGACGTCGATAAGATCGGCGCTACCCTCGAGTGCTCTTCCGATTTCGGCTCCACCGAGTCCAGTGTGGAGGCGTCGGGTCTTGCCCCCAGCGCCGGCCAGATTCTGGATTTGATCGGCGACGTGGTGCTGAATCCCACCTTCCCGAAGGACGAACTGGAGAAATTTCAGGCGCGGCAGCTTTCCGACCTCGAGCAGGAACGCTCCCAGCCGGGGGTTTTGGCGGAGGAGAGATTTCATGAGGCGCTCTACCGGGATTTCCCGGCGGCCGTTACGCTGCCCACGCCGGAGTCCATCAAGGCCGCCACGCCCGAGCGTTTGAAGGAATTTCACGACCGCTACTACGTTCCTAGCAACGCCATTCTGGGCGTGGTCGGCGACGTGAAAGCGGATGAAATCCTGGGCCTCGTCCGCAAGACTTTCGGCGACTGGAAGGGCCCGGCAGTGCCCAAGCCGGATTGGAGCCACCTGCCGCCGCCCGCGCCCGCCAAAATCTACCTCGTGGAGCGGCCCGACTCGGTGCAGACGAACATCGTGGTCGGCGACTACGGCGCGCGGCGCACCGATGCGGACTACATCGCGCTCTACGTGATGAACCGGGTGGTGGGCGGCGGCCCGCAGGCGCGCCTGTTCCTCAACCTGCGCGAAGTGCATGGGTATACATATGGAGCCTATAGCAGGCTGGGTGACGATAAGTACCGGGAAGCGTGGTATGCCAACACCGAAGTTCGCAACGCCGTGACCGACGGCTCGATGGAACAGTTGACGCTGGAACTCAAGCGCATCCGGGAGGAAAAAGTTCCCGCGGCCGAATTGAACGAAGCCCAGCATTCCATCGTGGCAAACTTCGCGCTCTCGCTCGAGCAACCGAATCAGCTTTTGACCCGCTGGATGCTCGTGCAGGACTACGGCTTGCCCGTCGATTACTGGGACCGCTTCCCGGTGGAAGTCAGCCACACGTCCGCCGATGCCGTTCAGGCCGCAGCCCGGAAGTACGTAGACCTTGACCACCTGCAAATCGTTTGCGTCGGCGACCCCAAACAACCCGGCAACGATCAGAAGCAGACCATCCGTGACGTGCTGAAGAAGTATGGGACGGTGGAGGTTTACGATACGAATGGAAAGAAGGTGGAGTAGAGAGAGCGAATCGCCACGGTCAATCGTACCCTGACCTAACCACAATCCCACGCTCGGGAACGCGCTGACCCCGGCTGCGTGCTTGATGTAGGGGCGATTTGACCGCCGCAGCGCATGCCGGCGCGGCTTTTATTCCAAGACGAGGCGCGTTTCGGGCGTCTGAGTGACCAGCGGCGCTGCTGGGCCCCCTGGCCGGAGCGACCCACGGTAGGACATCAAGCGATTCGGGAATACGTCTACGGACTGGCGGCGGTCAGTCCTTAGGACGGCAAGTTTTCTGCCCTCGTGCTGCCCGGGGTGGATGCCCTGGCGATGTCGGTCTTCCTGGCACAAACCTCGGCGGCGCCCCCCGGCGAATATTGCCTGAGGCTGCGTCTTAACGCGGGGCCGATCCCCAGAATCCCAGGGTAGATTGGTCTGCGTCTTGCCAGTCACGAATCCTCAGTTGATAGCCGCAACGCGGTATTTGTTCGCGATCGGCAGGATCGTGTCGAAAGTACTTCCCGCCGACCTCGCCACGTATTCCGTGCCGATCAACGGGCGGTTATATTTTTCCAGCCCGATCCCCTCCTTTTCGAAGTCCTCGGGCCAGCTATAGTTGCAAAACGAGATCACATCGGATTGCGCCAATTGTGTTTCCGGGACTCATACAGCTAGGCTAGTAAAGAGGCGATTACTGCCTGTCCCGGAAGGGAGAGTGGGATTCGTAAGCCGCAACCCTAGCTTTCAGGCCTTCCACCAGGGGCTGGGCATTCTGTTGGGTGGCGAGATCCAAGGCACGATGTGCGGTTCGCACTGCCTCAGGGAAGCGGCCGGCCTCGGCGTAGGCCGCAGCCAGCGTGTCGAATAGCACCGGGTCAGGTCCGGCAGACACTTTGACCGCCCTCTCCCCCAGTTCGACGGCCTCGCGACCATTCCGCATTGACGCCTCTGGAAAAGTGGCCAGGACCCATGCTATCTGGTTTAACAGAGGCAAATTGTTGGGGTCCCGCTGGAGCCCTTCGCGCCAGCGCCCCAACGCCTCTTTAACCTTTCCTTGCACGAAGAGCGCGCCTCCGAGATTGTAATAAGCCTGAGCCTGCTTGGGATCGGCTTCCAAGCCCTTCAGAAGATGCGGCGTCGCTTCGTCGGCCTTGCCCGTTTGTAGTAGGGCGATCCCCAAATTCTCCTGGGCGTCGCCAAAATCGGGTTTCAGCTCTACGGCCTTCTGGAAGTGCGGGATGGCCTCGTCGACCTTGCCCGTTTGCAGCAGCGCGATCCCCAAGTTGTCCTGAGCGTCGGCATAGCCGGGTTCGATCTCCACCGCCTTCTGGAATTGCGCCAGGGCATCACCGGGCCTTCCACTCTGAAGGAGGAACGCCCCGAAATTCATATGCGCATCGCCGTAATTGGGCTCGAGTTCGACCGCCTTCTGGAAATGCGCCAGCGCTTCGTCCACCTTGCCTCGCTGCGCCAGCGCAATGCCCAGGTTATTGTGCGCGATGGCGAAATCGGGATTGGCGTCCACAGCCTTCTCGAAATGCAGGATCGCATCGTCAAGCTTGCCGGTGCGCGCCAGGGAAAGCCCGTAATTGAAGTTGGCCTTTGAGTCCTGGGGGTCCAGTTCGAGGGCCTTCTCCCATTCCGCCATGGCTGCGTTATACTGCCGCTTGTCTTCCATCTCTGCCGCTTGGTTGAACACTCGGTAAAAGTTGGTGACGGGTGCATCCAGCTTGGTGAATTCCTCTGGAGCTACATTCACAAACTCGGGAATGTTCACGGCGCGATTGGCGAGCGTGGTGTTCTCGACGAGGATCGCCGGGCTGTCGTTGCCGTCCGCGTCGAGGTGTGTCAGGAACATCTCCGTATAAGGAGAGTGGCTCTTCGAAGAGAAGACCATCCAGCGGCCATTGGGCGAGAAGCTGTGCCAGGAATTCATCAACGACATGTTACATTTCATCTCGCGGGCCTGGCCACCCTGGAACGGCACGATCCAAAGCTTGCTGTCGGGGCGGAGCAACTGGCCGTTGCGGCACTTCACGAACACAATCCACCGGCCGTCGGGCGACACTTTGGGGAAGTTGTTGCTCATGCCGTCTTGGGAAGCGCCCTCGATCGGTTCCGGCACGCCCCCTTGGCCATTGTTAAAGGGGATCCGATAGAGGTCGTAATGCATCTGAATCTCGTTGGGATCCTCGGCGAATTTGGGCGGGATCGCGTCCGGGGGGAACGGGATCTTTGCCTCCGCGCGTTCGAAGACGATGTACTTGCCGTCCGGACTCCAAAACCCGGCCGTCTGCACGTAATGCGGATCGTCGGCGCCCGGCAGGGGGTGCAACTGGCGCGCTTCCCGGTCGTACCAAGCCAGAATACCCCGCGTCGGGAAAAACACCTGGCCGAAGCGGTAGTCGTTGAAGTTGGCGACGTAGATTCTGTCCTGGCGGCGGACTTGAAGACTGCTCTCGCGCGGGCTGGGATCGTTGATCATGGTCACGACGTACCGGCCATCGGGCGAGACCTGCGACATGAAGCCCACCCGAATATTGTCGCTGTCCTCCAAAGCCCGGAAAGAAGTCCACCGGATGACGTTTTCGCTGCGGATGGATGTTATCGGCTGGATCGGGGTCAAGGAGTAAAGCCCCTTGTCATTCTGCGGTCCGTCCACATCCATCCCCAGGGTCTTGCCGTCGCGCGAGAAGGAATGGCAATTCGCGCACGTCGGGAGCTCCTCCATCATCGTCCGGCTCTCGGTGTCTCCAACGCTGCGCAGGCGCCACTTGATGAGGTGAATGGCACTCTCGGGCAGCGGCTTGATCATACCCTTCTCGCCGAGGGCGGGGATCAGCGGTACATCGCGGTAAAAAATCGGCGCGCCCACCGGGTCTTTCGAAGTCTCAATGGTGCACTGCCCCTGCGAGACAGGCTGTGTGGTCCTCTCGTCAGGGAATCCGGTGATGGTCACCTTGGCGGGCCGCTCGACGGAACGCTTCTTGATCGCGTCCCACGTGGCGATGTCCGGCCTCCAGCTCCACGCCGCAGCTTGCTCCGGTGTTAGCACAGGCAGCTTGTTGGATTCCGCAATGCAGCGCGGGTCGATCTCACCCACGTGAAGCCTCTCGCCCCGTGTCCTGGCTTCAATGTCAGCCGAGCCGTCAGAAAATGCAAACTTGATCAGCCAAACGGTGTTGCCGTTAGCGGCGTCGCGCCATACGAATCGTGGGGGGGTGATCTCGGGCGGGAAGATCGATCCCTCCGCCGGATAATCGATCGTGATGGGGGTCATCCCCCCGCTGCCAGGACTGGGTGCCTGGAGGGCATCCGCACCGTGGGCGCTCGCCGCTCGCTGCAAAAAGGGGAAACCGGCTGAATACGGGACGTGCTGCGCAGTGACTTGGACGAGGACCACCGGCGCCGTCCCAACCTGTTTCAGCCAAGTTGCGCGCTGCCCTTGACCGTAGGGCTCGGGTTGGACCTGGGTCCACCCCCGCGGTGAATCAAGCCGGAACGACACCAGCAGTACAACGAGCACCGCGCTCACGATAAGGGTACGGAATACTACTCGACCCACCACACCCCTCCCTTTGCTCGGCTACGCCACCCCAGCGCCAGGGAAGCCACGCCGCCAGACAAGTCCTTTATTTCGGAATTCCCGTTTTCATTTCCCTGCCAGGAGGCAAATATACATCCGCTTCCCTTCGAAGACAATCCTTCAGCCCAGCGACAATGACGAGTGACGAGCTAAAAGCAGGGCGCTAAGAGGAAACCTGAATACGGATTGAAAAGCCACAACAACCTCCCCTTTCGCCGAAAACGCTCGCTCCTATTCGTGCCCGAAGTCATGCCCTCCTGCGGTGCCCGCGGATTCTTAGCATCCGGGGCCAAAACCAGAGTTGCGTTAGAGGTTATTTCCCTTGCTCAGGGGCCGCCGGAAGCGAGGCTGACTTCCTTTCCTCTTTTGTCTCCACATTAAAGAGCTTGAAATCCGAATAGTGATGCAGGTTGTGATAGACTCGGCCTCTCAGTTCCACGGTAACACTAACATCCTGCGGCAGCCATAACGCGGCGGCAGCTTCCTTGAAGGAAACCTCCTTGTACTGAATCTCCGTTGTCTGTTTCAGCAGTTTGACTTTGGGTTGCGGGGCCAGAAGATCCGTCCGGAGCCGCACGATTTGGAAAGTTGTAGGATCGATCCACGCTAATCCCTGGACCAGAATCACCGCCGAGCCCGATTCGGTTTTGAAGCGCTCGGTCGTTCGAGCCTTTTCAGGTTTCTGGGCAAAGGCAACGACGTGCAGACCCTTTCCAGACGGCTGTTCTTCCTTGACACTTGCCCTTGTCCCGTCGGGTTTGAGAAGGAGCTTCCTGCCATCGCTCGCGCTGAGAATCTCCTGCGCGCCGTGAGTCTTGCCGACCTCCTTTCCTTGGGGGGATTGGCTCCCCAAGTAACGGAAGCCCGCGCCGTCCTGCAAGGCCGGGTGAAAGAGCAGGGAAACAGAGGCGAATCCCCCCGTGAGCATGAACCCTTCATCCAAGCCACCCAGCGCGCCAATTCCCCCCTGTAATGTGGCACGCTGTTCTGTAATGTCCATTCCCCACTGGCTGGGATGGGCTAAGAGCAGGTACTGGAACTCGTTGTCCAGCGCCTTCGCGACTTTCCCATCTGCCCCGAGCCGCTCCTGGTGAACATGTTCGAGCGACACGGTGTTGGGGAAGTTCTTGAAGTATGCTTCCACCCCCTCGCCCACTCTCTTTAGGAGTCCCGGGAGCTCAGTCTGGTCGGAAGTTATCGGTATTCCCTCAAGTTCCGGCATGGCCTTCACCAGATCCTGGGGCGATTCGGTGAGCACCGACTTCACTTTGGCATAGCGCTCCAGGTTCAGGTGTTCCTGCACCTGGAGGTAGAGCGTACGGGCCTCAGGGGGCAGAGCTTTCAGATCGTGGCCGGCAGTGTACTGATCCATGACGTGCCCGGCCTCGTCGATATCACCTTCCCCCAGCAAGGCGCGAACCCGCAGAAGCCGCGCTTCGTCCCTGGCTCCGGCGTGAAGCGCTTTATCAAGATACTGGTCAGCGGCTTCCCAACGCTTCTGGGCCACCAAGACGCGGCCCAGTTCTTGGAGGGCCAGGACGTTATTGGGATCGATTGCCAAGGCCTTCTGGAAAGCATCCACCGCGCCTCGGGCATCCCCCCGCCATTCATCCAGCACTCCCGCCATCAGAGGGGCCTCCGGCCGCTTCGAGGCAGCGGCATCGTTGAGTTTCGAGGCTTCGTCGATTTGCCGGGCGGCGCCCGCCCAGCCTCCCGTTTGGAACATGGCCAGCGCCAGCAGGAGGCGGCATTCCACACAACTTCGCGCCCGATCAACACTTCTCGAGAGCAGAGGGAGCCCCTTCCTGGCCGCCTGGCGGTCCATCAGATCCTCGCTTCCGCGTTCGATCTCCTTCCGGGCGGCTGCCGCTGCGGGGTTCTTGCCGGCGGCTTGGCGCAGGGGCGATGCCAATGTCTCCACGAAGGTCGCCAGGGGAAGCTCGTCTGGATTCTCCGTCAGGCTCCGCAGGACCAGTTCGATGCCCCTCGACCGGTCGGCCGTCGAGTATTCGACCGTCTCGTTAGCCTCCGCGTAGCCGGACTTGCTGGCAGTCAGCCTTACACTGAGGCGGCTGGTCGTCTGCGCATTCGCCTGGAAGACGGTTTGGAATTCACCCTGGAGGTTGGTCTTGAGCATTCGCAGCGAATCTTTGCCGACGTCGGCGCCGACGCGAACCGCCACCCCCCCTAGCACCGCTCCCTTCAGGTCGGTCACGCGGCCGAATACCACCCAGCTCGTTACCTCTTGGGTCTCCATGCCCTCCCCAGCAATTCCCGTTCCGGGCACCTCCTGCTGTGCCCACCCCGCAAGAGGAAAGAGAATCAAGAAGAAAAGGCCCTTATAACCACGCATTGCAATGCCTCCCGACTTACCACGCATCTGCTTGTCGCTAAGCATACCACCGCCCGACTGCGATGAAAACTGCAACTTTGGCGGCCGCATAAACAGGCAGGTTAAGCGCTTTTCATCGTTGAAGCGATAACGCGGTTTGTTGGGTCTCAGTTGGGCGCGGATTCGCCTCGGGCACCTCTCGCAATCTCGAAGTCTATCCATGCGCTGGCGGCCGAAGGCTGCTTCGGCGCAGCCTGTCGGTGGCGATCACCCGGGGCACATAGTCGCCAGGGGGCATATCGGGCCCGAGCGCCCACTCACCAGACATCACTAGAAGTTTCGAATCCCGCGGAACTAGGCTGATCGCCCCGGGGTTTGGTGTACACAGCAAGTTCCCATCACGTCATTCCCGCGAGCCTCAACGAGTGCTTGAAAATGTGCTTCGAGTAGCTCAGAATCCTTGAGGGCCGCTGCGCGCATGGCCGGCGGCGAGGCTGGCAGGAAGAAGCAAAAAGTCGAGCGAGAGGATCCGGCTGCGTAGCCGTTGAAGGCAGAGCGAAGGGATGGTAGGGATCAGGATTCCAACCGTATCGACTCGCGCCCGCGCGCCCGCGGCGTGGACGAGGAGACGGGAAGCCTCGGCAGTCAAGGTGCTGACGTCCTGCGCCCAGAAAAGCCGCTCGTGGGGATGAACCCTGATGTCTGAACGACCGCTGAACACCATCGATCAACCTGCCCTTCCGGAGCCGAGATCCCTAGCTGAACCTCGCCGGAATCGAGCCGCCGTCTTGCTGTTCTGTAGTTTGATCCTTTGCTGGACTTCACTCCTTTCCGGGCAGGCGCCTCCGCGGCCGCAATCCCTCAATCCCGCTGACCTGCACTTCAGGGAGGGAATGCAATTGTTGAAGCAGCAGAACTGGCGCGCCGCGGCCGACGAATTCAGGGCGGCCATCAAGAACGACCCTCAACGCGCGGAAGCCCACAACAAATTAGGGCTGGCCCTGGTCAGGCTAGGTGAGCGCGAAAATGCCTTGGCAGAGTTCCGGCGGGCTATCGAAATCGATCCCTCCAACGCCGAAGCTCATCACAACCTGGGCATGGCCGTGGAAGAAACGGGAGATTCCGGGCAAGCGAGGGACGAGTTTGTCAAGGCAGTCGTCCTCAAGCCGGATTTTGAGCCCGCACGCCTGTCGTTGGGCCTTCTGTGGCAGCAAGCGGGGCAGTTGGACAAGGCCGCCGAGCAATACCAGGCCATCCTGAAACTTAATCCCCGAAGCGTGGAAGCGCACAACTGGCTTGGCGTCGTATGGGAACAAAAAAACGAGATTCCGCCGGCCATCCAGGAATTCGAACGGGCTATTGCTCTCAAACCTGACTATATGCGGGCTTACAACAACCTGGCTTCGGTCCTGATCCGAACGGGCGACGTGGACAAAGCCTTGGAGGTTTATCAAAAGGCGCTCAAACTGCGGCCTCGAGACCCTTCTCTCAACCTGAATCTGGCCATGGCGTTGCGGATGAAGGGTGACCAGCCCGGCGCCTTGCATTACTTAAAGATCGTAACTCGTCTCGAACCCGATAACGAACAGGCGCAGTATTACCTCGGAGATGTTTTGCGGCAGACGGGCGATCTGGAAGCCGCCGTGGATGCCTTCGAGAAAGCGTTGCGCCTGCGGCCTGACCTCCAGGAGGGTTACTACAGTCTAGGCTCGACCCTGAAACAGATGGCAGCCACGCGACGCGCTTCCCCCGATGCTTCGTTGCTGCACTCGCCCGGCCCTGCGCAGGAGCTGTACAACCAAGGCCTCGACGGGGTGCGAACGGGCGACTTGCCGCGCGCGGCGGAGAAGCTCACGGCGGCGCTCCAGCTCGACGCGAATTATGTCGAGGCCCAGAATCTGCTCGGGTTCGTGCTCGGCCAGCAGGGTGACTTGGCTGGGGCAAGGGACCATTTGATTCGGGCGATTCAATTGGATCCGCAATTCGCGGAAGCGCATTACAACCTGGGCGCGGCGCTCTGGTTTGGTGGACAAAGAACCAAAGCCTTGCCGGAGTTGCAGGAGGCGGTTCGTCTCGACCCGTCTTTCTTTCAGGCTTATTTGTTTCTGGGGATGGCGGCGCGAGAGAGCGGTGATTGGCCGGGCGCGCTGGATAGCTTGAGTTGCGCCCTTGCGCTCAACCCCAATCACTTTCCCGCGTATGTCGATCAGGGGATCGTTCTGCTCCGGATGGGCCGGGTGCGGGACGGGCTCAGCCAGTTCGAAGCCGGGCTCGATCTCGACCCACAAGCTTCCCAGGGGAACGCGAGTCTCGACGAAGCGATTCGCGAGGCGCAGCGGGTGATCGCACAGAAGCCGGACATTGGCGAGGCGCACAACACCCTGGGCAGATTGCTGGGCAGAAACGGCATGGGTTCCGATGCGGTGGCGGCGGAATTCCAGGAGGCTGTCCGGCTGCAGCCGAACTTTCCGGAGGCGCACAACAATCTGGGGCTGGTCTACCTGCAGAGGGGAGATATCGACAAGGCAATTGCCGAATTTCGCGAGGCCGTCAACCAGGATCCCAATAATGAAGAGGCCCACGAGAATCTGGGAGGGGCCTTGGTGATGAGCGATGTCAATGAAGCCATCCGGCAATTGCAGAAGGCGGTGGAACTCCGCCCCGAATCCATACGGGCTCGCTATAATCTCGCCATGGCTTATGAGGCGAAACCTGACCTTGACCGCCAGATTGAAGAGCTGAGGAAGGTGATCGCTCAGGATCCCAAACACGCTCAGGCCTTGTATTCTTTGGGGAGGGCTCTGCTCAAGAAAGGGTCGGTCGACGAGGCGCTGGGCCTGCTGCGGGAAGCGGTCAAGATCAATCCGAACTTCGGGGAGGCTCACAATCAGTTGGGATTGGCGCTGGCGCGCGCCGGTCACCGGGAGGAAGCGGAAGCTGAGCTCAAGCTGGCCAGGGAACTCATCTCCAACCAGGAACGTTCTCAGATCATCAGTGACAAGCTCGGCGGGGCCGAGGTCGAATTGACCCGAGGGGACTTGGCAAACGCGATTAGGGATTTCCGCGAGGTAACGAAGGCGGAGCCGGATTGGCCGGAGGGGCATCGCGGGTTGGCCATTGCTCTGGTGCAGCATGGGGAAACAGAAGCCGGCATCGCGGAATTCAATCGGTCGCTCGAGCTCCAACCCAACAACTTCGAGGCCTATTACGGCCTGGGGCTCGCCAGGATGACAAAGGGAGACCTGGACGAAGCCATCGCGATGTTCAACCAGGCGATCATGCTGCGTCCGTCTTCCTCGGAGGCCTTCAGTCAGTTGGGAGTCGCTCTGGCAAAGAAAGGTGACAGACAAGGAGCCATTGACGCATTCAAGAAGGCCTTGCAGCTTGATCCCACGTCCCCGCTGGCGCGAGAAGGCTTGGATAAGGCCTTGAAGCAGACCGGGGCTCTAACGCCCGTCCCGCCCCTCTGGGCCACTGGTCCACGGCGTGGTCTCTCGGAGTAGATTTACATGCCATCGCCGCACAAGATGGAGGCTTCTTCCTACCGAGGAACGCTGGCAGGGTTATGGCGCTTGGGCCTCCTCTGCCTGGTCTTGCCGATGGCGAGTGCTGCCGTGATCCACAGTACAGCCCTGGCCAACAGCTCGCAGGCCGGTCCCCAGAAGACTGCGGCGTCTGCCCAGGATGATCTCCAGCAACTCGATCGTCTTGAAAGCCAAATGCGGAGCGGCAAGTTTCAGGAGGTTCAGGCCCCCCTGCGAGATTACCTGAAAGCTCACCCCCAATCCGCCCGAGCCTATTACGACCTGGGCTATTTCTCGTTCCGAACCCATCAGCTCCAGGTGTCCGTGGGGGCGTTGGCGAAGTCACTCCAGCTCGACCTCAACAATGCCGAAGCTCACAAGATTCTGGGCCTGGACCTCATCATGATTGGAAAGAACGACGAGGCGCAACTGGAGATGGAACAAGCCGCGCGCCTCGAACCGAATTCTGCCGAGATTCACTACTTCCTGGGCAGAATCCATTTCACCCGCGCCGCCTACCAACTTGCCAAGCAAGAATTTGAAGAGGCCATACGGCTGGATCCGTCGTACACCAAGGCGTATGACAACCTGGGCCTGACGATGGAGGGCCTGGGAGACGACAGCGCCGCGCTAGCGAATTTTGAAAAGGCCTTCGCGATCATGGAGCGGCAGGGACGGAAATCCGAATGGCCCTACTTCAACGCCTGCGCGATGTACAATCGCCGGAACGAGCCTGAACGGGCGCTGGGATATTGCCAAACCGCGATCCAAATCAATCCCAGGAATGACCAGGCATTTTTTGAAATCGCCCGCGCGCAAATAGCGCAGCAGCGCTGGGAGCTGGCTGCGACGGCCTTGCAAAGCGCCATCCAGAACAATCCACGCTATGCGAAGTATCACTACGTCTTAAGTACGGTCTACCGCAAAATCGGAAAAACCGCGGAGAGCAAAAAGGAAGTGGAAACTTTCCAAAAACTGTCCAGCCAGGGCGCGGCTCAACCACCCCAAGGGAGCGGAGACCCTCCCCGCTCCGAGCCGGACGAGCCCCGCGAGGTGAAACATTAGTCGGAAGCTGCGGCATTCCCTCGGCTTGCTGGCATTGCTCCTGAGCTTCGCCTGCCTGGGCAAATGGCTGTGGGGCTTGGGGCAGGTGCGACAACATGCGCCTCCTGCTGGCCCCTCCCAGCCCGCGCCGCAGACGAGACCGGCGCCTGCGGGTGTCTCCTTTGTCGATGTGGCCAAGGAGGCGGGTCTGGGGGGCGCCCTCATTGTCGGCGGAGGGGTGCAGAGCAAGCGCTACATACTGGAGGAGATGGGCGGCGGCGTGGCTTTCCTCGACTACGACAACGATGGGTGGCCGGATATCTTCCTTGTGAACGGCACGCGGCTGGAGGGATTCCCCCAGGGCCAGGAGCCCTCAAACTTCCTGTTCCATAACAACCATGACGGAACCTTTACGGACGTAACCTGGAAGGCGGGCTTGGTCCACTCCGGCTGGGGGCAAGGTGTGTGCGTCGGCGATTACGACAACGATGGCTTCGACGACATCTTCATCACCTATTGGGGCAACAACGTTCTCTACCACAACAACGGGGACGGCACCTTCACGGATGTCACCGCGAAGGCCGGCTTGTCGGGCACGGAAGGTCGCTGGTCAACAGGTTGCTCCTTCCTCGATTATGACCGCGACGGCCATCTCGATTTGTTTGTTTCCAATTACGTTACCTTTGACCTGAAGTTGGCGCCGCTGCCCGGCGCCAACTATTACTGCTCCTTCATGAACGTCCCCGTGGCCTGCGGCCCGGAAGGTCTGGGAGGAGGAACGAATATTCTTTATCACAACCGCGGCGATGGCACATTTGAGGATGTCTCCGAGAAGGCGCGAGTGACCTCCCCGCGCGGAACCAAAGAACTCACTTTAGCCGCGGATCGAACTTGGCGGCCGGTGGGCTCCTACGGATTCGCCTCCCTGGCTGCGGATTTCGATAACGACGGTTGGCCGGACATCTATGTGGCGTGCGACACTGCTCCCAGCTTGCTCTACCACAACAATCGAAACGGCACATTTTCCGAGGTGGGCGTCCCGGCCGGTTGTGCGCTGAGCGGCCAGGGCACTACGCAAGGGGGCATGGGAGCCGCGGCCGCCGACTATGACGGCGACGGCTGGCTCGACATCGTCAAGGTGAACTTCGCCGGCGATCCGACAACCCTCTATCACAACAACGGGGATGGAAGCTTCAGCGATCTCACCCAGCAGGCCGGCCTGGGGGCGATTACCAAGTACGTCGGCATGGGTGTGGGCTTCCTTGATTTCGACAACGACGGATGGCAGGACATCTTCGTGGCCAACGGGCACGTCTATCCGGAGGCGGACCGAATCCGCGGCATTGCCGGTTTCAAACAGCCCAATCTGTTGTTTCGCAACCTGGGGAACGGCCACTTTCTGGACGTGTCGTCGACGGCCGGTCCCGGCCTCAAAATCATCGCTTCCAGCCACGGGTGTGCTTTCGCGGATTACAACAACGACGGCAACATTGACATCCTAGTTAGCCACAACAACGAGCCGCCCAGCCTGTTGCGTAATGCGGGTGGAAACAAACACAACTGGCTGCTCGTAAAATGCGTCGGGACTCGTTCAAATCGCAGCGCCATTGGCGCTCGGGTGCGATTGGTTGTAGGCCAGCATGTGCAGATGGAGGAAGTCACGAGCGGGTCCAGTTTCCTTTCCCAAAGCGATCTGCGCCTGCACTTTGGGCTGGGCTTGGCGGCGGCGGCCGACTCGCTGGAAGTTACCTGGCCCTCCGGTCTCAAGGAGACATTCCGCGGGGTCCGCGCCAATCAGTTGATCACCCTCGTTGAGGGAGAGGGGATTGTGAAGGCCCAGAGCTTTAGCAGGCTGACGAAAAAGTCGCCGCAAAGCCCTTAAAAGGTGGCCCGACGGCTCCTTTAAGCACGCGGCATTTTCATCTTGACAGGACCAACTTCTTAGGCTAGGATCAAGGGTGTGGATCGAGGCTGGTTCTGCGCTTGGCTCTAAGTGCGCGTCGGCGGCGACTTCATGGTCCTCAGCGGACAAAACGTGCGAACCTGACAAGTTATTGAAAAGAAAGAGTCGGGAAACCGACTTTTCTCCCAACGAAGCTGACAACCTACTGAAAAGAAATCCACTTATAATAAACCATATAAGAACTGAAGGTTGGTGCAAAATGTCCGACGGGGGAAACGCCAAATTGTCGCTTCCAGGCGGCACATAAGACCGGAAATCCTGGATGCGGCAGGTTACTTCTTCTCCAGCTCGGCCAGCCTCTGCTGCGCGTACTGTTCCAGCACGGTGCCGCGGCCCAGTTCGGCGGCTCTCGTGAAAGCCTCGATAGCCTCGGGGTTCTTGCCGGAATGCGCGTACACCTCGCCCAAACGAAAGTAGATCTGAGGGTTGGGCGTAGGGCTCAGGGAGATGGCTGTTTTGAACTGGTCGATAGACTTGGCGGACTCGTCACGTTCCATATAGACCGTGGCCAGCGCGGTATGGGCATCCGAAGCCAGAGCGTCCTTTCGCTTCTTGAATTGTTCGTTGTTCTCGTTGGGTTTGGCAGGCATGGCATCGATGAGCTTCAGGGCGCGGCCGGCATACTCTTCCGCCGTGGCGAGCTGCTGAGTGGCTTGTTCCGGAGCACCCTGCAGCATGCGCGGCTGGGGAAGGACAACCGCCACCATGAGCAGACTGAAGAGATTATTGGGATCCAGTTTCAGGCTCTTCTCACCATACTCGACGACCCTGTTCATGTCGCCTTTTTCCCGGTAGGCCTTGGCCGCCTGAGTGTAAACGGAGGACATCAACTCGCTCGTCGGAAATCTCCGCTCAAACTCCGCCACCATGCGGAGTCTCCGGTCAGGATCGAGTTCGTTCTCCAGGGTCTTGTAGCCCATGGCTTCTTCAATATTCGCGTGGAGGGGGACGCCGCTGGAACTGGTGAGCGTTGCCGATTTCGTATTTCTCCCCGTCGGGCCGGCTTTCCAAATGGCCTGCAGCAGAGTGTCGTCGGCGCCTGCCTCGCGCATTTTCTGCTCGCTCTTGGGGTCAAGATCAAAGTCGACGCCGCGTTCGTCCAGAACCTTGTACACGGCGTCCAGATCCTTCCCGGACTTCTTAACCAAATCCCGGACCTCGCCTTGGGACAAAGGCCGCAGCAGATTCTGAACGCGAGCGCTGTCTTTTCCCTCGATCTTTGGAACCGGCTCCATACTCGGAGGTGGTTGGGTCCCTTGCGCCATCAGGAGAGAGGCCGCCAGCCACACCAAGGCAACCAAAGTGACCAGTTTCTTCAGCATAACGACATTGGTCCTCCCTGCAAATGATACTCTTAATTGGGCTCCACTACATAATAACACGGCATAGTGGCGGGTAGAGGTCGCTCGGGCGCAGTGCCTAATGCAGGATGCTGCAAAGGACGCGCGTCATCCTGAGCCCTTCGCTGTCATCCTCTCTCGACAATCACCTCCGGGTCGGGTGGAAAGCATCGCCACTGTCATCCAAAGCCTTAACAGCGAAGGGCGCAGGATGACTGGGCCGGAGGGTTCTACAGCATCGTGCTTAGGGCCTCGCCGGATCAACCGGGGTCTTGCCAGTTGTGAGAACTCTGGAAGCTTGCAACTCCTGTAGCATCTCCCGGGCTGGCTCCGCCATGGGGCCGTGGGGGTCGGTGCGCAGATAGGTCTCGGCTTCCGCCCGGGCCTTGTCGTACTTCTTCCAGTCCCGGTAAAACTCCGCCAGCCGGAGGTGGATCTCGGGAGGAGGCTCGGTGTTGAGAGTTTGCGCCTTCAAAAATTCCTGCTCAGCGTCCGGGTAATCGCCCAAGCCGGCCTTGGCGTTACCGAGCTGATAGTGAAGGCCCCACTCGGCGGGAAAGCGTCGTACCCCTTCGTCAAGGATCGCTTCACATTCCGCATACTTGTTCTGGCCTTTGAGGAGAATCGCTAGTCGCTGATAGGCCTCCAAAAACCCCGCATCGCACTTGAGAGCGCTGCGGAAGGCCGATTCCGCCGCGGCCGGCTGGTGCTGCATGACCAGCGTCACCCCCAGTGCCGTCTGTGCCCGGGCGTAACAGGGATATTCGCTCACTGCCTTCTCCAGATGCTTCCGTGCTTCCTCGGGGTTTCCAGCTTGCAGCGCTCGATTACCC